>Ga0265316_10003663_pt1 | contig 15475 bp, 13 predicted proteins | sample 4522metaG_FD_202092 | JGI IMG/M metagenome (GOLD analysis project Ga0265316, IMG submission 202092) | Rhizosphere microbial communities from Carex aquatilis grown in University of Washington, Seatle, WA, United States - 4-5-22 metaG | ecosystem: Host-associated > Plants > Roots > Rhizosphere >...
ATCATGAGACGGGGTTAAGGCTCATTGACCAGCTCCTGGAGTTCGGGGAGCCGTATCCCGCCCTGCTGCTGACGGGCGGGGACCCCCTCATGCGCCCTGATGTCTTTGACCTGCTCAGGCATGCCAGGGACAAGGGCATCTACACGGCGGTGGCAGCGAGCGTCACGCCCCTGCTGACCAGGGAGAAGCTCGAGCTCATGAGAGACCTCGGCGTGGAGATCATCTCCGTCAGCATGGACGGGGCGTCCGCTGAAATCCATGACAAGATCCGCGACATCCCCGGGACGTGGCAGGCAACACTGGATGCAATCGAAACCTCGACGTCCTGCGGCATGAGGCTCCAGGTCAACACGACCGTCATGAAGAGCAACCTGCGTGACCTTGCGGACATATTCCACCTGGCCCGGGAAAGGGGCGCGGTTGCCTGGGAAGTGTTCTTTCTGATCCGTACGGGCCGGGGATCTTCCCTGGAAAATCCGGAGCCCTGGGAATGCGAAGAGGTTGCGCATTTCCTGTACGACACGACGCGGTACGGCATCCCCGTGCGCACGTCGGAGGGCCCTCACTTCAGGCGCGTGTACCTGGAGCGCCAGAAGGGCGGCCCTGCCCCCACGGGCGAGCTGTACACTCATCTCTCCCGCAGGCTGCGGGAGCTGGAGGGAGAGCCGAAGACCACGCCCTCCCTGAGGATAAACGCGACCGGAGACGGAAAGGGCATCATATTCATCGGCCATGACGGTGAGGTCCACCCGAGCGGCTTCCTGCCCTTGCCCCTGGGCAACGTGAAAGAGACGACCTTGAGGACGATCTATACGACCCACCCCCTGCTGGTCGGGATAAGGAACCCGGCAAACCTCAAAGGCCGCTGCGGGGCCTGCGAGCATAAAGTGATCTGCGGCGGCTCGAGGTCCAGGGCGTATGCTGAGTTCGAGGATCCCTACCAGGAGGACCCGGCCTGCCCGTATGTCCCTGCCGGCGCACGTATACAAAAGGCTGCCGCCTCAGTTTGAGGACCCTGTGATAGAGAAGCGCGAGGAATCTGCCCGGCCTGCCAGGGGCACTGGCGCGCCGAACAAGCGGGCTTTCCCCGTCAACCTCCTCCTGGACGGCCGAAAGACGCTGGTCGCAGGCGGCGGCAGGGTTGCGCTGGACAAGGTGCGCCTGCTGCTGGACGCCGGCGCGGTAGTGAAAGTGGTCAGTCCGGAGTTGTGCGATGAGCTGGAAGCCCTGCCGGAGAAGGACACCGTCACGTTCCTGCGGCGGGATTTCATCGAAGAGGATCTCGACGGAATCTTTCTGGCCTTCGCCGCGTACGAGGACCGGTTCCTCAACAGCCGCGTCGTTGACCGCTGCCGCGCGCGCGGTGTCCTCTGTTCCTCGGCGGACGGCAACTGGGCGGCGGGAGACTTTGCGGTGCCCGTGATACTCCGCAAGGACGATCTCACGGTCACCATCTCCACGGGCGGCCGGCCGAGCCGGCGTTCACGCCTTATCAGGGAACAGCTTTCGAGGCAGATCGAGCACGCCGATTCGACATCCGTGCTCGTGATCGGCACGAGTCACGAATACCTCTCCATCGACAGGAGAGAGCCGTATCACCTGGTGGGCCAGCGCATGGAGCGGACCGGAATCATGCTGATGCAGCTGGTCGGCGTCCAGGAGTTCATCCTGTTGAACACGTGCAACCGCATTGAGCTCCATGCCGTTGTGTCGGACAAGACCGACATGACAGCGCTCGTGGGCCGGGTGCTGGGGTTCGATCATCTGGATGCCAGGGACTACTACGTGAAGCGCCAGTACGAGGCCTTCGCGCATGCCGCGATGCTCAGCGCGGGGTTGTTCTCACAATCGCCGGGGGAGTACCACATCGTTTCCCAGGTGAAAGAGGCGTTGGGGTACGCCGTGCGGGCCGGTTGGGCGGGAGGCGTCATGCAGGAGTGGGTCTCCACGGCGCTTCACATTTCCAAGGAAATCCGCAGCACGACCGGGCAATTTCTGAAAGACCTCGAGATCGAAGACCTGTGCCTCAACTACCTGCAGGCAAATCGCGCCGACCTGGAAAGGGCGCGGATACTGGTGCTCGGATCCGGCGTCGTCGGGTCCACAATGGTGGAGAAGCTCGTCCGCATGGGCCTGAGCTGCGACTGGTGTTACCACATAAACCGTCCGGAGCTTCCTGCGTCATGGGTCGGCAAGGTTTCCCTCTGCGGGCTGAACGACCTTCGAAGCAGCCTTTCCCGCACCGATGTGATCGTGTGCGCCACGTTCAGTCCCCACCTGGTCCTGATGCAGGAGCATGCCCCCTCGTTCGACCCGGCACGGAAGGTCCTGGTCGTGGACCTGACTATGCCTAGAAATGTGGATCCTGCGCTGGGAGAGTCTGCGCCGAACGTGACCGTTGCCGACCTCGAGGATCTGAAGGGATGGTACGACCGGGAGACGGCGGACGTTGAGAAAGCCCTCCGGCTTGGCCGGCAGATCGTGGAAGAGAACAGGGGCATGTACGACAAGCTGGCCGGGGCGCTTCTGCCTGCCCTTTAGTGCACCGCCCGAAGGGCGGTATCCACGCGCGGGCTCGACTGTCTTTTGCTTGCCATCGCCCTACACGCTCCAGTTCAGGCTCAGCCCAGGCCTGCGAAAGCAATCTCCGCGGCCTTTACAGTAGCCGCCACTTCCGCCGCACCGTGCGCGGTCGAGACAAATCCTGCTTCAAACTGCGACGGTGCGAGATAGACACCCCCTTCGAGCATCCGCCTGAAGTACCGGGAGAACCGGCCGGTGTCCGATTTCTTTGCGCTGTCCCAGTCCGTGACGGGATCGGCGCTGAAAAACAGCCCGAACATCGAGCCGACGTGACTCACCTGGTGGGGGACGCCCGCAGCCCGGGCCGCGCGGGAGAGACCTTCCGCGAGCTCGCCCGTGGTTTTCTCCAGCCGGTCCCAGACTCCGGGAAGCATAAGCTCCTTCAAGGTCTCGATCCCCGCGCTCATGGCCAGGGGATTCCCGGAGAGCGTCCCGGCCTGGTACACCGGCCCTGCCGGCGCAACCAGTCCCATGATGTCCCTGCGTCCCCCATAGGCGCCGACCGGCATACCGCCCCCAATGACCTTGCCCAGGGTCGAGAGGTCAGGTGTGACACCGTACAGGGCCTGGGCGCCGCCCGGATGAACGCGGAACCCGGTCATCACTTCGTCGAATATCAGGAGCGCGCCGTCGGCCTTTGTGACCGCCCTCAGCCCCTGGAGGAAACCCGGCTCGGGCAGGATAACGCCCATGTTCCCTGCCACGGGCTCCACGATCACCGCGGCTATTTTTCCCCGCTGGCGATCGAAGATCTCCTCCACGGCTTTCAGGTCGTTGTAGGCGCAGGAGAGAGTATCTGCCGTGACCGCGGCCGGTACGCCCGGCGAATCAGGCAGGCCGAGCGTGGCAGCTCCTGAGCCAGCCTGTACGAGCAGCATGTCGGCATGACCGTGGTATCCGCCGGCGAACTTCACGATCTTGTCCCTGCCCGTGAATGCGCGGGCAAGACGCAGCGCGCTCATCACTGCCTCTGTTCCAGAATTGACGAACCGGATCAGCTCAACGCTTGGCATGAGCCCCCGGACCAGCCGCGCCAGGTCAAGCTCCAGCGGGCTCGGCGCGCCGAAGCTCGTTCCCCGGGATGCGGTCCGGCGCAGCGCTTCCAGGACGCGCGGGTGCGCGTGCCCGAGCACCAGCGGGCCCCACGAGAGGACGTAGTCGATGTAGCGGTTGCCGTCCACATCGAAAAGCCAGGGCCCTTCCCCGCGGTCGATGAAAAGGGGCTCGCCGCCAACCGCCTTGAATGCCCGAACTGGGGAATCAACCCCTCCGGGAAGAAGCGTGACAGCCTCGGCAAAAAGCGCGCGGGACCTTTCGAGCTTCAACGGCGATTTCTGTGTCATCCCTATTCCTCCTTCTGTCTGTCGATATGTCCGTCGATATGGCGCAGGGCGGCCGTTGCGGCCTGCATGCCGGATTCCACGCACTGGGGAATCCCCACACCGCCGTAGGACGAACCGGCAAGAATAAGCCCGGGAAAAGCCAGGGCGCGCGCGTTGATGGTCTCCACGCGGCGGTGATGACCGACGGTGTACTGCGGCATTCCCTTGTCCCAGCGGTGAAGCCGCCGGAGGACCGGGGCTGCCGTGATCCCGAGCGTTGCGGAGAGCTCTCCACGGGCAAGCTCGAAGAGCTCCTCGTCGGGCCTGCTCAGAACATCCCTGCGGCCGAACCTGCCGGCCATGAGCCGCAGGAGAACGTGGCCCGAAGGCGCGCGGCCTTCCCATTTCTGCGAGCTCCAGGTGCAGGCAACCACGTCGCTCTGCTCCACCCCCGGTATCAGGTATCCGTAGCCGTCAAGGGGATGTGGAACATCCGCCTTCCGATATGCCAGGTGGATGACGACGGTGGAGCCAAACGGGATCAGGCTGAGCATCTCCTGCAGGGCTGGGTCCATCCGGGCGAGCAGCCGGGCCGCCTCGTGGGCCGGGGTGGTGACGATCAGCGCATCTGCCTCGTGCAGGCCGCCGCCGGACACCTCGACAAGGAAACCTCCGGCGCGAGCCGGCGCAGCGGGCGCGCGCCGCCGCACCGATTCCACCCTGGTCCCGCGGACGACCGTGACACCCGTGAGACGAGCTTCCAGCGCGTGGATCAGCTCTGCCGTGCCGCGCGGAAATGAGAGAAACGGCGGCGTGCCGGCGGCTCCCGGCGTGCCGGCGTCCGGCTTGGCGGCCCCGCGCGCAGGCGGGAGCACGGCGTCACGGCTCAGCAGGGAAGCGTCTGCCGCGTGGATGCCGCCCACCAGCGGCTCGATGAGAAGCTGGTACGCTTCCTCCCCGAATCTGCGGATCATGAAGGAAGCGATGGACTCATCGCCCCCACCGGTCCTCTCCTGGAGGTCGGGCATTTCCAGCGCCCGCCGCTTTCCTGCCTCCGACAGCAGGGGGCTGGCGGCGAGTGCAGCCGTGTCCATGGGAACCATGCCTGAAAAGCCCTGGGGAAGAGGTGAAAGCAGGTGGTTGTGCATGATGAAGGAGCTGGTCTTTCGCGGGGTCCGCGGAATCAACCCGGCGGCTATCCCCATGTCCTCGCAGAGCCGCAGGACTTCCGGCCTGGTCGTGAGAAAGCTGTCCGGCCCTGCCTCCAGGATAAAGCCGTCGACAAGATCCGTGCGGATCTTTCCGCCCACCTTCTCGTCCTGCTCGATGAGCGTAATCCCGAGGTCCGGTGCCAGGCGTGACGCCTCCCAGGCTGCGGAAAGCCCGGTGATTCCTCCGCCGATTATCACGAGCCTTTTCACGGGATCACCCGGCGCCGGTGAAGCCTGCCTGGCGCGCACGGGCGGTCACTGCGCCGGCCAGCGCCTCGATAAACAGGGGATCGTCGTTCAGGGAAGGCGGACGCTCCAGGCGGATGCCGAGCTCCTCCGCCCTCTGCCGTGCCTCGATGTCCACGTCGTAGAGGATCTCCACGTGGTCTGCGACAAACCCGACGGGCACACAGACTACGGACCGCACACCAGCCTGTGCAAGCTCGGTGAGATGGTCCGGAAGGTCCGGGCCCAGCCACGGCTCAGGGCTTTTCCCCGCGGACATGTAGCTCCACGACCATTGCGCGGTGGGCAGTCCTGCGCGCAGGGCAACAAGACGAGCAGTCTCCCGAAGCTGGGAATCATACGGATCCCCTTCGGCAAGGATGCGCGCGGGGAGGCTGTGGGCGCAGAACACGACGTGCACATCAGCGCGCTCACCCGCCGGCCACCGGCCCACAGCTTCCGTCACCCTGCGGGCAAGCGCGTCCACCAGGGGCGGGGAGTCATGATAGCTCTTCACGAAGGCAAACTCGATCGACGTCCTGTACAGCTCCTGGCCAAGGGCCACCTTCTGGAAATAGCGCTCCGTGTTCATGGAGCTGTAATGGGGGGCAAGGACGATGCCCACCGCCTGGCTGATCCCCTCTTCCGCCATGCCGGCCACCACCTCCTCGATCCACGGGGACCAGTGACGCATGCCGAGCCGGCACTGGTAGACCGCGGGGTCCAGCCGCGCGGAAAGCGCCTCGAGCTGCCGGAGGCTGTGCGCCAGGAGAGGTGACTTTCCCCCGATACGGCGGTAGTGTTCGGCGATCTCTTCAACGATGGCCCTCGAGGTGGCACGGCCCGCCCGGATGTCCGCAAGGTAGCCGGGTATGTCCTCCAGCGTATCGGGGCCTCCGTAGGCCATGAGCAGGACGCCGATGGGAGCGCTCATGCCGCGGATCCTTTCCATGCGTGCACGTGATCCACGAGCCGGGCCACGGTGTCTACCGGCGTCTCAGGAAGTATGCCGTGGCCCAGGTTGAACAGGTGCCCGGTGCCGCCCGCAAAAGCGAGGATCGATTCGATCCGCGGCTCGAGCTCTCTCCAGGGACCGAGAAGAGCAACAGGATCCAGGTTGCCCTGGATAGCCTGGTCCGGGCCGATCCTTTTACGGTAGGACCCGATCGGCATGCGCCAGTCCACGCCGACCACCTCTCCGCCGCACGAGGCGACCTCTTCGATGTAGGCCGCGGTTCCGGTGCTGAAATTGATCACGGGCACTCCCGCGGTCTGAACCCTGGAGAAAAGCTGCTTGTTCCACGGCTGGACGTAGCGCACATAGTCGTCCCTGCCAAGGGCGATCCCCGCCCATGAGTCGAAAACCTGCAGCGCGGCCGCGCCGGCCCGCGCCTGGGCAACGAGAAAATCCCCGAGGACATTGACGAGCTTCGACATCAGCCTGCGCCACGCTGCAGGCTCGGAATACATCAGCGTTTTTGTCCTTGCGTAGTTCCTGCTCCCGCCGCCCTCGATGGCATAGCTTGCCAGCGTGAACGGTGCGCCGCTGAATCCGATGAGCGGGGTTCCGCGGGACTTCAGCGCCGCGCAGGCCATGGCAATGGCTTCAAGGTGTGCACCCAGCGTCTCCGCGGCAGGAGGGACGGCAAGCATGTCGATGTCGCGCGTGCAGGAGATCGGGTTGCTGATGCGGGGGCCTTCCCCGTCTCCGCCGCCGAAAGAAATCTGCAGCCCCATGCCGGCCAGCGGAGGGAGGATGTCCATGAAAATGATTGCGGCGTCCAGGGGGAAGCGCTTCAGGGGCTGCAGCGTTGCTTCAACGGCCAGCTCGGGCGTGGACAGCAGCTCCATCATGGAGCGGCGCTCCCTGAGCGCGCGATACTCGGGGAGGTAGCGCCCCGCCTGGCGCATGAGCCAGATCGGCGTATGCGGAACGGGCTGGCGGCGGCAGGCTGCCAGGAACGATGAGGGGACGGAGGACTTTTGCGCGGCGCTGCTCATGCAGGCGGCGCCTGCCACCGCGCGCGGCCCACGAAGAACGGGCCCAGGCGCGCCAGGTACTGTGAGGTCTGCCGGGTCTTGCGCATGCGCTGGACTACCACGGACAGCGGGTGGAGACTGGCGCCGAGGAGGCCGATGACGAAGTCATTGTCGTCCCTGGACAGGCCGTGACACGCAAGACGCACGTCGTGCGCCACCCCTGCCTTGCCGAAAGCATGGCCGATGGCGCCGTGCTCGGAGAGCACCGCGCGCTGGTCTTTTTCCGGCAGCTCCTCGAATGCCCCCGACCTGCGAAGCGGGTACCAGACCGCCCAGGAAAGCTCGGGACTGCACAGCCTGGCCTTCGGCCGCGTGATGAGCGCCTCTTCGAGGTCGGCCTCGTACCCCATGGAGTAGGTGCGGCCGAGCATTGTGAACTCCTCGCGGAACCGCAGGCCTGAAAAGGCATCCCCTGTCACGAGGGGGCGAACCGTCTCCAGAAAGTAAGCGGGGTTCTCGTCATAGGTCAGCAGGCCGATCCCCGTGGGATCGTTCACCTCGTCGTACAGGACGCCCTGGATACCGCGCCTCCTGAGCAGGTCTGCGACGGGCCGGCTGTCCCGGCAGCCGTCGAACACCAGGAGCTGGACGAAGAGCCGCCTGTCCAGGGTCTGCGGCGCGCCGTTCAACGGCCGGCCTTTCTCATTCAGGTCGAAGACAGGGGCCTCTGCCGGCTTTATTGCGTCAGCCATCGCGCCGCCTCCTTTGCATGATAGGTGATGATGAGGTCCGCGCCGGCCCGCCGCATTCCGGTGAGCGCCTCCAGCACCGCCGCCTTCTCATCAAGCCAGCCATTGGCGGCCGCTGCTTTCAGCATCGCGTATTCGCCGCTGACATTGTAGGCAACAAGGGGGTGCGCGGGAAAATGGTCGCGGAGAAGACGGACCACGTCCAGGTACGGGAGTGCGGGCTTCACCATGAGAAAGTCCGCGCCTTCCTCCACGTCCAGCGCAGCTTCCCGGAGCGCCTCGCGCGCGTTTGCCGGATCCATCTGGTGGCTGCGCCGGTCCCCGAACTTCGGCGCGCCCTGCGCCGCCTCGCGGAACGGGCCGTAGAAAGAAGAGGCGTATTTCACGGCGTACGACATGATGGGGAGGTGGCCGAATCCCCCCGCGTCCAGGCCTTCCCTGATCGCGCCCACCATGCCGTCGATCATTCCGCTGGGGGCAACGATATCCGCGCCGGCCTCGGCGTGCGAAAGGGCGATCAGCCGAAGGACGTCGAGGGTTGTGTCATTCAGGAGGAAACCCTCCGGCAGGGCCGGCGCGGGCCGCGGCGTGCCGGTGTTCAGAATGCCGCAGTGGCCGTGATCGGTGTACTCGCACATGCATACGTCAGTCACGATCACAAGTCCGGGGCACCTGTCCTTCACCGCCGCAATGGCGCGCGGGATGATCCCATCCTTTGCGTAGCTCTCCGTGCCTCCCGGGTCTTTTGCCGCAGGGATGCCGAACAGCAGGACCGCCGGTATTCCAAGGGCGGCTGCCGTGCAGGCCTCTTCGGCGAGATTCTCGACGGAGAGCTGAAACACACCCGGCATGGACTGAACGGGGTTTCGAACCCCGCTGCCGTGGACGGCGAACAAGGGATAGATCAGGTCCCCGGGGGAAAGGACAGTCTACCTCACCATTGCCCTCACGCCCGGAAGGATGCGAAGCCGCCGGGGACGCGCGGCGGAGGAGCCTTCACGGCCGCTCATCGAACCCGGCCCCGCGCACGCGCGAAATGCTGTTCGAGGGCCGCAACGAGCCCCTCGGCAGTATGAGTCGGCGCCTCCACGTCCACGCGCAGCCCCCTTTCCCGGGCGGTGGAAGCCGTTGCCGGTCCGATGCATGCAATGACCGCGCTGGCCGCGGCTGCCGCAAGCTGAACAACGGTGCCGGCCTGGCCGCACCAGGCGCTGACCGCGGAGCTGCTTGCAAAAAGTACCGCGTCCGTCCCTGCATCGAGGAGAGCAAGGTCTTCCGCTGACAGCGCGCAGGCCCTGGTTTCATAGACGGGAATGGCATCCACAATTGCGCCGTGCCGGCGCAGGAAAGAGGCGGCATCCTCGCGGCCTTCCCGGGCGCAGGGCAGAAGCAGCCGGGCTCCTGCAAGCCCTGCAGGCGCGGTCTCCAGTAGTGCCTCGGCAAGTGCCGCCCCCGAGTGAACCGGGGGAACCAGGTCAACCCTGACCCCGTACCGGCTGAGCGCAGCCGCTGTGCCCGGCCCGACTGCTGCAACCAGCGGCGCACCGGCCGCCCAGCGCGCTTCCCCTTTCTTCGCCAGCAGCCTCTTCATGAAGAACTCCACGCCGTTCGCGCTTGCAAAGGCGAGCCAGCGGTAGGAGGAGAACCTGTCGATGGCAGCATCGAGCGCACGGGTGTCTTCCGTGGGAACGGTACGGATCATCGGGACTGTAAGGGGCACTGCGCCGGTTGCGGCAAGACTCCGACACACGTCGTCTGCCTGCTCCCGCGGCCGCGTGACCACGATGCGCATTCCGTAGAGGGAAGAGCGGGCCGCCGGCTGCGCGGCAGGCTTCCGGGCCGCGGAGGCGATCATCTCAGCGGCGCCTTCGCGCAGCGCCCTGGCGGCCAGTCGCGCGACAAGCGCCGGATGATCCTCGCTCTCGTCCTCCACGTCCACGGACCTGCTCCCATCCAGCGCGGAGACTCGGCCGCGCAGCCTGACGCGTGCGCCGTTCATCTGCGCGTATGCACCGACAGGCGCGGAGCACCCGCCGCCAAGCGCGCGCAGGAAACCGCGCTCGGCGTCCGTCTCGCAGTGGAGGCCGGGTTCGTCGATCTCCGCGAGCAGGCTTCGCGTGAGCTGGTCTTCGGCGCGGCACTGCACGGCCAGGGCACCCTGCCCGGGTGCGGGAAGGACCTGGGAAATCTCCAGCCATTGGGAAACCTTCGCGCCCAGGCCCAGCCGAATGACGCCGGCGCCTGCAAGAAGGGTTGCCTCGTATTCACCCGATTCCACTTTCCGGATGCGGGTCTCCACATTCCCCCTGATGGGACGAATGAGCAGGTCCGGCCTCAGGGAGAGCACCTGGGCCTGGCGCCGCGTGCTGCTGGACCCGAGGACTGCTCCCCGGGGAAGCTCTGCAAGTTTCCTGCCTTCCCGGGAAACAAGCACCTCCCGCACCTCCTCCCGGCCCAGAACGGCACCCACGCACAACTCCCCCTGGTCCTCCACAGGCAGGTCCTTGAGGGAGTGCACCGCGATGTCGATCTCGGAGGAGCGCAGCGCCCCTTCAATGCGTTCCGTGAAGACCCCGTCCCCGCCGATTTCCGGAAGGGGACGGTCGAGGGTATCGTCTCCGCGTGTTTCGATCTGCACGATATCGCACTCCACGCCAAGGCCGGCAAGAAGCGCCGCGACCCTGCGCGCCTGCCACATGGCGAGCCGTGAAGAGCGTGTCCCAAGTCTTATTCTTGATCGAAAGTACGCAGGCACGTGAGTCAATATATCAAAATCTTCTGTTACTATCGAGCTTCCGCGCAGGCGGATTCCCGGGCACAGGTTGCTCGCGTTTGCTCCATCCTTATTAATGGTTGGAACGCCTTCACGTTCACATGAGCGGGATTCAGCGAGGGCGTGGGCATGCCCTCCCCTGAGATGGGTCATATTGACGAAAACCCCGGCGTTCCCTATTCTCATTCGATCTTGAGAGACGATAAGACTCGGATCGGTCCGGAACCAGGAAAGTTCAAATACTCGGCCGCGTTGGGAAAAAGAGCGCTCCTGATCATCCTCTCCCGCGCCGATTTCGGCGCCACATTTGTCATCGACCAGCCCGCCCTGGTCCTGGGACGCCAGAAAGACTGCGACTGTGTGATCGATGACCCGCTCCTCAGCCGGCACCACTGCCGCGTGACCGCGGGTGAGAGCGGCACCTACTGGCTCGAAGACCTGAGCTCGACAAACTCGACCTACCTCAATTCGCGGAAGGTTCAGGAAAAGGCACGCCTTTCGTACGGGGATCGGATCACGATAGGAAACACCATCCTGCGCTTCTACCTGGAAGAGGAGAAGGAAGCAAAGTAGGCGATGAGCCGGGTGGCGGCAGCAGACACTGCAACAGGAAACACGGCGACAACGAGCGCGGCAAATCCCCGTCTTGGCTACACCCTCGCGGTGCTCAACATGGTGATCAGCGGCACGGCCATCTACGTCAACAGCCTTGGCGTAAGGATGTTCAGCGATTCAACGCTCTACACAGCGCTGAAAAACTCGGTCGTCGGCATCGCCCTTCTCGTGCCTCTTGTATTTTCGGGCAGGAGCCGCGCGGACTGGCGCAGGCTCGGCGCGCGCGAATGGCGTCTCCTGATCATCGTAGCCCTGATCGGCGGGAGCGTCTCCTATGCGCTGTATTTCCGCGGCCTGCAGCTCACAACCCCGGTCACCGCATCCCTGGTCGATCATACCCAGTTCCTGATTGTCGCCATCTTTGCCGCCCTCTTCATCGGGGAACGCTTCGGCCCGGCGGTCTGGGTTGCCCTTGCAGCCCTCTTTGCCGGCGTGACCCTCGGCATCGGCGCCGGCACGGTGCGCCTGGATGCAGGGATGCCTTTTGTCGCGGCAGCCACGCTCCTCTTCGCGGCGGACTTTGTTCTTATGAAGTACCTGCTGCGCACCGTGTCGGCGCTGATGGTGATGACCTTCAAGATGACTTTCGGGTCTCTGTTTCTTTTGCTTTTCGTTGCAGCCGCGGGAAGAGCCGCGGGAATCGGACAGCTCTCCCTTTTGCAGTGGGGATTTGCTGGAATCACCGGCCTCATCCTCCTGGCTTTCAGCATCACCTCGGTGCTCGGCCTTCGCCACGCCTCGGCAACCGCCACCACCGCGATCCCCGCAGGCTCCCCGATCATCACGACCGTGCTGGTCGTCATCTCCCGGCACGTCGAAATCTCCCCCTGGCGATGGCTGGGGCTCTCCCTCGCCATGCTGGCGGTTCTCACCGTTTTCATCCTGGGGCGCCGCCAGGAGCAGGGCGCCCAGGCTGCCCGGCCGCGGGACACGCCGTGACCTCGGGTCTTCTGCTTTTTGCCCGGTATGCGTTCCCGCCGAACCGTCTGGGCTACTGCGGGTCGCCCGATCATGAAGGCCTCTTCGGCTACCTCACGGAGGACCGCGCTGACCCTGGACTGAGGGAGCTCGCCCAGAAGTTCGAGGGCGCCTATCCGTACCTTCGGCTGATTGCAGAGGCCAACGGGCAGAGCGATCCATTCGATCCGCGCGTCGTGGAAGCGTACTGGATCGGCAATGCCTTCCTGGCGCGCGTCGGCGTGTCACTATTCTACGAATCCCTTCGCCGCCGCTTTCAACCGCGCATGGACCCCCTCGCCTTCTCGTGGATGACGAGCGGGCTTGCCGACGGAACCAGGCCGCATCACAATTTCCACGTATTCGAGGTGTACCGGCGGGCCGGGCTTCTGCGGGACGAACGGGCAGTGATTGCGCTGGACCGGATGGACCAGTGCCGCATAAGCTGGGGACGGGTGGTGTTTGTCGAAGGAGCTGAGGTGATCGTGGATCGGGCCCCCCTCGTGCTGGCAGGAGGAAAGCTGGCCCTCGGAGCGCCCGTGCCCGTGCGGATCCTCCGCCAGGTGGACGGCCGCGGCTACCTCGACAATTTCCGCCCGGGTGAAATAGTCTCAATCCACTGGAACTGGGCCTGCGACAGGCTGAGCATTCCCGCCTTCCGCGCGCTCTCGCGTGCCACACGAAGCGCCATCGCGCATACAAACCTTACAATCTGACTCCGGAAAATATTTCGCCCGGAATTGCATGTCCGCACTGCCGATGCTACAATTGAGGGGGATGGAACTCCTTGGCACGAACGACCATAAGGAAAGTGGCTTGATTTTTCCTCGTATTCAACGCAGAACTGCTGTCATGCGGGACGGATGGGGACTGCTCCTCCTGATTCTGGCTCTCATTCTCGCGGTGCCCGCTGCATGGTCGGACGAGAACCAGATAAGCGGAAAGTCGGTAGTAGTATTCCCGCTGGTGAACATGTCCCCGGGCGGGGCGCAAACTGAGCACCAGGCATCTCTCAGTGAGGCCGTGGAACAGGAGTTCGGGGCGGTAGGATTCACCCTTGTTCCACGGGATCAGTGGACCGGAGAGGCGGCACGGTTGAAGATCCCTCCCCTGCGCGTGCTGGAGGCACAGCAGGCACTGGCCCTGTCCCGGAGTGCCATCGCTGATATGGCGGTCATCGGGTCGTATTCGATGGATAACGACCGAATTCTGGTATCCGTGCAGTGCTACGACGTTTCGGCAGGCACCCTGATCACAGGATTTCTGCACACGATGCGCTTCAACCTGGGCTTCTACAACCTGCTGCACCGGGAAATCGCGGACCTCGTACAGAAGGTCATTTTCGTGACCGCGCCGAAGCTCATCGGCATCCAGGCCGAAGTCAGGGTAAATGAGATCACATTCACCTGCCCGCAGGATGGGCTGGAAGTCGTCGTGGAAGGCCAGAAGAGCGTCGGCCGCATCGAGGACGGCATCCTCGTATTCGATACAGGCGGCGTGAGAGCCGGGACCGTGCTTCGGATCGAGAAGCAGAAGGAGGGCTATCACACGGTCTGGCAGACAATCAACGCCGCGCCCGAAGTGGCGCTTGTGCCCATTCCGAAAAAGGAAACGTGGGCCACGGAGTTCAACTGGACCACCGGCCAGCTCGAGGGGGGGGGAGCCACGATGCGCTGGTACCCGGTCCCCAACTGGGTCATAGTCGGCTTTTCCGAGTACCTGTTCACCCAGGTTCCGACCGTTTCCAATGGAAGCTGGCCCATCCACGCAGATTCGGAACTTCTGGCCGGTCTCTACCTTTTCTGGCCGCCGGAATCGGCATTCAGGCTGGGGATATCCGCGGGATTCGGCACATATCTTTCATGGGTTCCCGCAACGACCCTGCCAATCTATACGGATGTCTATATCAACATGGTGAACGTCTGGGCGGAATATCATATCTGGGACGTGACCTTTTTATTGAGGATTCAGGCAAAAGTATCTCTCGGTCTTGGCAAGAATGTCCTGGGAACCAACTTCATTTCCGGGGGACCGCTCGGGATTCCCGTCACGCTGGGAGTGGTGCTGCCATGGCGATAAGGCTTTTCAGGATCGTCGTGCTCATTCTGGCCGTGCTGCTCCTTGGCTCCTGCAACGTGCTGCAGTTCATATTCGGATCGGTCTTTCCCGCTACCCTGGCCCTCGTGAAAGCCCAGACGGATCTTTCAAAACTGATCCCTGCAAACAACAACGGTTCAACCTACTTGCGGCTCGCGGAGGTTGGTGGACACAGCTATGTCATCATCACAGGCTCGCCATCGCCGTCCAAGTACTTCGCGTATTTCTACGATTCTGACCTGAATCTGACGAAGTCCCTTACCGGCGCCAGCGCCCCCCTGGGGACCGGTGTCATGGTCGATGCCAGCAGCCTCATCGCAGTCGGCAACAAGCTGTTCAATACTGCCGACCTGTCCCTGGCAACGGCGATCCCGGCGACGGTTTATGCCCAAGGGAACTCGGGCACGGACGGTTTTGTCTACAGCGGAAGCAACTACATCGGCATCATCATTTCATCACCTCCCGCTACCAATACCCTCACCTATTCGTTCCTTGCCGGCGATTGGAGCAGCGGCTCTCAGACCACAAAGACGCTCTCTGCCAACACCTTCGGCCTACAGCTGAATGCTGTTTTCGACGATGGAGCCGGCAACGTGATCATGGTGATCAGCCAGGGATCATCAGGTGGAAACAACAACGACACCGTGAACGCACACTTTGTGACCGTCCCCAAGTCCGCTTTTACAGGCACTTTCCCGACAAATCCCTATGACTCAGCCCCTCAACGGGACAACCTAGTCTCGGAAAGCTTCGGGTTTGCGAACGGAAGCATCTTTGCGTATGACAGCAAGGCATCCAGCCTTGTCCGCATCAATCCGGCTGACGCCTCCACGCAAAACAGCCTTCCGCTGGGCAGCAACAACAAGGGTCAGGTCAAATACGCGTACAGCCTGTCAGGAGGCACCTTTTACACATTCGACACTGATGCCCGGATCCTCACAAAATACGTGGCATGGTGGTAGG
>Ga0265316_10003664_pt1 | contig 15471 bp, 16 predicted proteins | sample 4522metaG_FD_202092 | JGI IMG/M metagenome (GOLD analysis project Ga0265316, IMG submission 202092) | Rhizosphere microbial communities from Carex aquatilis grown in University of Washington, Seatle, WA, United States - 4-5-22 metaG | ecosystem: Host-associated > Plants > Roots > Rhizosphere >...
ACGAGCGCTATGCCGAGACATTGGCCGGCTTCCTTGTCGTCGCCTTCGCCTGCCTCATGCTCAAGCGCGCCGCTGAAATCATGATACAAAGCGCATAACACCCTCTAGAGCAGGAACTCGTAGAAGGGGCTGGCGCCTGGGGGCGGACTCGAACGAACGACGCTGGATTCTCAGTCCTCATGTCGGTAGTTCGCATTTCGTCGCGCGAATTCCAAAAGGCTGATATTTACAGAAGCCTACGGGAATTCTCGGCTTGACGGATGCTCCCAGCTGTTCCGGAACATTCCATGAATATCATTGCGCGATTACACAGGAATTACACTGACTCGCGGATTAAGCCGGGAACGCCCAATGTCAACGGGTTTCGGCCATGACTTTCGCTGCAGCGACGCGCCCAATCGCCTGCCGCTACGCGGCTGGTCAACAAACTTCCTCATGAAGCGAGCGCGCGGTTACCGACAGCGCCCACGGTCAAGCATGGCCTTCCGGCCTAGCGGTGATCGCCCATATGCCGCGTGTCCCGATCTTTTTTGAAGGGGAGGCGACACTCGCGCGGTCTCGATCAACCGCGCCGACATCGACGCATCGCCGGCCCGATCCGCAAGAGAGTTTTGCAGTCCTGCTCTTTCAGGCCGCTTCAACGCATCCGGCCTCAAAGCGAAACTCGGCAAACGCCGCGGCACGCCGCTTGAAACGCCATGGTCGGAGGTCCGAGTCTGTTCCGTTTTGCAACAGAAACGCACCTTTGTCGTTCAGCGTTGGAGACGAGATATGTCGGGCAATCGAGATTGGATTGTCTCCTGACTAACGAGTTCCACCCACGTGGATCACGCTTATAGGAGGTTTGCATGAGCGGTGAGCAGCTACAGATAGATACAGCGCGTGGGGGCACGATTGCCGCTCTCTACAGAGAGGATGCGATCGCGCCTTCCTGCGAAAATGTGGTCGACGACATATGTGACATGAATTGGAGCGGCCTTTCGCGAGGCGACCTCATCAATGCCGCATGGATCTACTACTATTTTTCGGTTCAATTCTGCGAAAACGTTGGGATTGCCCGCGAGCTCTACCCCGATGACAAGCGACTGGAGGAACTCGATCGTGGCGAACGAAACACCGATAATCTCTCTCCCTGCCCCGGGGTGGTGGCGATTGGGGAAAAGGTGGACCACGACGAGTTCATGAGAAGAACGCTTCGGCTATCGCCCATTGACGATGGTAGGCGGCGGCGTCTGGAGGCCGTTGGCGAAGCCTATCTTGAGAAAGTCCGCGCCATGGATAATTCGACCAGGGCATTGAGCCTCGCGAGCTATGAGAATGGCGGACTCGAAAAAGTGTTTCGGGCAATTTTGCTCGCTAAGCATTGGGACGGGCCACTGCTGCAAGCGTTCAAACATTTCCTGGAAGGCCATATCAAGTTAGACAACGATCCCGAACAAGGTCACGGCGCCCTATGTGGGCATCTGACGCCAACTGAGCAAGTTTATGACTTGTGGGTCGCGTTTCGGGAAAGCCTTATCGAAGCGGCGCCTGGGTTGACGAAGTGAATCCCGTTCGAGTCGTGCGGCTGAAATAGGAACAGACGTGAGAATGAAACGCTTGAGCGATCCGGAGGCGGTCGGCCTTCCAATAGGCTGACCGCCTTTCGATTTGCGTGACGGCGCCTTCTCCACGCAGACATGGCGCGTAAATCGTCATGCCTGCGTCAGGGTCCCTCGTTTCGCGGAGGAAGTCATCGCTGGTCGTCGTCGGGCCGCGGCGTGCATCTTGGGACGAGCGAGCGACAAAGGCGCCAGAATCTCGCCCGGAACGTCAGCGGAAAGAGCTGTATCGAGTAATTTTTCTCGATTCATAAGTAAAGAACTATCACAATGCACGCCCCCGATGCGGCGAGGTCCGGCAGGTTCAGGATCCGCACTGATGTCGAGATTAATAGGCTCGGCTTCGGCGCGATGCATTTGACGGGCCGAGGAATTTGGGGCGAGCCAGCTGATGGGGCGGCGGCGATATGCAATTCAAAGCGCCTCCCCGAACTCAAGATAAATTTTATCGACGCAGCCGACGCCTATGGTCCCGACATCTCTGAAGCGCTCATTCGCGAGGCGCACCATCTCTATGGCGAGATTCCTTCACGTCGAAGAGAACGTCGCCGCCGTGTATATCGCGCTTTTACAGGAGGAGTTCGCAGAGCTTGATCACGAAGGCAAAGCACATTCCCAACGCCACGCCGCCGTCCGGTTGATAAAATGGAAGCTACGTCGGTTTTGGCCGTCCTGAAGCTATCGGCATGTTTCCACTGCAGCGGTCCGTCGAGCGCGAAGTTTGAGGAAGTCCGCGATTGCCTGAGGTTTTCAGAGTTGGTGGTTTGGGTTATGTTCGCTTCGTAGGAGGCGACATGAAACCGGCTATTTACGCTGTCACGGCGTCGATGTTTGCGCTGGCGGGTTGCGCCAGCACGGGCGCGTCCGACTATGTCGCGCGGACGTCGGACGAGGCGCAGCAAGCGTCGAAGACTTCATCGCATGAGGCGCTTGACGCCCGTATCGCCTATCACGCGAGGGCTTATAAAGTTCCGGAATCATTGGTTTGCGCCGTTGTGCAGCGCGAGAGCAAGTATGACCCCTCTCTTAAGCATGGCCCCTTCTGGGGACTGATGCAGATTCGCTACGACACCGCGCGCAGCATGGGCTACACGGGCGCAGCCAACGGGCTGCTCGATCCTGAAACGAATCTGACCTATGCCGTGGCTTATCTCGCCAATGCCTTCCGGGTAGCCGGGGGCGACGCTCAACGCGCGATAAGACTCTACGCCAACGGCTATTATTACGAAGCCAAGCGGCAAGGCCTGCTCGACGAAATACGCACAGCCAATCATTCCGACGAGATCCAGACAGCCTCAGGCGAAGCGACCCCGGCCAAGTAAATCTCCGGCCGCCGCACTCCCGACGCCTTCAACATATGCAACGGAAGTCGTGTCGATGATCCCATGTCATGCGATCGAAGATGTTGTTCGACTATGGCTGCGGTCGCCGGGCGCGGAGCAGCTTGTAGGGCCTGGCGGGCCGAGCCTCAGTGCAAAATTCGCAGTATGCGCCAAAAGTCGAAATCCACCTTCCGCGGCGAAAACAGGGATTCGAATCCCCTTGGGCGCCCCATCATCGAACAAGAGAGAGAACCGCACGCGTAGGCATGTCCGCTCGGTGGGACGCAACGGTCGGATTTTAGCTCAGCCGCTGCACAAACATAGGAAATCGTATGACGCCTTCCGTTCGCAATGCCCCGACTCTTTCCAATCGCGCAAGCGATCGACCACGCGCGCAAAAGTCCCGCGGCGATCACCCGCGACCTTGTCCATCACGCCTTTTCGCGCTGGAACCCGGGCTTCCATTTGATCTCCCCCGCGATTTAATCAATCTCGGAAAGACTCTAAGCGCCGAAACAATATCTGAGATCGCAGCTGTGGCGACATCCTCATCTCTTCGACGACTGACGCCGACGCGCTCATTGCGACGGAAGCCTATTTTCCTGCTAGGCCTACGATATAGGCGGCAACGGAATCGATCTCTTCAGGGCTCAATATGATGTTCGGCATTGTCGGATGCGAAGAACGGAGGAACACCTTGATCGCGAGTTCGTTCGTCGACGGCATACGACTGATGTCCAAGAAACTCGGCGCGACGGGTTTCGGACTTTGGGGCGCCGCCGACGATCCAATCTGATGACATGCGCTGCATGTCGTCTCGGCAAGATGTCGCCCCACAGATGGATCAACCGATTGCGCGCCGGCGGGAAGCAAGAGGGCGATCGAGCCGATGAGGGTCATCGGCATGGTCATGAATTTCGCCATCGACTGTCTCCAAGAGTCAGCAAGATCGGCCTGAGATTCCTAAGATATAGTCCGGCACCCCCCAGATGGTAAGAGGCGCGACGAAACGATTTGCTTGAGTCGGCGTGCAAGGCGCTCGGGCAAACCAATAGCCCGAGCACTCTGGCCGCCAAAATGACGAGTCAGCCCGAGGCCGCCGTCTTCAATTTCGACAAGGCGCGGATCTTTACGCGCATGCTCGCCGGTTTGGCGGCGCCCTTGATCATCTCGCCGGTGGCGGGATTGCGGACCAAGGTTCCCGCCCTACGGGCCGGCACTTTGCGAAGGGTCACTTTCAACAGGCCGGGCAAAGTGAATTCACCCACGCCGCGCGGATGCACCGATCCGAGCAACACGCTTTCCAACGTGGCGAAGACTCCTACGGCGGTCTTGCGGGGGATGTCGTTCTGCTCGGCGATCAGGTTGATCAGCGCGGCCTTGGACAGCGTTTCCTTGACCGGGCGAACGGATGCGGCTCCGGACTTGGCGATTTTCGGCTTGCTGACTTTTGCCTTGGCCATGAGAATCCTTTCAGTGTTGGGTAGACTTCAAAATGCTGGGTTTGCGTCCCTATTGCAGTCCGGCGGTGTTAACGACGTTACTGCAACTTCGCAAGGAGCGGATCTGGAATCGAATATCCGAGCCACGATTCAACCGCCCATAGCGGAGCCGCCAAACTGAAGGACGGCTTCACACTCTGGATTGACATTCGTGGCTGGCTCATCGACTTCGCGCAATCTCGGGGACAAGCGGACGTCAGACGACCTTCAAACCAAGGCCGCTAAGGAATTCCCCGGCCTGCTTCTTGGAAATGACCGCACCCTTGAACCGGGAGGCGTCGGCAAGCCGAAGGCTGCCAAGATCGGCGCCGCGCAAGTCGGCCCCTTCAAAGCGCGCGTTCGTCACGTTCGCCTCCCTCAGGCTACATCCCGTCAACACCGCGTCCCTGAAGTCGGCTTCGCGGAGATCGGCGCCTTGGAAGTCAACGCCATCCAATTGCGCCCGCCGGAACGACAGACCACGCAGATTCGCGTTGATCAGGAGACATCGCTCGAACGCTGGCGGCATGAGCGTGTTCGCGACCGCCAACTGAGCCCCCGTCGGCTTGCAATCCCGGAAGTAGGCAGACGATACAATTGTCCCGCGCCATTTGGAGTTGTTGAAGTCGCAGAACAGGAATCGGACCTCGGTCGAATTGCTGGATGAAAAATTGGCGTGACCCGCGCGGCAGCGCACGAACTCGCATCCCCTAAAGTCCAGTCCGTTGAGGTCCGCCTCCGTCACATTCCATCCCGTAAACCGCATTGACGCCGACCCACGACAACGCAGCGCCGCCTCGACGTCATAACGGGTGGCCACTCCTTCTGGCGGGGGAGCTTCGATGATTGCGTCGCTCATTGAGCGTTCCTGCAGATGGTGGCTTCATGTCCGCGACCCGGGCTGAGGGCGGCGCTTTTGGCCCGCATGTTTTGAATTTGGTTGCCGATTTCAAGTTCAGACGGCGCCTATTTTCGCCAAGTTGCCGGACATATCCGTCTTATTGATACATTCGAGGCCTTAACGTCGCTCTGCCCAGAATGCGGCAGCGTTCGCCCGGTCGCGTCACTGGCGCGATCCTCTCGCCGGCGACAAAGCGATGTCGCTGTATTGGCATTCACCCTCATTGCCCTGAGAGAGACTGACGGCGATGAGCCAAACGCGCACGATTTTGGCGGGCGCCGGACCGCCGATCGCCGCGGCGTAATCTGCGAAGACATCTCGCTCCTCATCTCGCCACTCGCCGAGCCCTTGCTCGCCGGAGCGAACGACGACATGGGTCTCACGCCTGGCCCAAGTCGGAATCGGACAGCGAAAGCTTTTTTCGACCGGAAGTTGGGAACTCCACAGATAAGTGATGTCCTGCCCATTCTCGAACTCCACCGAGATGCTGAGATAATCATGGGTTTCGAGCCTGTCTTCTCCCAATTGCGACGGCAGCTTGTCGACTTTCCACGACCAGCGCAGCCGCGTGCCGGGCTCGAAGGCGAGCGGCGCATCCTTGACGAGCAGACCAGTGTCGCGATGCGTGCGGCAGCAAATGGCGCCGGCGTGTCCATCGCGTTCGAACGATCGATAGACTTCGGCCGGTCCCAGAAACCAGAGGTAGCTCCAATCCTTGGGCGGCGTGACAGGATTGGTGAGCCGATCAATCTCGTCGTCAACGTAACCGTTCACATCGCCATGCTCCGCAAGGGCGCGCAATCCGTCGAGCGGATCGACTCGCCAGCGGATGACGAGGATTGTGAAATCGCCCGATACGAGATCATAGACCTCGGGCGGCGTCGCCAGTTCGCCCGTTTGCGTCGACCATTCGCCGGGGAAATAGCTCGCGAAGAAAAGGGGCCCAGCGGTTTCCGCCGCAAATGTGTTTCCGGCGCGGGTGCCGCGCGAGATTTGTCCCCGCTGGCAGATGTGGCGCCAAATTTGGAAATCAGGGCCAAACCAGAGATCGGTTCCGTCGAGACATGTTCGCCCGCGCACGCAGGTCGTCACGCTTGCCCGCCTCAAGGCGAAGACCGGCGTCGAACCAGGGCGGCTGACTGGCTGGCATGTCGAAGAATGAATAGTCGCGGATTATGCCCGGTGGAGCGTCGCCCGCCAGCGCTTCAAAACGCGACTTGAATTCCGTCTGGGAAATGATCGGCGTAACGCGCATCGTGCGACTTTCCTTCACATTGCAATTGTTGAGACGCGGAGCCGTGGCCGCGGAAAGCTCAACTCAAGGAGCTTTCAAGGCTGCGGGCGCCACCCGCGCGTTCTCGATGACGCGACAATAGGCGGCAACTAGAAGATTGCCCACGGAGACAGGGGCTTTCTAGGGCGGCCAGCCCCTAAATGCTTGGGCGATTTGCCTGATTTTCGGTCGCGCCCCGGCGCCACATCGCTGTCCGTCGGCGTCGAAAAGACGTCCGGAACCTCTGGCCGCTGCGTGAACATGGTCGCCAAGTCGTAAACAAAGCCGCAAGAAGGCTTGTGCCACATTGGGAATTACGGCACAGCGCAGGGACAGAGACGGTCCGAATCAAGGACTGCGGGAATCTGTAGCGTGTTCGTTACGAAAGTGTTGGCGGCGAATCTCTTTTAAACCCATCCCGCCAGCTCTCGCCGCGCCAGTGTCGCCAGCAGCCGCATCCCCGGCTCGCTGTCGTTAAGACAGGGAATGCGCGCGAATTTTTCGCCGCCGGCCTGCAGAAACAGATCGCGGATTTCGACACCCAATTCCTCGATGGTCTCCAGGCAGTCCGCCGAAAAGCCCGGCGCGACGATCGCGAGACGCCTCAGGCCTGATTTAGCGAGCTCGGCCGCCGTCTCGGCGGTGTAGGGTTGAAGCCATTTCGCGCGGCCGAAGCGCGACTGGAAGGACAGCCGCAACTGTCGTTCGTTCAGCCCCATCGCTTCGCGCAGCAGGCGCCATGTGGTTTCGCAATGAGTTTTATATGGATCGCCCTTGTCGATCTGAAACTGCGGCAGTCCATGGAAAGAGGCGAGTATCGCCTCCGGCTCGAAATCCAGCGCCCCCAGTCCCTCGCGCAGACCTTGCGCCAGAGCTTCGATGTAGACGGGGTCGTCGAAATAGGGCGGAGCGAAACGCAGCGTCGGCTGACGCCGCATTTTGCGCAGAACCCGCGCAATTTCGTCGAAGGCGGTCGCCGTGGTCGAGGCCGCATATTGCGGATAGAGCGGCAGCACGAGAATGCGCTCGCAGCCCTTCGCGCAAAGCGCCTCGATCCCGGCGGAGAGCCCCGGCGCGCCATAGCGCATCGCATAATCGACGATAATCGGCGCGGAACCCAGCTGGCCGGAGTCAGCCAAGACTCCGAGCTTTTCCGCCTGCATCCTCGTGACAGCTTTGAGCGGGCCTTCGCCCGTCTCATCGTTCCAGATTTGCGCATAGGCCTTAGCCGATTTGGCCGGGCGTGTGTTGAGAATGACGCCATGCAATAGCGGCAACCAAAGGAACCGCGGCATTTCGACGACGCGCGGGTCGGACAAAAACTGCGCTAGGAAACGCCGCGTCGAAGGGACATCAGCGGCGTCGGGCGTGCCGAGATTGACGAGCAGCAGGCCGATGGGCGCGGCGGTCATGCCCCACCTTCGCGCTCAAACGCCGCGCTCTCCTCCGGGCTTAAGCGAAAGCCGTGTTCGGCGGCGGGAAACCGCCCCGCGCGCACATCTTCGCCATAGGCGGCGACGGCGGCGCGTAACGCCTCCCCGACGGCTCCATAACGACGATTGTGCTTGTACTCGCGTTCGGTGATCCCGGCGAGATCGTTGATAACCAACACCTGGCCATCGGCGCCGGCGCCGGCGCCGATGCCGATCGTCGGCGCGCGCGAGACTTGCGTGATGCGCTCGGCGAGTTCGACGGGGATGAGCTCCAGCACGATAAAATCCTGGCCGGCGGCGTCGAGAGCCATGGCGTCATCGAGCAATTTACGCGCGGCTTGCGCAGTCTTGCCCTGTCGGCGCTTTTCAAGCTGGTGCTGGGATTCGAGCCCGAGGTGGCAACAGACGTCGAAACCCGCCGCCTTGAGCGCCGCGACAAGCTCGGGGCGCGCGCCTTCGAATTTGACGCAATCGGCCCCCGCGTCGCGCAACGCCCCGGCGCTCACCAGCGCCTGCGGCGTGCTGTCATAGCTCGCATAGGGCAGATCGCCGATCAGATAAATTTGCGCCGCGCCGCGCCGCACGGCCGCGATGTGATGCGCCATGTCGGCCAGCGTCACCTCGCGCTCGTGAGCGTAGCCGAGCACGTTGACGCCGACGCTGTCGCCGACCAGAATGATGTCGACGCCCGCCAGCGCCTCGGTCCGCGCGGTCGGCGCATCATAGGCGGTGGCGACGACGATTTTCTCCCCGCGCCGTTTCATCTCGCGAAAATGCGAGGCTTGGGTTTTCACCCGGGGTGAGAAGGTCATTGCGCCAGCTCCGCTTTGAGGCCGCTGCGGCGAAAAGTTCATGTGCGGCGCTGCGTTCAGCGCGCAGCGTCGCCAGAGCAGGTCTTCGGCGCGATGGGCGAACGCAGATCTTCCCAGCCGCCGCATTTGTCGCAGCCCGCGAGCTGCCCGCCGACAGTCAGAAGCAATGCCAAAACAACGAATTTACGCCTCATATCGAGCCTCTCGTGAGCGCTTCGCGCCGCCGGGCAACATAAAGGCGGAACCGGCGCACGGCAAGTTTATGTGGAACGTGAATCGAAGCGCGAGCCGATCCGCTCGCGCCATTCGTCGGATCGCCCCGCGGAGCGACGCTTTGGCGTTGCCGAGCACGCCGAAATGAGCCAGAGTCAGGCTCAACATATCCTCCATCCGAGAAATGTCGCTTTATCATGGGCTGGTCCATCACACTGGGACGTTTCGGGGGAACGGCGGTCCGCGTTCACCTGACCTTCCTGCTTTTTCTGGCCTGGATCGGCTTTTCCGCCTATCAACGCGGCGGGTTCGCCGCCGCGCGCGACAGCGTGCTGTTTATCGTGGCGATCTTCACCTGCGTCGTGCTGCATGAATTTGGTCATATTGTCATGGCGCGCCGGTTTGGCGTCATCTCGAAGGAAGTGACGCTGCTGCCGATTGGCGGCGTCGCTGACCTCAACAAAATGCCGGACAAGCCCTATCAGGAACTGTTGATTGCCCTCGCCGGCCCGGCCGTGAACTTGGTGATCGCGGCGGCGCTGCTGATGGCGGTCGGGGCGATTGGGCCGAGCGCAATCGCCCATCTCGACGATCCCGCGATCAACCTGATCGAGCGGCTCGGCGCCGCCAATCTTTTTCTCGCGGTGTTCAACTTGGTTCCAGCCTTTCCGATGGACGGCGGCCGGGTGTTGCGCGCCGCTCTCGCAATGTGGCTCGGGCAGGAACGCGCGACGCGCATCGCCGCGCTGATCGGCCAGGCTTTCGCGTTGGCGCTTGGTTTCCTTGGCCTGTTTGGCTACCCCATGCTATTGTTTATCGCGTTTTTCGTCTTTTTCGCCGCGACGGGCGAGGCGAGGATGAGTTTTGTGTCGGAGGCGACGCGCGACGTTAAGGTCGCCGACGCCATGGAAACGCGCATGGCGACGATCGGCCAAAACGCCACCATCAGCGAGGCGGCGGATATTCTCCTCGCCACGTCGCAGGAAAGTTTTCCATTCGTCGACGATTCGGGAGTGTTTCTCGGCGTAATGTCTCGCGCCGACATTGTGGAGGCGATCAAGACGGCCGAGGCCGGCGCACGGGTCGCGCCCTTCGCCCATACGGAAATTGCGACGATCGATCCGACCCAAACGCTCGACAAGGCGCTGGAGAAGCTGAGCGAAACCGCGGTGGTCGGCGTCGTCGGAGCGGATGGCGTGTTCAAGGGTCTCATTACGCCGCAGTCGTTCGCGGAAGTGATGCTGATCAAAGCCGCGCGGCCGGATTGGCGGTTTTCGCGGCGCGAGCCCTGACGCGCGCGCATCGACGCGAAACGACCCGACAATGATTGCGGCGGAGGTTAACAAGGCGCCTGCGACGGGTTGGGTCGGCAGAGGCGCGATTGGCGAAACGCGGCGATGAGCGCTGGAACGCGGATGTTTTCCAAGAGATCAGCGGACAGGCGGCAAGCGCCGTCGCGTCCGCGATAATCTTCGCAAATGCTCCGCTCGCATGTCTTTTTGCCGCAAGCCGAAGCGCCGAGTCGTTTCGCAAATATGCGTTTGCGCCGCGACCGGCACGGTTTTTCCTACAAGCTTTTCTACGCGAAGACGTTGTCTCAAATCGAGACGGTCGAGCGACCTCAACTCAACGACGCGGCGCTTCGTAAGCCGACGGCGCGCAGTCGGGCTGGGACTAGGATCTGTGGGAGGGGAACTGTGATCGGCATGACACCCGTCAGTTTTGGAGACTGTTTTGGATGGCTGCACCAAGCAGCCGGCGGCAGTCGCGGCGTCGTGTTATGCGCGGCCTCGGGCTATGAGGCGCTCGGAACCCATCAGAGTTGGCGCGTGCTCGCGGATCGACTCGCCGCCGACGGTCTGCCGACGCTGCGTTTCGACTATCCTGGTTATGGCGATTCGCTGGGCGAAGGCGCCGGACCTGAGGCGATAGAGGGCTCGGTCGAGTCGATTCGCCAAGCTGTGGAACAACTGCGGGAACAGACCGGCGTGAGCGAAGTCGCGCTGATTGGCCTGCGGCTCGGAGCAGCCCTTGCGCTGAAGGCCGCCCTTGGCGAAACCGTTGTCGATCGGCTCGTGCTTGTCACTCCTGTCGTGCGCGGGAAGTCCTTCTTGCTCGAGCAAAAGGCGTTAGCAAAGGTCATCGCCGCGCAGGGAGGCTCCAACGCTACACAGGAATTTAACGCCGGTTGCATTTCGATCGAAGGTTTCGAACTCGATCGCTGCGCCGTCGACGCGATCACCAAGATTGATCTCCAATCGATCGGTCAAGCGCCCGCACGGCGGATTCTCATTGTGAGCGAACCTGGGGCGACCCGTTATGAGGCATTTGCCCAGAAGCTGAAACAACTTGGCTGTTCCGTCACGAATTTGGAATTGTCGGAAGTGGCCGCCTGGCGTCCGTCGGCTATTCCGGCGCCGCCTCCGCTGGAAGATATTCAATCCATTGTCGGCTGGGTTCGAGAAGGGGCCCGCCCACAGCCCTCCCGTCCAGTCACCGCGAGCGGAATCGAGACGCAAACCTTCGTCGAATCCGTATTGCGGTTTGGCGAGGCGGATCGACTCGTCGGCGTTCTTTGCCGCCCGAAGGTGGAGGCCAAGAAGCGCGCTCGCCAAGCGTTGCTGTTTCTGAACACGGGCGCCAATCATCACATTGGATCGGGCCGCACGACGGTCGAGCATGCTCGCTTTCTCGCGGCGCAGGGCTGCGCCAGTTTGCGTATGGACTGTTTGGGCATTGGCGATTCGGATTGGTTGGCGGAGGGGGCGCTCGCCGTCATCCATCACGACGAGCGCGCCGTGGATGTTTCGCAAGCGATCGACGCGTTGGAGCCCATGGGCTTCGACGACATATGCGTCGCCGGAGTCTGCAGCGGCGCCTTCCTAGCGTTCCGGTCGGCTTTGAAAGACGCTCGAGTCAAGCGGCTTCTGCTTGTCAATCCTCAATTCTGGCTTCCTCTTTCGAACGAACAACTCGCAGATCCGCTGCAGGGCACGTTCGGAGCGACTTCCGCTTATGTCGCCAAGGCCTTCAGCGCCAACGCTTGGCGACGCGTGCTAAAGGGGGAAGTCAATCTACGCGCCTTGCTGTCGATTGCCCGAGAGATAGCCGCGCGACGCGGGAGAATGCTGATCGCGCAATTTTCGCGGCTCTTGAAATTCGCAGATTCAACGTCAAGGCTCGAACGCGAATTGTCGGCCCTGGACGAGCGCGGGTGTCGAACCCTGCTCGTTTTCAGCGCCTCCGATCCCGCGAAGGAAATCTTCGCCGAGCATATGGCCGCAATCAACGTGGCTCGGCCGCCTAAGGGATTCGAGATAGAGACGGTCTCGGGCGCCGATCATGTGTTTGCGATGCAAAGCGCGCGACTTGTGTTTCAGCGTATATTGGTGAGCGTTATGGGTCGCGGCGAGCACGGATCATCCGCCGACGCGCAAAGAACCGATTCTCCTCTCGAACGGAATACGGTCTCGCTTTGCGAACAGGGCGAGGCGCGTGCGGCGCTTAGCCCCCGCTTCGAAGTTAATATGGAATCCAGCCAATCGATTGCATCTTCATGACAATGGCCTCCCAAAAGTGTCTTGCATTCGGTCGACATCGGAAATCCAAACGGCGTCGCCAAACCGTCGTCTCTCCTATCGCGAGATGAAGGCGCCTGTTAGCCTATTGAGCAAGAACCGATTTCAGTTTTGGGGCTCCGTTCGCCTTCCGGCAGTCGGATTTTTTGCGGCGTTTGCGACAAATTTTGCTTGTTAAGGCCGCGCCTCATCAACTAAAATCCGCCGTCGCCGCAGGAGTGCGAGTCGCCCGATGGGGGTGCCGTTCCCCAAGTTTCACGCCAATTGCGAGTCCTTCACTCATGAAGAATGCTGTTTTCGCCTTGACGATGATTCTTGCATTGTCTTCCGGCAACTTTTCGGGGCGCTCGCTCGATGCTTCATTGGTTTCCGCGCAGTCGGACACCGCGATGACGGCGGACGCCTCCGCGCAACAGCAGCCTTTGCATGGCGACGTAGCCTCCAGCGCCTCTTGCCGTAAGATCGACGTCGCGACTGACGAAGGCTACGGCGTGAGCAGCCACGAGACGCGTTGGGAGTGCCGGCCGGCCCCGTAACCAAGCCAGCAACTGCCAGCCAGACGCATCTGTGCGCCTTCCCTCAGCAAATGGGTGAGGAAAAAGCGCGTCGTCGTGTTCAGTCGTTGCGGGCTCCCGGCGCGCAGTTCGACAGTCCGCACCCCATCGACGCTGCGGCGTCAATGCGCTTCGGCCGGTTTCACCTCGCGCTGGGCGTAGCCAAGGCGACTGTTCAATTCGTGGAGCAACTGTTCCGCAGCCAGCGGAATATTGGTGCCGGGCGGGAAAATGGCGCTGGCGCCGGCGTCCAGAAGCTGCTGGAAATCGCATTCCGGAATCACGCCTCCAACCACCATCATAACGTCGCCTCGGCCTTGCGCTTTGAGGGCGTCGCGCAGCTGCGGCGTCAGCGCGAGATGACCGGCGGTGAGAGAACTCACGCCGACCACATGCACATTCTCCTCTGCCGCCTTTTTCGCCACTTCCTCCGGCGTGGCGAAGAGGTCGCCGATCACCACGTCGAAGCCAAGATCCGCGAAAGCCGAAGCGATCACCTTCTGGCCGCGGTCATGCCCGTCCTGACCAAGCTTGGCGACGAGTATGCGCGGCTTGCGGCGGTCGTTTTCCTCGAAGGCCGCCGTCATGGAGCGCACGCGGACGATGGCCGGGCTTTCCCCGGCCTCACGCGCATATATGCCGGAGATCACATTGGCCTTGGGTTGATGACGCGTGAAGACTTTTTCCAGCGCGAAAGAAATCTCGCCGACGCTCGCTTTCGCCCGCGCCGCCTTCACCGCGAGATCGAGCAGATTCGCGCCGGATTTGGCGCCTTCCGTCAGCGCGTCGAGCGTCGCTTGCGTCTTCCCTTCGTCGCGCTCGGCGCGCAGACGCTTCAACTTCTCGAGCTGGGCGGCGCGGACCGCGGAATTGTCCACCTTCAGCACATCGGGCGCCACGTCATTTTCGGGCCGGAACTTGTTGACGCCGACTACAACTTGCTGGCCGGTGTCGATACGCGCCTGCGTCTTGGCGGCGGCTTCTTCGATGCGCTGCTTGGGCACGCCCAACGCAATGGCCTTGGCCATGCCGCCCAGCCTTTCGACTTCTTCGATATGCTCCCAGGCGCGCTTGGCGAGTTCGGCGGTCAGCCGCTCGACGTAGTAGGAGCCGCCCCAAGGATCTATGATGCGCGTCGTGCCGCTCTCCTGTTGCAACACGATTTGCGTGTTGCGGGCGATGCGGGCGGAGAAGTCGGTCGGGAGCGCCAGCGCCTCGTCGAGCGCATTGGTGTGCAGCGACTGAGTGTGGCCCTGCGTCGCGGCCATCGCCTCGATGCTGGTGCGGATGGCGTTGACATAGACATCCTGCGCAGTCAGCGACCAGCCTGAGGTTTGGCAATGCGTGCGCAGCGTCAGACTCTTTTCCGATTTCGCGCCAAGGTCCTTCATCAGCCGCGCCCAAAGCAGCCGCGCGGCGCGCAGCTTGGCGACCTCCATGAAGAAATTCATGCCTATGGCGAAAAAGAACGACAGGCGGGGAGCGAAGGCGTCGATGTCGAGCCCGGCCGCAACGCCCGCGCGCACATACTCGACGCCGTCGGCGAGCGTGTAGCCGAGTTCGAGATCGGCTGAGGCCCCCGCCTCCTGCATGTGATAGCCGGAGATCGAGATCGAATTGAACTTCGGCATGTGTTTGCTAGTATAGGCGAAAATGTCCGAAACGATGCGCATCGACGGAAACGGCGGATAAATATAGGTGTTGCGCACCATGAATTCTTTTAGGATGTCGTTTTGAATCGTGCCGGTGAGTTTTTCCGCCGCAACGCCCTGTTCTTCCGCTGCGACGATAAACAAAGCCAGCACCGGCAGCACCGCGCCGTTCATCGTCATCGACACGCTCATCTGGTCGAGCGGAATGCCGTCGAACAGCGTGCGCATGTCATAGATCGAGTCGATGGCGACTCCCGCCATGCCGACATCGCCGGAAACGCGCGGATGATCCGAGTCGTAGCCGCGATGCGTCGCGAGATCGAAGGCGATGGAGAGGCCTTTCTGGCCCGCCGCGAGATTGCGGCGATAGAAGGCGTTGGAGTCTTCGGCGGTGGAGAAACCGGCATATTGTCGGATCGTCCAGGGCTGGGCGACATACATGGTCGGATAGGGGCCGCGCAAGAAAGGCGCGATGCCGGGGTATGAATCGACGAAGCCCAGGCCATCGACGTCGGTCGGACCATAGAGATTCTTGACCTCGACGCCCTCGGGCGTCAACCAAAGACGCGGCTCCGGCTCCGCGGGCTTTGCGCTCGCGTGCGCGAAGGGAATTCTGGTGAAGTCGGGAATGGCGGCCATCGGCTCCTCGGC
>Ga0265316_10003665_pt1 | contig 15471 bp, 9 predicted proteins | sample 4522metaG_FD_202092 | JGI IMG/M metagenome (GOLD analysis project Ga0265316, IMG submission 202092) | Rhizosphere microbial communities from Carex aquatilis grown in University of Washington, Seatle, WA, United States - 4-5-22 metaG | ecosystem: Host-associated > Plants > Roots > Rhizosphere >...
CAGCCGCCCTGTTAAATCGCCGCCGTATTCATCGGTACGGCGGTTGGTGTAAGGTGAAAGGAACTGACAGAGCAGAAAACCGTGCGCGCCGTGTAATTCTACAGAGTCGACTCCGGCGGCGACTGCGCGGTGTGCTGCCTCGCCGAATTTAGCGGCGATGGTTTTTATTTCCGGCACAGTTAAAGCATGGGGAATCTCGCTGCCTCTGGGATGCAGAATTTCGGACGGACCGCCGGGTTGTCTCCCTGTAGTATTACGGGAAGCGGCAGCGCCGACATGAGTCAGCTGAATGATGACCCTGGTTCCTTCGGCGTGGACGGCCGCAACGAGACGCCTGAGACCGGGAATTAATTTGTCATCATATAGCCCCAACTGCCCTTTGTGCGCTTTACCGTCTTCTGACACGTACGTGTGTTCGATGATAATCAGCCCGACGCCGCCCTTTGCCCGTGCGACATAGTGAGTAATATGCCGGTCGGTAACTTCGCCGTCTTCGGTCGCCATTCCGGTCGCCATCGGCGGCATTACAATGCGATTCGGTAATGAAAGTCCCTTTATTTTGATCTGGTCAAATAATTCGGCCATTGCAGTCAACCCCCTTCAAAGCGCATCGCTAACTATTTCTTATCCGGCGGCTCTGGTCGAAGAAGGAACGCACTGTGTAATTATGCGTCTTTCCATTTTTCAATTTCAACCAGCGCCTTACATGGTAAATGGTCGATAATGGTATCCGGCAGGTGCTCATCGTAGTGTGTCATCAGGTTGGGCGCGCCGCGGGTGTCAATACCCTCCGGCATTAATTTGGTTTTAGTTCCATTTGGTGTGTACCACCCGCCGTGAAAGATATTGATAGTGCCGGGAACAACGCGGGAAGTGACATATGCCGGCATAATGATTTCCGCCTGGTCGTTGTAGACCCGGACAGAATCGTTATCCTTGATGCCACGCGCCTTGGCGTCGGCGAGGCTGATCCACACCGCGTGACGGTAGCAGTCACGTAGTAAAGGCTGATTGTCTAATAACGAATGGACGCGGTAGAGGCCGTGGGGTGACGACATCAACAGCGGATACCTGGCGACATCCTGACTGTGATAGGTAGCATGGCCGCCTATCACCATTTCTGCCATCGCAGGGAGATGGCCGCCGCCGTAGCGCTCATTGGCGGCATGAGGTTTTTCCTCTTTTAATTTAGCTTTTCTTCCGGATTCAGAACTGGCAGCCACTTCTTTAGAATAAAACTCGATCTTGCCGGATTCCGTAGCGGCAAATGGGTTTTCCCCACGCTCAATCGTGTTTTTATAGGTATAATTCGGTTCCTTAACCTCCCAGCGAAAGACCGGCTTTTTCTGGAATTCCTCCCAGGTCGGCGGATGGAACGGAACAACCTCCGGTAATAAAGCCCATTTCTCATAAGCCTCGCGGTGCAATGCTTCGACCGTTTCATCCCACTTGTCCTCGGAAACATTGACCAGCCGCGGACTGTATATTTCGCCAAAACCCAGGCGCTTTGCGATCTGCAGCCAGACCCAGCCGCGTGGCTTGACCTCACCGGGCGGGTCGACGCACTTCTGCTTGTAGACGAAATAATTGCCGTTGAGGTGTTCGGCTTCTTTACAAAAAAGGTCCTTTTGGCGCATAATAGCTCTGCTAAACGGTACATCTCTGCCCTCAAACGCGATGTGCATTTGCGGGATAACGATATCGGCGTATCTGGCTGAGGGATTATCCAGGTTGTAAGAGAATACCGCGTGAAAATCCAGTTTCTTCAAGGCTTTGATGTTGGTATTAATATCCGGGTGGGTCATCACTGGGTTAGATGCATGTGTAATGAGTATTTTGACGTTGGGTAAAGGATTGCCGGGCGTGTTGCTGATAATGTGATTGTATTCAGCTTCGGTCATCTCGCCGCTGTCCACCTTTTCCCGCAGCGCAATCGCCTCCGGCCATTTGAAATGGGCCATCAAAGCGGGCGCCCGGTAGTCTCCCCCCGATCTTTTCCAGTCGACGGTCGGCTTCGGCACCAGCGGTTTGTGCTGGCCGAATTCTCCGGCGGTTTCCGCAGAGGCAGTAGCGCCAGGCGACATGGTATTACCGGTCAGCGCCTGCAAGTAGATAGCGGCCCTGACGCCATTTTGTCCGTAGAATTGCCGTCCGAGCGTCCACGCTGTGTTCAGATTAACCGGTTTGCTGCGAGCGTATAAACGGGCGAACTCTATAATTGTTTCCGCGGGCACACCGCAGATCTTTTCCGCCCACTGCGGCGTTTTATCGATACCGTCGCTTTTACCCAGCACATATTCCTGCCATTGATGCAAACCTTCGGGCTCAACCCACTTTTTGATAAAACCTTTATCGGTGAGGTCTTCCTTGAACCAGACATTCGCCATCGCGATCATCATTGCCACGTCAGTCGTGGGGCGTATCGGTATCCACTGCGATGCCACAGTCTCGGCGGTCGGTGTCAGACGCTGGTCGATCGAAATTATCGGGATGCCGCGTTCCCGTGCGCGCATCATTGTATAAACAACATGGTTACTCAAAGTGGTGGCGGGATTGAATCCCCACAGCACAATGAGTTTGGCTTTTAATAAGTTACCTTCATCCTGGCGGTCTTCGCTGCCGTTTCTGCCCAGCACCCAGCGCTCCGCTTCCTCTACGCCCTGTTTGGAGTGCGCGCCCCAATCATTAACTCCCGCGCCAAACCATGGACTGAGTGGAAACCCGTCATGGGAGAAAGTGCCGATCGAATACGGCCCATACTTTTCCTTGCACTCTTTCAGTTTACCGGCAATCGTATCGAGCGCTTCGTCCCAGGAGATGCGCTCCCATTTCCCGCTGCCGCGCTCGCCCACACGTTTCATCGGATAAATCACACGGTTGTGGTCATATAGATTACGGATGTGGGCGTAGCCCTTGGTGCACGGCCGGGTCGTGAACATGCATTTATCGATATCGGCATCCGATAGATGCCCATCTTCGCGCGCGATACCTTTGTTTACTGTGTCATCCGGCTCAACTGCCCGGATCTTTCCGTCCCGGATGTGCACTTTAAGTATGCACATATTAAAGCAGTGTTCGCTGCAGGTGGTGTACCGGATTATATCTTTGGCTTGCTGCTTACGGTCTGAGCGTGTTTTTATCATTGTCATTCTTTAACCTTCTGCGCGGGTTTATCTGAAAATAGCATAAGATAACAACGGGGATTGACTGAAGCTATTATATTCCTGCTTCCATTGACTTATCAATTATAATAATATTTAAATCGGTAATTTCAGCTTCAAAATAGAAATTATTTTCCAAGCGTTTACATTCGTTTTACATTGGTTAGAGTTTGTATCTGTTGAGCCGGTAAGGAAGCTTGACTTGATTCCTTCAGTGTGGTATTCTCCCATCGAATCTGGAAAAAGGCTACCGACTTTGGCGAATAACAAGGAGGCAAACCATGGCTAACGAGAAAACACCTGGCGGCTATAACGGCAAAATATTGAGGGTAAACTTGACCACTGGTAAGATCACGATAGAGGAAATCGATGATGCATTCTGTCGGAAGTACCTCGGCGGGGCCGGGTTTATCGCTTATTATTTATTAAAAGAACTCAAGCAGGGTGTCGATGCACTGGGACCGGATAATAAACTGATTTTCGCGGCAGGGCCGTTGACCGGGATCAGATTATCGGGGTGCGCGCGGCATTGCGTTGGGGCGAAGTCGCCATTAACGAACACCATCGCCAAGTCCGAAGCCGGTGAATTCTGGGGCGCGGAATTGAAGGCGGCTGGATTCGACGGCGTGATCATCGAAGGAAAAGCAGAAAAGCCGGTATACCTGTGGATAAATGACGGGCAGGCCAGTCTGAAAGATGCCGGTCCTCTCTGGGGCAAGAATACCAAAGAAACGCAGGAAATGATCAGGGCGGAATTGGGCGATGAAAGAGTGCGGGCGGCCATGATCGGGAAGGCCGGGGAAAAAATGGTGCGTTATGCCTGTATCATGCACGGCCCGTTCGATGCTGCCGGACGCGGCGGATTGGGGGCGGTGATGGGTTCGAAGAATCTGAAGGCCGTCGCGGTGCGCGGCCACAAAGCGCCGGACGTGGTCAGACCGGAGGCTATTAAAGACGTAAGAGATTGGTTAACGGCTAATAATAATACCATCAAGATCTTCCAGGATTTCGGTACCGGCGGCTACATGGGCAGTTACGAGTCCAGCGGTAACTTACCGGTACGTAATTTCCGGGACGGCTTATTCCCCACGGTTACTTCCATTGAAGGTAAGACTATCAAAGAGACGGTCAGGATCGGGATGGAAGGCTGTTTTGCTTGCCTGGTGCGTTGTAAAAAGATCGTGAAGATAGATGAACCGTATGTCGTCGACCCGGCCTATGGCGGGCCGGAATACGAGACGCTGGCGTCCTTAGGCTCAGATTGCGGCATCGATGATCTGAAAGCTATCTGTAAAGGCAACGAGCTGTGCAATGCCTATGCTCTCGATACTATATCGGCAGGTGGCGCAATTGCCTTCGCGATGGAGTGTTTTGAGAAAGGTCTATTAACGTTGAAAGATACCGGTGGCCTCGAAATCAAATTCGGCAGCGTGGAAGCTATGTTGAAACTGCTCGAATTGATCGCTAAACGGGAAGGTATTGGCGATTTGCTGGCGGAAGGCACGGCGGTCGCGGCTAAAAAGATCGGGAAAGGTGCGGTTGAGTATGCGATGAATGTTAAGGGGTTGGAGATGCCTTTGCACGAGCCGCGCCTGAAGGTGGGCTTGGGGTTGGGTTGCATGGTTGACCCGATCGGCGCCGATCATTGTTTGAATTTGCATGATACTCTGTTTGTGATGAACGGGCAGGTGAAGGATCTGCATTCGGTTGGCATCCTCGAAGGTGTACCGGCGGACGACATCGGGCCGAAAAAGGTAGCTCTGTTCAAGGCGATGCAGCATGTCCGGCTGCTGGGTGATGCCCTGGGAGTATGCATGCTGTTGCCGTACAATTACCGGCAGTTGGCCGATCTGACGGCGGCGGTAACCGGTTGGGATACGGATATTCCGGAACAGATCAGAACCGCTGAGCGGGTTTTAACAATGATGAGGATGTTTAATCTGCGCGAAGGATTCAGCGAAGCGGACGATGAGCTGCCGGGCCGTTTCTTCCAGCCGAAAACAGACGGCTTTCTTTCCAAGACTTACCTGAATCATGACAGATTCGAAAATGCGAAACGGTTTTATTATACGCTGATGGGTTGGGATCACATGACCGGAGTGCCTTTACCGGAAAGAATTGAAGAATTAGGGATACCTGCGGTGTAATTATTTATGTTAGTGAAGCACCCTCTCATTGAGACTGTCCGATATTAAGTCCGATATAAAATAGATTGTCGGGTCAAGCCCGACAATGACAGAAATAATTTCCGACAACTATTTGCGGACAGGCTGATGATCAAAAGGTAACTTTCTAAATCGTTAGTCCGACGCGGTGACCGTCTGCGATGGCGTTGATGATACGGCGCGGTTCCAGACAGTCGCCGATTACATGTATTTCCGGTACGAAAGCCTGTGTGGATATTAATAACCCGATATTTGATTTGGCGCCGACCGCCAGAACGATAGTATCCGCTGGAATCATCTGGTCCTGGGCAAATTTCCCGTTAACTACTACGCTGTTTTTGCCGATTTCTTTGCATTGGGTGCCGGTCAATATGGCGGCCTTATCTGTGAGCCGGTTCAGCAGCGGGGTTTTGAATGAGTGACCCACGCCGTTGGCGATTTCAGCGAGCATTTCGACAATTGTAACTTTTTTACCCTGTTGGAGTAAGAATTCCGCGGTTTCACAGCCGACCAGGCCGCCGCCGATGACAACCACGTTGTGTCCGGTTTCCCTGCCTGATAAGACATCTTCCGCAAAGACAACATTGTCGCCGTCAATGCCCGGAAGTTTGAGTGAAAGCGGTAATGCCCCGGCTGCCAGAATGAGCACATCCGGACTGAATTTTTTAATTGAGGCTAATGTGGCCTTTTTCCCCGACTTTACCTTAATCCCCAACTGGTTGACCTGAGAAATGAGGTAGTCGTTGAGCGGTTTGATTTCATCCTTATGGGGAGGTTTGGCGGCCAGAATGAGTTTCCCTCCCAGCGTCGGCTGCTGTTCATAAATCGTCACTTCATGACCGCGGAGAGCGGCAGTAATTGCAGCCTCCATCCCGGCGGGACCGCCGCCGACCACCAGCACCTTTTTTATTTTCAACGCCGGGTTGAGACTATATTCCCGTTCTTTGCCGACGCAGGCGTTGACGGAACAGTGCAGGGTGAGATCAAGCACAGTCAAATCGTCGACACAGACATTGCAGCTGATACACGGCCGGATATCGGCAATTCTGCCTTCGGATGCTTTCTTGATTATTTGCGGGTCGGCGATATGACCCCGTCCGATGGCAACCAGGTCGGTTTTCCGTTCCCGCAGCAGTTGTTCTCCAAGCTGCAGGTTGATCCGTCCGACCGCGATGACCGGTACATTAACGACCTTTTTAATCTCCGCTGCCAGCTCTGCCAGATTACCGGGGGGCTGCCCCATTTGTGCCCGGTTATAACCAAAGTACATGCCGTAGGCGCCGCAGGAAACATGGATTGCGGCGCTGCCGGCTGCTTCGGCCAGACGGGCAATTTCTTTTGCTTCTCCGATCTGCAGTCCACCGTCCAGTCCGAAGTCCGTGCCGTTCATGCGGCACCAGACGGGAATGTTTTGTCCTACTGATTGGCGGATGCGGCGGATTATTTCCAGCAGGATCCGCGAGCGCTTTTCTGTACTACCGCCGAAATCATCCCGGCGGCGATTAAAATATGGGGATAAAAAGTGCGCCAGCAGGTAGCTGTGGGCGGCGTGCACTTCGATTCCGTCAAACCCGGCTTTTTCCGCCCGCTGTGCGCCCTCGACGAAATGCCGGATGATAGCTTCTATTTCATTTATAGTGAGTCCCTGCGTAATTTTATGTCCGAAGTATTCAACAGGGGAGGGGGCCACAGGCTGCAGCGCAAATTTATCTGATGCTGCCAGCAGTCCGGCATGGCATAGCTGAATCGCCATCTTTGCGCCGGATTGATGAATTTGCTGCGTCAACCTGCTTAACCCGGCGATGTATTTGTCATCATTAATACGCAACTGGTGCGAACCGCGCTGTCCCGTGGGGGAGTCTATGCTCACCATTTCAGTGATCAGCAGCCCCGCGCCGCCGATGGCGCGTTCATTATAATAGTCGATCTGGCGGTCGGTGACAGACCCGTCCTCAGTGCCGTAATTGTTGCCCATCGCCGGCAGGACAACGCGGTTAGTCAGTATCATTTGCCCGATTTTGCACGGCTGGAAAAGGTGCGGGAATTCAGGTTTACTCTTCAAATTAGTCCTCCGTTCTGCCATACATTCTAAAGAGGCATTGTTCGGTGAGATTGAGCTGCCCATTGCCAGGTTGCCTTGTGTATTGTTACCAATAATATATATAATTCCATGCGGTTTCAAGGAGGTTATTTGTAAATTTGTTGTGAATCCGTTTAAAGCGGAGGATTCGGAATATGATTTATTAACCGGATTATCCACTGAAATAATGATTAACTTATACTGATTGTGAGGGATACATCGAACCCCATTTACACATCAATTGACAGGACTTTTTTATTTTGCTAAAGTTGTTACAATCATTAACAAGCATTTGGAAAAGCACGGCTGCCGGCAAATGTGCAGAAAATATTCCAAAGAACAAATTATTCGTTGTTAAGTTCCTTCAATTTCTGTGGTTAATTCAGACTGGATCAACTGTCTATCCGATAAAAATGTAAAAAGCTTTTTCACAAAAACATTAACCGGGTCTATCGCAACCTTGCGGTGTTTTAGGGGGTGCTATGTTTTACAAAGCTCTGAACGGCGTGAAAGTTTTGGAATTCGGTAATCTCATTTCTGCTCCATTCTGCGCTAAAATCCTGGGCGACCTTGGCGCGGAAGTCATCAAAATCGAGGAACCGGAAATCGGCGATACATCCAGAAAACAGGAACCGTTTCTCAAAGATATTCCGGGCACGGAGCGAAGCGGCTTATATCAATATGTAAATATGAATAAGCTGGGAATTACGCTGAATCTGGAAACCACGACCGGCAAGAAAATCTTTGGGGAATTACTGAAAACCGCGGATATCTTCGTAGAAAACAACCCGCCGAAAAGAATGAAAGAACTTGGACTTGATTACAAGTCCGTGAAAGAAATTAATCCCCGCATTATCATGACCTCGATCACCCCATTCGGGCAAACCGGACCGTACAAGGATTACAAGGGCGGGGAACTGGTAGCCACTCACCTGGGAGGGGTCGGTTATCTCTCCACCCGTGAAGGCGATGCCAGTAAAGAACCGCTGAAATACCCGGCGCATCTCTTCAGCTTCCAGGCTGGTTTGTGTGCCGCGGGCGCCACGCTCGGCTATTTATACGGTCAGAAAATCACCGGTGAAGGCACGCAGATAGATGTCTCCGAACAGGAAAGTGTCATCCAGAACGTTAACGCCTCGATCGCCCGTTACTCCTATACAGGGCAGATCTCCCGCCGCACCGATGTCCTGGATCTGGCGCCCCATCATATCTTGCCCTGTAAAGACGGTTATATTTACGCTTCTTTTGTGGAAGAGCATCAGTGGCGCCGTTTTGTCGAAGTGATGGGACATCCGGATTGGGCGGACAGCGAATTATTTGCCAATGCCCAGATACGTTCCCAATACTGGGACGCGCTGAAGCCTTTGATGCTGGAATGGACAATGGAGCATACCGTCGAAGAAATCTATCGCAACAGCCAGGAAAAAGGTATCCCGCTCGGCGCTGTGCGTAATGCCGCACAGGTGCTGGAAGATAAACAGATGAAAGCTCGTGAATTTTTCGTCGATATCGACCGCGCGAAGACCGGAAAACTGACTTTTCCAGGCGTGCCGTACCGCTTTTCTGAGATTCAACGGGAAGCCCCGGTTGCCGCGCCGCTTTTGGGCCAGCATAACGAAGAAATCTATTGCAAACGGATGGGATATACCAGAATCGATCTGGACAAGCTGAAAGAAGCCGGTGTGATATAAAGCATCCGATTTTAAATTTGTAGTCTACTGAATGTAAGGCAGGAAAAAGATATGGATACTGCTCCACTGAAAGGTTTAAGGGTTGTTGCTTTGACCTGGGTCTGGGCCGGTCCCTGGATGGGCGCGGTGCTGGCAGATATGGGGGCCGAGGTGATCAAGGTTGAGACCAGGCAGCGGCTCGACGCCCAGCGGGTGGTTAAACTGACCAAGGATTCCGTCGAGGATATCAATATGGGGCAGTTCAATTTCACCAACCGCGGCGTGAAGAGTTGCACGTTGAATTTGAAACAGCCGGAAGGGAAAGAACTTTTTAAAAAGCTGGTGAAAGTCAGCGACGCTGTGATTACCAATCTTTCTCCGCGCGTGTTGCCGGGTTGGGGGCTGGATTACCCGGCATTGAAAGAGATCAAGCCCGACCTTATCATGGTCACCCTGCCGGCTTTCGGCAGTGAAGGACCGGACAAAGACTATGTCTCATACGCGTCCACCATCGAAGCGGTGGGCGGTTTGAATATCTCGTTCGGTTATCCCAATGAGCCGCCGGTGCTTTCCGGCACCTATCCTGCCGACCCGATCGGCAGCATCTACGGTCTGGTCGGATTCCTGGCTGCTTTGAATTACCGGACGGAAACCGGTAAAGGGCAGCTCGTCGATGTCGCGCAGAGCGAAGGGGTAACGAGCCTGATCCCTGAGGTGATCATGGAAGAGGTGATGAACGGTAGAACCCGTCCGCGCATGGGTAACCGCGATGAGATCATGGCTCCGCATGCCTGTTATCTTTGTAAAGGTGAAGACAAATGGGTCGCTATCGCTGTCGGTAATGATGTTGAATGGCAGGCGATGTGTAAAGTAATGGGTAATCCCGACTGGTGCAAGGACGAAAAATTCGCCGACCAGTACAGCCGCTGGCAAAATCAGGATGAGCTGAATAAACTGGTCGGCAGCTGGACGAAGGATTTCACCAATACGGAAGTGATGACCATGCTGCAGAAGGCCGGTGTTGCGGCCGGCAGTTCCCTCGATATCGGAGAACTGGTGCGCGACCCGCATGTCGTGAAACGCGGCGCGATCATCCAGCAGAATCATCCGGTGGGCGGCAAGATCAATGTCTACCGCGCTCCCTGGAAATCTGCCTTGACTGCCAAGAATCCCCCGGCGCCTTGCCTGGGGCAACACAACGACTATGTTTTCAAGACGCTTTTAGGGATGTCAGACAGTGAAGTTGCCAGGTTAAGCGAAGAAAAAGTTATTTATTAATTACATAATGCGTAGTTAATTTGATAATAATATTTAAAAGAATATGGGAGGGACCAGTACAATGAGTTATGAAGTTTTATTATTTGAAAAGAAAGACGGAATTGCAATCATTACTCTGAATTCACCGGATAAAATGAATGCGATTTCCACAGCTATGAAGGCAAGTATCGCCGCCGCCAGCGAAGAAGTGGACAGGGACGAGAGCATTAAAGTCGCTATTCTCACCGGTGCCGGGCGGGGTTTCTGCGCCGGCCACGATATTTCCGAAATGGCCGCCGGTACCGCCAAGGAACCAACTATTTACGACCGTTTGAGCACCGCCAATAATGAAGCTAGTTTTTATAAAATGCAAAAACCGGTAATTGCCGCGATTAACGGAGCCTGTGTCGGGGCCGGTTTAGCGCTTGCTTTGAGCTGCGATATCAGAATTGCCGCAGACACCGCCAAAATCGGTTCGGCCTATGCCAAACTGGGCGCTGCGCCCGGATTGGGAATGACCTTCTGGCTGCCTAAAATCATCGGTCCGGCTGCCGCTTTAGAGTTTATGCTGACCTGTAAGACAGTGCTGGGCCCGGAAGCAAAGACGATGGGTATTGTGAGTCAGGTTGTACCTTTAGCAGATTTAATGAAGACCAGTATGGAAATGGCCTCCCAAATCGCCCAATATCCGACTCTGGGTGTGGCATTAACCAAGAAATTGGTTTACAGAAGCATGCTCGAAGATGTCGCAAATCATTATGATTGGGAAAAATGGGCTGCACAGCTTACCATGGCTGCCATGATGAAAAAATAATTATTTACAAATAATTAGAAAGGAGATAAAAATGCCTGCTAAAAAGAAACTGGCTCCGCTCGACCAGATGGTTGAAGCCTGGGGTAAACTGAAAGGCCGCATCCTGACCAGTGAAGACTTCAGATCACGCGGACCAGGCTGGGTTGGCAACATCCTCAGCGATAACTCCCTCAACCGGGAAGCCACCGAAGACGGTATCAGGATTTTCGTAAACGGCGAAGGCGATTTGAACCCGCTATACCGCGATGCCGAATACGCCAGGACCACTAAATATAATTGTTTAATCGCTCCTCCGAACTATTTATATACCATCACCTACGCACAATCACCGCTGGACCACGGTCCAATGATTCCGGAGATCGCCGGATATTATTCCGGGTGTGAACGCGAGTGGTTTAAACCGGTTTGCGTCGGCGATAAATTCACCTACAGAGTCATGTGTCCGTCTGACAATAAAGAGATGCACAGCAACTGGGCCGGACGAAAAATGCTCTCCTACGAACAATGCGACTACTACCGCCAGGGCGGCGATTTAGTTGCCGGATATATGGCCTATGACCAGTGGGTGGATGTCAACGATGTCGCCCAAAGGAATGTTCAGGCAAATACCGAACTGGAAGAAATACCAGTTTATACCAAGAAGGAAATCGAAGATATTTATAACGCGCAGGATGCGGAAGAAATCCGCGGCGCCAAACCACGCTACTTTGAAGATGTTAAAGTCGGCGATGAGCTGCAGCCTGTTGTCCGCGGACCTTTAAGCGCGGTTGAAATGACCGCCTGGCATGCCGGCGGGCACGCGCATAACCTGTCCGACCGCTTGAATCGTATTATGTGGAAGAAAATCCCCTGGGCCGAAACCAGAATGGAATACGGCGTCAAGGTCGTCAAACGAGGTTTTGCTGTCGGGCAGCAACTGGAAGCATGGCGCTTCATTCTGCTCACCAACTGGATGGGCGATGACGGTTTCCTGTGGAAATTCGACGCCCAAATCCGCAGATTCGTGATGGAAGGCGATACCACCTGGGTAAAAGGCAAAGTCACCAGGAAATATATCGATGACGGCAAATGCTGCGTGGACATCGATATCCAGAACATAATGCAGACCGGCGCAAACTCCGTTACCGGCGGCGCAACTGTAATTCTGCCTTCACGGGAACACGGCCCTGTGGTTTACCCGCGGCCTTACAACCGTGTACCCGTGGATAAATAACATATGATGAACAGGCTGCTGAATATATATTCCGAAATGGCAATCCGGCAGCTTGAATTGAAGCATAATGGAGCCTGCGCTAGAATTGTCGCAAAGAAGCGATAAATATAAATAAAGCAATAACAATAAGGGGGATCGAGGGAATAATGGACTTTAAAGAATACAAAATAGGCGAATATGATAATGAAGACCAAAAAAAGTTCAGGAAGGAACTAGGCGAATGGCTGGATAAGAATATCAGTCCTGAACTGGTTGAATCGACCTGGATACTTAGAACAACCGCCAATATCCCGTACGCACACGAGTTTGCTCAAAAACTGGGTGAAAAGGGGTGGCTGGTACCGGAATGGCCGAAAGAGTACGGCGGAGCGGGACTTCCGGCTGGATATAGCACTATCGTCGCCGAAGAGTTAAGCAAACGGGTGTTATGGGCGCCCGGTTTTCTGGGCGGCTTAACGGGAGGCGTCCAGGGCCCCATCATCATGAGACACGGCACCCCCGAACAAAAGAAGGAATGGCTTCCGAAGATCGCGGCAGGGGCGCAGTTTGCCCTGGGTTATACGGAACCCAATGCCGGCACCGACCTTGCAGGCTTGCAATTACGCGCAACTCCGGATGGAGATTCTTACATCCTTAACGGACAGAAGATGTTCAGCACCGGCGCGCATAATGCCCGTTATCACTGGCTGGCCGCCAGAACCAATCCCGAATTGCCGAAACACAAGGGTGTATCGATGATCATTGCCGACTTGACGGCTCCGGGCGTTACTGTTACCAAACTGACAACTATCGCCGGGGATAGAACGAATGAAGTTTTCTATGATAATGTACGGGTTCCCAAGACAAACCGCATTGGGCCGGAAGGCGAAGGTTGGAGCATTACCAGAGATGCATTAACTGCAGAGCGAGGCGACCTTGGCACTTTCCCCTGGCCTAAGATTTTGGTGGACGAATTGGTACAATACGTTAAAGAAACCAAGCGCAACGGGAAGCCCTTATCGGAAGATCCGTTCATACGGCAGACGTTAGCTCAGCTTACAACCGATGTGAATGTACTTCGCTTGTACGGCCGCCGGTTAAACTGGATGATAGAGAAAGGACAGGACGTCTCCTGGTCGGCACCGTATTCAAAGATATTCGAGTCCGAATTGAGTCAGAGAATTGCAACTCAGGGTATGCAGATTATGGGCATGTACGGCCAGCTTGAGCAGGATTCAAAATACGCTAAGCTAAAAGGTCATATTGAATTGGCTTATCTCACTATGGTAGTGCGCAGTTTTGGCGGCGGTTCGAATAATATGCTGAGGAGTATTATCGCTACCAGAGGCATGGGGCTGCCCCGTGAACCGCAGTTAGCGATGCCGGTTAAGAAATAACTGTTTTCTGACAGGAGCCATCAGCCGAAACTTGGCCGGAAGGCCCGTTAAATAAAAATTAATCTTGAAAAGAGAGGGCGATAAAAGTGGATTTCGATTTTAATGATGAACAGAAGATGTTGAAACAGGGTGCGCGCGACTTCTTTGAGAAGGAGTGCCCGAAGTCTTTAGTGAAACAGATGATGGAGGATGAAAAAGGGAATCCTTCGGAGTTATGGAAGAAAATGGCTCAATTAGGCTGGCTGGGTTTGATATACCCGGAAAAGTACGGCGGCGGTGAAGGAAACATGATCGACCTGATCGCGCTGGCAGAAGAAATGGGGCGAGCCTGTTTGCCGGGTCCCTATTTTTCTACCGTGCTGCTCGGCGGCCTTTTTATCCTGCGCAACGGCAGTGAGGAACAGAAACAGGAAATACTGCCCAAGATGGCCAACGGTCAGCTCATTTTAACCCTGGCTATGACCGAACCAAGTGACAGTTATGAAGCCTCCGCAATAGGGATTGAGGCGAAAAGCAATAAAGACGATTATATTATCAATGGGACTAAGCTCTTCGTCCCGGATGCGCAGATCGCTGATTACATTATCTGCATTGCCAGAACCAAAAAAGGAACCGCACCGGAAGACGGCATCACCGCTTTTCTAGTCGACAGAAAGAGTCCCGGTATCACTTGCACACTGTTAAAAACCCTCGCCGGCAATAAACTGTGTGAAGTAATATTTAATAACGTTAAGGTGGCAAAGAAGAATATCGTCGGTAAGTTAGACCAGGCCTGGATCCCGTTGCAACAGACCTTGCAGCAGGCGACAATAGCCCAGTGCGCCGAAATGGTTGGCGGAGCCCAGAGGGCTTTAGAGATCGCGGCTGACCATGCCAAGAAAAGAGTACAATTCGACCGTCCTATCGGCAGTTTCCCCGTGATTCAACACGTCGTTGCCAATATGATGATGGATGTCGATGCCAGTCGCTTTTTAACTTACGAAGCTGCATGGAAGTACGCAGAAGGTTTGCCCTGTGCGCAGGAAATTGCGATGGCCAAACTTTGGACATGTGAAGCCTATCAGCGGACAGCTGCCGCCGGTCACCAGATTTTGGGCGGCATTGGTTATACGATGGACGGAGAGATGCATTTATATTTCAGACGGGCAAAAGCAGCAGAAGCTGCCCTCGGGGATAGTAAATACCATCGTGAGGCATTGGCCAAAGAACTGGGGATGTAATAGTCCCTTGCCTAAACCTATCGCAAATTGAAGAAAAGAGTCTGATTCAGGAGATCATTTAGTCCTGAATCAGACATTACCTTTCGGTATTCAAAAGAGGAAGTAACACAAAATGAATATGATTGTTTGCGTAAAGCAGATATTGGACCCGGAAGCGCCTCCGGCCAGTTTCAGAATTGACCCGGCGACGAATACCCTGGTGCCGCAAACTGCGGTTCCCGCGGTGCTCAGTCCTTTCGATGAGCAGGCGGTGGAAGCAGCCTTGCGGATCAAAGACGCCAAAGGCGGGAAGATCACGGTCATCAGCCTGGGCGTGAATCTGTTGCGGGATGTCGTGAAGAAACCGCTTTCCCTGGGTGCGGATGAGCTGATCCTGCTGGAGGACCCGGCTTTTGTCGGTGGGGACAGCTGGTCAACTGCTTACGCGCTGGCCGCGGCGATCAAAAAAGTCGGCCAGTTCGACCTGATCTTCTGCGGTCGTCAGGCAGCCGACTGGGATTCCGGTCAGACCGGTT
>Ga0265316_10003668_pt1 | contig 15468 bp, 12 predicted proteins | sample 4522metaG_FD_202092 | JGI IMG/M metagenome (GOLD analysis project Ga0265316, IMG submission 202092) | Rhizosphere microbial communities from Carex aquatilis grown in University of Washington, Seatle, WA, United States - 4-5-22 metaG | ecosystem: Host-associated > Plants > Roots > Rhizosphere >...
GGTAAGATCTATTATACTTCCGAGTGTTTTTTCAAGCTTGGCTCTCTGCCTCGTAACCTGTAATCTCTCACGTTTTGAAAGGTTCAGAAAGGTTCCGTCTGTTGCCATCTTGTCAATAGATGACATTTTTTTAACAGCTTTACGGATAGTCGGGAAATTAGTAAGCATACCACCGGGCCAGCGTTCTGTTACATAAGGCATATTAACAGCCTTGACTTTTTCAGCAACAATTTCTTTTGCCTGTTTCTTTGTAGCTACGAATAGAACTTTCTTACCCGATTTGGCAATGTGTTTCATTGCTGAAGCGGCCTCATCAATTTTTACTACTGTTTTTTCAAGGTCAATAATGTGAATGCCGTTACGCTCCATGAAGATATAAGGAGCCATAGCCGGATTCCACTTTCTTTTAAGGTGTCCGAAATGTACACCTGCATCAAGTAATTCTTTGAAATTTGTTCTTGGCATTTTCTGTTTTTTTAAGTTTACATTCTTTCAATCAATTGTAAAGTAGCCCTGCCAGCTGGCGGAAGTCTTTACAATTTAGATACTAAACTTGCATCTATAATGACTGTTTTTTTATTCTAACGTTTACTGAACTGGAATCTCCTGCGGGCCTTTGGCTGACCTGGTTTTTTCCTTTCAACTTCACGCGGATCGCGTGTGACAAATCCTTCAGCTTTAAGCTTCGATTTGCATTCAGCATCTATCATGATAAGGGCTCTTGTTATTCCAAGCCGGAGAGCTTCAGCCTGTCCTTTTACTCCACCACCATCGAGATTGACATTGATATCATATCTGTCTACAGCATTCATAAGAACCAACGGCTGTGTCACTACATACTGAAGTGTTTCAGCTCCGAAATATTCTTTATAATCCCTGCCATTAACAGTAATTTTACCTTTGCCATCGCTTAAATATACGCGGGCTACAGCTGCCTTCCTTCTTCCAAGAGCATTGATGGTTTCCATATCTGTTGCTTAATATTTTTTAAAGTTCAATTTTTTTAGGTTTCTGTGCTTCATGCGGATGTTCTGTCCCGGCATAAACATGTAAGTTTCTGTAGAGTGCACTTCCAAGCCTGTTTTTAGGCAACATACCTTTTACAGCTTTCTCAACCAATCCGATAGGATTCTTTTTCATAAGAGCTTCAGCAGTTGTAAATCTCTGGCCTCCCGGGTATCCTGTATGCCTTACATAAACTTTATCTGACCATTTTTCACCAGTCAGATCGATCTTTTCAGCATTGATAACAACTACATTGTCACCACAATCTACATGAGGCGTGAAGTCGGTTTTGTGTTTTCCTCTAAGCATTGAGGCCACGACTGATGCAAGTCTTCCGAGAACCTTGCCTTCAGCATCAATAATTACCCACTCCTTGTTTACAGTAGCTTTATTTGCTGAAACTGTTTTATAGCTTAAGGTGTTCACTTGTTTTTATTTTTTAATTGATATACTTATATTTAATGTAATTACCCCATTATTTTGGGGTCTGCAAAAATACAACATATTTCCTAAAAAAAAAGAAATCTGTATAGATTTTATTTTTGTTCTGCAAAAGTAGGTTAATTTTACCTTTTGAAAGATCAGTTTTTTAACTTTAATTATATCCTTTTACCTCTCCCCAACCCCTCCCCCAAGGGGGAGGGGCTAAAGACATAAAGATCATTTGGTTACCCCCTTCTCTCCTGGGAGAAGGGGGAAGGGGGATGAGGCAACTAAACAGCTAAAGAGGTGATTTAGGTTATTAAGATACAATGAGATCTGACGGATGTAATTGAAGTTAATTATTAATTTTTAAGTGATTTTAAAAAGTGAATATCAAAATGGAAAATGATAGATTATTTCTCCGAAGAGCAATTGAAACAGCAACAATTGGTATCAGTGATGGAGGAGGCCCTTTTGGTGCCGTCATAGTAAAAGATGGTATAATAATTTCTGAATCCTTCAACAGAGTAGTTCTGAATAATGATCCGACAGCTCACGCTGAAATTCTTGCCATCAGGCAAGCCTCTTCTGTTTTGAGTTCTCACGACCTGAACGGATGCATCTTATATTCTTCATGCGAACCATGTCCTATGTGTCTCGGAGCAATTTACTGGTCAGGAATAAAGAAAGTGGTTTATTCATGTGACCGCACAGATGCTGAGAATGCAGGATTCAGTGATAAACTGATATATAATGAGATAATGCTTGACCCTTCAAAAAGAAAAATTTCATTTATCAGATTGACTGATTCCAAAGGGGAAGAGGTTTTCAGGAAATGGAATGAAATGGAGAATAAAGTTACATACTGACTGGATGGAACCAGGGAAAAGATTATCGAGAGATTTTTATACAAGAGATGTCCTTGATGTAGCCCCTGAACTACCTGGCAAAAACCTGGTTATCAGATTACATAAGGGATCAATAGGCAGATTTAGAGTCACTGACGTTGAAGCTTATCGCGGCAGTGAAGATCAGGCATGTCACGCATTTAAGGGTAGAACTGCCCGAACTGAAGTCATGTTTGACCAAGGTGGAAAGTTATATATTTACCTTATCTACGGGATGTACTGGATGCTCAACATTGTTACCGGGGAGAAGGATAATCCGCAGGCAATCCTGATTCGCGGAGTTGAACAATATCCCGGCCCCGGGAAATTAACAAAATCTCTTGGGATCGATAAGTCATTTTATGGCGAGGATCTTATATTCTCTGATAGAATATGGTTAGAAGATATCGGGATAGTTCATCCTGTAAAGAATGGTCCAAGGATTGGTATCGATTACACCAGTGAATACTGGAAGACAAGGCCATGGAGATACTTCTTATAGAATAAATATAAGGTCATGCCATGGCATGACCCTACATTGACATTCAGGGAAGGTGTAGGGACACGCCATGGCGTGTCCCCTTCAATGAATTTATTTCCTATATAGTTAAAGAGATGTTAATTAGAATGATATTATAATACATATAATTTTTTTTTACGTTCTTTGTTCAGTAAATTAATCAAAACAATTCTTTTATGAATTCAATCTGGGGCAATTACCGTCGTTGGAATAACCTTACAGGATGGTTTATCTTTATCATTTCTTCACTTGTCTATCTGCTAACTCTTGAACCAACTGTAAGCTTCTGGGATTGTGGCGAATTTATTCTTGCAGCCTTTAAACTGCAGGTTGGGCATCCTCCTGGAGCTCCCCTGTTTCTTATGATGTCAAGAGTAGCTACTCTCTTTGCTGGAGGAGATACTTCCAAAGTTGCTGTAACGGTAAACATCCTGTCAGCTCTGTGCAGCGGATTTGCCATAATGTTCCTATTCTGGACAATTACCCATCTTGTCCGTAAAGTTTTTATAAATGGTAATGAACTTGAATCAAAGCATGTTCCGGCTATCATTGGCAGTGGTGTACTCGGAGCATTGGCATTTACTTTTTCAGACACTTTCTGGTTTTCTGCTGTTGAAGGTGAGCTTTATGCACTCTCTTCACTTATAATAGCACTTGTGTTCTGGGGTATGTTAAAATGGGAAGAAGAAGAAGAAAAGCCATACTCGGGAAGATGGATAATTCTTATTGCGTACATAATGGGACTGGGACTTGGCGTACATCGTCTTAACCTTTTAATTATACCTGTGCTTGTTTTCGTATACTATTTCAAGAAATATGAAGTCACAACCAAAGGCTTGATTAAGACGAGTTTGGTTTCACTTTTACTCCTATGGCTGATGGTGTTTGTCATTATGCCCGGTGTACCGGAGGTAGCAGGCTGGTTTGAACTGTTATTCGTAAATATCCTTGGATTACCTTATAACAGTGGACTTCTGTTCTTCATGACAGTTCTGTTTGTTGCTCTGACCTATGGCATATTTTACTCATTAAAGCATAAGAGGGTCATTCTGAATTATGTAATGACCTCTCTCGTTGTGATTATGATTGGTTATTCATCGTATGCTATGATTATGATAAGGTCGTCAGCCAGACCGCCCATGAACCAGAATAATCCTTCTGATGTGTTTTCATTGTCATACTATATTAATATGAAGCAGTATGGCAGCGCCCCGAAATTCTATGGGAACTACTACAGTGCTCCGGTTACGGATGTTAAGAAAGTTATTTCAGGATATAATAAGGTAGATGGCAAATATAAACCCTATTATCATCCTGAATATACGTATAATAAAGATTTTGAAACATTGTTTCCCCGAATGTACAGTGCCGATCCTGAACACGAAAGTGCATATAAATACTGGGGCAAAGTGGTTGGCAGGAAATTTTCAGGAGGCGAAGGGAAAGAATCATTGATATGTCCGACTTTTGGTGAAAACCTCCGTTATTTTTTCCGCTATCAGATCGGATATATGTATATGAGATATTTCATGTGGAACTTCGCAGGAAGACAAAACGATATTCAGGGTAATGGGAATCCTATCGATGGGAACTGGATAAGCGGTATAAAATTTATTGACGAAGCACGCCTGGGGAATATGGATAAAATTCCAAAGGATCTGAAAACAAATCCTGGCAACAATAAGTATTATTTTCTTCCACTTCTGATAGGACTTGCCGGAATGTACTGGCAATACAAAAGAAATAATTCAGGTTTCTGGCTTGTTATGGTCTTTTTTATAATGACCGGACTGGCTATTATATTCTACCTGAATCAATCTCCGGATCAGCCAAGGGAGCGTGATTATGCCTATGTAGGATCGTTCTACGCTTTTGCAATCTGGATCGGAATTGGATTTATGTTTGTTTATGAAAAACTACAGAAGTTGTTGGGAAATAAAGCATCATTAGCTGTCACTTTTGTAGTTCTTGTTGCAGCAGTACCAGTTCTTATGGGTGCCCAAAACTGGGATGACCATAACCGTTCACACCGGTATACTGCCAGGGATATAGGAGCTAATTATCTGAAATCATGTGCACCTAACAGCATCTTATTTACTTATGGAGATAACGATTCATTCCCCGTTTGGTATAATCAGGATGTGGAAGGGGTAAGAACCGACGTTCGAGTAGCAAACCTGAGTTATATACAGGCTGGCTGGTATATTGAAATGATGAGACAGAAAGCTTACGGTTCCGATCCATTACCTTTTACACTTGGACCCGGAAAGTACATTGAAGGACTGAGAGAACAGCTTCCAGTCGATAACAGGGTTGATAAACCGATTAATCTGAAAGAGATTGTTCAGTTCGCCGGGTTTGATGATAATAAATATAAAGTTGATCTCAGCGGAAGGGGTGATTATATGAACTACCTTCCCGCTAACAAATACATAATTGATGTTGATTCCGCGAAAGTGCTGTCGAACGGTACTGTTAAGAATTATTATAAAGACAGACTTGTCTCTCCGATGATTTGGGAGTATTCCGACGGTGATGCGTATAAAGGGGATCTGGCAATAATGGATCTTCTTTCTACCAACAAATGGGAAAGACCGGTTTACTTTTCAACTACAGTTCCTTCTACCCAGTATAAAGGACTCGAGAAGTATTTTATCCAGGAAGGCCTTGCTTACAGGGTAGTTCCTGTTAAAACCGATAAACCCGAACAGGGCGAATTCGGAATGATAGACCCACTGGTTATGTATGACAATATGATGAATAAGTTCAAGTGGGGAAATGCAGGTGCTCCTTCTGTTTATCTGGATGAGAATAATAAGCGCATGTTCAGTAATTTCAGAAGAATCTTCGGAACTCTGGGGAAAGCATTACTTGTCAGCGGAGATACATTAAAAGCTGTTGAAGTAGCTCACCGGGGCCTTGAAATTGTTCCTTCAAGCAAAATGTCATACGATTTTTTCACCATCGGAATTGCAGAAGTCCTTATAACAGCAGGCAAGACAGAAGAGGGTGAGAAGTTGTTGAGTGATATTATTAATTACTCAAAAGAATATCTTGATTATGCAATCAGTCTAAAACCGGGAGAGAGATTTGGTCTTGATTATCCTACTGGAATCAACATGCAGGGGTTGCTTGATATTTATAATATGGCTGTGAGGTTAAAACTGGACTCTCTTATTAAAACTATCGAACCGGAGATAAATAACTATTACGGTAAACTTTATTCTGCAAAATAGATTTTTATGCGGCTTTTCAGGCCTGTTTTTCTGGCACATTGTCTTTATCCTGAAGCAATATTCAGGATAAGGACAACTGAAAAGGTGTTATATCTGACTTTTGATGATGGCCCTGATCCGGTCTCTACTCCTCAGTTGCTTTCTATTCTTAAAGCTCATGATATCAAAGCGATGTTCTTCTGTACCGGGAAAAGAGCAGAAGAATATTCTGACCTCATGAATGATATCCGTGCAGGAGGTCACATGATCGGGAACCATGGCTATAACCATTATAATGGTTGGCGGACCGACTCTGTGAAATATATTAATGATGTAATCAGAGCCTCGGACTTTACATCTGATAAAATATTCCGTCCTCCTTTCGGAAGAATGTCAATTAAACAAAAAAAGAGACTTCCGAAGTCATTTAAACTAATATTCTGGGATATAATGGCCTACGATTTTGACGCTACTTTTGGAGTTGACAGATGCCTGAAAGTACTTAAAAACAAAATAAGGCCGGGTTCAATAATAGTGTTGCATGACAGACCTTCTTCCTATGCAAATGCAATCCTGGAAGATTTCTTAATAATAGCTGTTAATGCAGGGTATCATTTTGAAATGATTGATGATGTATTTTGAATCAGGCTCTGATTGAATTATTAAAAAAGGATATTAATTTTAATATTTTCCCTTTGTGAACCTTAGTACTAACCTTTGTGTCCCTTCGTGGTAAAAACCAAAACATATAACCACAAAGGATCAAAAAGTAACACAAAGGATTTTTTTATTGGCTTCTCATAAGAGGAAAAAGTATGACTATGCTAAAAACAAACTCGCTTCCGAAAACACTCTTTCAAACCAGTAATCAACTTTTTTTGAAATAGGGGAATCAAAAACAGGAAAAGGATTTTCGTGGGTATATGAATATGGGAGATCCCAAACATCGACGATATTTTTCTTATCAAATCCACCAAGGGTTGAAATCACTCCTTTACATGGGATTACAGAATCTTTCATTAAAGAAATAGAATGGATCTGATCCCGGAGTTTATTTAAAATATTCTCCCTGAATATTTTAAGCCTTCCCAGATCAATCATCGATCTGAATGCCATCCCGATCTGGCTCGTATGCAGAAAATCCACCAGAGGGTTTTTCCCGATAAGAGTCTTTTCAAAATCATAAAGGTAATATGTATAAACCCTGTGGAATGCGAGACTGTCCATTATTAGTTTTGAAGAGCCTTGCATATTACTGAAAACCGATCCTCCGCAGAACATAAATAGCTTCGACTCAGAAAAAAGCTTCTCAGGATTTCCCATTAGAATAATTTCAGCAAGAAAAGCTCCAATGGAATATGCGAAAATATTAAAATTGGCTGTTTGGGGTATAACCTCATGTTCGCCATTTCTGATACATGATAACAGTTTTACAATATCAGTAGATGTCTGATATCCTGATTTAAAGAATCTCATCGGGTCTTCGGTGAGGCGATTGCTGAGAGCAATATTTGCAAAACTCGACATATTTATTTCACCAAGAGAAGAATTACGGTCTTTCATGAAAGGAACCATCGCCCTTGGATCTTTCCAGGATAACGGAGACCTGTTTATGTGAAATGATATGGGGAACAGAATTACATAGCTATCTGTATACTGCGCGAGGTAATAAGCCCAGACCAGGTATTTTACCCAGCTTCTCTCATTAAGACCATGAAGCAATAGAATTACTTTATCACTTTTAACGTTCCGTGGGGTGAAAACAGGATATGAGAAAGAACGGTTTTCAGCAATTAGTGTATCGTTTTTATTTGAAAATTCTTTCAACGGAACATCCGACTGGAATAAAATATTGTGAATTTTAATTTCTGATTCCGGAATTGACATTATCCTGCTCTCATTTTTGAAGACAGATTTAAGCTCATTATAGGTTTTTGTATACTCCATTTACGCAGGTAGGATAATATTTATATACAAAGTAAGTCGTGGCATTTATTGCAGACAAATTTATGTGGTGAATGATTAGGTGAAGTGATAAAACTTCCAAATAAGGGATATAATTCAGTTATTAGTGACAGAATTCTGCTTCTTGCAATCAGTCATAATTAATATATGCTGGATTTAAAGTAATAAAATACTTAATTTTACATTAAGTAATCAGAGTGCAAATGATCGACTTCCAGAAACCGATACCTCCATATTTGAATGAAAAGCAGAACATTATACGTCTGATTCTTTTTACTTCACTGTTTGCTCTGGTTTTTATTAATGCTTATTCTCCATTTGGCGCTGACAGATGGTACAATCTGACAAGATTTGAGTTTTTTACATATTCCAGTCTGACAATACTTTTAGGGGTACTTGTTGTTGTAATAAGCCGGATTCTGATGTATCACGTATGTAAAAGGCATACTATTAATATATGGCAATACCTGTTATGGATATTTGCCGAGGTATTTTCCATGGCTCTCGCCTACGGCCTGTTCGAGAAATTATTTCTTAAAGATGCCCGTATGTTTACTGAACTTATAAAAAATTCCTCCCGAAATACTGCTCTTGTTCTGTTATTGCCATATTCTGTATTATGGCTTTATTTTTCGTGGCGTGATAAAAAGGAACAGATAGAGAGGCTGGCAGATTCTCCGCCTTTTTCGGACAATGCAAGAAACATGATCCCTTTTTATGACGATAAAGGAATCCTGAAGTTTTCAATTAAGAAAGAAAATTTGCTTTATCTTGAATCAGCTGAAAACTATGTGAATATCTGCTATCTGAATAAAGGTAAAGTATCGAAATACCTTCTTCGGGATACTCTGAAAAAAATAGAAGAGAACTTTTCCGGGACTGAAATTGTCAGGTGCCATAGATCATATATGGTTAATTTTGAAAAAGTTAAAGTTATCAGAAAAGATAAAGACGGCCTGAAACTCGAGTTTGATAATCCTGCTGTGACAGATATTCCGGTTTCAAAAACTTACGTTAATACTGTAATGCAAACTTTCTCTAAATATTGCCAGACCGGTGATCTCAGCTAACGGTTTTTCCGTTATAGATTTTGTTTATCAGAATGAAATGTTACTTTTGAAATGATAAAAAATTTCCTGAAAAATGAATATTCTCATTCTGGGATCTGGCGGCAGGGAACATGCACTTACCTGGAAACTTGCTCAAAGTAAAAAGGTCGATAAGATTTTTATAGGTCCGGGAAATGCCGGGACAAGTAATTCAGGAACGAACCTGAAGCTCGATCCTGAAAACTTCATTGAAGTTAAGGCCGCTGTTTTAGAAAACATGATTGATATGGTAATTGTTGGCCCCGAAGCTCCATTGACGTTGGGGATTCACGATTTTTTTCTGAATGACAAAACACTTAAAAATATACCAATTATTGGTCCCAATAAATCTGCTGCCCGGCTGGAAGGGAGTAAAGACTTTGCAAAAGCTTTTCTTACACGGAATGGAATTCCCACAGCCGGATATAAAAGTTTTGACAAAACAACTCTGAAAGAGGTTCCGGCATTTCTTAGAACACTAAGTCCTCCTTATGTTATTAAAGCAGATGGTCTGGCTGCCGGGAAAGGTGTTGTGATTGTTGATGATATTCTCGAAGCTGAGAAAGAGGTCGAAGCAATGCTGAACGGGAAATTTGGTATGGCCGGACAAAAAGTTGTTATTGAACAGTTCCTTAAGGGAATTGAACTTTCGGTTTTTATTATAACCGACGGAATTACATTTAAATTATTACCGGAAGCAAAGGATTATAAGAGGATAGGAGTGGGAGATACCGGGCTTAACACCGGTGGAATGGGAGCCGTTTCACCTGTCCCTTTTGCTGATCGAGATTTTATGAATAAGGTAAAAAGCAGGATAATCGATCCGACAATGAAAGGATTATCTGGGGAAGGAATTGTTTATAAAGGATTTATTTTCTTCGGCCTGATAAATGTAGATGGAAACCCATATGTGATTGAATATAATATCAGGTTGGGTGACCCTGAATCGGAAGTGATAATACCAAGAATAAAGACGGATTTTTTTGAGCTTATTGAAGGTGTTGCTAAAGGAGATCTGGCCGGACGGGAAATTGAGATTGATGAAAGATTTGCAGCTACTGTGATGCTGGTATCCGGTGGTTATCCCGGAACTTATGATAAAGGTAAATCTATTCATGGACTGGATCTGGCTCAGGGAAGCATACTATTTCATGCAGGTACAAAGAAAGAAGCCGGTTCTATAGTTACTTCCGGAGGGCGTGTTCTTGCAGTCAGCTCCTGGGGATCTTCGATGAGGGAAGCTCTTAAAACATCCTACAGGAACGCTGATTTAATAGATTTTGAAGGCAGGTATTGCAGGTCTGATATTGGTTTTGATCTCTAAAGCAAATGCTTCTACGCATCATTAAAAGAACCGGTCCGGGAGTAATATTTCTGATAATTGTTATTCTGATTACAGTCTGGATCAGTGCAATTTTGAATCAACGGCTGCACCCAAGGTTTATATATGAGACTGATCCCATGCCTCTCTACGGCCTCATGAAAGCCATGATAAATAATAATCATAATCTGGGAGTGATTCTTTCCTTCCTGATGGTTTCCCTGATGGCTTTCCTTATGGTAAATTTCAACACAACTGTTTTTTTTATAAATGAAAGGACTTTCCTTCCTGCATTATTCTATGTTCTGTTTGGTGGGCTTTTTCCTGACCAGCAGCTTTTAAATCCTGTTATTCCGGCCTCAATTTTTCTTATGATGACAATAATCAGAATTATGGATGGCTATCATAAAACGGGTACGGCATACAATTATTTTGATGCAGGACTACTTATCAGTATTGGCAGTTTATTTTATGCGAACCTTATATGGTTCGGATTATTGGTAATAATAGGGATCGCATTGTTAAGGACTGGCAACCTGAAAGAAATTGTAATTTCAATTCTTGGACTCTTGACACCGTACCTGATTACTATTGGTCTTTATTATGTGGCTGGAAAAGATTTAAGGGTTTTGTTGCAGCTATTAGAGAATAATCTGTTTACAAGGTCAACATTTTATCCTTTCCCAAGGTTAACAATAGTGGCTTTGATCTTTACCGGGTTATTAGTTTTCATCAGCTTAATTCAACTTTTTCAGCATATGAATACAAAAAAGATAAAGTCGCGTAAAACATTTTCCCTTCTGATTTGGACTTTTTTAATCTCAATAATAGTTTATTTTGCATTACGTTCGGTTTCAGTTGAAATAGTATGGCTGACAAGTATTCCTGTCAGCTATTTCCTGACTCACTATTTTGTATTTGTAAAAAAGAAACTGGTACCCGAGATTTTGTTTACGGTGTTTTTTGTTTTTATTCTCTTTATACAGTTATGGTACCTGAGATAAAATGATTATTTTATCATTGAGACTACTCCGACACCGGACCCCTGTTGTCCGTTAGTGAAATCATAACTAATCTGGTATATACCGCTCTTCTGGCATTCAAAATCAACGAAAGAAAATATTTTACCGGTTTTTTTATCGAATGATGAAAGGATTAGTTTATTTGTGTCATCTTTAATGGTGAGAATCAGCTGACCTTTGGAATTCTCCGCGTTACACATCGTAAATCTGTATTTGGTATTTTTCCAGAGCGACATATTCGCTTTGTATCTTAATTCATTCTGTGATGCAGCTTTACCAAGCTGTATCCTGAAATCTTTCAGGTATTTGGCATTGACCCCTGCATTTATTGCGCAGTTGCTTATGAGCGGGTCTGAGACCTGTCCGAATGACAGAATCCCAAATGACAGTAATATGGTCAGAGTTATAAATATTTTTTTCATACTAATTATTTGAAATTAGCCTGTCCCTGATATTCTTGGTAATTTCTATGACACCATTTAGCTGTTCTTTAGTCATGGTGACAACACTTGTTTCGGTCTGTTTTATGGTCAGGCCTCCATCTTTTTCAACACTAACAGGATCTCCCTGAGTGTATGTAATTCTGATATCGCGATATTTATCTTTAATATCCTGCATATCCTTGCAAAGACTAATGAACTCGGGATCGCGTTTGCAGTAAGGACTAATAAGAAGAAGAAGATCGTTTAAAATTATTTTCTGTTCCCCGATCCTGTCACTAAGTCTTTTATCAGGAAATTGGCTCACAACCTGTGTCGCCAGAAACTGTCCTTCGATCCAGACTCCAATTATCATAAGAGCCGAAAGTTGGCCACGATCATTGCTACGGAGATAATTATCTATTTTATTATAAGAATCGATTGAAATGAAAAGAAGAGAGTCAAGATTCGATCTGTTCTTTGATAATCTTTTTATTGATTCGAAATCAAAAAACTGACCTACTTTAATATCCTCGGCAATTTTCCTTATCGATGAAAGAACATCCAGTGATGAACCGGTTTTTTCATACATGTTCAGGTACCCGAGGTCAGCTCCGAGAATACCAAGTTTAAGAGCCTTATCAAAACTGGTGCTCTGTCTGTTTGCATCGATTGATTCAGCAATATAGTTTTGAGAGAAAGGAACCTGAAGAGTCTGCAGCAGATTTGCTATCTCAACCGGTGATGAAATATTTTTTGATATATCAGCAATGGCTTCAGGACTTAATTTTTCAGCTTCTGAAACCGGTACTGAATCAGATTGAGGAAATACGAACTCCGATGTTTTGCTTTTTGAATTCCTGCACGAGAATCCAAAAAACACAATAATCACTAATAAAAATATTCTTCCTTTCATTTAGGATGATGAATAAATTATAACAAAAATACAAAAAAACTTATTAACAATCTATTAAATAATTATTTTCGGAATTTTAAATTTTCAAAAAAACCTACCGTTTTACCAAGCAATTCAAAATAAAGAGTCAGATATAAAAATACCGAACTTAAAAGTACAAGGGAAATATTGAATACGAAAGTGTCGGTTTTCATACCAAAAATATATTTCGCGGGAGAATAAAAATGTGTTCGGAAACTAAGGAATCCTCTCTTGTAGGGATCAAGATAGATAGGATCTGTATTTTGAACGAGAGCATTATTATAAACCAGGATTTTCTTCCGCTCGTAAGGTTTAGTAACTAATTCAAGAAGTTTATAATTATAATAATCATCCTCTATTTTCTTCAGTTTTAGATCATTCATATTATAAAAAATATCCTTCCTGTCGCTTGCAGTATTTGAAATTCTGCTGAATGTTTTATCCATTCTGTCGAGGTATTTTGTAAGTGAATCTGCGACTCCGGGATTGAATTCATACGGTGTCAGATCAGAAATATAATTGAATAAAGGCACATGAAAAACAGCAGCCATTTTTTCCAGTTCATTTTTAAGAAGCTGGAGTTTGGTGAACTTACGTGTTGATTTCTTTATAAGAAGATCTTCATTGTTGCCAATATTTTTGGGATTACTTCTGAATTCAAAAAGAGTAGTTTCAAGAGCTTCACGCAACGCTTTAAGCCTGTAGACCTTATTGAACTCAGCTTCACTTCTTTTCTTTTCCAGATCATAATATGTTTCACCTTCCTTCGTGAATTGAGTCTGGCTGTATTTGTTGTCCTTGAATTGCGACACAATAAGCGCTTCATAAGTCCACCGTGTTGGCATAAATTCAGCTATCAACGGCACCTTATCAACATTGCCTATTTCCCTGTTCAGCTTGTCAAAGGAGAACATCGCTCCACTGAGGACCATCATGGGTATTATCAGAAGAGGAATTACGATGTAAATTGTAATCGCTGAATTAAATGATGCTGAAATATTAAGCCCGAGCATATTTGCACAAAAGGCTGTTGTAAACAAGGCGAGCCAGTAATGGAAATACATTCCTTTTATACCAAGAATCGGGTTTGCAATCAGAACAAACAAAAGAGTTTGAATCGCCGATATGAATATCAGAATTGCCACTTTGGAAAGAAGATAACTGTTGCGGCTTAGATTCAGGAAATGCTCTCTTTTTAGGATCTTTCGGTCCCTGAAAATCTCTTCAGCACTGATCGTCAAACCCAGGAAAAGAGCCACGATAAGGCTCATAAAAATGTAAATAGGTATATTTTCATTTTCCGAAAAAATGTAAATATTAGAATCCGGATCCGGAATATATCTGATAATAAAGGAAAGCACAAATCCCAGGATTGGCGCTTCGAGCAGAGTCAGCAGCACATATTGACTATTTGAAATTTTACTTTTTAGATCTCTTGCAAAATAAATCCGGAATTGTCTCAAAAGGCCGGGTCTCTGGAGATTTTTATGTGGTGGCTCTTTAATTTCAGGCACCTGTTTATAAGGATGCCTGGATTTAAATGTATTTGCCCATTCATTTGGCTTGACTTTCCGTTTTTCAGTGTATTTACCAAACTCATCTACAACTTGTGTCTCAATAATATTAAAGATGGTTTCAGGATTCACATTTCCGCATGATGGGCATTCTCCCTGGTTTGAATTGATCTGGGCATCGAGAGTTTTAAAGTAAATTACAGAATCAACAGGATTACCGAAATATGCCATGCATCCTCCCTGGTCGAGAATAACAACTTTGTCAAACATCTTGAATATCTCCGATGATGGCTGATGAATGACGGTAAATATTAGTTTTCCTTTAAGCGTAAGGTCACGTAAAAGATCCATCAGGTTTTCAGAATCTCTTGAAGAGAGACCTGATGTTGGTTCATCAAGAAACAGGACCAATGGTTCCCTGATCAGTTCCAATGCGATATTCAACCTTTTTCGCTGTCCGCCGCTAATTACTTTATTAAAGGGAGAGCCTACTTTTAATTTTCTCTTTTCCAGCAAACCCAGATTTGACAGAGTGCGATCAACAAGTTCGCCAATTTCCTCTCTTGTCTTATCTTTGAAACACTGACAAGCCGCGTAGAAAAGATTCTCAAATACCGTGAGATCCTCAATAAGCAGATCATCCTGGGGCACATATCCAAAAACGCCCTCGAGCTCAACATTGTCCTTTGCAACATCTAATCCGTTAATTTTAACGCTGCCAGCCGATGGTTTCAGGATTCCACTCATCAGGTTCATCAGAGTCGTTTTTCCCGATCCGCTAGCTCCCATTATTCCTATAAGCTTACCCTCCTCAACCGAAAAACTTACATTATCAACAGCAGCATGTCCTTCCCAGAAACGATAAGAAAGGTTTTCGACAGAGAATGAAATTTTATGGATAATTATGTCAGAAAGGAAACTTGAACTGATATCACTGTAGTAGATGGAATGTCCCTGTTGCGATTTTATTGAGCCTCCTTTGGCAAAGGTATAGACCTGACCTGATCTTATGGGAAGGCCATTAAGATATAACTGATCATTGGATATATACCTGATTAAATACAGGTCAACACTCGCAACTCTTATAATGATTATTCTGGTGTTCTGGTAACCGGTAAGCATCCTTTTGCACAGTTCACACTTATCATCTCC
>Ga0265316_10003670_pt1 | contig 15464 bp, 11 predicted proteins | sample 4522metaG_FD_202092 | JGI IMG/M metagenome (GOLD analysis project Ga0265316, IMG submission 202092) | Rhizosphere microbial communities from Carex aquatilis grown in University of Washington, Seatle, WA, United States - 4-5-22 metaG | ecosystem: Host-associated > Plants > Roots > Rhizosphere >...
CACCCCCCGCTGAAGGCCCCGCCAGCCAGCCGGTATACCCAATGCAGTTGCTCTGACCCGCTGGGCAAATTCTGGAAAAGGTCACCCACAAGCGTGGGCGCAGTTTCGACCCCCCACCTCCTGCTGAACGAGAGGCCACCCCCTGTCGAAAAGGGCAGGGGGTAGCTGTAGAAAATTTGGCCCCCGGACGTCTTGACTCAGCACGCACCGAAGTCTGCGCGTCCAGGGGGCCGGGCTTCTGCCTGATGTGCTACCTTTGATGCCCAACCCATCAGAAGCACGCCATGAGCTTGATGTCCCAGGAGTTCCAAAAGGGCCTGACAACGGTCCCGATGGTGAGGCAGGAAGACTCGCCGTTCTACGGGGTCGTGCGCCTGACCGGAGCTCTTGCGATTCCCGAGTCGATCCAAGCCCGGATGCTTGAAGACATCGTCGAAGCCTTGCGCCACATCTACCCCGACCTGCGCGCAGAGGCCGCGGCCATCGACAAGATTCTGAGCGAACCCTGGTGCCCCGATGGCGTGCTGGCCCGGCTGGCCAAGTGGTCCTTCACCAAGCGCAAGGCCCTGCACGCCGCGTGTGAGCGCTACAACGTGCCGCACGCTGGCCTGGGCATCACGGTGAACGGACAGTGATCGACCAGAGGAAACACGATGTCAGACCAGAACGACAACCTCAGAGAACTCCACGAAACCAAGGGCGCGCTCGCAAGCGAGCGGCGCAACCACCGCGTTTTCGTGTGGCTTGTTTTCTGGGTGGTGCTGTGGCGGGTGATGTGCGCCTTCTCCACCGGGGACTTCATGAGCGCGGTCTTTGGGTGGGTGTCGGCCTTCGCGGCGTGGTGGATCTCGGGGCGACTGCTGCCTCCTATTGAATGAGGTTGCGGCAGTCGCAGCGGTGGCCGGGCTGCTCAGTTGCGGTCATGTCAGGCGCTTGGGACAATCGGGGCATGCAACACAACCTTGAGCGCCTGTGACCCCACCCGACCGGATCGCCGCTGCCCGCATCGCGCTTGCTGCCATGGACCGATGCGGCGCCAAGTGCCGCGGCTCTGGGCTTGCCTGCCGCAACCCAGGCAGCGGGCGTGGCGGGCGCTGCAGGCTGCACGGGGGGGCCGGTGGCCGACCAGTTGACCCGACCTCGACGCGTCAGGCCCGCCTGCAGGCGACAGGTGTCCGCGTGCTTGCTGCTGCAGTGGCGGCAGCGCACGGCTTGGAGGCGCCGCGCGGTGGAGCCCGGGTGCCCGGTGAGCCGCGGCTGAAGGCAGCACTCCAAGCGGTGGGTCTCGACGTTGGCCGGAAGCGCCGACGCTGACCGGGGGTCAGCAAGCCGGTTAGCTCATGGCCTTGTTGTTGGCTGACAAGCCCCCCGCTTGCTGACCCTGTGGGGTCCTCGAATTCCTCGTAATTCCCGCTCCTAAAGGGTTGCGGGGAATTTCGAGGAACGAGGAAGGGGCCGTGGTGTTCCTCGAAATTCCCTCAAATTCCCTGGAAGTGAATTTAGAGGAACCACCTCAACACCCGCGGTTCAGGACAACGGATCGACCTCGGTGACTGAAACCACACCGCTTGCCAGTTCAACGAGGCCCTCGTCGGCCAGTCGCTGCAGTTCACGGCGGACGCTGGCGGCAGAATTCTTGCCCGCGGCGCCACCGGCTGCAGAGTAGGCCGCTTTGGCCGCTGCAATCACCTGAGCCTCGGACGCCGGGCCGTCCATGCCATCGAGTGCCTGTTGCACGGCAGGCCCCCACGCCGACGGGCGCCCAGCACGGCGCACCCGCTTGACTGCATCAACAGGCGCTGCCATCGCCACGGGCGCCACGATTTCGGTGACCTCGTCCTCGTCGTAACGCAGGAAAGTCGGCTCCAGGGTGAAGCCAAACTTCAGGTCGTCGGCGCCATCGCGCTGCTTGGTCACCTTGATGACGCGCAAGGGACTGCCGTCGGCAACACGGTCAACGCTCAGCTCGGTGTCCATGGCCGCGCGCAAGCTGCTGTGTCCGCGGGCCCCCTTGCTCGCGTCCTTGCCGGAGTGGTGCACGATGGTCACGAGACACCCGAGCTTCTCGGCGATCTGGGCCATGCCTGCAACAGCCGCAGACATGTCAGACGCTGCGTTCTCGTCGGCGCCCGGGAGCACACGGTTCAACGTGTCAATCACGACCAAGCCGACACGCAGGCCACGCGCTGACACCTCCTCGGCCATCGCAACGACCTCGGCGACATCGGGGCCAGAGCGCAGGTCGAAACCGCTTGGGCAGACAAAAAACGGAAGGCGAGCGACATCCACGCCGTGACGCTTGCCGTACACCTCCAGGCGCTGGGCGAAGCCATGGCCACCCTCGGCCGCGACATGAATGACAGCGGCGTGTGTGACCCGTTGGCCCTGCCATTGAACGCCACGGGCAATGGACAGGCCCATGTCGAGCAGGGCGAAAGACTTCCCCACGCCGCTGGGGCCATACAGGCATGCGAGTCCCTGCGTCGGCAGCACACCCTTGATCAGCCATGAGGCCTTGGGCTGCTGTTGGAGCTCATCGAGCCCCAGAGCCCGCAGCCCACGACGTGCGCTGGGGCCGGGGCTCTGGGGCTCTGCGGGTGCCGGCGGGGCATCGACCTCGTTGAGCACGCCAGCATCCACGAGCACCTGCCGAGCGTGCGCCCAGGCAGCACTCATGTTGCCGCCAAACTCCAGCAGGCGCGTCACGTCAAAGGCATCGCGGGGCACCGACTCGCCACCCGCGGCCAGCAGACACGCACCGCTTGCGTGGTAGCTGATGACGCGCTGGCCGCAGCGGGTGACCTGCACGCCCGGCGCACCCTCCGAGCCCGGGCGCCGCCATTGCTCGCCGACCTGTTCGTAGCCGTGCTGATCCAGCAGGTAACGGATGTGCTCGATGTGCCCAACAAAATCGTTGAACAAGTCAACGATTTCGCGCACTTCGCCCGTCAGTTTGCGATCCTCGCTGTGGCACCAAGCGATGAACTCCAACGCGTCTGGATCGGCGTCTGCATGCTGCGACGCTGGGACGCGCTTGTGACCTTGAGGTGTGATGCGTGCCGTGAGGGTATCGAGGCAGTGGCCGGGGCTGCGATGGTGTTCGAACGGGACGCCAAGCACCCGGCCGTAGAACCAAGCGCGGCGAAGGTTCCAAGACTCAGAGGCCAAGATACCGCCGACGGCGCCGTTGAGAAAGCTCACGAGTCGTGGCAGTTCATCAAGCGGGGCGTCTGCAGCCAAGGGGCACACGACCCTGAAGCAGTTCGACCCCTCGGCGGGGCGGTGGCTCGACGTCGTGACGACAAGGGCCTCAACGCCCGCGCCCTGCAGCAGTTGTGCCGCCTCGGCGGGCGTGACGTTGCTGCGGTCGACGTCGCCGACCACCGCAGACACGGGGCCGAGCACGTTGCCGCTGTGCTTCAGCGACGGCGTGCGGCCCTGAGACCAGACGTCGCCGTAGACCGTCGGCACGAACATCGGCAAGGAGCGCTTGTCGGCCTTTGTCAGCGGGGCGGACAGCAGATCGGCAAGCGCTTGCCAGGACATCGCCTCGTGGCGGATGGACTGGCCGCTGACGGTAGCGAACAGGGACACGCGCAGCAGGCGATCAATCGTTGTCATCGGCGCCTCCCATGCTCTGCGGCCATGTGTTGTCGTCGATGCCGTTCAGGCATTGCAGCAGAAACCGCACCCGGCAGAGACCCGGTGCGGTCAATGTCACGCTGGGGTCGTGCCACTGCAGGCGCCCGAATGGAACCTCGGTCAGCTGGACGCAGCCTCGGCCGAGGTGCTCCCAGAGCACGCGCAGCGCCTCATGCCTGCGCGCGATGGTCCTCGGGCGACCGCGGCCACGCGGGCCGTACCGGTAGTGCGTGTGCGCGATGCTGTCCAGCATGCTGACGCTTCTCGGGCCATCAATAAGCGCTTTGACCAGGGCTGCGAGGGGCTGCGGCAGCACATCGAAGTCAGGTTTGCGTTGTGTCATTCGCCGCCCTCCTTGCCGATGACGGCCAGCGTGCGCCGTTCGCAGTGTCCGAGAGCGGCGGCGTGCGCCCAGTGGCGCATCGTCTCGCCGCGGTCGATCATCCCCAGCGCGGGGCGCGGCAGCAAGGCAGCAAGCCCAGCCCCACCAATCGCTGTGGTCGCGCGCAACTCGACGGCCCGAGGTGCGCCGTCCACACGGGCAACCATCACGACGGCGTCAGCGGGCGTGCCTTTGCGGATCTCGTAGGCCGACGGATTCCGGATGTAGGTGGCGATGCCTCGCTTCGCCAGGACGCGGTCAATCCGGCGGGCCACGCCGATTTGGCAGGCTTCGTCCACGAGCTGCGCCAGGGCGACGGAACCCTTCGGCACGCGGGCCCTATGTGCCGGGCACAGCATCCCTCGATGCATGCGCTGCCCCACGCGGTCAGCGCTCAGACGGCCGGGATGGCTGCAGTGGTCGCAGGTGCCGCGGTCGCGCGTCTCCAAGCGTGCCAACAGCAGCACGTCTGACATCGCCGCATCGATCACGGCCCGAGGAATCGAATCGCCCCCCGCTTGCGCGATGCCGGGCGATTGGGCACACTTTGGTGCGGCTTCGTCAGCCGCCTTCAGGTAGGTCATTTTCCGATCCTTCTCTTGATGGACCCTGCCGCAGTTAGCCCCTGCGGCGGGGTTAACTTTTTGACGGTTAGACACTTGGGCGCGCGCCCACCAAGCGGGCCAGGAAGGCGTCCACCTCCGACTCGACCCAAAGAGTGCGGCGTCCGTGTTTTGTCGGGCGCGGAAAGCCGGACGCAGGGTCTTGCAGGCGGCGCCAGACCGTGGCTTTGCAGACACCACAGCGGTCTGCCACTGCGGTGATGGGGATAAGGCGAATGTGCATAAAGACTTTCACTCCGTTTGTTTCGATAGGCCATTCCTATCGATTGGCGAAGTGTGGAACCACACGGTCCATGGGTGCAAGTCGCCGCCGACGACGGCACCAACGCGCCTCTTAGTCAGTCTTCTTGAGTTGATGTGACAAGACTTTGAGAACGGAAGTCTCTGGATCACTGGGCGTGAGTATTCTTTGCAGCTCCCGTTAACACTTTGAAACAATAAAAGCGCCCGTAGGCGCTTTTATTCCTCTGTGTGCGGCAGCTCAGGCCATGGCGGCGTCGAGTTCCTCGGCTCCAAGCGTCAGCATCCCGTGCACCACGTCAAGCACGCGCCGCCAGTCTTCGGGATGCTGCCCAGCCAGGACATCGTCGAGCAGGCCGCAGGTGTCGAGGCAGACAAGCGCCCCGCTTGCGGACAGCACGTCGCGCGCCTGCAGAACGAGGTGGCGTCGGTCGGCGTCATCTGCGGCGGCGCGGGCGCCAGCAATCAGCGCGGCTGCGCGGTCGATCAGTTCAAGGGCGGTTGCGTTCACGGTGATTCCTTCGATGGTGGTGGTGGCCCACGGGCCAGGGTGAGTGCCTGGGGCTCAGGCGGTAGATTTCTGGCGAAGGGGGACGACGTCGCCCTTGACCTCGACCTGGGCGCAGAAAGCGGCCCAGTCGGCCATCAATCGGCGCCGCTTTTCGAACATGTCGCCGCGGCGGTATGCCGCCTCGACCTTGTCGCCGATGGTGTGCGCTAGGGCCATTTCGGCCATGTCGCCGGGGTAGCCGGTGCGCTCGCCTACCCAGTCGCGGAAGCTCGACCGGAAGCCGTGAGGCACGCACGGCGCGCCCATGCGGCGGGTCACGCTCGACAGCGTCATGTCTGATAGTTGCCCCCCGCGGACGGCTGCGAAAACGTAGGGGGACGCCCCGGCTTGGGGCTGCGCCTTGACCAGCGCAACAGCGGCATCAGAGAGCGGCACGCGATGTTCACGACCCGCCTTCATGCGCTCGCCCGGCACCGTCCAAGTCTTGGCCTCAAGGTCCACCTCGTCCCAGGTCATGCCTCTGACTTCGCCGGAGCGTGCAGCGGTCAAGATGGCGAACTCCAAAGCCCGCGCCCCGACGCCCTGCATCGCACGCAGCTTCCCCATGAAGGCGCCGACTTCGCCGACAGGCAGGGCCTGGCGATGCTCGACGCGCGCAACCTTCGACGGCTTCGGCAGCAGCTTGTCCAGATGGCCGCGCCATCGGGCCGGGTTGAGCCCCTCGCGGTAGCCATGGGCCGTGGCCCAGTCCAGCACCGACTCGATGCGGCCACGCACCCGGCTTGCAGTCTCGGTCTTTGTCGTCCAGATCGGCTGCAGCACGTTCATGACATGCGCCAGCCCGATGTCCTGCACGCGCAAATGCCCTAGGTGAGGGTGGGCGTACGTCTCAAGCGTGCTGGACCATTGGGCGCCGTGCTTCTCATTCCTCCACGCCGACTTGTGCGCAGCGAGGTACTTTTCGGAAGCCTGCCGGAAGGTGAGGGCTGCGGCTACCTCTGCAGCCAGGGCGCTGCGCTTGGCGCGCCCCTGCTCAATGGGGTCAACGCCGTCGCGAACTTTTGCGCGGGCCTCACGGGCTGCGGTGCGAGCATCCGCCAGCCCCACATCTGGGAAGCCGCCCAGGCCCATGTCCCGGCGCTTGCCAGCGATCATGGCGCGCAGCACCCAGGACCGTGCACCAGTCGCGGTCACCTGCAGCATGAGCCCGGCAACCCCACCGACGGCATGCAGCCCAGGGGCTGTAAGCCGCTGCACCTCGATGGCGCTCAGTTCCTTTGCTTTCTTGGGCATCTCGTCGTCTCCATCAACCTACCCATCAACGGGTTTGTGATTGAATGGTATGGTCTAAGACGTCGTGCGACAAGAGATACCGATGGATAAAGGCGAAAAGTCCGATCATGCGACAGCATGAGACATCATGAAACACCGCCAGAGCAGACGCCCTCTCCGCCAGAAAGATTCAAGCCCTTGATGTTGCCATCAAGGGCTTTTTTCTTGTCTGCAGGTCTGGTTCGGCTCAAGCCTTGCGCACGAACTCGGACTTCAGCTTCATCGGGCCGATGCCCTCGATCTTGCAATCGATGTCGTGGTCGCCGTCGATCAGGCGGATGTTCTTGACCTTGGTGCCCACCTTGACGACCGAGGCCGAGCCCTTGATCTTCAGGTCCTTGATGACGGTGACGCTGTCGCCGTCTTGCAGCACTTGGCCGTTGGCGTCTTTCCACACCCGCTCAGCATCGCCTGTTGCGCTGGCCGCGTCGGTCAGGTCAGCACCCTGTTGAGGCCATTCGTGCGCGCACTCGGGGCACACGAACTGGCTGCCGTCTGCGTAGACATACACAGACGCGCATTTCGGGCAGGCGGGGATGGTCTGGTCGCCGCTCAACGGTTGCTTTCCTTGACGATCACCCATTGCTTGGCTTCCTGGCGCCAGGTCAGCAGCTTGGCAGTCTGGTCCTTGAAGTTGGCCGAGGTGTAGGTCTGGGTGAAGGCGGTCTGGACGGCATCGCCTTGGGGCGAGGCCTTGATGCCGTCGAGCTTCAGCTCGATGGGGCCTTCTTTGCCCACGAGGCGGCGACGCTCTTGCACCCATTTGGCGTGCGTGCTGCGGGCCGGTGCGAAGCTCTTGCTGTAGAAGCTCAGGTAGCGCTCGACGTCCTTGGCGCGCCAGGAGGCGGCCCAGTCGTCCAGGCGTTGGGCCACGGTCTGGACGGCGGCTGCGTCGGCCTGTACGACCGGCGTGGCGGCGGCAGGTGCCGGGGTGGCCACAGGGGTGGTCACCGGCGCCAGGCCCACTTGCTTGCGGGCACGGGCGTCGAGCTCTTCGCGGGGCGTGACCGGCACGTCCACCGCGGTGGCGGGGCAGCGTTGGGCGGCGTCGTTGGCAGCTTGCCAGTCTTTCACCAGGCCTGCCTGGTCGTCGTTGGTGCGCGACAGGCCCAGGTTGGCCACAAGGGTGTTGCGGGCGGCCTGGGTGCGCACATGGGCGAGTTGCAGGTCGGCATCGGCGTTGGCGTAGGCGCGCTTGGCGGTGTAGAGCTCGTTCTCTGCGTTCAGCAGGTCCAGCAGGCTGCGCTGGCCGATGTCGAACTGCTGGCGGTAGGCGTCGCGGGCCTTCTCGATGGCCAGCACGTTGCGGTCCAGGGCGGAGAGCTGCTGCTTGGCGCGGTTGATGTCGTTCTGGGCGATGGCGGCGGTCTGGCGCACGTCGCGGCAGGCCTTGTCGCGCTGGTCGGCGGCCTGGTTGATCAGGTCGGCGTATTGCTTGACGCGGGCGGTGTCGGAGCCACCTTTGTAGAGGTTCCAGTTCAGCAGGATTTCGGCCGAGGTGGCGCTCTTGCGGTCCAACAGGCCGTCGAAATTCTTGCCGGCGCCGGTGCGCAGGCGGGCTTCAACGCGCGGCTGGAAGGGGCTGTCTTTGGTGCTGGCGTCGGCTTGCACGGCGCGCAGGTTCTCGATGGCGGCGCTGATGCTGGCGTTCTTGGCCAGGGCCTGGGCGATCAGTTCGGCGTTGTCGGCCTTGATGCTGGCTTCCAGGTTCGGGGCAGCGGGCAGCTTGGCGGCCGGTGCATCGCCAACCAGGCGCAGGAAGCGCGCGCTGACGTCGTGCAGGTTGGCGATTTCCGTGGTCAGGTTGGACTCGGCCAGGGCCAGGCGGGCATTGGCCTGCTCGGAGTCCACGCCGCGGCCGACGCCGGCCTTGAACTTGGACTGCAGCTGGTCGAACACGTACTTGTGCTGGGTGTAGTTGTCTTCGGCCAGTTGCACCAGCTTGCGAAAGCGCAGCACGTCCAGGTAGGCGCGTGCGGCTTCCAGTGCGGTGTCTTCGGTGGCGGCCAGGAACTCGAAGTAGCGCACGGTGCGGGCATGGCCCAGACGCTCGACTTCCTTGGCGGTGAGGCGGCCGTCCCACAGCACCTGGTTGGCCGTCAGGGCCACGCCGCTGCGGGTGAAGCTCAGCGAGTCAGGGTTGCGGGTGGAGATCTTGTCCTTGTCGCGACCGACGTCGGCCGAGAGGTCCAGCGTGGGGTAGAAGCCACCGCGGGCCACGTCCACCTCGTTGTTGGCGGCGCGCAGTGCGTTCAGGCGGGCCGTGACTTCGGGGTTGGTGTCGATGGCCTTCTGCACGGCCGCTGCCATGCCGCTGACGCTGCTGCCTGCGTTGGCTGATTGGGCGTGGGCAACGCAGGACAGCGTTGCCAGGGCCAGGGCGGTCAGTCCGGAGCTCAGGGCGGATGTCAGGGGCTGGTGTGTCACTGGGAACCTCGTCGTTGGATGTCGTTATGGGACAGGAATCAGCCTTTTCGGTCGTTCCTGTCCACAATTGAATGAAGGTTGCTTCACAAACATTTTCGCACCAATCCCACCATGTGCATTTGGCCCGTCCTGCTCAAATGGGCGCCGCGGTGCAAGAACGACACAAGGCGCGGTGAATGCGGCGGTGATCGCGAGCCGTTTGACGGGGCTTGTTGCGCAGTTTCCCGTCAAGTTTGCGGCTGTGACGCCGATGTCAAACCGTGTCCCAAGACCTCCTGTTCCGACACCGCTGCTGGCAGTCTGGCGCCTGCGCGACGATCCGTCGCGTGAGGGAGGGGTGGGTGCATCTGCACCCTCGGTGGCTGATCGGCGCACTGAGCCTGGCCTTGCTGATGCTCAGCGGCTGGGGGCTGGCCTGGGATTCTCCGAAATTGCTGGCGCAGGCCCAGAAGGTCAACCCCGCGACCGTGCAGCGGGCGCAAATGCTGGTCCAGGTGATTGGCGAGGCGGCCGCGCAGGACGAAGAATCTCGCCTGAAATTGGTCAACACCTTTTTCAACAGGCAAATCCTGTACCGAGACGACCGCGATGTCTGGGGCGTGGTGGATTACTGGGCGTCCCCCCTGGAAACCCTGGGCAAAGGGCAGGGGGATTGCGAAGATTTCGCCATTGGCAAGTATTTCTCCTTGCTGGCAGCCGGCGTGCCCAGTGTGAAGATGCGATTGGTGTATGTGCGCGCCCAAATTGGCGCCATCATCCAGGCACACATGGTGCTGGCCTATTACCCGGAGCCCGATGCCGAGCCCCTCATCCTGGACAATCTGCTGACCGACATCCGGCCAGCCTCTCGCCGCCCCGACCTGATCCCTGTTTTCAGCTTCAATGCCGAAGGCTTGTGGCAAGGTGTGGCCGGTGCGAGTGCCGGCGATCCTTCGGCGCGGTTGTCGCGGTGGCGCGAAGTGCTGGCCAAGGCGAAGGCCGAGGGATGGTGGTGAGGCTCGCCATGCACACCGGTACAACAAAGAACCCAGAGAACCTTCCATGTCCTTGATCCGTCAGATTTGGCTGCTGCTGCTGGTGACGCTGCTGATGGCTTTCCTCGGCAGCTTTGCCGTCTGGATGCTCTCGTCCCGCGGCTACCTGGAAACCCAGTTGCGCCTGAAGAACGCGGACAACGCGCAGTCGCTGGCCCTGAACCTGACCCAGCAGCGTGGCGACACCATGGCCATGGACCTGGCCTTGTCGGCGATGTTCGACACGGGCTCTTACCAGCGCATCACCCTGAAGGATGCGGCCGGCCGTGTGCTGGCCAACCGCGAGGCCGACCCCAGCGTCACCCGAGAGCAGGCGCCGGCCTGGTTCGTGGAGCTGGTGCCGGTGGAGTCGGTGCCGGGCGTGGCGCAGGTGTCGGACGGCTGGCGCGCGGTCGGCTCGGTCGAGGTGGTCAGCCACTCGGCTTTTGCGCATGCGCAGCTGTGGCAGGGGTCGATGAAAACGGCCGGCTTGCTGTCCATGCTGGGGGCCCTGGCCTGTGTGGTGGCGACGCTGGGCGTCAACGGCATCCGCAAGCCCCTGAATGCCACGGTCAACCAGGCGCAGGCCCTGATGGAGCGGCGCTTCGTGACCGTCGTCGAGCCCCGCGTGCCTGAGCTGGCGCAGCTGAGCAAGGCCATGAACGCGGTGGTGCTGCGCATGAAGTCGGTGTTCGAGGAACAGGCCGGGCAGGTGGAGTTGCTGCGCCAACAGGCCCACTGTGATCCGCTCACGGGTCTGTCGCATCGGCGGCACTTCATGGCCCAGCTCGGGGCGGCGCTCAGCAGCGAAGAGGGCTCGGGCGATGGGGTCATCTACCTGATCCGCGTCAGCGACTTGGCTGGGATCAACCGGCTGTTGGGTCACCGCCAGACCGACGCCTTGCTGCAGCGCCTGGCGCGTGTGATCAGCGAGGAGTCTGCCGGCGTGCCGGAGGCGGCCATGGGGCGACTCAACGGCGGTGACTTTGCGGTGTGCCTGATGAGCAGCCATGTGCCTTTGCCGCAGGCCGAGCACTACGCCGATGCGCTCAAGCGCGCGTTCACCGAGCAGGCCGTGCCTGCCGCGGTGGTGGTGGGCGGGGTGCGCTGGAAGCGTGGCGTGACGATGCAGTCGGTGTTGGCGGCGGCCGATTCGGCCCTGGCGCGCGCCGAAAGCCGCGGGGCGTTCAGCGTCGAGCTGGCGGCCCTGGCCGATGGCCAGGCCGTGGTGCTGGGCGAAGACGAATGGCGGCGTCGCTTGGGCCAGGCCCTGCAGACAGGCCGCGCCCAGCTGATGCGCTACCCCGTGGTGGACCGCCAGCTCAAGCTTTTGCACCACGAGTGCCCGATGCGCCTGCAGCTGGAGACCGATGGACCGTTCGAGACGGCGGCGATGTGGTTGCCCATGGCCTTGCGCACGGGGCTGATTTCTCAAATTGACGAGGCTGCCGTGTCGCTGGCGCTGGCGCAGATCGCGCAGGACCAGCAGCCGCGCGGGGTGAACATCGCGCCGAACTCCCTCCTGGACAGCGGCTTCGTGCCGCGCTTGCGTGCCTTGCTGGCCGCCAAGCCCGAGGCCGCGCGCCTGCTGTGGCTGGAGGTGGCCGAAGCCGCCGCCGTGGAGCGCTTCGAGCTGGTGCGCGAGCTGTGCAAGCAGTTGCGGCCGCTGGGCGCGCGCGTGGGCCTGGAGCACGCGGGTGACCGGCTGACGCGCATCGAGTCCTTGTTCGAAGCCGGGCTGGACTACATCAAGCTCGATGCTTCGGTGGTGCAGGGCGTGGCCAGCGATGCGGCGCGTGCGGCCTTCGTGTCGGGCACGGTGAACATGCTGCATGGCCTGGGCCTGCAGGTCTACGGCGAGGGCGTGAACGAGCCGGCCGACATCCTGGCGTTGCGCCAGTGCGGCATCGATGGCGTGACCGGGCCGGCAGTGCGGGTGGTCTGAAGCACCAGCCTGACGCGTCGGCCTGACGCGCCGGCCAGGCAAAAAAACACCGCCCGAGGGCGGTGTTTTGCTTGGCGCGGAGGCTGATCAGCTGTGGTCCACCAGCAGCTTGCCGCGCTGCATCAGCTCGGCAATGATCTGGTGGTCGTTGGCTTGCGCGTCCAGGCCCAGCGAGCTGCGGATGTCCACGCCGGAAAGCACGATCTGCTGCTGGTCGGCGCAACCGGCCGAGTGGCTGTTGCCGCTGGTGTCGGCCGAGAACTGGCCGTTGGCGCTGATGTGGATGACGGTGCTGCCAGGCTGCGACTGGGTGTCAAAGTCCAGGTGGTTGAGCAGGTTGCCGACGTCCACCTGGCCATTGGCGGCGCTGGCGTGCTCTCCGCTGAGCAGGTCGCGCAGGTCCAGCACGTCGCCACCGGCGGTGCGTGCCGAGCCGTCGAAGCCGTGGATGGTGTCGACGCAGTGCTCACCGCTGCCGTTGGCAGGGCGATCGGCCAAGGTCCACTGGAAGACCTCCGTGCCGCAGGCGCCGGTGTGGTCGCCGTGACCGGCGATGAGGCTTTCGCCCAGGGCCAGCGCGGGCTGCACGTCCACGCCCACCGACAGCAGGCTGGTGTGCACGGTCTGGCTGGCGCTGAGGTTGCCGGCGTCGGTCGCGGTGATGGTGATGAAGGGCAGCACGTCGGCGTTGACGCCCAGCACATCGGCGGGATCGAAGTGCAAGGTGCCCAGCAGCTTGTTGATCTGCGCGATGTCGAGGGTGCCGCCGTTCGTCGCCGAGGTGATGACGAGGTCGCCCGTGCCGTTGCCGGTGATGTGCAGGCCTTGGGTCAGGGCGGCGTCAGTCGAGACCGTGAGCGCATCGTGGCCACCCAGCAGCTTGCCCAGCGAGATCAGCTCGGTCACGCGGATTTCCACCTTGGTCAGGTTGTTGTCCACATCGTTGACCGCGAAGGTCTGTGTCTTCATCAGGTTGAGCAGCGGGTTGACGCTGACGTCCACCAGGCCCAGCAGGTTGAATCCGACCTGGTTGGCAAAGACTTCGGGCGCATCGTTGACCGGCGTCACGTTGATCTGCAAAGCGCGGCTGCTGGTGTCGAAGGCGCCGTTGCTGTCCTGCACGCTGAAGCTGAGCTGCGCGTAGTTGCTGCCGTTGGCATCGTGCTCGGGCGTGAAGACCAGCTTGCCCAGGTCGGACGCCGAGATCAGCTGGCCTTGCACCACGGCCACACCGTCCAGCGACAGTGCGCCGTGGGCCGGGATGCCGTCGATGCGCACGGCGCGCAGGCTGTCGCCGGCATCCGCGTCCTTGAAGCCGAAGTCGGTGGACTTGAAGGCGTAGTTGCCGTCTTCCTGCAGGGTGACGCTGCCCGAGGTGCCTTCCGGTGCGTGGTTGTTCACCGACAGGCTGACCGTGCCGGTGCCGCGGTCGCCGTCCTTGTCCAGCATGCTGTAGCTGAACGATTCGTTCGCCGCGCCCTTGGGTTGGGTCAGGGTGAACTCGCCGGTCAGCATGTTGACCTTCATCTCGCCACCCGACTTGAGCTGGATGGTGAGCACCTGCGTCTTGCTGTCCAGGCTGCTGCCCAGCTGGCCTGAGGCGCTGAAGGATTCGATCTTCTGCAGGCCATCGGCGCCGGCCAGGGTGGCCAGGGTGCCGGTCTTGACCACGGGCACGGTGTCCAGCAGGTACTTGCTGAGCTCGGCGTTGGTGGCCAGGGTGACGGCGGGCTGCTCCTTGCCGGTGATGCCGTTGTAGGCGATGGGCTCGATGTTGGCGACGTACTGCGCGGTCAGCGAGCCGGTGCCAATCGCGTAGGAGTCGATGGCGTTGGTGGTGAGGAAGCCCTCCCACTTGGTTTCGTCGCTGCCGTTCAGGCCCTTGCCGTCGCTGGGCTGGCCGTCGGTGACGAAGTAGGAGACGTTGACGCCGCCGGCGATCTTGCCGTTGTAGGCGAAGGCTTTTTGCGCCTCGGCCAGGGCGGCGTCGTAGTTGGTGCCGCCGTCGCCGGTGAGCTTGTCGATCAGGGTCTTGGCGTCGGACACGCTCATCCACAGTTTCTGGCCAGCGCCCTTGTCGCTGAAGGTGATGATCTGCACCTTGACGTCGCCCAGGCCGTCGTACTGGTCGATCAGGCCCTTGATGGCGGCCTTGATGCCGTTGGCGCTCTTGTCGTTGAGGCGGTCCTCCATGCTGCCCGAGGTGTCGATGATCAGCATGAGGTTGGTGTTTTGTGCGCTGGTGACAGCGTTCACTTCCACCGTTTGGGCGCCGGACAGCGGGGCGTCGTCTTCCACATTGAGCGTCAGCGTGCCCGTGCCGATGGCCTTGCCATCGCTGGCCTTGACGGTCAGGTCGATGCTGCGCACGTCTTCACCTGCGCCCGCGTGGTCGATGGGGGCTTGCAGGGCGACCTTGTAGTCGCCGTTGCCGTCGATGGTGGCGGTGAGCACCGTCTTGCCGCCAGCGGAGCCCACCAGTGGGTTGCTGGCGCTGCCGTCGCCCGACCAGGTGATGGCCGTGCCGCCCGAGGTGAGGCCGCTGGGGCCGCCGAGGGTCAGCGTCAGCTGCGTGCTGTCAACGTCGTTGACCGTGATGTGGCCGCTGGCTTCGCGGGTGTTGGTGGTGTCGTTGCTGCTGGTCGAGCCGGTGTTGTCGGCGTTGGCGCCGGCCAGGCCTTCTTCGGACACCGTGGCGGTGGCATGGGTGACGATGGGGGCGTCGTTGACCGGGGTCACGCCGATGTCGACGGTGGCGGTGGCGGTGCCGCCCTTGCCATCGGAGACCGTGATGGTGAAGGAGTCAGCGCCGTTGTAGTCCTTGGACGGGGTGTAGGTCCAGTTGCCTTGGGCATCGACGGTGACGGTGCCGTGGGCGGGGTTGGAGCCCTTGGCAAAGGTCAGGGTGTCGCCATCGACGTCGGTGGCCGAGACCTTGCCGGAGACGGGCTTGTCTTCGTCGGTCGTGGCTGTGTAGTGGCCCGTGGCCGGGTCGCCATTGCCGGCGGTGGGCGTGTCGAACTTGGGCGGGTCGTTGACGGGGTTGACGCCGATGTCGACGGTGGCGGTGGCGGTGCCGCCCTTGCCGTCGCTCACCGTGATGGTGAAGGAGTCAGCGCCGTTGTAGTCCTTGGACGGGGTGTAGGTCCAGTTGCCTTGGGCGTCGACGGTGACGGTGCCATGAGCAGGATTGGAGCCCTTGGCAAAGGTCAGGGTGTCGCCGTCCACGTCAGATGCGGAAACCTTGCCGCTGACGGGCTTGTCTTCGTCGGTGGTGGCTGTGTAGTGGCCCGTGGCCGGGTCGCCATTGCCGGCGGTGGGCGTGTCGAACTTGGGCGGGTCGTTGACA
>Ga0265316_10003673_pt1 | contig 15460 bp, 11 predicted proteins | sample 4522metaG_FD_202092 | JGI IMG/M metagenome (GOLD analysis project Ga0265316, IMG submission 202092) | Rhizosphere microbial communities from Carex aquatilis grown in University of Washington, Seatle, WA, United States - 4-5-22 metaG | ecosystem: Host-associated > Plants > Roots > Rhizosphere >...
ACGGGGGTCTCGAGACGGCACGCGGTTCCGGGCTGGACGCGGCCCCTGTGCGCGAGGGTGACCACCAGGCCGATGGCGCCGTGGCCGCACATTCCCAGGTAGCCGACGTTGTTGTAGAAGATCACGCCGGCGGCGCAGGAGGGGTCGGAAGGCTCCGAGAGTAACGCGCCCACGATGGCATCGTTGCCGCGCGGCTCATTCACGGTGGCGGAGCGGAAATGGTCGAAGTGGCGGCGGAAGCGCTCCAGGCGTTCGGCCATGGGGCCGTGGCCGAGGTCCGGTCCGCCAGCCACTACCACGCGCGTGGGTTCGCCGCCGGTGTGGGAATCGATGACGTGGAGGCGCGTCATGAGCGGGCCTGCGCGGGGAGCGGCGGGCGCGTCGAGAGGGCGCGCCGGACGATGGCCAGAACCTCTTCGCGCTCTGCGCCCTCCAGGGGCAGGCGCGGCGCACGCACCATTTCGGAGCCCAGCCCGGTCTCTTGCATGGCCAGCTTGATGGCCTGCACCAGCTTGACCCTGGTATCGAAATGCAGCAGCGGCATCGACCAGCGGTAGAGTTCGCGCGCCTGTTGCCAACAGCCCGCGGTGGCCAGGTTCCAGAGCGCCAGGTTTTCGTGGGGGAAAGCGTTCACCAGGCCGGAGACCCATCCCTCGGCGCCGAGCAGGATGCTTTCCAGCACCAGGTCGTCCACGCCGCTGAAGAGGATATAGCGATTGCCCACGATATTGCGCAGGTCGGTGAGGCGGCGGACATCCTCGGAGGATTCCTTGATGGCCACCAGGGAGGGCTCGTCGGCCAGGCGCGCAAAGGCTTCGGGCGTGATATCGACGCCGTAGGAAACCGGGTTGTTGTAGACCAGGATGGGCAGGCCGGTGGAGCGCGCGACGGCGCGGAAATGCGCGGCGGTCTCGCGCTCGTCGGATTTGTAGACCATGGCGGGGAGCGCCATCAGACCATCGAGCCCGAGCTTTTCGGCATCGCGGGCGAAGCGGCAGGCGAGCGAGGTAGTGTACTCCGCCACGCCGGTCAACATGGGGATGCGCCCGTTGACCGCCTGTTTCATTTCCCGCAGGAGGGTGAGCTTCTCCTGATATTCGAGGGCGGTGTTCTCGCCGACCGTGCCGAGGAAGACCACGCCGTGAATGCCGGCGCGGATCATGGCTTCCAGGTGCCGGGCAGTGGCTGGCAGGTCCAGAGACTGGTCGGGGTGAAACTGGGTGATGATGGCGGGAAAGACGCCTTTCCAATTCACGTTCATGGTGAGTGGGTTAACCTCCGCGGCCGGTCAATTTACAATTTATCGTAATGCGGAAGGCGGGGGGCGGTACGGGGGAGCGGCGGGATTCTTGGGCAGCACGGCGTCCGCCACTGGCTTGGCTGCGGAAGTACAATGTAGCGATCCTTACGGCCTGCTCGCCGGAAGGACGCGGAACCGGCGGCGGCCGTCGATTCGATACGTGTCGAAGTCCGCATGATCCACGGTGAAGACGGTCGACACGGCCTCACGCTTGGCGAGATACACGAGGGTGGCATCCGCGAAATCCATGGGGCGATCCGAATAGCGCGACACCAAAGCACTGCGATGCGGCCTTCCGCAGGCGGAGTTGCTCCTCATCGCCGTCTGTTTCCGCGCCACTCTTGTTGAGCCAGTCGCGCGCGGCCAGATCGAGAGCCGCGGAAACCGATATCTTCCGCCGGCGCGCCTCACGCTCCAACCCGGTCTTGAGATCGGTGGAAACCCGCCAGCTATAGACCTCGCTCTTCATGCACTACATTGTGGTGCATTCAGCGCTTCGCGTCCATAAATGCTGCCCGGTGGTGAGGCAGGTGCTGTTGCGTCCGTGTTGAGGGCTAATTGCAGGGTGCCGCTGCAGCTCGGTCCGGTGAGTTCCGCCTTGGTGACGATCAAACCGCGCTGCGAATCGAATGAGAAGGTCACAACGCGATCGCCGTATCCGCGGGCATCTTGCCCGTATATACGATCGCAAACCGTTTGGGACGAATCTCAACGGCCCGGCGGCAGACCATGTCGCGATCCTTGTCATGGCAACGCACGGTTCCGCTGCGAACCTCCAGCGCCTCATCGGTCGATGGGTCCTCGCTCAATACCCATTCGGAGCTGAACTGCGCCTCAATCTCCGTGATCGTCAGGACTTCATCCATGGTTAGGTCCAGGTCACATGGGAGACATGCGGGTCAGGCGCGCCGGTGTTTCCGATAGCCGGCTGCGGCCAGTGCCAGCATTCCGGCGCTCAGCACCAGCCACATGGATGGCTCCGGAGCCTCCTCCAAGTCGAAGAACGGGTTGCCACTGCCTGGGACACCGGTGCTCTGCTGGCTGTACACACCGCTTTGGAAGAAGATCGCGGTGTCGGCGGTGTTGGTTCCGGCGAGCGTGGGGTCCGAGTAGAGTTCCACTCCCGGGTCGACGTTCAAGGAAAGGTTGGAAACTTCCAGAATAAACACCACGTCGGTTGGCAGGCTCAGGGTCCCGAGTTGGAAGGTCGCGTTCACCTCGGAGTTCGCTCCGATGGAAAGCCCGGTCAAGGTGTATGGGCTTCCGATCTGGGTTCCCACCGGTGAGCCGGCATTGAGAAATGTCAGGGAGGTATCGAAGGTCCCGGCGGCGCCGTCGTTATAGAACTGGACGTTGGCGTAATTTGCCACACCCGCGGCGGTCAGGATGATGCTGTCGCCGAGCCCGGTGTACGGTCCCGAACTGAAGACCAGGTCGTTCGACGCGTCATTTGCCGGGTTGCTGCTGTACAGAGCGATGTTGGCCGCGGCGGGGCCGGCGAAGACTGCCGCAAGTAGAAGGAACGATGCGCAGCGCATGGTATTTGTCTCCTAAGTAAGTCTACCTTACCTCGGTCCGGCTCCGAGAATCCGCGTTGTGTAGGTAATCGCCTGGGTCCCGGTCCGCGAGAATTGAATCGTCTTCGTCACCGACCCGCCGCCGCCGATCGCGCCGAGTTCCAGATACGGACTGCCCGAAGGCGGCGCGGAGCTATCGGTGGTCCCGCTGGGGCTCACCATCGACACCCCCACAGGCAAGCCGTCCGCCACATAGGCCGAGGCGGCAATCGCAGTGCCGCTGTTGGTAACCGTGACCGTCCGGCTGAAGATTCCGGTGGAGCGGTTCTGCACGAGCGCGCCCTGCGTGTAAGTCAATGAAGTAGAACCGGTGAATGCCGCCGAGATATTCAAGGTTCCGCTCAGCGTTGCGGTACACGTCGCTCCGCTTGGGGTCGGGCAACCGGTCCAGGATGCGAATGTGTATCCCGCGGCTGGCGTGGCCGTCAGAGTGGCCGACGAGCCGGTCCCGGTCACCGAGCAGGTGCTCGAGCAACTGGCCGGAGCGCCGTTGAGCGTCCCCGAAATAGTGCCGCCATTAGCCGGCGTGACCGCGAGATTCAGCACATATGCGGTGGTGGAGGGCGTGTTCAACTGAATCGTGCCAAGGGCAAAATCGGCACAGCTTCCGTGGCACGCCGTGAGACTGAACACGACCTTAGAAACGTGGGCGGCCGTGGTGTCCTTGAGGCCGATATAGACCGCGTCACCCGCGCTATCGCTGAGGGCCGTAAAACTGCCGAGCGAAGCGGCGCCATTGAACGCCTGAATTTGGGCGGTGAACTGGCCTGGCGCATCGGCCTGGATGAGCGCGCCCGCGCCGAAGATGCTCGACCCGAATGTCAGGGTGACCGGGCCGTGGCCGCCGTTGGCGCCATCGGTTGTCCATAGCGCCTCACTTCCCGTGGGCAGACCCGTGCCGGTCCAACTACAGTTCGTCGCGTTGGGGGGCGCGGTGCTGCAAACCACCGTTGCCAGGCCCCCGGTAGCTGCCAAACCTACGGTGGCGCTCAGTCCCGCGGTGGAAGTTACGCCGAAGCTGGCGGAGACTGCGGTCTGATCGGCGCCCAACTGAGTCCAATTGATGGTGGAGTCTGCGGCCTGATTCGTCAGGGTCGTAACTTGGACAACAGTGTCGCTTACGTTGCCGGCGGTAGCGGTCAACAGGAACAAACCCGCTGCCAGGCTGAATTGGGTAGAACGAGTAAAGTTCGACATTTGGATTCTCCGTTCTGAGGCACTGTCGGCTAGTTGGATGCACTAAACGTGCCGCCGGGCGGACACGCTTTGGAGTGCCCTGTAAAGGTGCCGTGGTTGGAATAGAATCCAGCCGTCCCGAGGTCCGGGTCGCCGTAGAACCAGCTAAAGAACGCCAACTCCTGGAGATCGTAGGTCAGGCCATTTGCGCCGGCAATAACCCAGTTATTGGACGTGGGCGGTACGCCGCCGCCACTCAGCGGGTCTCCCACTTCGAAGTTATTCTGGCACTGGCCCGCGGGAACTTGTCCCTGGTTTCCCCATGGCGGCGTCTGGTTCGTGGAGCCACTAGGGTAGGGATCGTTAATGGCTTCGCCCACTTCGTGCGCCATTGTACCGGTGAAACCCGGCCCAAAAGCCTGCGCCGTATCCACTACGAATGGCCCATACACCTGAAGGTTGGTTCCCACGGTGAAAGCCGAATGGAAGCCCAGAGTGCAGCAATTGGGCCCGAAGAGGTTCGTGTCTCCGTCCGACATGACGACATTCTTGGTCAGAAACAGCGGGATAGTGCCTACGTTGACCGACGCGGCGAGCGACCCCGTAATCAAGGTCTGGATCGCGTTGTTCATGTCATTCGTCTCGACCACGCCAAGCTCTTCGCAAGCGCTGGTAACGCTGGTTGGGTAGTTACTTCCGGGCCCCGACGTTCCGCCGGTACCGAACGACAGCGATTGAGCGGACAGGGTGGACTCCTGCAGAGTCAGGTGAAATGGAGTATTCCCCAGCAGCGACCAGAATTCGGCGCGCTGGTTCGCATCCTCATACTGCGTATTGCCCATGCTCAGGCTGTTCATAGTCCAGGCATTATTCGTGAAGAGCGGCGAATTCACAATAATGTCCACACCGGTGTGGCCGGGCGCGCAGGTATCGGCAGCCGTGGGGTCGTACACCACCGTGCCGTTGGCGTCCTTGATGGTGATAATCAGCGGAACTATCTGCGCCTGAAGGGTGGTGGTGGTTTTGCCATTGTAGTACGGGCTCCGGCCAAGGATGGTTCCCGTATAAGTCTTGGTGTCGTAAGCGACCACGGAGTAGTTCCACGATGGCAGCGGCGGCTTAACTGGGGTGACGGTGTCCGCCTTGAAGCGGCCCTCCGGGACGACGGCCGGTTGAATGCCGCCCTCCGCGGCGGTCAGGTCATGCACGGGAATGGCCTTGACGGTGCCTTTTATATAGTGTTTCTGTTGTCCAAAAGCACTGGGCGCCCAGACGCAGACTGCTACAGCAACACACAGAATCGAAGCTCGCCAGGTTGCGAGTCCGGCTGCGCCGTTGCCGTTTGTGCCGGATGGGTCACGGCGTTGGGGATGGCGATCCCGAGTCGTCGCGAAAAGCGCGCTGGCGTGCGGGAAAACAACAGTCTTGGTCTTCATTCGTCGTCCTTTCGTCATCGATTTCCGTTTTCCACCCTGTTTGGTTTGCCACAAAACCGGAGGCCGGCGGAGTCTGGCATTCCCGACACCCGATCGACCTTGCGGTCTACCGGCACCCCCCGGACGGTTTCACCCTATGCGAGACCCCAACAGGCCGGGGCCAAGCCCTAGGGGTTCGCCTCTGAGACATCGCCGTGAACCGGGAGCGGCACCGGACGGTACGGCATTGGTGGAATGAGTATAATTTTCAGGCTAAGGGTTGTCAAGTTTCCCTCTGGGGTCCCGTGAGTTTCAGCACAGATCTAACAGCCAGAGGAACCGGTTGCTCCGGGCGGGCTGGCCCCACGGGGCCGTTATTGAGTCGCGCGTGGCGAGATCGGGAACTGCGGAAACCGATATCTTCCGCCGGCGCGCTTCACGCCCAACCCGATCTTGAGATCGGCGGAAACCCACCAGCTATGGACCCCGTTCTTCATCGGCGGCTCGGTTCTGCCTTGCCGGGCGGTTACGGTAACCGTAACGCCACGCTGGTAACCGAATCGGGGCGGCCGAAATGCCGGGACGAGTATATAATGTATCCATACTCAGAGAGGGACAATTGCGGATTTCGTCCAATCGCAACATTTTGGCGGCTTGCCCGGCGGTTTGCGTGGCGGTTTGCCTGTTCACCGGCGCCACGGCGCTTTATGCGCAGGGGAACGCGCCCAGCTTCGAGACGGCGGTGCTGCCGGTTCTCCAGAAGTCGTGCTACGCCTGCCACAATGAGCAGGATGCCTCCGGCGGGTTGAATCTGAAGGCGCTCGGGGCGGTGGCCGATAACCGCGAGGACTGGGAGACTGTGCTCGGCAAGCTGAAGTCGGGCGAAATGCCGCCAGCGCCGATTCCCAAGCCCGCGGGGCTGGCGGACATGGTGTCGTACCTGGAGCGCGAACTGGCCAGGCTCGACCGCAACACCCAGGCCGACCCGGGCCGGATCACCGCCCGGCACCTGAACCGCACCGAGTACCGCAACACGATCCGCGACCTGCTGGGGGTGGATTTTCAAACCGTGCATGAGTTCCCGGTGGACGATTCGGGCGACGGCTTCGACAACCTGGGCGATGTGCTGAGCCTGTCTCCGCTATTGGCCGAAAAATACCTGTCGGCGGCGGAGCAGATTTCGGCGCGCGCGCTCGGGCTGGTCAAACTGCCGGCCTCACCGGTGACCGCTTCCTATGCCGACGACGATAACTACACCGAAGGCGCTTCCTTCACCGGGACCAGCGGTTCGGCGCACCGCGCGGGAACCAGCTTCATCGAGGTCACCCACCGCGTGCAGTTCGACGGCGATTACGTGATTCAGGCGGGCTTGGCCGGGCAGCGCGGAAGCGACGGCAAGCCGGTCACGATGGGCTTTTGGATGGACGGGAAACTGCTGCACTCCGAAGAGGTGCAGACTACGCCGCCCAACACGGTCTACTTCGGCGCGTACGAGAAAAAGGAATTCCGCGTGTTTCTACCCCAGGGCGTACACAGTTTCCGGCTCGGATTCATGAACGACGCAATCGGCGCCGGCATGCCTAAGGACAAGGCATTGAACCCGCGGTTCAACAAGTACCCGCAACTGGTCGCCTTCCTGGGACCCGAGAAACCGGCCGAGGCGCCGGCCAGCCGGAAGCAAATTCTGATCTGCGACCCGCACTCCGGCGCGGAATGCGTGGAGCGAATTGTGGCTACTCTGGCCCACCGCGCTTACCGGCGTCCCGTGAAACCGGCCGAAACGGCGGCCTTGATGAACCTGGTGGCGTCGTCGCAAAAAGAAGGACTGAGCCTGGAAGAGGGAATCCAGACGGCGGTGGAAGCGGTTCTGGTTTCGCCCGATTTCCTGTTCCGCATCGAGCGCGACGCGGAACCGGCGAACCCGGCGCGCATCCATCGCGTGTCCGATGTGGAGCTGGCATCGCGGCTGAGCTACTTCCTGTGGAGCTCGATGCCGGACGGCCAGTTGCTGAACCTGGGCGAGACCGGCAAGCTCAGCGGCGGCGCGGTGCTGGACGCCGAGATCAAACGCATGCTGGCCGACCCGCGCTCGCAGGCCCTGGCGGAGAATTTCGCCGGGCAGTGGCTGGAGCTTCGCAACCTGGATGCCATGAAGCCCGACCCGGACAAGTTCCCGGAATGGGACCCGGAGCTGAAGGAAGCCATGCGAACCGAAACCACCATGTTTTTCGATTCGATCCTTCGCGAGAACCGCCCCGTTGCGGAGTTCCTGAATGCGCGCTACACGTTTCTGAACGAGACGCTGGCGAAATTCTACGGCATCGATGGCGTGACCGGTCCGGATTTTCGCCGCGTGGAACTCGCCACCAGTCAGCGCGGCGGAATCCTGGGCCAGGCCAGCGTGATGACGGTTTCGAGTTACCCCTCGCGCACCTCGGTGGTGCTGCGCGGCAAATATCTGCTGGAGAATATCCTGGGCTCGCCGCCGCCGCCGCCGCCCGCGAATGTGCCGCCGCTCGACGAGGAGGCGGTGGGCACGACGCTTTCGCTGCGGCAGCAGATGGAGAAGCATCGCGCGGACCCCACCTGCGCCAGTTGCCATTCCAAGATGGACCCGCTCGGGTTCGCGCTGGAGAACTACGACGTGATCGGCAAATGGCGCACGATGGACGGCAAATTCCCGGTGGATGCCAGCGGAACGCTGCCCGACGGCGTCACGTTCTCCGGTCCGGCGGAAATGCGCGAGGCGCTGGCGAAGAAGCTTCCGCAGTTTGCCGAATGCCTTGTCAAGAAAATGATGGTGTACGCATTGGGCCGCGGCATCGAGCCCTATGACCGCCCGGCGATCGCCGAAATCATGAGCCATTGGGAAGCCGATGGCTATCGCTTCCAATCGCTGATTTTCGAGATCGCGCACAGTCTGCCATTTCAATCCCGGCGCGGAGACGCCGCCAAAGAGGTAACCAGCCAATGATCACCCGAAAAGCTTTGCCCCGAAGATCGTTTTTGCGCGGTATGGGAGTGGCCATCGGGCTTCCTTTTATGGATGCCATGGTGCCGGCGCTTTCCTGGGGCGCCGTGAAGAAGCCGCCCGTGCGGCTGATGTTCATGTATCTGCCCAACGGCATCGACATGCCCCACTGGAATCCCGATTACACCGGCGCGCTGGGCGAATTGCCGAGGATACTGAAACCGCTGGAGCCCTATCGCGACGACATCCTGATGCTGGGCAACCTGACCCAGAACTACGCGCGCGGGCTGCTGGACGGAGGCGGCGACCACGGCCGCTGCTCAGCCAATTATCTGACCGGCGCGCACGTGAAGAAGACCACTACGGATATCCACGTGGACGGCCCCCTGTCGATGGATCAGCTTATCGCCAACCATATTGGAAGCGAGACGCGTCTGGCATCGCTCGAAGTCGGCATGGAAGACCCGCGGCAATCGGGAAGCTGCGACTCGGGATATTCCTGCGCTTACACCAACAACCTTTCCTGGAAGAGCGAAACGCAGCCCATGCCGCCGATCCTCGATCCGCGCATGTTGTTCGAGCGGCTGTTCGGCGCCAACGCCGATTTGAGCCCGGCCGAGCGCCAGCGGCAGGCGCGCATTCGCTCTAGCGTGCTGGATTTCGTGGCGGACTCCACGCGCAAGCTGGAGAAAGACCTGGGCCCCACCGACCGGCGCAAGCTGGATGAATACCTGACCTCGATCCGCGACATCGAACAGCAGATGGAGCGCGCCTCGAAGGACGAGACGCCGGTGGATCCGGGGATGGGGAAACCGGCGGGCGCACCGGCCGATTTCGGGGAGCATTTCAAGCTGCTCACCGACATGGTCACGGTGGCGTTTCAGGCGGATCTGACGCGCGTGGCCACCTTCATGATTACGCGCGAGGGGACGTCGCGCGCTTATCGCGAGATCGGCATTTCCGACGGGCACCATCCGCTGACGCACCACGGCGGCAAGCTCGATCAGCTTGCCAAGGTGACGCAGATCAACGAATATCACGCTAAGAATTTCGCCAACTTCGTGGCGCGCCTGGCTCCCATCAAAGAGGGCGACGGACGGCTGCTGGATAACCTGATGATTGTCTACGGCGCCGGCCTGAACGATGGCAACAAGCATTTGCACGAGGACCTGCCGACGCTGCTGGTAGGGCGCGGCGGAGGCACGCTGAAGTCGGGGCGGCGCATCATGTTCCGCCGGGAAACGCCCTTCTGCAACCTGCACCTGAGCCTGATGGACCGCATGGGCGTAGAGGTGGAAAGCTTCGGCGACTCTTCGGGCCGGCTGTCGGGTTTGGACACGGTTTCGGTTTAGGAGGCGGCCATGCAAGATCAGCCCAAACCGGAAGCCGGCGGCAGGGGAGGCGTTGCGCCGGCGCCTGCGGGACAGGAAGGCGGACGCGGCGGCCCGGCAGCAGCGCAGGCCGCGCGCGGCGGCGCCGGCAGAGGACGCGGCGCGGCGCAAGGGCCGGGCATCGTCTTCGATAGCGACATGGGGCGCAATATCGACGCAGCCCTTGCCCTGGCGATGCTGTACAGCCTGGGAGGGAAGGGCCACGCGATCGCCGTGGGCGTCAGCAGTTCGAACCTGCAAGCAGCGGCGTTTTGCGATGCGGTGGGGAGATTCTACGCCGGCGACCCCGCGGCCCGCTCCACCGGAAATTCCGGCGTGTTGCCGGTGGGGCTGGCGGAGGATGGTCCGAAACTCGCGAACGCCGCCATGCTCGCCGGCCCTTTGGGCATGACGAAGCCGGACGGCACTCCGGCGTTTCGTCACGATGTGAAGAGCGCGATCGACACCGCCGACGTGACGGTGCTGTACCGCAATGCCATGCTCACGCAGAAGGACGGCGAAGGCATCGTGGTGCTGGCCGGCCCCGCCACCAACCTGGCGCGCGCGCTGGCCAACAAACGCTACGCCGATGTGTTCGCCGTCAAGGCCGGATTGCTGGTGGTGGCCGCGGGCGCGTATCCCGAAGGCCCGCCGGATGCGCGCATCAAGGCCGACATCGCCGCCGCGCGGCAGCTTTTCGCCAACTGGCCCACGCCGATTGTCGCGGTGGGCACGGAAGTGGGGAACGCCGTTCGATACCCGGGCCACAGCATCGAGACCGACTTTTCCTGGGCGCCCCTGCATCCCGTGGTGGAGGCGTATCGCGCGTTCCAGCCGCCGCCCTACGACGCGCTGGGGCAGGCGATGGCGGCGGTGCTGTACGCCGCCAATCAAAAGGCCGGTTACTTCCGGTTGTCCGAGCCGGGGACCATCACCGTGCAGGATGACGGGCGCACGCGCTTCGCTTCCGCAGCCGGCGGCAAGCATCGGTACCTTATGGTGGACCCGGCGCAGAAGGAACAGGTGCTGAAGGCGTATACGGAGCTGGCGGCCACCAAGCCCACGCCGCCCGCGGGACGCGGTTTCCGGCCTCCGCAAGCCAACCAGGCCGAGGGCGCCGCGGGGGACAAACCAGCGGGCGCAGCGGAAGGGAGATAAGCCAGTGGTCGCGAACGTGCGTACACGAATAGCTGGACAGATTCTTGGAGCTTTCGTGGGGCAGACCCCCTGGTCTGCGGCCGGCCCCCTGGCCGGCCTGTTCGTGACCAAGCAAGCTCATCGCGTCATAAACGAGAAGGGCCGGCGAGGGCGTCGGCCGCGGACCAGGGGGTCCGCCCCACAGAAGCGCCGAACACTTGTCCAGTTATTTCGTAAACACAACACTAGCGCCGGAGGCGACCCGGGCACCGCAGCCGGAGCAGCAGGAGACAACCAACCCACCGCAGGCCCCACCCCGGCCCTCAAGCCCGGCGGTGCGAACCCGCCCGCGCCCGGCCCCGGCGCGGTCCCCAAGCCCGGCGGCGGGAATTAGGAGAGAAGATGAAACTCACGTTGATTGCACTGTGCCTCGGACTGTCGGCATGGGCGCAGAACAAGCCGCTCTTCGAGGAGAATTTCGAATCCGGGAAGATCGATGAAAGTGTCTGGGAGAAGCGCATGGCCGGCACGGCCACGGTCCAGGTGCAGCAGGATCAGGTGGCGCATGGCAAATACGCGCTGCAGATTCACTACCCGGAAATGGCCACGCAAACCTACGCCTTTCTGATCAACCCGCATCTGCCGGAGGCCGCGAAAACGCATTTCTTCGGACGCGCCTACGTCAAGATCGCGCCGGCAACGCCGCCATCGCACACGGTGTTGGTGCTGGCCGGAGCGGCTGGCTGGCCGCTTTCCAAATTCGACGAAATCGGCGTCTCCCGCGGCGCAGTTCAGCCTTCTTACCAGGAAAACAAATCCGCTCGCGGCCAGGGGCGCGGAGAGGACGTGCGCCACGGCGACCCGCTGCCCATGGACAAGTGGTTCCTGCTGGAATGGGAGTTCAACGACAACCCCAGCACGCTGACCGTGTGGGTGGATGGAAAGCTGTCGCAAGTCACCGAAAAGGATAAGGCCGGGCAGCCGCAGAAGGTGGATGTCTCCACATTCAAATGGCCGGCCGGAACCGACACCAGCGCGAACCTGGTGGGCGGCTTCGAGGAGTTCGGCGTGGGCGTGCGCGCGTGGGGCGGCGCGACGCCGGCGGCATTCGACGTCTACTATGACGACATCGCCCTGGGCGCGGAACGGCTGGGGCCGGTGAAGCAGTAGGACTGGACTCCCGGCCTGTCGACCGCCGGTGTAAGAAGACAGGCTGGACAGGCCAGGAGGCCTGTCCCACTCCGGCCCGCCAGTGAAGGTGAAGGGAAGTGAAAAGTGCGATGCAGGGAAAAGCGAGGTGAAGTGAAAAGCGTAGTGCAGGTGTCAGTGAAGGTGAAGTGAAAGGCGAAGTGAAGCGAAGTGCAGCGAACGACGTGAAAATGCGCGTGCCAAACGGACGTGATATAATTCCGCCAACTGCACTCTGAGGCGAAATGAGACTGTCAGCTCACTCGATTTTGTTCCTGGCGTGCGCGCCCCTGGTGCTGTGCGCGGCCGGCGACCCTGCGAAACCGGAGAACTTCCAGACCGCCGTCGCTCCCATTCTGACGAATACCTGCGGCGGCTGCCACAACGATCAACTGGCTTCGGGCGGACTCGACCTGACGCCGTTCCGCTCGCCTGCCTCGATTACCACGGAGCGCGGCGAGTGGGAGACCATCGTCGAAAAACTGCGCGCCGGCGAGATGCCGCCCAAGGGTATGCCGCGGCCTCCGCAAGCCGCCATCGACGCCTTGATTCGCGTCGTCGAAGGCGAGTTCGACCGGGCCGACAGCCAGATCAAGCCCGACCCCGGAAGCGTCATCGCGCGCCGCTTGAACCGCTACGAATATTCGAACACCGTGCGCGATCTGCTGGGCGTCGAGTTCCACGCGGAAAAGGATTTTCCCACCGACGATTCGAGCTTCGGCTTCGACAACATTGCCAACGTGCTGACCGTCTCGCCCGTGCTCACCGAGCGCTACCTGGCGGCGGCGGAAAAGATCGCCTCGCGAGCCATCGGCGCCGATCCGCTGCCCGCGCCGCGCACGTTCGACGCCCTCACCGCGAACAACACGCTGCAGCGGTTGAACGCCAGCACCGTGGAAGCGAACTACCGCGCCGATTATGACGGCGACTATCAGATTCGCCTGCGCCTTCTGGGAGAACGTCCCGCGGACGCCAAGCCGGCCGGTGGCATCGGCATTTTCGTGGACGGGAAACTGCTCCGCACGCTGCCGTTCTCGAACCAGGCGTCCGATGCGCCGGCGGAGTTTCGCCAGTATCTGATCGCCGGGCAGCACGAAATCCGCGTCCGGCTTCTGAATGACGATTACGGCAGCGGCTTGGCCCGTCCGGCCTTTACGGACGCGAAGAAGAACCGCTACGTGGAGGTCATCGGCTTCACCGGGCCGTACGCATCGCAGGTGGAAAATCCCCTCCGCAAACGGATTCTGTTTTGCGACCCGCAATCCGGGCAGGCGTGCATCGCCAAGATTGTGGCGTCGCTGGCGCACCAGGCGTACCGCAGGCCCGTGACCAACGAAGAAACGGCCCGGCTGCTGAAATTCGTGGCGCTGGCGCAATCTCGCGGCCAGACGCCGGAGCAGGCGATCGAGCTGGCCATTGAAGCGATGCTGGTGTCGCCCGATTTCCTGTTCCGCATCGAGCGCGACACCGCCAGCGTTCATCGCGTCTCCGACGTGGAACTGGCTTCCCGCCTGAGCTATTTCCTATGGTGCTCCATGCCGGACGACGAACTGCTGGCGCTGGCGGAATCCGGCAAGCTGCACGATCCCGCGGTGCTGGATGCGCAGGTCAAGCGCATGCTGGAGAATCCCAAATCCAGGGCGCTGGCGACTAACTTCGCCGGGCAGTGGCTGGAGATTCGCAACCTGGATGTGGTCACTCCCGACAACCGCAAGTACGCCGAGTGGGGCTCGGACCTGCGCGATGCGATGAAGACCGAGACGCTCATGTTCTTCGATTACATCCTGCATGAGAACCGCCCCATCGCCGATTTCCTGAGCGCGCGGTACACCTTTCTGAACGATACACTGGCCAAGCATTATGGAATCGAGGGCGTGAAAGGCTCCGATTTCCGGCGCGTCGAACTCTCGACCGATCAGCGCGGCGGCTTGCTGGGGCAGGCGGGCATCCTCACGGTGTCGAGCTATCCCACGCGCACGTCGGTGGTGCTGCGCGGGAAGTACGTGCTGGAAAACATTCTGGGCACGCCGCCTCCCCCGCCCCCGCCGGATGTGCCGGCGCTCGATGAAACGGCGGTCGGGACGTCGGCCTCGCTGCGGAAGCAGATGGAGGCCCACCGGTCGAACCCCATGTGCGCTTCCTGCCACGCCAAGATGGATGTGCTGGGTTTCGGCCTGGAAAACTACGACGGCATCGGCAAATGGCGGACCATGGACGGCAAGTTCCCCGTGGACCCCAGCGGCACGCTGCCCAACGGAAAAACGTTTTCCACTCCCGCCGAGATGCGCACGGTGCTGGTGGGTGAGCTGCCGCAATTTGCGCATTGCCTCACCGAGAAGATGCTGACCTACGCGCTGGGGCGCGGTCTCGAGCCATACGACCGGACCACCGTGTCGCAGATGGAGCGGCGCCTGGCGGCGTCCGATTACAAGTTCCAAACCCTGATTTACGAAATTGTGCGGAGTCTTCCGTTCCAAATGCGGCGCGGCATGGTTCCGGAGGAAAAAACCTCAACCACTACGAAGGAGCTAGCACGCAAATGACTTTCCACGGCAAAGCACTTCCCCGTCGACTCTTCCTGCGCGGCATGGGCACGGCCGTCGCACTTCCTTTTCTCGACGCCATGGTCCCCGCGCGGGCCTTTGGCGCGGCGTTGGCGAAACCGCCGGTCCGGCTGGCTTTTCTCTACGTGCCGAACGGCGTGATCATGAACCACTGGAACCCCGATTACGACGGCAAGTTGACCACGCTGCCGCGGATTCTGAAGCCGCTGGAATCGCACAAAGACGACATCCTGCTGCTCGGCAACCTGACGCACAATGGCGGCCGCGCGCTGCTCGATGGCGGCGGCGACCACGCCCGCGCCACCGGCGGCTATCTGACCGGCTGCCAGCCGCGCAAGACCACCACCGAAATCAAGACCGGCATTTCCTGCGACCAGGTGATCGCCAACAAGATCGGCAACCAAACGCGGTTCCCATCGCTCGAGCTCGGCATGGAAGCGCCCCAGCAGGCGGGCAATTGCGACTCCGGCTATTCGTGCGCGTACACCAATAATCTTTCGTGGAGGAACGAGAGCCAGCCTCTGCCGCCGACTCTCGATCCGCGCGCGCTCTACGAGCGCCTCTTCGGCGACGATGCCGAGATGACGCCGCAGGCGCGGGCGCTGCGCAGCGAATTCCGCGGCAGCGTTCTGGATTTTGTGAGCGAAGATACCAAGCGCCTGGAAGGGCGCGTGGGCCCGGCGGATAAGCGCAAGCTCGACGAGTATCTCACCTCCATCCGCGAGGTGGAGGTTCGTATCGGCAAGACGGAAAAAGAAAACG
>Ga0265316_10003674_pt1 | contig 15459 bp, 8 predicted proteins | sample 4522metaG_FD_202092 | JGI IMG/M metagenome (GOLD analysis project Ga0265316, IMG submission 202092) | Rhizosphere microbial communities from Carex aquatilis grown in University of Washington, Seatle, WA, United States - 4-5-22 metaG | ecosystem: Host-associated > Plants > Roots > Rhizosphere >...
CGCCTCCCGCACAGCGGGAGGCGGGGCCGTGTGGGGCGGGCGACAGTCACCGGGGCAACGAATTGCATGCGCGGTGTGGAGATAGAGAACTTAGTAGGGAGACAGGCAAATGAGTCAAACAAAAGCAACGGAAACAGTTAGGCAAACTCAACAGTGTTCAAGGAGGATCCAAATGCGACGTAATCAAATGACATGGATGGCAGCCGTGCTCGGCACGGTCGCCCTCAGCGGCATGGTGAGCTGTGCCAAGGGCAAGGACGCGGGCTCGGCGGCGGTGAGCGTGAACGGGCAGAAATTGACCCTCGGCGACGTCACCAAGGTCACAGTGACCATTTCGGGCGGGATCGCCACCCCGCTGGTTGTTCCCCTGGTGGGCGGCGGCGCCCAGTACACGGCACTGGTCAGCGACCTGCCCATTGGCGGCAACTACGTCTTCACGGCGTCGGCCCTGAACGGCACCACGGAAGTTTACCACGGTGCCGCGACTGGCGTGACGATCGCCAAGAACGCGACAGCCTCTGTCATTATCGACATGAACCAGGTGGCCCCAGCCGTTTCGATCTTTAATGAGGCCCCCGTGATCGACTCGTTCACCGCGAGCTCGCTCTTGGTTTCCCAGGGCGACACGGTAATCATCAAGGGCACCGCGCACGACCCTGACAAGGGCCAGACTGCGGCCATGGGCGTGGCATGGACCACGACTTGCGCTGGCAGCTTGAGCAATGAGATTGACGTTCCGGGCAGTGACAACGGTGCAGTGCCGCCAGCGACCTTGACCTTCACGGATGCCAGCTCGCAAGTGACCTTCACCGCTCTCCCGGCCAATGGTGATGGCCCCTGCAACGTGACCGTCACGGTGATCGATGCCAACGGCGTGCTCAAGAACTCCGCCTCCCTCACCATCGTGGTGAACGCGGCCTCCGCCACTGGCAACGCCAAGATCATTGCCAACCTCGACACCTACCCAGTGATCTCGGGCCTGGGCATCGTCGCTCCGGCCACCGCGCCCATCGTCCCGGGTGCGGCGATCCCGCTGTTCGTGACCGCGAGCGATTCGGACGGCGACGCTCTGAACTACGCCTGGACCTCCCCGGACTGCGGTGCCGACGGCACCTTCGGCACGGCCAACCTGGCGACCACGACGTTCACGCTGAAAGTCGGCGCGACCGAGACGACCTGCACCTTCCTGGTGACGGTGGATGATGGGAAGTACCCGGACGGCACGGCCAAGGGCGGCGTGATCACCAACCACCTGAGCCTCCCAGTTTCCGGCCCAGGCAACACCATGAAGACCGCGCCCGTGTTCGGCTACGACTACCAGTCGCAGACCACCATCAAGGGCGGCGATGTGGTGGGCATGGCCATCGTTGCCACCCAGGGTTGCGTTGGCGGCGGCACGATCGGCCTGGCCGAAGTTGCCTCGGACGGCACGGCGCTCGGCGCGTCGACCCCGGCCGCGCTCGGCCTCGATCCCAGCGTGTTCACCACCGCATTCACCTACACCGCTCAAGCGGGCGCTGAGAACGGCTCGCCGGTCACGGTCACCGTAACCGCGACCTGCAGCACCTCAGGCCTCAAGGCCACGCACGTGTTCACATTGGTCCCGCTCAACAGCGTATGCAACGGCGTGGCGGATGGCACCAACTGCACCGCGACCGCGAGCGCCTCCAACAAGTGCGTGCTGGGCGCGTCCTGCCTGGCGGGTGTCTGCCATGTTGACACCCAGGTCACCTGCTCGCAGAACGGTGTCGATCAGTGCAAGGTCAATGCCTGCGTCACGACGACCGGCCTGTGCGCGGTCGGCAACAAGGCGAACAACACGGCTTGCAACGACGGCCTGGCCTGCACGGGCGCTTCGGCTCCCGGCGATCTCTGCACAGCCGGCGTGTGCGGCGGCGTTGCCACGGTCTGCTCTCAGACCGGTGTCGATCAATGCAAAGTCAGCGCTTGCGCCGAGCCGAGTGGCACCTGCGCGCTCGGGAACAAGCCCGACACCACGGTCTGCAACGACCACAATGGCTGCACCGGCACCAGCGGTGGCACGATTGATACCTGCACCGCCGGCCTGTGCGGCGGCGCTGCCGTGGTTTGCTCACCTTCGAACTACGTCTGCACGTCGCTCACCGACACCACCCACAGCTGCTCCGCGCCGATCTGCATGAGCCCCTCGTGGGACAGGTCGACCAATACGACGGCTCCCGTGGTTGGACTGTCAGTGGGCCCGGATGGAAATCCGTGGGTTGTGGGTACGCTCTTCGCGAGCTTCCCCCTCAACCTCGGCTCGGGTGTTGTGACCTCTTCTGGCGGCGCGGACATCTATCTGGCCCAGTTGAATTCGGCCGGAGCGGCCACGCAGACCTTGACCTTCGGCGATACCGGCGCGAACGACCAGATCCCTTCTGGCGTGGCGGTTTCGAAGTCAGGGACCGTGGGCGTGATCGGCGTCTACACGAGCGAAATCGACTTCACCGCGAATGGTGGCAATGGCACTCTTGGCAATGACTACCTTGCGACGTCTACGCCTGGCACGGGCTTCTACGTTTCCTTGCTCGCCACGCCTGTTGCGCACAACGTTCTATTGGGCAATGGCTCCTTGGTCGCGATTGCCTCCAATCCGGCCCTCGATGGCTTTGTCCTCTGCGGCGAAGCCGATATGGTGGTTGCTGCATCGACCACCAAGAACGGCCTCCTCAAGGGTCATACGTCGTCGTGGGTTACTGGCAATGGCATGGACGTTGTGGTGGCCAAGCTCAATGCGGACGGGTCCGTGCTCTGGGGTACGCAGATCGGTGGCGTGGGCGACCAGCTGTGTGAGTCTGTGGCCATGGACAGCAACGGGGACGTGCTTGTCGCTGGTAACTACGGCGCGGGCACTCCGGCGAGCTTCTTCACGACATCGTCACCGACACCTGCTGCCGGTACGGCGTTCATCTACGTTGCTAAGCTGGCGGGAGCCACTGGAAACGTCATCGCGGCCCAGGGCTGGGGCACCAGCGGTCGCTCTGACGTCAACGCCATCACGGCGATCGACACCAGCAACATCCTGATCGCGGGCAGCATCTCGGGCCCGGTTAACTTCGGCGGCGGCGTCAGCCTGGCCTACCTTGGCCTGACTGATGCTTACGTGGCGAAGCTCAGCGTGAGCGGCACGGCGATCTCGGGGGTGTGGGCGAATGCATACGGCGATGCGGCCCACGACCAGAGCGCCAACGGCGTTGCGGCCGGCTCGAACGGCTACATCTACGTTGGTGGCACCTACTCGGGAAGCCTGGGCGCCCTCGGCCTGAGCTCCGCGAGCGCCACCTCTCCGGACGGGTTCACCGCCGAGTTGACCTCGGACGGCCAGACCGTCAAGTGCGCGCAGACCTACGGCGACGCGGCTGGCACGCAGGGCGTCCTGACGCTCGGCATCTCCTCGGCCAACAAGGTGTACATCGCGGGCAGCTACTCGAACTCGATCCAGTTCAGCCCGCTCACGGCGCTGACCACCCCTGGCTCGGGTACGGCGTACGGCTTCATGGCCGGCCTTGGAACTCCATAGTCAGTAAAGAAATAGGCTGACCGATTTCGAGTTCGGCCAGCGCAACTATTAAGGGGCGCCCAGCAATGGGCGCCCCTTCCCTTTTGGTGCGTGTAAGGGCGTTATGCAACGGCATTGTCACGACGATGTGACAAGAGCGCTCCGGCGTGCATTTCTGTTGACCGGTCATTTCGGCCGCTGCTATAGGCAGCGAGCATGAAGCGGCCCGCGAGGCAACCCATGAAGCACGCGAAGACTCTGGCAGTTTCCGGCATCTTGTTGGCGGGTGCAATGATCGCCGGAGAGTCTGCGGCTTTCGCACAAGGCGGGATCCCCTTTTGCGCCGACGTGGCCAGCGCATATTCAACGGTAGTCTACATGGGCGGCACCACAGCGGTATTGCCGGTGATCAGGCACTTCGGCGCCCAGCTCAAGCAGGCCGGTGTCCTTCTCTTGTGGAACGAGAGCACCGAGGGATGCTCGGCCGTGGGCAGCATGGTGTCTCATCCAACCAACCTGACCAGACCAACCTTCTCGAGTTACGACCAAATTGATTCCAGCGCCACTGGCAAGGTCACGATTTCGAATTGCGTCGGAGGCCTGGACCAGCAGCCGGACCTGGTCATTAACGACACTTTTTGGACGAGCTGCTATGGGTCGTACAGCGCTCCGGTGAACGGGGCGCCGCAGCCTTTGGCGCCGTCCTACAAGGAGTTTCTAGGGCCAGTGCAGGGCCTCGTCCCCATTGTGGCCAAGAGCTTCTACTACGACGCCATGACGGTCGATGAGCTTCTGGACGTGTACGCATGCGGTGCCAAGCTGAAGATTCTAGGGACGTTTTCCGATAATAGCATTATCTACAATTACGACCCCCACAGCAACGGCATGCGTGAACTGTGGGCGAGGGGGCTTGGCGCGAGCAACGGCGAAGTGTTTCCGCTGGGCCTAAGCACGGCCCTGGGCCTCACGGCACAGTCGATGGTAGACAAGGTGGCTTCCACGAATTCACCTGACGCGACCACCATCGGCTACACGTCGACCGAGTTCTACGATGCAAACCGTGGACTCGTTAGTGGGTTGAAAGTCCGCGGCGTGAATCAAGTCAAGGCCTACTTGCCCGATAGCGACGCGACGAAGTTGGACAAGATCAACATTCGCGAGGGCCGCTATACCATCCAGGGCGCTCTCAAGTTCGTGGCTCAGGTCGACTCGACCGGCGTGCCCACCAACGCAGCCGCCAAGAAAATCGTCTACTGGATGCAGGGCAATCCCTTGGCGGACCCGCTGCCCTTTGACGTTAACCAAATCTATGCCCTAAACGGTGTGGTTCCTCAGTGTGCGATGCGGGTGACCAAGGACAACGACCTGCCAGTGTTCAAACACTACACTGACCCGTCGCCCTGCAATTGTAGTTTCGATCTGCTGGCCACCGGAAAGACAAGCTGCACCCCCTGCTCGGCTGCGGCGCCGTGTGCCACTGGCCGGTGCAGTCACGGATACTGCGAGTAGCCGGTCACGAGCGAGAAGGAGAAGAGATGCACGGGCAAGTGACACGAGCAATCTTGACAGGCCTTCTGGGCGGCCTGCTGCTGGCTGGCTGCGGTTCGGGCGGCAAGTCGAATGTGGACGGACCCGTTTTGCCACACCCGCAACCAGACGCCGGCCAATCCCCGCAATTGGACGCCCCGCAAGCTTTGCAACCAGACGGTGGCACGCCGCCGGACGGCGACGACACGGACGCGGGCTGCGACGAAGATGCCATGGGCACAGATTGGTGTATCAAGAATTGGCCAGACAACGTCGGGGGTGGAGAGCTGGTGACGCGGGTGCCGCCTCCCAAGTGCATACCGTGATGAGCGTGCCGTCAATGAAGCGTGAATCCTCGGGGTACGAGCGGCGGCGTCGCAACCCCGGCGTGGCAGCACTGCTTCTGGCCCTGCTGGCCTACGGCGCTGCGGGTACTGCTCTTGCCCAGACCGTGAGGGGAAAGAAGGCGAAGCCGGAGCCTGGGCCGGATCCGATAGCCGAGATCGAGAAGTTGAGGGCCGAGTTCGATCAAAAGCTCAAGGAACAGGAGACCGCGGCCCAGAGTCGCGAGGAAGGTCTGAAGAAGGAGCAGGCCGCAGCCGTCGAAGCCGCCCGCGACGAGGCGGACAGGCGTATGGCCGCGGATCGCAACGAGCGACAAGCCGAAGTCCTGCGCCTGCAAAAAGCGCTCGACGAGGCCGCTGCGCGGGAAGATGCGCGCGAGAGGAACGCGCCACCCGCAGTGAGGGCGAGCATAGCCGGTGTGTCGCTCTACAGCTATGTGCAAGCTGACTATCAAGTTCGGCAATCATCCGAGGATCAGCTTGACCCCGTGAGCGGGCAGCCGCTGAACCAGGATCGGTTTCTCATCCGGCGCGCCCGGCTGGGCGTGATGATGGACCGGCAATTCGGCGAGGGCCGCCTGGAGATCGACGGCAACACAGTCAACGGACCCCAGCTGCGGCTGTTCGATGTGGAAGCCTCGGCGAAATGGCCGGGCCATGGCGACGGCGCCCCGCCCGTGGTCATGGGAACCATCGGCCTCTTCAGGATCCCTTTTGGGCGCGAGGTGCCGCAGGACGATCGTCGGCGCTTCTTTATGGAGCGAAGTACGGCCGCCCGGGCGTTGTTTCCGGGAGAGGCCGATCTGGGCGCCAGGGTGGGCGGTGGCTGGCACTTTGTCAGGTACGTCATGGCGGTGATGAACGGTCAGCCTTTGGGCGGCAGCGGTTTTGCCGGACTGGACCCCAATCACCAGAAGGACATCGTCGGTCGTCTGGGGATCGAGCAATCGCTCGCCAAGATCGATATTGCGGGCGGGGTTTCCGGGTTGCGCGGCACGGGATTCCATCCCGGAACGACCGCGACCAAGCCCACGCTGCAATGGAACGATTCGAACGAGAGTGGCACGCTTTCCACAGAGGAAGTGAATGGGAGTCCCGGCGTGGCGGCCGGGCCATCGTCGAATTACACGCGTTTCGCATTCGGGGCGGATTTGGCCCTGTCGGCGCGTTGGCCACACCAACTGAAGACCAGCCTGGAGGCGGAGTTCTTCCTGGCCAGCGACCTGGATCGCGGAGTCTTTCCCGCCGACCCCCGTGGAACCTTGGACCGCAGCCTGCGCGAGGTGGGCTACTACCTGGCCCTGATCCAAGAATATGGACGCTGGCGGCTGGGTGTGCGCTACGACTACTACAACCCCGATCAGGACTCGAACAAGAACGCCAAGGGCAGCCCCGTGCCGACGGATGTGAGCTACTCCACTTTGGCGGTGGCCGCAGCCTGTGTGGCGCCCTGGGGCAGGCTGATCGTCGAGTACGACCGTAACCAGAATCATCTGGGCATCAATACCTCGGGCATGCCTGCCAATCTGGGCGACAACGCTTTCCTGGTTCGCGGCGAGGCGAGTTTTTGATGGGCCGCGTGTTCGTTGGTCTAGTGGGCCTGTGGTCGCTGTGCGCTGGTTGCCAGTGGTCGTCGAATTCCTCGTCTGGCTTGACCTCATTGCTACGCGTGCAAGGCGGCCAGGCCACACCCGGCTCCATTGCAGGGCCGGCGGCCACGATCCCGGCCACTGTGACACTGTCAACCGCCAATCTAACGATCTTCCCGGGCGTGAGCAACAAGCCGATCCACGGGGTTGTGGGGCCTGACGCCAACGCAGTCGCGCTGGGCGTGGCCGGGGATGATGCCTACTGGCTGGTGCCCGCTTTGAGCCCCGAGACCGGCGATCCGCATTCCTTCGACTTCAGCGCCAGCTTGTCGTTGTCTCCCGCGCTGACAAGCAGCCCGTTGCTGCAGCCCGACCCGAATGACCCGTCGACGCTTCTCCTCCCACTCTCGGTCCGCGCCGTCGATGCAACAGGGAACTTCGGTTCGGCTGCGGTCTATACGCTGTATCTGAAGCCTCAGGGACTTGGTGGCGCGCTGGTGGTTTCTCTCGATTGGGACGCGCCGGTTGACCTGGATTTGCACGTGCAGACCCCGATCCTGGCCAACTACGATGCAGGCTTTGTAACCGTTTGGGCCGAGGGGCGCAGTGCAGAGCCCAACAACCCGGATGCCGGCCCCGACGGCGTCTTGGATTTCGATTCCAACGAGGATTGCCAGATCGATGGGCGCGATCTTGAAAATGTGGTGTGGACTGGCCAGCCGCCGGCTGGCCACTACATCGTGCGGGTAGACGCCTTTTCGCTGTGCGGACAGATGTCGGCGGCCTGGCACGCCATTGCCTATACCCCGCAGGCGACCCTGGGCGAAGCCTCGGGCGTGCTCACCGGCGCGGCCACCCGCGGGGCGCCCACCGCGGGCGCTGGCCTCACCGCCTTCGAGTTCGACTACCCGTAGGCTCCGAAACCATGCGTGTCTTCGCAGTTGCCGCCACCTTGGTCCTTGCGGCAGGGATTCCCCTGGCAGCGCGGGGGCAGTCTCCGCCCAGTGAGGCCGCGGAACCCGGCAAAGGCCTGCGGCCGCCCAAGCTGAAGAAGTTCGTCGAGGCGGTCTATCCTGAAGACAAGCGCGCCGCCGGCACGGGAGCCAAGGTCGTGCTTTCCATTGAAGTGGAAGACACAGGTCGGGTGGGCGAGGTGGAGGTGGTGGTGCCCGCCGGACCCGACTTCGACGCGGCGGCGGTGGCGGCGGCCCGCCAGTTCGAGTTCGAGCCCGCCACCCTGGACGGAACGCCAGCGCCGGTGAAGATCCAGTATGCGTACAAGTTCGCGGTCAAGGAAGTGCTGGTGCCGGTGGGTCCACAGGTCAATCTCGAGGGCGTGGTCATGGACCGGTTCAGCAAGGTTCCCTCGCGCGGGGTCAAGGTCAGGATCGTGGACCAGGGGGTCGAGGCGTCCACCGATCAGGATGGTGCCTTTGCCTTCACCGATGTGCCGCCCGGCCCGCATGTCATCGAACTGTCGTCGCGCGAACTGGTGACCATCAAGACCGAAGAGGTCATCACCAAGGGCAAGAAGAAGTCCGTCAAGTACATGGTCGAGGCGAAAGAGGCCGACGTGGACGAGGAAGCGGTGGTGCGCGCCCCGCGCATCAGGAAGGAAGTGGTCGAGACGCGGGTGCGCACCGAAGAGGCCAAGCGCGTCCCCGGCACGCAAGGCGACACGCTCAAGGTGGTACAGAACCTGCCGGGCGTGGCCCGATCCGCCTTCGGCTCGGGCGCGCTGATCGTGTGGGGATCGGCGCCGCAGGACACGCGGGTCAACGTCGACGGGGTCGAGATTCCGGCGCTGTACCACGTGGGTGGCATGCGCTCGACCATCAACACGGATTTGGTGCGTTCCATCGACCTGTCGCCGGGCTCGTACGGGGCGGACTACGGACGCGGGCTGGGCGGTTTGGTGCGCATCGAACTGCAGGATCCCGGGCGCGAGGGCGTTCACGGCTACGTGGCTTCGGATGTGATGGACGTCTCGGGCATGGTCAGGGCGGCCATCACACCCAATCTTCGCGTGGCCGTGGCCGGCCGCCAGGGCTATCTCGATCAAACGCTGAAGGCCGCGGTGTCCAAAGACGTGGGCGATTTCTTCCCCATTCCTCGCTACGACGACTATCAAGTCCGGGCGTCGGCGACGCTGGGCAAGGACGAGGAGCTATCCGCGACCTTCCTGGCGTCAGACGATCATCTCCGCCGTACCGTGCCTTCAGCGGACCCATTGGAAGTCAAGACCCAGGACCAGGATCTGCTCTACCGGCGCTTCATTGTGCGCTACACGCGGCTGTTTTCGGACGGATCCAGCATTGTAGTCGCGCCATCTTTGGGATACGACGACAACCGCCAACAGTGGAACTTCGGCGGCACCCCGATGCTATTGGACACCACGGCTTGGCAGTATGCCATGCGCGCCTCGTACCGGCGCCGGGTGGCGGACAAGGTCGTGCTTTCCATGGGCCTGGATTTCCAGGGACGCAGCAGCACTTCCGATCGGGTTGGATCGCTGGAGTTGCCGGCCCGCGAAGGCGACATCACGGTCTTCGGCCAGTCGCCCGGGACCGACCTGGCGTCCGATCACTGGAAGGTCAATCTGTTGACAACCGCGCCCTACATCTTTGCGGAGATCAACCTCGGGCGCTGGACCCTGACGCCGGGATTCCGCTTCGAGCCCACGCTGATCGACGGCAGCCTGCGCCTTCCCCACACCTACCAGGCGCCAGATATCGGCTACCGGCGCATGGGTGTGGCGCTGAATCCGTACTTCGGACCGCTGGCCTGGATGCCCAATCCAAGACTGTCGGCCGCCTACCGGGCCACGCGCAAGCTGACCTTCACGGCAGGCGGTGGGGTGTACGGTCAACCCCCTGCGGTCGAGGATCTGAGCCCGGTCTTCGGCAATCCCAATCTGGTCAGCTCGTCGGCCATCCACGCCAGCGCCGGCGTTTCCTATAAGCTAACGGGAACCCTGGTCATGGAGGTTGTGGGATTCTACAAGCGCCTCTACGATCTGGTGGCACGCAGTGGACTGCCTTCGCCGCCCGAGGGCCAATCGCTGGAGCAAAGCGGGATCGGCCGCAGCTACGGCGGACAGGTGCTGTTGCGGCAAGAGCTGGCCAAGGGGTTCTTCGGCTGGCTCAGCTACTCGATCAGCCGCAGCGAACGCAAGGACCGCCCGGACGGCAACTGGCGCCTGTTCGACTATGACCAGACGAACGTGCTCACGCTGCTGGCGAGTTATGAAATCAGCCACGGATTTCAGGCCGGCGCGCGCTTTCGCTACACCACCGGCATGCCGCGCACCCCAGTGACAGGAGCCTATTTCAACACAACATCTCAGCAGGGCGAGCCCATTTTCGGAGCGCAGAACTCGATCCGCCTTCCTGCGTTTTACGCGCTGGACCTGCGGGTCGAGAAGGCTTTCGTGTACCGGCGCCTCAAGTTCAACGTCTTCGCCGACGTGCAGAATATTAGCAATCGGAAAAATCCCGAAGAGATCATCTACAGTGCCGACTACAGTCAGCGCAGCTATATCGCGGGGTTGCCCGTCCTGCCCGTGGTCGGACTGCGAATGGAGTTCTGATGAAGACCACAACCATCGGAATCTTATCTCTGTTCGTCCTGTTTGCTGCCTGTGAGCCGAAGGTTGGTTCGCCCATCTCATTGATCAATGGGCCGGCCATCCTGGCGGTGAAAGGCGAACCGGCGGAGGCCGATCCCAGGCCCGGGGATGCGACTTTTCAATACGAGGCACTGGCCGTGGATCAGGGCGGCCGCGTGCCCGCACCAACCGCTGATATCGGCTCGCCCTTGCTGTGGTCCATCTGCAATCAACCCAAACCACCGACCCAGAGCAACTCGGTGAGCACCGCCTGCCTGGATCAGAATGCCTTGCCAGGCGTAGCCGGTGACTCTCTCGACACCTACTCTGCATTGGCGCCGTCAGAGTCTTGCACCCTGTTCGGTCCGTTGACACCACCGCCCGTTGGAGACCAGCCGCCCATCCGGCCACGCGATCCCGACGTCAGCGGCGGGTACTACTTGCCGGTGCGGTTGAGCTTGTCGGTCCCTGAGGAATTGCGTCGTGTTGGCATGGCCACCGAGGATTCGATCGTCGGCTTCCAGATGCAGCGCATTTACTGCGGGCTGGCCAATGCTCCGGGCTTGGTAGTAATCCAATACACTCAAGAGTACAAGCTCAACCAGAACCCGGCGATCGCCTCGCTGACCTTGCAGGAGCCCGGGTCCGATCCGGTCGAAGTGCCGCCATCTTTGCCTGGGAGCGCGCCGTTTCCGGTTGCGAGCGGGAAGACCGTGACTTTGACAGCCAACTGGCCTGCCGACTCGGTGGAAAACTACCCCGCCTGGGACGTGCTCACTCACAACCTTGCCAATCACAACGAAGCCATGCGGGTTTCCTGGTACGCGACGGCAGGGTCTTTTGAACACGACATCACTGGCCGGAGCGAATTTGAAAGCGAAACCTTTGCTCAAAACACCTGGACGCCGGGCGCTCCTGGTTTGGTCCATCTCTGGGTCGTCTTGCACGACAGCCGCGGCGGCACGGATTTCGCCGAATACGACCTCGAAGTTACGCCCTGATGTTGTCGCTCGCCGTGGATGGGGAGGAGTTGCGCGCTGTTAGTGAACGAATTGTGACGATTCAAGCCTGAAAACGTAGCGCAAGCGTAACAGACGCGAACAGACAAACACTGGATTATCCGCGCGCGGCACAGGAGAATGCCGGCTTGAGACTCGTGTATCCAATTCACCATTTCTGGCTGGGGGCGCTTGCGCTGTGTGCGGCTGCCATGGCTACATCCGTGAACTGCACCGGGCCGACACGCACTGACACGGGATCAGCGAGTGTCACGGTGCGTGCTCTACAGATCGGTGATGTAAGGTCGGTGGCTGTCACAGTGGCGGGTTCATCGCTGTCAGTGCCGCTGGTGATTCCCTTGGTCCGAGCCGGCAACCAGTTCTCCGGGTTGGCGGGCGATCTCCCGGTGGGCGCCGCCTACACCTTCACCGCGTCGGCCGTCAACGGCGCCACGCCGCCGGTGGAACTGTACCACGGCGCCGTCACCAATCAGGTCATCCAGAAGGACGCCACTGCCAACATTATTATCGACATGAACCAGGTGGCGCCGGCGGTCGCATACTCGAATCAGGCCCCGCTGCTTGACGCCGTTTCGGTCTCGTCCTTCCAGGCCAGCTATGGCGACACCATCGCGCTGAAGGCCGTGGCTCACGATCCAGACGCCGGCGACACCGCGCTGCTGACATTCACCTGGGCGGCCGCTTGCGGCAGCATCGGGTTCAAGACCGTCACCGGCGGGACGGACATCAAGCCCGCGGCTTCCGATGCAGTCTTCACAGCGCCGAACGTGGACAGTCGTTGCGTGGTCACTTTGACTGTGACCGATCCCCGTGGCCTGAGCAACGTCGCATCCTTTGCCATTGCCGTGTCCGGCGCGAGCGCCACCGGCGACGCGAATGTCACTGTCAATCTGGACAGCTACCCGGTGATCATGGCCCTGACCGCGATTCCCGCGCAGATCGTTCCGGGGGGAACCACCAACCTGTCGGTCATGGCCACGGACCCTGACGGCGATGCCTTGACCTATGCCTGGTCCACGCTCTGCCCGGGAACTTTTGCCAGCCCCAATTCCGTTGCCACGTCTTTTACGCTCTCGGGCTCGGCCAGCAACCCGTCGTGTGACTTCCAGATGGTCGTGACAGACGGCAACTTCGCTGATGGCCGGCCCAGAGGCGTCATCACAAACCACCTGATTCTGGCCGTGAAACCAATAGAGGTTACCGTGCCTCCCCAGATCGACCTCACCTATCAGAGTCGAAGCGGCTTCGAAGCCGGCTCCGTGGTGGATCTGGGCATCGCAGCGATCGATCCATCTGGCGGGACGCTGAGCTATGTGTGGACGTCGTCATTAGGTTCGGCGCCGGTGTCGGCGTCTCTGGCGGACATAGGCCTCGATCCGTCGCAATGGAGCGCCAGCGCGACCTGGGCGACCTCGGCGCTGCCGTCTGACGGTTCGTCGGTTGTTCTCACCGTCACAGCGACCAGCTCGGCAACCGGGCTTTCGTCCAGCAACAAATTCCGGCTGATTCCCGGGCCGGTCATCACCGCGATTGGCGCGGACCGGACGCAATTCACCCCGGACGCCATGACGGCCCAACTGTCGGTTTCTGCCGTCGGCGCCCAAGGCGACGTGCTGCTGTACACCTGGTCATCGAGCTGCCCAGGGACGTTTTCGGCGGCCAGTCAAGCCACCTCCACATTTACCCTTTCTGCCTCTGCCTCTGCCAATGTCGGTTCATGCGATTTTGCCGCCAAGGTGACGGACGTGGAATTTCCCGACGGCCCGGCCAGCGGCGGGCAGACCGGTGGAAATGTGATTATCGGGGTCCTGAATTGCTCGCCGGCCAACGCCTGCGGCGGCTGTGGCGTGCTTGCTGGTGCGCCCGGCTCTGCTTGCGGCTCGTGCGGCAGCTACCTGTGCTCCGCGGATGGGAACGCAGTGACCTGCTTCGATCCATGTTGAAGCGCCAGCGCTACTATCACGCCTGCGCGTTGAACACGATGCCTCTTGCTGGGGCCAGAACAACTACGGCCAGGCAAGTCCACCTGTGGGCAGTTACGACGTTGTGAGCACCGCTCAGAACCACAGTTGCGCTTTGAGCGCAGGTGGCATTCTGCGTTGCAGGGGCTACTACTGGAACGCCCCGTAGCGCACAGTTTCGGTCATCGTCACGAATCTGTTGCCCTCTTGTTTCCCGTCGAGGACTGAACCGCGCATACTATGCGCGGGCAGTGACCCCTCCTCGGCTGACGTCGCTGGCTACCACTTCCGACGGGTGGCCCTGCGTACGCGAACGCTTCTCTGCTGCGCGCTGGCTACTCGCTGGCGCAGCGGTGGTCTTGTTGGCAGGGGCCGGAGGCCTCAGCGCCCTGGCCTTGCGCCGTTCGCAGGAACGATTGATCAACAGCGTGAACGCGACCATCGGCTTTGCGCAAAGCGTGGACATCGCCCGGGAAGCCCAGGTCCACTTCAAGCGCCAGGTGCAGGAATGGAAGAATGTGCTTCTGCGTGGGCACATCGCCAGCGACCACGCCAAGTACTGGTCTCTGTTCGAGGGAGAAGAGACCAAGACGCAAGCCCTGCTGGCTGAATTGCGTTGGCGCGAAGGCAGCGAATCAGCAGCCATCGACGGTCTGCTGGCCGAATTGCGCACGTTGGGCCAGCGCTACCGCGCGGCGAAGGCCAAGTTCGAACCCGCCGAGAATCCGCTCAGCTATCGCGAGGTGGACAGCCGCGTGCGTGGCATGGACCGCCCGCCCACCGACGAGATGTCCGCCTTGGTCGAGCGCCTGCAAGCCCGCATGGCCGGTCTGGGAAGGCAAATGACAGCGTCGCACCAGGCTGAGATGCTCACACTCCGCTGGGCCGTGCTGGCGGCGGCCCTGCTCGGCGTGCTGTCGGCCGCCATGCTCATGCTGTTGATACGGCGGGCCGAGCGCGAGCGCGCCCAGGTGAGCGATGAGGCCAAGAGCGGCTTTCTGGCCACCATGAGCCACGAGATCCGCACGCCCATGAATGCGGTGGTTGGCATGGCCAACCTGCTGGAGCACACCAGCTTGACGGCCACGCAAAGCGACTACCTGGCCAAGCTCAAAGCCGCCTCGCAACACCTGCTCGGTATCATCAACGACATCCTGGATCTATCCAAGATCGAGGCCTCCAAATTGGAACTTGAGAACCTGGTTTTCAGTTTGGACGACATGCTCGACGACGTGGCCACCCTGGTCGGCGTACGGGCCGCGGAAAAGGGCTTGGAGCTGGTGATCTCGCGCCCCCCTGAGGTGCCGGTTCTGTTACTGGGCGATCCCCTGCGCGTGGGTCAGATCCTGACCAACCTGGCCAGCAACGCCGTCAAGTTCACAGAAGAGGGCGAGATTCACGTCTCGGTTGCCCTGCGTGCGTCTTACGGCGATCGTGTGGAACTGCGTTTCCAGGTTGAGGACACGGGCATCGGACTGACCACCGATCAGCAATCCAAGCTGTTTCGTCCTTTTACCCAGGCCGATGGCTCCACCACCCGTCGCTTCGGCGGAACCGGGCTGGGTCTGGCCATCTGCGCTCGCTTGGTGAAGCTGATGGAAGGAACCATCGGTGTGGAAAGCGAGGCGGGGCACGGCAGTCGTTTCTTTTTCACCGTGTCCTTTCGCGCGCGCACCGGCGAGCGGCGACAGCGGCCCGGCGTGCCGCCTGTGGTTCGCGGCAAGCGCGTTCTGGTGGGCGAATCCAACGCGACTGCGCGTCGCTCGATGGTGGACACACTGGTGGACGCTGGGATGTCGGTCACCTGCGTGACCAGTGCCGACGAGGCGCGTGCCTGGCTGGGGCGCTCGGATGCCGGCCAGTCAGTCGACCTTGTCTTCCTCAATTGGCGC
>Ga0265316_10003676_pt1 | contig 15457 bp, 13 predicted proteins | sample 4522metaG_FD_202092 | JGI IMG/M metagenome (GOLD analysis project Ga0265316, IMG submission 202092) | Rhizosphere microbial communities from Carex aquatilis grown in University of Washington, Seatle, WA, United States - 4-5-22 metaG | ecosystem: Host-associated > Plants > Roots > Rhizosphere >...
AAAAAATATTTTAAGGATTAATCTTTTCCCGTTTTATATTAAGGACTAAAGTCCACATATATCTGAATATCAATAAAGGTCTGTTGAAAAAATGGAAATCAATTAAACACAAAGATCACAAAGAGCTATAATGCAATGTTTTAGCTTTGTGCACTTTATGCCTTCTTTGTGAGTTCTGTGGTTTAAAAAAATGTAATCTCCCGGATATCCTATTTAATCACAATCAACTTCTCAACTGAGACATGTCCTTTACTATAAACCCTGGTGAGATAGATTCCCGACGGCAATGACAGATTAGTCTTAATAGTATTGTCAACCGAAGGTGAAGTGACAGTTTTAATAATTTCCCCGTTAAGCGAAGTAATTTCAACTTTATCAATATCAGAAGATGAAGTGACCGTAATAATGTCCTTCGCAGGGTTTGGATAGATCTTTGGCTTTATAACTTCATTCTCTGAAATATTATCAATAATATGAGAGCCATGTTCAATAAGTACATATTGCACTGAATATTCAGGTGAATAGAATGTCACCGGCTGGGATAGTACGTCTGACCATGCTTTAAGTTCGTCTATATTATTTATAGGCCCACCTGTTGTGTTATCGGGTTGATGATCATTCACATAAACCTTTTGTGAAAAATCACCATTATCAGTCCCTCCGGTAAGACTATACATATAGTATCGTTCCCCATAGCCAAAATCCTGCAGGTTGATTCCGATCATTTCATTTTTTGTTCCTTTATTAATTACAACCAGCCCTATCTCGCCTGACTTAAAAGATGATGCATAGCAGATTATATCAGGATCACCGGTAACACTTGAATTAAGCATGTGATCACCAAAAAACTTCTGGAAATAATACATATAAAAGAATGCAGGCCGGGGGTTCCAGTTTGGAACGCCGGGTTCGTCGCGGTTATTGAAAATACCCTGGTCATCCCCGTTAGAATAACCATTAGCCAGATCCCACCGTGATGCCTGCCCATACTTCTGCTTAATCAACTCCCCAAGCACAAGAGCAGCATGTATTCCATTTATATAAGAACACGCCTGTTTAGATCCTATCGCAAAAATGTTCCATTCAGTAAGCGCCAGTGGCTTCATGTTAATATTGTAAGCAGCAGTATTCGATTTCAGAAACGCCATCATATTGATAGATTCAGTTTGTCCGCTGTTAAGTATTACTGCAGGAGTTGAGTTTTCATTGTACGGAGTATAATAATTATGGACAATGAAAAAATCAGCCTTGTTTCCTGCACTGTTGAAAAAGCCCTGGTTCCAGGTTCTGTCGGGAGGATTATATGAACTGGAGGCATCGTACTGGATAAGCTGAGCGCCAATATAAATTATATGCCCCTTTTCCGCTGCTGCTTTTTTCATCGAATCAACAAATATTTTAAAGTGCTCTCCATACAAATCGCCCGAAATAATTTCCGGCTGCTCATCCTGGTTTGCAGCTAAGTTTATCCGGAAACCTGCCTGCCATGGACCACCGCTTTCATTTCCAATCTCCCAGTATTTAGTACGGCCGTTATCGTACCTGACCCAATCGGCGGCATAATGAGCTGCCGTAATTGCAGGATTAGGACCGGTACCATATCTTGCATATCCATAGTTGACAGTGATGATCCCTGTGCTGTTGGTCTGGGAAAGCATGGCGTAATAGTTATCGAGAGAGAGAGTCCAGCTATCGGAATTTCTCCCATACCAGTATCCGGCATCAACAAGATTTCCATCTGCATCTGCAATCTTTGCGGGCGCATCAGACGGAGGTTGATTCGTAAGTGAGTTCCAGAAGAAAACGCTGCTAAGGTTTCCCCCCGGGTAACGGATAATATTTGGTGAGAGTTTACTGATATTTGATAACAGATCAGACTCTGTAACCATCTGGGTCATGTATGGGTTTGCATTATTACCATATATATATTTTGAAACCTTGGCAAGGGTGTCAGTATGGTCAACAGTTATTGTGACAGTAGGATAAAAATCCATTTCTTTATGATCTTCGTAAGGAGGAATTACAGCAGTTTTTGTATGAAAATCTATCAGGAAACATCCCTGCGGATCCTGCGCTTTCAGTGGTAATAATGAAAATAATATTGTTGTCAGCAGGACGAGAAATATTCGATTTATCAGGTTATCTGTTAAATGCATCACATTGATCAATTACGCGTATCTCTAAATTTTGCTGTAAGATATGTCAATTATTCTTAAAATTATTTGGTAAAAATAAAAAGATATTATACTTTTGACCATTTGGTTAAACCTATTAGTTAAACCAACAGGTTAAATATGAGCGAGAATGAAAAGCTGACTGAGGAAAAAATCTTTGAAGCTGCAACAATTGTCTTTGAAGAGGAAGGCCTGTCCGGTGCCCGCATGCAGAGTATTGCTGATCGTGCAGGAATAAATAAAGCATTGCTTCATTATTATTTCAGGACAAAAGATCACCTTTTTGAGGCTGTCTTTACCAAACTGGCAAAGAAAATGTTCATGAAATTCAATCCAATATTTGAAAATAATCTTTCGCTGGAAGAAAAAATAAGATTCTTCTTTAAGGAGCATATCACCTTCATGCAGCAAAATCCAAAACTCCCCGGGTTTATTCTGAACGAAATAAATCATAATCCGCAAAGAATACAGAAGCTTATTAAAAACATAGAATTTAAAAACTTATGGCTCAAGATAATGGAACAGCATAAAGATGAATTATATAAGTACAATATAACAGAAGAAACATTGCCGCAGATAATGACTACCATTGCTTCATTAAGTGTTTTCCCGTTTGCTGCAAAAGGAATTCTTGAGGTTATTTTTGAAAATATGGGAGTCGATTTTGATAAATTCATAGAATTGAGAAAGAATTTCGCTGCCGAGTTTGTTATAAAAGCAATTACCAAATGAGAAGTGCCCGGAGTGCCTTAAGGGCCTGGAGTTAAAAAGTATAAAATTACCATAAATGAAAAAAATAGTATTGATATTGCTGATAGCAATCAGTCTGGGATGTAATAGTTTACAAGCACAGAAAATTCTTACCCTGAAGGAGTGCTATGATCATGCCATGACTTCCAATGCGTTGGCAGGTGAGAAAAACGGCTATTCAGATATTTCAAAACTCAAAGATGAAAATCTCGTTAAAGGATGGCTGCCGACTCTCGATGCAAACGGCAGTTTAGTTTATAATTCATCTGTAGTTGATCTGAGTGGTGTACTTGGATCATTACCGATACCAGGTATTGCGAATGCCATAAAGCCTCTCCCGCATGAACAGTACAAAATCACCCTTGATATTGACCAGGTTATTTACGATGGCGGAGCAATAAAAGGAGCAAGAGCACTTGAAAAAGCTGACCTGAGTGTAAATCAGAAGCAGACTGAGACAGATATGTACAAACTGCGTGCGGAGATCAACAATTATTATTTCAACCTTTTGCTTCTTGCAAAACAGAAAGAGCTTTTAGATACTTATTTTGAAATAATTGAAAAGCAAATCTCTTCCATGCAATCAGGAATAAACAACGGTGTTATAATAAAATCTGATATTGATATACTGACATCCGAAAAGATAAATATTCAGCAGGAACTGGCAGAAAATGAAATCAGAAAAACCTCCTTTATTAAGGTATTATCCATCCTTACTGGTATTGAAATTGATTCTGCAACTATGTTTATTGTCCCTACGCCTAAAAATGAATTTTCCAATGAATTACTGCGTCCCGAGTTACAGCTCTTCGATCTGAGACGCGAACAACTTGGAGCCGGGTTGAAAGTTATTGAAAGCAGCAGAATGCCAAAAGCTTTCGGATTTGCCACTTTCGGATATGGTAACCCTCCCGGAAGCAATTTTTTTAAAAATGAATTTGCTCCTTATTACATTGTAGGTGCTACTCTCAAATGGAACATTTTCGACTGGAACAAATCGAAAAATGAGAAACAAGTAATTTCATTTCAACAGAGTCTAATTGAAAACAGGAAAAAAGACCTGACTGATAATCTTAATAGGCTCCTGGTTTCCAAAAATGCTGAAATAATAAGCCTTAAAGACCTGATTGACAGGGATAATGAACTGATAGCTCTCAGGAAAAAGATTACCGCTTCATCAAAATCGCAATATCAAAACGGAACTGTAACGGCAACAGAATACCTGAACCAGCTTAATTCTGAACGTCAGGCTCTGATAAATAATGAGATCCATAAAATAAATCTTTCGATGGCGATGATTGAATATCTGAATATAAGCGGGAAAGAAATAGAATAATTATCACCTCATATTCAAACATAATAACAACATGAAAACCAGATCATTAATAATAATTGCTGCCGTTCTTTTAGCCGGTTGCAAAAACAAAGCCGACAAAGCCGATGCATTCGGGAATTTTGAAGCAACGGAAGTGATTATCTCGGCCGAAACTAACGGACGTATCCTACAGTTTGACCCTGTCGAAGGTTCCCATCTTGAAAAAAATGGGATAATTGCCCTTGTTGATACAACAATGCTCAATCTCCAGTCAGATGAGATAGACGCCGGGATGAGGAGTGTCAAAACTACCTTAAGTTCTATAAATGCCCAGAATGATATCCTTAAGCAACAGATAGAAAACATAAACGTTAATATCTCAAGATTTGGGAAAATGCTTAAAGATGATGCTACCACCCAAAAACAATATGACGATCTCACCGGACAGGTCGCTGTTTTACAAAAACAAATCTCCGCAAACAATACTCAAAAAACATCAGTGGCTGCAGAACTTTCGGTGTATGAATCGAAAAAAGCCACTCTTAATGACCAGATAAAAAGATGCTACGTTAAGAGCCCTCTGAAAGGAACCATCATAGAAAAATATGCGGAAGCCGGAGAGATAACTGCAGCCGGCAAACCTCTTGTCAAAATAGCTGATCTTTCGATCATTAAACTTAAAGTTTTTGTAAGTGGTGCGGAACTGGAAAAAATAAAAATCGGCCATTCATGCACAGCAAGAATTGATAAAGGAGAAAAAGGATTCATCTCCTTCCCGGGAACCATCAGTTTCATCTCGGATAAAGCGGAGTTTACACCTAAAATCATTCAGACAAAAGAGGACAGGGTCATACTTGTTTATGCAGTCAAAATCGATGTGATAAATGATGGCACTCTTAAATCAGGGATGCCGGGAGAGGCGCTTTTTACAGCTGAAAAAAAATAATCGGATGATAAAAGCGATAGAATCATCGGGCGTAACTAAATCGTTTGGATCTACTCATGCACTCGATGACATAACCTTCTCGGTTAATGAATCTGAAATATTTGGCTTTATTGGTCCCGACGGAGCTGGAAAAACTACTCTGTTCAGGATTATAACCACTCTACTGGTCCCCGATAAAGGTAACATGAAAGTCCTTGGAATGGATAGCATATCTGATTATAAAGAACTCAGGAAAAACATAGGATATATGCCCGGAAGATTCAGCCTTTACCAGGATCTTTCAGTCGAAGAAAATCTTAATTTCTATGCCACGGTGTTCGGAACCACGGTCGAAGAAAACTACGATCTTATTTCTGATATCTATTCTCACATAGAACCCTTTAAAAAGCGGCTTGCAGGAAAGCTTTCAGGGGGCATGAAACAAAAACTTGCCCTGTCATGTGCCCTGATTCATAAACCCAGGCTTCTTATCCTCGATGAACCTACGACAGGTGTTGATGCTGTCTCCAGATCTGAATTCTGGGACATGCTCGGAAAATTGCACAGGTATAATATAACAATAGTTGTTTCAACACCATATATGGATGAAGCCATCAGATGCGACAGGGTGGCCCTGATACAGGACGGGAAATTACTTTCTGTTGATACACCCCAAAATATAAGGGCGGGTTTCAGCAGAAAACTATTTACTGTAAAATCAGCAGAAAAATACAAGCTTTTAAAAACATTAAGAAAAAATCAGGAGGTATTGACTGTTTATCCATTTGGCGACTCGATGCATGTGACGTTAAAGAATGATTCATCTGAAAAGTCGGTATCAGATTACCTTTTCAGGGAAGGAATAAAAGATGCTGTTATACGGGAAGCCGAGGCGGGAATAGAAGACAGGTTTCTTGAACTTATGGAAAATGGCATTAAGGCATAATGGCTCAGGGCAGAGGGCTCAGAGTACAAAACAGAGCACAGAATTCATAGTAATGTTTTGAAAATATAAAAGAATACCATAAGGATACAAACAGATGAATGAGAAGGTGATATATGTTAAGAACCTGGTAAAGAAATTTGGCAGCTTTGTCGCTAACGATAATCTTAGCTTTGAGGTTTATGCAGGTGAGATTTTCGGTTTTCTTGGTGCCAATGGCGCTGGAAAAACTACCACCATTCGTATTCTTTCAGGCCTTTCAAAACCTAGCTCAGGAGAGGTTAATGTTGCCGGATTTGACGCATACTCACAGACGGAACAGATTAAAAAGAATATTGGATACATGTGTCAGAAATTCTCGCTGTACGAAGATCTCACGGTAAAAGAAAATATTGTTCTGTATGGTGGTATTTATGGAATGAGCAAATCCCTCATCAGAGAAAGGCTAGTCAATCTTCTTGAAAAACTTCACTTTCAGAAAGATGAGAACAGGATGATATCTGATCTTCCACTCGGACTCAGACAAAAACTGGCTTTTTCGGTTGCATTATTACACGAACCAAAAATCGTATTCCTTGATGAACCGACGGGAGGCGTAGATCCAATTACAAGGAGACAGTTTTGGGAAACAATTTATGAAACAGCTTCAAGAGGTATAACTGTTTTCGTAACAACACATTATATGGATGAAGCAGAATACTGTGACAGGATATCAATAATGAATGAAGGAAAAATTGTAGCCCTGGATACACCTGAAAATTTAAAAAAACAATATGATGCTGCTTCAGTTGAGGAGGTGTTCATTAAAATAGCACGACCATGAAACGATTCCTGGGTTTTGTAAAAAAAGAATTCCTACATATTTTCAGGGATTACCGCACACTTTTTATCCTTTTCGGAATACCGGCAGCCCAGATACTTATTTTTGGCTACGCAGTAAGCACCGATATTAAAAATGCAGGTGTTGCAGTATTGGATTTATCGCATGATGAAATAACAGAGAAACTGACAGACAAAATTTTCTCCTCGGGTTTCTTTAAAAGGACAGAGACACTTCTGAATTATAGTGACATTGACAAGCTCTTTAAAAAAGGCAAAACCAAAGCTGTAATTGTTTACGAAAATGATTTCGGCAAAAAGCTGGTCAGCGAAGGTAAAGCATCGCTCAGCATCATTTCTGACGGTTCCGAACCCAATACCGCCACCCTCATTACAAACTATACCACATCGATTGTAAATGACTTTTCTATGGAGTTGTCGGGACCTGGAGTCAAAAACTTTATAAAGATCAGCCCCGAGGTAAAAATGCTTTATAACCCCGCTCTGAAAAGTCATTTCATGTTTGTCCCTGGTGTAATAACTTTAATTCTTATATTGATTTGTGCATTGATGACATCAGTTACAATAACAAGAGAAAAAGAGTTTGGTACAATGGAGGTTTTGCTGGTTTCACCTCTTCGTCCCATCCAGATAATCCTGGGAAAAGTGATGCCTTATTTCTTCCTTTCATTTGTAAATGTTCTCCTGATTCTCATGCTGTCGTGGTTAGTTTTCGGACTTCCGGTGAAAGGAAGCATTATCCTTCTGCTTGCTGAATGCATGCTTTATATTATGATGAGTTTAACCCTTGGAATCCTAATTTCAACAGTATCCAAGACGATGCAGCAGGCTATTTTCATTTCGCTGATAGGATTGATGCTTCCAACCGTATTACTCTCAGGTTTTATTTACCCGATAGAGAACATGCCAAAAATATATGATTATGTAAGTTCAGTTCTGCCCCCTAGATATTTTATTGTAATTATTAAAAACATAATGATAAAGGGGATAGGATTCATGTATATCTGGAAAGAGACACTTATTCTGACAGTTATGACATTGGTTTTTATAGGCCTCAGTGTCAGAAACTTTAAGATAAGACTCGAATAAAACCCGGGGTAACGACGCACGACGCACGGCAAAAGGAAGTAAAAAACCTGTTTTCCGTGAGCCGTGAGCCATAGAAAAATAGATAAAAGACAAAAGGGAAAAGACAATATAAAATAATGAGGACAATATTATACCTGATACGAAAAGAATTTCTCCAGATTTTAAGGAATAAATTTATTTCAAAAGCAATTTTTGCCGTTCCGATTGTACAGATGCTGATACTTGTTCCTGCAGTAACTTTCGAATTAAAGAATGTAAAGCTCGCTGTTATTGATAAAGACATGACTCCTGAATCGAGAGGTCTGATAAGCAAGCTTAGTGGTTCCACCTTTTTCAAAGTCTCTTTTTTGACATTTTCAGATAAAGAGGCATATGACCTTCTTAATCGTAATAAATGCAGTGTTATAATTCAGATACCATCAGGGTTCGGGAAAGACATTGTAACCGGGAAGAAAGGGAAACTATTAGCCGTTATAGATGCGGTGAATGCCTCATCTGCCGAGCTTTCCTGGGCTTACCTCAATGGGGTCATTGCAGATTATAACACAGATCTCATCAGGCAGGATCTAACGACTAATCCGCTTATTCCTGCCACAGGAATAGAGATCACAAACAGGTATTGGTATAACGAATTATTAAATTACAAATTTTATATGCTCCCGGGGATACTTGTGATTTTAGTCACTGCAATCGGATTTCTTCTTGCCGGCTTAAATATGGTACGGGAAAAAGAGATCGGGACCATTGAGCAGATCAACGTTACACCTGTAAGAAAATATCAATTCATAATTGCAAAAATGGTTCCTTTCCTGCTTATTGGTCTTATAGATCTTGCAATCGGTCTTGTCATAGGGAAACTGGCATTTAACATCCCGTTTGAAGGAAGTATTCTTTTAATGTTTCTCGGAAGTACAATATTCCTGATTGCAGTGCTGGGCATGGCTCTATTTATTTCGACCTTTTCAGGAACACAGCAACAGTATATGTTTGTTGCATTTTTTTGCATGATAATATTTATCCTGATGAGCGGTATCTTCACACCTTATGAAAGTATGCCAATGTGGGCCCAGGACTTCGATCTTATTAACCCTGTTGCTTACCTTATGAGAATAAACAGGATGGTCATGCTCAAAGGATCATCAATATATGATATCAGCAGGGAGTTATATTCGCTGATCATAATTGCAATAGCTTTCACAACACTGGCAGTAAGAAGGTATAGGAAAACAGCGTAAGGTTGAGAAAAGATAATAAATTAATTGATTGAGATAACTGCCTCCACAGGCCAGTGATCTGAGATATAGATCCCCTTTTCCTCTTTGATTATCGTCTTGTAATCCAATACTCTCATGCCGTTCCTAACAAAAATGTAGTCTACTCTGGCTGTTTTTTTCGTTTTGTCAAAAAACCCGTTGAATGTATAAACCGGACCCAGGGGTCTCTTTTCAGTTATAACGTAAGAATCTCTCAACAGTGGTATGCTTTCATCTGGTCCGGTTAAGATTGAATAACCATTACTGGTCGGGGGCATATTAAAATCACCGGAAATTATGAAGGGGTAACCCTCAGCTATTTTACTGACTTCTTTAAGAAGTATTTTTGTACTCACTATACTGGCAGAATCAGAATCATTTGTAAAGTGAGTATTGAAAAAGAAAAAATGTTTATGGCTTTTCTTTTCAACAAGTTCCAGCCATGTCACAATCCGGGGCAGTGAAGAACCCCATCCTTTTGAACCTGCACTTTCGGGTGAATCGGAAAGCCAGAAAGTGATGTTCCTGATTAAATCAAATTTCTCTTTTCTGAAAAAGACCGGGTTCATCTCCCCTTCCCTGGCGCCGTCGGATTGACCTACGCCAACTGATGAATAATCCATAAGAATTGTTTCGAGAACCTGATACTGATTCCACAATACTTCCTGCATACCAAAAACATCAGGTTTTTCATTTAATATAAAATCACAAACCTGGGAGGCCCTTTTTGGCCAGGAATAGATACTATCCTCCGGATTATTATATCTTACGTTCAGTGTCATTACTTTTATATCATTCTCTACAGATTTATGAGAACAACCAGAACTAACAACTGAAAAAATAATAGCTAAACAGATAGGCAGGTTTTTCATTTTCCCCGAATTTTTATCAAAGATAATAATCTGAAACTTAATTATCATAATTGTTGTCACCTTGCTTCACCTGGCTTATTCTTAAAGGTTATGCCAATAATTTATATATTTGCAGGATTGATGAATAAGGGATATACGACTCATTCTGTGAACTTGTATCCCATTCAAATGTTAGCTTTATCGATAATAATATTTTAATTGATGCCTGATGTAATAAAGCTTTTACCCGACTCGGTAGCCAACCAGATAGCTGCAGGAGAAGTGATACAAAGACCTGCTTCTGTAGTAAAGGAGCTGGTCGAGAATTCGGTTGATGCGGGCGGAAAAAACATCAGGGTAATAATAAAAGACTCAGGGAAGACACTTATTCAGGTAATTGATGACGGATCGGGAATGTCTGAGACCGATGCCAGGCTTTCATTCGAAAGACATGCCACATCAAAAATTACAACTGCCCAGGATCTCTTTTCAATCACAACGAAAGGTTTCAGGGGAGAAGCTCTTGCCTCCATTGCCGCTGTAGCAATGGTTGAGCTCAAAACACGACGCGAAGAAAGTGATACCGGTATTCTTGTAGTGGTTAGCGGTTCAAAGGTGGAAACGCAGGAACCCTGCAGTTGTCCTGTCGGATCAAGTTTTTCAGTTAAAAATCTTTTTTTCAATATACCGGCACGACGGAAATTTCTTAAATCAGATAACACTGAAATCAGACATATTGTCAATGAATTTCAGAAGATCGTGTTAGCTCACCCTGATATAAGATTCTCTCTTCATCACAACGACACTGAGATTTATAACCTGGCTGCAGCCAATTTAAGACAACGTATAATCGGCGTTTTCGGAAAACAGATTAATCAGGACCTTATAAATCTTGAGACAGGAACAAACCTGATAAATATAAAAGGATTTATAGGGAAACCGGAAAATGCAAGGCGGACGTACGGGGAGCAGTTCTTTTTTGTGAATAACCGCTTCATGAAACATCCTTACTTCCATAAAGCAGTCGTTGAGGCTTATCAGAATATTCTTCCTGTTGAAGCGATCCCTTCATACTTTATATTCCTTGAAGCTAATCCGGCTTCTATCGATATTAATATTCATCCTACAAAAACCGAGATAAAATTTGAGGACGAAAGATCAATATGGCAGATACTTATGGCATCTGTGAGGGAAGCTCTTGGCAGATTCAATATAGTTCCTTCTCTGGATTTTGAAAATGAAGCTCTCATAGATATCCCGGTGATGAGGTCATCGGACATCGTACCTGAACAACCTAAGATCGAGATCAATACACAGTTTAATCCATTTGACGGAGAGGTGAGAACTAATGAAAGGTCGGGATTTGTCGAACGGTTCGAGAGGGAAAATACTGCAAACTGGGAAAAGCTCTACACAACTCTTGAAAAAGAAAATGATAATCCGGAACAATTTGGTAAGATAAGGGAATCACAACGGAAGTTCTTCCAGGTAAAAAATAAATACTTTGTTTGTCCGGTCAAATCCGGCCTTATGCTTATTGACCAGAAGAGGGCTCATGAAAGGGTCCTTTATGAAAGGTTTCTTGAATGTCTCAGCAATAACCGTGCTATAAGCCAGATTGATATGTTCCCGGTAACTGCAGAGTTAAACCCTGCCGATTATTTTATTCTGAAAGAAATTGAAGGAGACTTGGAATTACTTGGCTTCAGTATCAGGCATTCAGGTAAAAATAAAATCACTATCAATGGCAGGCCTTCAGACAGTGACTCTTCTGATCCTCTTGAGATGCTGGAGATCTTACTGGAGGATTATAAAAATACACAGGCAGACCCTTCTACAAGTGCAAAAGAAAAGGTAGCAGCGGGTATGGCTTGTGCATCTGCAATACAGTATGGAAAAGTGTTGAATCAGGGCGAAATGGAGGATCTTTTTGATACCCTTTTTGCATGCCAGGCGCCAAATTATTCACCCAAAGGTAAACCTGTCATAAGTATCATCACTCTCGAAGAAATTGATAAAAGATTTAAATAAAATATGTCACTTTTGCATTTAGAACTGGCAGAAATTGTTCAGGTGATTTTGATAGTCCTTTGTGAACCTTGGTGAAACCTTAGTGTACCTTGGTGGTAAAATATTATTTTTTTGAACCACAAAGGAACACAAAGTACCACACAAAGTAACTCAAAGTAATAAAATGATGATTGACTAATGACAATTTGACTGATTGAATTAATAAATGAATTTTGGCCCGGCAATTGAAGACCTGAAATATTATAAAAACTGATAAATGAACGGATACGGCAGAGGCATTCTGGGATTACCACCGGTAGTGAAGAATATAATAATGATCAATGTATTAATGCTCCTGGCATATTATGCGGCGGGGAGCGTTTTTGGTGTTGATCTCAACAGTTTACTCGGGTTATATTTCCCAAAATCAGAACAGTTCAAGCCTTTGCAGATTGTAACTCATATGTTTATGCACGGTGGGTTCATGCATATTTTCTTCAATATGTATGCCCTGTTCATATTCGGACCGATTCTTGAAAATGTGTGGGGTCCAAAGCGGTTTTTCATATTCTATATGGTTTGCGGACTGGGAGCAGCTTTTACTCATGAATTTGTGATCTTTTTCCAATACCATCATCTGCTCCAGAGTCTCACACCTGAAAACATCCAGGTTGTTCTTAATGAAGGAACTGCATATTTTCGTCAGGGGAAGGTATTTACCGATCCTGATATGCAAAGCCTTCAGATATTGCTAAATACTCCCACAGTAGGTGCTTCCGGTGCAATATTTGGAGTTTTGCTTGCATTCGGAGTACTATTCCCGAATACACAATTAATTCTACTTATTCCTCCGATGCCAATAAAAGCCAAATACCTGGTTCTGGGGTATGGCGCCCTCGAATTAGTACTTGCAATAACACAGCCGGGAAGCAATATTGCTCATGCTGCACACCTTGGCGGTATGCTATTCGGCTATATCCTTATCAGGTACTGGAGGAAAACTACAAACACTTTATATTAATGGGAATCTGGGATGAAATAAAACTGACTTTCAGAAATGGAAGTAACCTTACCAGGCTGATCTATATCAATATTGTAGTTTTTGTCCTGTTATCAATTGTTGCCGGTATTGGATTTCTGCTTAATAACCAGGAAATCTCTGGAAAAGCTCTCGATCTCTTTTCCGTTCCTGCTTCATTTAATGCTTTACTGTTAAGGCCATGGACATTAATTACATACATGTTCACACATAAAGATATCTGGCATATCCTGTTCAATATGTTATGGCTTTACTGGTTTGGCAGGATCTTCCTGGAATATCTCGATGAGCGAAAACTTGTGGCCGTATACTTGCTTGGTGGGATCAGCGGAGCCCTCGTTTATATTCTCTCCTTTAATATTTTCCCGGCTTTCACAGGTGTTGTAGCCGACTCTGTCGCAATAGGAGCTTCAGCCTCCGTCATGGCTATTGTAATTGCAATTGCCGCTTATGTACCCGATTATACTGTTCAACTTTTTTTATTTGGAAGGATTAAGATAAAATACATGGCGCTGGCAATATTTATCCTTACATCAATAATGGATTTTTCTGTTAACTCCGGAGGTAAACTTGCCCATATCGGAGGAGCACTTTTCGGTTATTTTTATATTATCAACCTGCGACATGGACGTGATATTGGAAAAGGATTCAACAGGATAATAGATCTTTTTGCCACAATTTTTAAACCAAGGAAAAAACTTAAAGTCACGTATAAAAAAGTTGCAACTGAATATGAATATAACAAAATTAAAACTGAGCACCAGAAGCGGATCAACAATATATTGGACAAGATATCCAAGGGAGGATATGAAAGCCTGACAAAAGAGGAAAAGGAAGCTCTTTTTAAAGAGAGTCAGAAAAAAAATTAATCTCAAAAATTTGCCTGTCTGTATTACCTTTTACCCCCCTTGTCAAAAAACAGAAATCTTCAACAGTATTCCCATTGAATACCGGTAAATTTGTAACACAAAACATTGTAATTGAGAAAGATTCTTTATAAAATTCTTTTAGTTGTAAACTTAATCTTTGCTTTTACACTTCTGATATCATACCTCGCGGTAGTTATCAGTCCGGAAGATTTTGCTCTTCCTGCCTTTTTTGGCCTTGCTTACCCCTATCTACTGCTAATCAATATTATACTGGTAATTATATGGGCAATGCTATTAAGATTCGAGGCTCTTATATCGGTGGTTGTAATTGCAATCGGATTTACTCATTTCTCGAATTATATAAAACTTACCAGACCTTCGGGAGATAAAACCAACACATTTAAGGTTTTAAGCTACAATGTTCGCCTGTTTAATTTTTTTGAAAATAATCACGGGATCACTTCCGAAAGAAAAGTAATAGAGTTCATCAAAGCTCAGAAACCTGATATTATTTGTCTTCAGGAGTTTCTTGTATCAGGTTATCCTGCAGTGGAAGAGGCATTAATGATAGATGCCCTGGGTGGAAAATATTATTCTCACATGAAACTTATTGGAAGCGGCAAAAACAGGTACTATGGAATTGTGACTTTCAGCAAATTTCCTATTATCAGGAAAGGTGAAATATTTCATCCCGGTTCTTCGAGTCTTTCAATATATACCGATGTTCTGATAAAGAATGATACCTTCAGAATTTATAATAACCACCTACAGTCCTTCAGGTTAAGGAGAATGGAACGCTCATTTATTGAGGAGTTGACAGCCCCCAATGATAAAGAAACTATGAATGAAGTAAAAAGTTTATCGGGCAGCCTGAAAAAGGGATTCGTAAAGAGAGCCCTCCAGTCACAAGTTGTAAAAGATAATATTAATAAGTCGCCCTATCCGGTAATTGTCCTTGGGGACTTTAATGATACGCCGGTATCTTATTCCTACAGAAAAATACGTAAAGGGCTAAATGATTCCTTCCTCAATTCAGGATATGGTGCAGGATTCACATATAGAGGTAATTACCCACGTAACAGGATAGACTATATATTGTATGACGACAACCTTATCAATAGTTATTTCGAGATAATTAAAGTGAAATATTCCGATCATTATCCAATCATAGCATATTTCAGAAAGAAAACCTAAAATGGGAGCTTCCTGAAATCCACGTTTCCCCCTGAGATGATCAAACCTATCTTTTTACCTTTAAATAAACCTGGGTTATCCTTTACTACAGCCAGAACTGTTGCTGATGAAGGCTCAATAATAATTTTCATTCTCTCCCAGACAAGAAGCATACATTCAATTATTGAATCTTCTTTAACAGTCAGAATCTTATCTACATTCTCCC
>Ga0265316_10003677_pt1 | contig 15456 bp, 10 predicted proteins | sample 4522metaG_FD_202092 | JGI IMG/M metagenome (GOLD analysis project Ga0265316, IMG submission 202092) | Rhizosphere microbial communities from Carex aquatilis grown in University of Washington, Seatle, WA, United States - 4-5-22 metaG | ecosystem: Host-associated > Plants > Roots > Rhizosphere >...
AGAAATTGTAAATCAACCTCAAAGTTTGAGTTTGAAACAATTTCTAAATCGGGGTTAACCCAACTAACGCAAGTAGTTCGCTTATTTCATTCGCTTCTATTGCGTAATTTGGGTTAAACATATGTCTCCTAATATCTGGCAAAATAAAATATCACCATTCATTGCGTCGAATACAAAAACACTAATCCTCGGCAGCTTCTACCAAACTTAAATTCTAGATTATATTAGTGTTAATTTTGTGTTTAAATGTTCGCCACTGAGAATGGTGATAATAAGTAGGAAACTTCAGTTCGTGAATGAAGTTACATAATCATTTAGGTTTAGAGATTGTTATTTTTGTTTCAGATTAGTTCTACTTTGACAGATTTCAAAATCAACCAGTTTTTACTCTTAATCCCAAACGGGAACTGGTTGATTTTTCAGCTTTCTCCCTTTTGGGTTTGGGGTAAAAAAGCTGAAAAATCTCAGAAAAACCATAATCTGTCAAAGTAGAATTAGCATGATATTTCAAGTTTCAGAAGTTATTAAATCAGCCTATGTTCCCGACTTTTTCATTTTCTGTTTGATTCACATTTACAATCTCACACCAATTACCAACATGTCATCTATTTGCTTTCCACCTGCTTTCCAGTTTTCAATAAAGTTATCTAAATGTTTTTCTTGTTCTTGCATAGACTTGTCTTGAATGTTGAGTAGGATTTCCTTGAATTTTTTCTTCATTAATTTTTTATTGTTTTGTCCACCAAATTGATCAGCATAGCCGTCAGAAGAAAGATAAAAAGTATCACCTTTCTGAAGTTTTAATTCATGACTGACAAAATACTGATTGTCTTCTGTCAATCCACCAATTGCCTCATTAGTTCCTTTAATTTCTTCAACTTCGGCCATTCCTTTTCTGATAAACCAAAGTGGTATATTTGCGCCTGCATATATTATGATTCTGTTTTTTACATTAACAGAACAAATTGCAATATCCATTCCATCTTTAGTCGATTCGTAGCTGTCTGATTGGTGCAATGATTTTTTGATTCCTATATTTAAATGCCTTAAAATCTCAGACGTGTCTGTACTTTGGGATAAAGCATCAGCAAGCTTCTCGGATCCAATCATACTCATCAATGCTCCGGGAACTCCATGTCCCGTGCAATCTGCGGCTACAATAAAAACAGATTTATTGTTTTCATGAAAGAAATAGAAGTCACCGCTAACAACGTCTTTGGGTTTAAAAAGGATAAAACTTTGTTGAAGAGATGCGTAAATTTCTTCTCTTCTTGGCAATTTTGCCTGTTGTATTCGTTTAGCATAATTTATACTGTCAGTGATAACAAGGTTTTTCTCTTCTATGAGTTGTTTGTATTTTTCTTCTGCTTCTTTTTGAACATTGGCAATAATTAATTCTGCTGCCCTTTTTTCCTTTTCTTCGTTTTGAAAAGCAAGTTCTTTATTTGCAACGGCCAATTCGGCTGCCCGTTTTATTTTTTCTTTGTTTTGAAAAGCAAGTTTTCTGTTAATTTGAATATATTTTTTGTTTTGAGCTTCTATTAACTCATTTTTTTCTCTGAGATTTATTTCTGCCTGCTTTCGTCCGGTGATATCGTGTATAACTCCCTGCATACCAGCAAATTCTTCATCTTTTAAAACCGGGACGGCTTTTATTTCTATAAAAATTGTATTGCCATCAATAAGCACAATCTCCATTTCTAATTCATCTACTTTCTTTTTGTTTTCTATAATATTTTTAAAGATATGAGTAACTTTCTGTACGTAATTTGTTTTGTTAGATTCTGTAGAGAACTGTCCAGCTAATTCTTCGGGGTTAGTAAATCCAAGTATTTTGGCAAGAGAATTATTGGCAAATGTTATTAATCCCTTATCGTCGGTCACAAAATAGCCATCATTTACTTCGTTTATAAGGTCTTTGTATTTTCTCTCACTTTCATGCTGGGCTGCCTCTGCCTGTTTTCGCTTAATTTCAATCTCATGCTCATGTATTGCTCTTTTAATTGCTGGGACCAGACGCTCAAGTTTGCTTTTGAGAACGTAATCCGTTGCCCCGTTTAACATCGCGTTTATAGCGGCATCTTCTCCCATTGCTCCTGAAACGAATATGAATGGCATTTGGGAATATTTTTCTCTTGCAACCTTCAATGCTTCGTTGCCATTGTAATCAGGCAGGTTGTAATCAGATAATATTATATCTGCATTTTCAGTTTCCAGGATATTTATGTAATCTTTTTCGTTGTCGGCTAAAAAATATTCATATTCTAATTCTCCACTTTCAATCAAAGAGCGTATTAGTTCAGAATCTCTTAAAGAATCTTCCAGGTGCAGTATTTTTATTTTTTTATTCATAAGTTCGATTTGTCATTGAATAAATCGTCTTAGTTTTATTTCTTATAGGTCATTTACTCTGGTTAATTTTATTTTTCGCCATTGTAATATCATGCCTACACACACGTCTTTTTTGCTTATCTTTTCTTTATTCGATTTATCTGCTAACAATGTTAATTCCATAATAATTTTCTGAGTATTATTAATCCTGACTGTAATTGATTCTTTATAATCACTTGTAGCATTGTCAAATAATAATTTCATTGTTTCTGCTTCAAACAATCTTATTTTTAGAGGATAATACATTTGATCTGCACAAAAAGATATAATATAATCCCTATTGCCAGTAAACGCAACATTGTATATTAGTGTATCCATTATGTCAACTGAAGTATGTTTTGGATGCATATAAATTTTATAGTAACTATTAATACAATGCCTGCAATTAACAAATTTGGAATAATTATTATACTCATTGCATTCCTGACTATAACTAAAAAATGTAAGGAGACTTAGGAGAAAGAGTATAATTTTATATTTTTTCATGTATGTATATTGTTAAGAAATGGTTATACAAATAAATATAATTAATATTTGGTCATTTCATCTTGGGTTTAATCACCTTGGAAAAGCAAATTTGTAAATACATATGTAACTTGAGCAAGCATGCAAGTTCATTTGTTACTTATAAGGCATATAGGTTTCAGCATGCATTATTTGCTAACCAGATCATTCTTAATTGGAAAATGTTTTTTTCCATTGCATATCCAAGCCTACACAAGCTTTCTCATTACTGTTCAACTTATATTTATCTATTTTTTTTGCCAATAAGTTTACAACTAAAATCATATTTTGAGTTTTAATAAGGCTTATCACAATTGATTCATTATAATCATCCGATGCATTATTAAATATCTCTATTCCCGTTCCTGGTTGCAACAACCTGATATTTATTGGATAATAAATTTGATTTGTGCAGAATGATATAATATAATCTCTGTTACCGATAAAGGCAATATTATAAGTAAGGGTATCATGTATACCAATTTCTGCTTTTTCATCATTCAAATAAGTTGCATAATTATAAATAAGACCTTTTTTGCAATTATCCAATTCTTGAAAATCAGTACAGTTTTGACCAAAAATATTAACCGAAACCATACATATTATAAAAAAAAGAATTTTATACTTTTTCATAAAACTTTAATTTATATAATACATTAAATATGAGAAATATATAAATTAATCGACAGTAAATATTTTTTCACTCCTTTAAAACTTTCATGCCGAAATGCTACTCAATAGCGATGAGGCTTTTTTGTAAATAATTGCCAATGAAACTCAATGCATGAGGATTTATAGTGAATAATTCAATAATCATTTGTGGCCGTCATTCACATAGCCGATTTCATATTTCTTTCATATCATTTAATGTCTTTTAAAAGGGTTTATATTGCATAGACAAGCTGACACATGCTTTTTCATCTTTATTGATCTTGTGTTTACCGGTTTTTTTTGCCAGAATAATTACTTTCAATATTATATTCTGCGTATTATCAAAGCCTATCCCAAGTGATTCTATATAATCATCCTTGGCATTATTATATAGCTCTTTATTTGTTGATGGCTGCATCAACATGATATTTATAGGATAAAAATTCTTACCGGTACATAAAGTTATTACATAATCGCTTTTACCATTAAACACAATATTGTAGGTTAGTGTATCATTTATACCAATTAAAGTAAATTTGGGCCGCAGGTAGATCTTATAATCTCTATGCATAATTATTCTGCAATCAGCCATAGAACTATAATAATTGCAGTCCTGACTATAACTGATAAATGAAAAAAAGCCGAATAAAAAAAGAATGATTTTATATTTTTTCATGACTAATTTATTTAGTAATTGAGTTTCTGATTTTTATTATATTTTCTTTAAATGATATAAATTCAGCTTCTGTAGCAACTGAGGTGTTTCCACCGGAAATTATAAGGCGAGAACTACCTTCTTTTTTCACGTTAACCTTTTCTTTATGTTCACTGAATTTTCCGAAGGCATCATTAATTTGTTTTATATAATAAAATGATTTTGTCAATTCTTCGCCTGAAATATGCTTCATGCAATAAAGGAAAAGAATGTTGAAAGCATATTTTTGTTCTGCTATTTTCTGTATGATGAGATTGTCCCTGGAATATTTTTTAACCTGGTTTACAGCCAGATAAAGGCATTCGATATAGGCACCGATACTGACAATAGCTACATCATTTTGCCGATTGTTCCCTTCCATCTCATTAACTGCTTTATAAAAAAACTCATCAGTAATTTTTACAAGTGAATCCATAGAATTAGCTTTTTCTTTTACTTTTTCTATTAGCTCTTTATTAATTTCAGTAGATAGGCTTAATTCGTCACTCATCCGTTTAATTGTTTCCAGGTATGCTTCAGCATCGTTATTCCTGGCAAATAGAGCACAATAAGATAAGTCGGCTATGTAAATACCAAGATTCAGATATTGGTCATTTGGCTTAACATACTTTTCACTTTTTTCAGTGGAATTCAAGAATTCCGGCTCATAGACAAGGCCTCCCTGGTTGATGGCCGATAAAATTTCTGCCGGAGAAGGAAACAGATAGTATACATTTCTAAGAGTTTTTTTAATATTATTGCTATCCGATGCCATATCATTAGATATGTCGTTTGGTTGTTTATTATCGACACCTCTTCCTTTACAAGACGAAAGCAATAAAATGGCGAGAAAACCAACAAAAAAATAAATTTTCTTTTTCATAATTTAGATTTTTAATATTAAATAATTGATAAATTTTTCCAATGCACCTGTAATTAAAATAATATATAGAACCATAGATAATATCCACAATACAGCTATATTAAAATAAAACGTGTCAATCATGAAGGCACCTATTTTCTTTGCCGGTGCATAAAATTGAGCTCTACCAAACGAATTATCTGGTTCATAATAGACAGGTTCAGTTAATCGAATAATCTCTCCATTTTGAACAATCAATTTCTTATATTCGTTTTCATTGAGCACATAATTCGCAAGACTATTATTATAATATTGTTGTTTAAAATTGAGTAACTCGTTATCTTGGCTAAACTTCAAATACAAATTATCATAAATTTTATTTCTCCTATTTTCTATTTCATTCATTTGTTTTGATAAAAAATGTTTGCAGCGTTTCAGGAAAATATCTACATCTTTTAATTTTGATAAACTGATATTCCCTTCATTTACTGAATAATTGTAAGGGTTTCGGATTTTGTTATTTAATACTTTCAACCCGCTATTAAGTTCTTTTACATCTTCAGTTTTAGGTTGTCCATTTTTAATTTCTTTCTCAATATCTTCAATCAGGAAACTTAAAACCGGAATAAGATTAGACTGAAGGTATGATGAGTTGCTTTTTATTTGTTCAATTTTAAACCAGTACTTTTCATAATTGTTTCCTCGGAATTGTTCAACAGCAAGCGCTTCAAATGCCCACCGTGACACCATCATATCTCCAATGACAGGTACGTATTTTTCCGATTTCATGCTGTTATTTAACAGGTTGAATGGAACGATAACACCGCTTAATAAAATCTGGGGCACCAGCATTAAAGGAATCAGAATATAAATAGCAACAAGAGATTTAAAAGCTGAAGAGATTATCAGTCCAATCATATTTGCACAGCAGGATGTTGAAAACAATATCAATCCATATGTTAAACTCATCCCTTTGATTTGCATAATGTTATTTCCGACCAACACAAACAGGAAAATCTGAATAGCTGAAATCATAAAAAGAAAAAACACCTTCGAGTTAATATAACTGACCTTGCTGAGAGAAATAAACTTCTCGCGCTCTCTTATCTTTAGATCCCTGTGAATTTCTTCAGCACTGATTATCATACCAACAAACAGGGCAGATATTACGCTCATAAATAAATAAACCGGTAAATTGAGATTATCGATAAATAGATATTTCCCCGGACTATCTAATGTACCGATGGAATATTTACAAAAAAATCCAAGAATAAATCCGAGCAATGGACTTACCAGAAGTATCATTCCAAGGTATTGTTTGTCGGAAAGTTTTGAAAGAACTTGCCGCTTAAGAAATATTACGAACTGATTAATTTTGCCGGTAATTTCAAAATGCGCTTTAGGGATGGAGGTATTTCTAAGCTTTTTTTGGCCAGCTGTCCCCAAGGTTTCAATGTAATGCTGATACCATTCCAGCGGCTCAACTTTTCGTTGATTAAGATATTCACCAAAATCACCTGTCTTTTTTTCTTCTATGATACGAAAGATATCTTCGGGGTTGATGTTTCCACAACTATCGCATTCGTATGAATTTGAATCTATTCTTCTTGAGATATTCTTGAAATATTTTATGGCTTCCATTGTTTTCCCGCAATAGATGGGATATCCGCCCTTGTCAAGTATCAATAGCTGGTCCATTTGCTTATAAACTTCGGATGATGGCTGATGAATATTAATAACAACATATTTGCCGTTATTTGTTTGTTCACTTAGCAACCTGATAATGTTTTCAGCATCATTTGAAGAGAGACCGGAAGTAGGCTCATCCAACAATAAAATAGCCGGTTCACGGATTAGTTCAAGCGCTATATTCAGTCGTTTTCTTTGTCCTCCGCTAATATATTTATGCAGGGGAGATCCTACTTTAAGATGCCTTATATCGAATAACTCAAGTTCCTTCAACAGGTTGTTCACTTTTTCTTCAATTTCTTCATTTTTGCTGTTTTTAAAGCACAGTTTTGTATTGTAGTAAAGATTTTTATAAACCGTTAGTTCTTCGAATAAAAGGTCATCTTGTGGAACGAAACCAATAACATTATGAAAATTAATATGCTCATCATAAATGCTGTGTCCGTTGATCATAATTGAGCCTTTTTGAGGCTTGATGGTCCCGTTTAGTATATTCATCAGGGTTGTTTTCCCGGTTCCACTGGCGCCCATTATGCCCAATAATTCGCCTGATTCCCCGTTCATGGTTAGTTTTTTTATACCATTATCACCATGCTTAAAATTGTATTCGACATCAACAATAGAGAAATGAATGGGTTCCTTAATTATATTTTCCAGGTAATATTCTATAACCTCATGATAATATATAGGAGAAATGTCTTTGGATGATATAACAGAACTTTTCTGAAACAAATATATGGTAAGGGGAAATATCTGGTTGTTGTTCAACTCAATATTTTCCTCGCCATTGTAATAAAACATAAAAATTTTGACTGTGGGCAGATATAAAAAATAAACCTGGCCCTGAAGTTTCTCCCTATGAATAAACTTTATATCAGGGAAAATATTTACTTTACCTGCTATTAACAGGTTCTTTTTATCGCGAATCTGATAAAGGTTCTCAAATATAAATTCACATAATGATTGATATTCTTCAGTCTTAAGACGAAATTCTGAAGCAATAAAATCAATGGTATCCCGTAAACGATGATCTGTTTTTTGTCCGTAAAAATGAGTCATCTGGTAATACTTGATGAATTGTAATAAATGGACTATTATTGAAATACGTTGATTTACTGGAAGGTCAGAACATATAGAACTACATATTGCAATTAACCCTTTGTTTACATCTTTATGAGTGGTTAATTCTTTTGTTTTATTTAAATATTCATTATTGAATTTTTGAAAAGATTGAAGATAATAGTCGAATTTTTGCAAATGCAATTCTTTCCGGAGTAGTTTTTCAATGAAGCTCCTGGTATGCTCATAGACTACTTCAGAATGTAAAGCAGTAATGTATGCAAATAGTCTTAATAATGATATAAGTAATGTTTCATTCATCTATCTTGCTTTGGATTTCATTAAACATTCATTCATAGTACCGATCAGTTCCTGAGTATTGATTGGTTTTTTAATAAAAGCATCACATCCTGAATTAAAAGCTTTTTCAATGTGTTCAGGTAGCGAATAAGCTGTTTGAAAAATAACCGGAATTTCAGGACGTATTTTTTTTATCAACCTTGTTGATTCATATCCGTCCATAACAGGCATATTAAGATCCATTAAAATCAGATCTATAGATTTTGTATGCTTTACTAAATCCAGTGCAACTTTACCATTCTCAGCCAAAATAACATTAACACCCATGTCCTTTAAAATAAAATCAAGGTATTGCCGATTCAACTCGACATCATCTACTATTAGTACCGTATTATTTGTCATGTCTATTTTTGACATATTTTTAGAAATGTCTAAAGGGGATGCTTTTTTATCCGGTTTTTCATAAACTAATGGCAACTTCAGATAGAATGTTGAGCCTTTTCCGAGTTGAGATTCAACCCAGACAGTTCCATTCATTTTTTCAACAAAACTCTTGCATATGGCAAGCCCGGAACCGATACCTCCGAACTCCCTGGCTGATGATTCTTCTACCTGTCTGAAAACATCAAAAATAATATCCTGTTTTTCAACAGGTATTCCGATACCTGTATCACTGACATAGAAAATTATGTTATTTTCATTTTCTATGCGATAACCCACTTCAATTTTTCCATTGTTGGTAAACTTAATGGCATTTAGTACCAGTCTTCGAATAATTCCTCCGAACATATCATAATCCGCCAAAACAGAGACTGAATCTTCAGTGGTTTTTTCGAATACAGAGAATGTAAGTCCTTCCTTGTTGCTTTTGAGCATCTCGTCATTAATAATGAAACGGGCCTTATCCAGTAAATTACTTAATTGTATATCTTTAATTTTCTTTGTAATATTTTTAGATAAAATTGAAGACACGATAATAAGGTCCTCGATGATAGTAAATAACAGATTACCTTCTTTATTAATAACTTTTGCGAATTCCATAATCTGTTGTTTATCTTCGGCACCATTTATCAATTGCGAAAATCCCAGTATACTGTTAAGAGGGGTACGTAATTCATGAGAAAGATTAGTTAGGAATAGAGATTTAATCCTATCGTTTTCTTCAGCTTTTGCTTTGGCTTTCTCAAGTTCTTTGTTGGCAATGATTAACTCTGCTGCCCGTTTTTCTTTTTCTTCGTTTTGAAAAGTAAGTTCTTTATTTGCAATGAATAACTCAGCCGCCCGTTTTTCTTTTTCTTCGTTTTGAAAGGCAAGTTCTTTGTTTGCAATGATCAACTCGGCAGCTCTTTTTTCTTTTTCTTGGTTCTGAAATGCAAGTTCTTTGTTTGCAATGATTAATTCAGCCGCCCGTTTTTCTTTTTCTTCGTTTTGAAAGGTAAGTTCTTCATTTGCAATGATTAATTCAGCGGCTCTTTTTTCTTTCTCTTTGTTTTGAAATGCAAGTTCTTTGTTTGCAATGATCAATTCAGCCGCTCTTTTTTCTTTCTCCTCGTTTTGAAAGGCAAGTTCTTTGTTTGCAATGATCAACTCAGCCGCCCGTTTTTCTTTCTCTGTGTTTTGAAATGTGAGTTCTTCGTTTGCAATGATTAATTCAGCCGCTCTTTTTTCTTTCTCGTTATTTTGAAAAGTAAGTTCATAGTTAGCAATGATTAACTCTGCTGCTCTTTTTTCTTTCTCTTTACTTTGAAAAATCAGCTCTTTGTCAGCAATAGTTAACTCAGCCGCCCTTTTTTCCTTTTCTTCATTTTGAAAGGCGAGTTCTTTGATGATTTGAACATTCTTGTCGTTTTGTTCTTCAATTAACTCGTTTTTTTCTTTGAGGTTTATCTCTGATTGCTTGCGCTTGGTTTCAAGCTCATATTCATACATGGCTCTTTTAATGGCAGGAACCAACCGTTCAAGCTTATTTTTGAGCACATAATCAGTTGCCCCGTTTAACATGGCGTTAATAGCAGCATCTTCACCCATTGCACCTGAGACGAAGATAAATGGTATGTAAGAATATTTTTCTTTTACAACCTTTAATGCTTCGTTACCATTATAATAGGGCATCCTGTAATCAGACAATATAATGTCGATATTTTCAGTTTCAAGGATATTTAAGAAATCTTTTTCATTGTCGGCCAGGAAATAGTCGTACCCGATTTCTCCAATTTCAATCAAAGAGCGGATTAGTTCGGAATCTTTCAAAGAGTCTTCGAGGTGCAGTATTTTTATTTTTTTATTCATATAAAAAGGCACTTTTAGTGCTTTAAAAAATTTGATCTGATGTTTATGTTATCCTTAATTTGATACTATAAACCCCAGCCTGCTTTTATCCGCTGTTTTGCAGATCAAGAAATCGCTAATGCTTTTATAAGAGATAATAACTGTATTTTGCTTACTCATTATATTCTTCAAGCTGTTTATCGCCCTACTCTGCCGTTGTCAGGCGAGGACGATTTAGTCAGGATTCATGATATTTTATACGTGAGTATATTAATGAATATCATCAAAATAGAGGTATAAATTATTAATTATAAGGACTATATAAATTATTTGATCCTGTTTATTAGAGATAAAATTAGGTGGGTTGGGTTCTATTTGTGTTACATAACTTTGGAAAAGAATTACATTATTCACACATTGCTAAGGCATGGAAACAGGGCAAATGCTATAAAATTCGTAAGTTTTAACCGGGTATGCAATAGCCATTTAGTATTTCTGTAAAAGATTCAACTTAGAACTTATAAATAGATGACCGGGTAATTGAAATTCTAGAACAATATTGTATAAACCCAAATTGCACATTAGAAATTGGCAATCGATTAAGAAATTGTAAATCAATCTAAAAATATTAGATTGAAACAATTTCTAAATCGGGGTTAACCCAACTAACGCAAGTAGTTCACTCATTTCATTCGCTTCTATTGCGTAATTTGGGTTAAACTGGTTGATAGACCATAGTGAGTTAGACTTTAGAAAAATATTCTGAAAAGTATGTTAGCGCTAAAATTACTAAAATAGGTATATCAATAGTTTTTCAAATTTCATTAATTATAGGTAGTCAATAATCTATTCTAACAAAGTTGTTACTTAACTTTAGCATATGTAACCTGAAATTAATTCAATAAGGGCAACTTTTGGGATTGGTTTTGAAATATAATTATCAAAACCTGCATTCAGCATCTGTGCTTTATCATCAATAAGAGCATATGCTGTTTGAGCAATAACCGGTAATTTTGGCCTCATTTGTTTGATGAACCGCACAGCTTCATAACCATCCATTATTGGCATTTTAATATCCATTAAAACTAATGAAATATCGGAATGGTTCTTGACATATTCAACCGCTTCTTGACCATCCCATGCATGAAGTATCTTAACTTTTGTAAATAAAAGTACTTCTTCAATATATGCATGATTAATTGTCTCATCCTCCACTAAAAGAATAGTTTTCTCATTCCAGTTTATATATAAACCCGGTTCGTTTGTTAATAGAGGATTAGCAATATTTCCAACTTCTTTTAAGTAAGGAATAGTAAAATTAAAAGTTGAACCTGTCCCTAATTCGGAAGCAACAGAAATGGTTCCTCCTAACTTTTCAACCAAAGCTTTTGAAATAGATAATCCCAGGCCATTACCTCCATATACATGGGCCAAGGTTGTTTCTACCTGTCTAAACCGTTGAAAAATAAGTTCATGGTTTTCCGGCGCCATGCCAATGCCTGTATCTTGAACATAAAATTCTATAAAACTTTCTTTTATTTTATATCCAAATTCTATGTTACCTTCTTTTGTAAATTTTACTGCATTATTCAACAAGTTACAAAGTACCTGCTTTATCCTGTTTCCATCTGTTTTAACCTGAATAAGATCATTGGGATTGCCGGCTAAATAAAGAAAATTTATTTTTTTAAGCTCGACTACTTTTTTATAGATTACAAATAATTCATTTAATAAATTATTGATATTAACCAATTCTAAATCAACATTTATTTGACCTGCGTCGATTTTTGAAATATCAATTATATCACTTATAATAGACAATAGCTGCTGGCTGCTCGCATTAATAATTTCAACAAAATCCGTGAATTTATCTTTTGCCAATTCCGGGTTTAAAAGAAAACCCGAAAATCCTACTATTGCATTCATGGGTGTGCGTATTTCATGGCTCATATTAGCCAGGAATGCTGATTTGAGATTGTCCGATTCCTCAGCCTTAACTTTTGCGATGTTTAGTTCCTCGTTAACTTTTTGAATATTGATTAAACTTTCAATTAATTCTTCATTAAGCATAAAATATTCTTTGGCCCGTTTTTCTTTTTCTATGTTTTGAAAGGCAAGTTCTTGGTTTAATTGTAAATACTTTACATTTTGCGCCTCAATTTGTTCGTTTTTTTCCTTGAGATTTATCTCCGCCAGCTTTCGTTCTGTGATATTGTGGACTACTCCCTGCATACCTGTAAATATTTGGTTATTATAAACCGGAATTGCTTTTATTTCAATATAAATAGTATTACCGTCAATAAGCACTACCTCCATTTCCTGTCCATTAACTTTCTTTTTGTTTTCTATTATATTTTTAAAAATATGTGTAACTCTCTGTACATAGTTTGTTTTATTATCTTCCGAGGAGAACTGACCTATTAATTTTTCTGGGCTTGTAAAGCCGAGTATTTTAGCAAGTGTATTATTGGCAAATACTATTATTCCCTGATCATTGGTTATAAAATAGCCGTCGTTTACTTCGTTAACAAAGTCTTTATATTTTTTCTCGCTTTCATGCTGAGCAGCTTCTGCCTGCTTGCTTTTAATTTCAAGTTCATGTTCGTGAATAGCTCTTTTAATCGCAGGGACCAACCGCTCAGTTTGTTTTTAACCACATAATCTGTTGCCCCGTTTAACATAGCATCAATTGCCCGGTCTTCTCCTAATGTTCCTGAAACGAATATGAAAGGTATGTCGGAATATTTTTCTCTTGACATCCGAAATGCTTCCAGTCCATCATAACCAGGCATTGTGTGATCAGATAATATTAAATCAATTTTTTTAGTTTCCAGGATATTTTTGAAATCATTTTCGTTATCGGCTAAAAAATAATCATGCCCAATTTCTGCACTTTCTATTAAAGTATGTATGAGCCTGGAGTCCGTTATAGAATCTTCAAGGTGCAGTATTTTTATTTTTTTGTCCATACATGAAGTTTTTAATAGTAATTAAAAAAGCAACTTCATTTAATATGTGCAGGAGGTGCTTCATTTATGACAACCCAATATTGTCCCAAAACTTTTATTGCATCAATGAATTGGACAATATCTACAGGTTTTACGACATATGAATTGGCACCAAGTTTGTAGCTTTCTACCAAATCTCTTTCCTCATGTGATGACGTTACCATGATTACCGGAATTAACTTAAGTTTTGGATCGGAGCGTATATGTCTAAGTACCTCTATTCCGTTCATTTTGGGCATTTTTATATCTAATAGGATAACTGCAGGAAGGGCATTTTCTAAACCAGCAAACTTACCACGTTTATGCAGGTATTCTAATGCTTCTTCACCGTCTTCTGCTACAACGACTTCGTTTGCCAGATTTTTTTCAGCGAGGGCAGCAATAGTAAGTTCAACATCTTTAGGACTATCGTCCACGATAAGTATTTTTTTTACTTCGGCATGCATAATTTTTTTCTTTATTAGTTTTGCTATTATTATGGTGAAATATAAATATTGTCCGAAATTAGGAATTGGATGACTGATATACTCCTCTTCTGACTCCAGATTTCGGGTTGTTAATTATTAGGTAAACTAAAGAAAAATGTAGCTCCTTTTCCGACTATACTATCCGCCCAACACTTACCGCCATGACGTACTATTATTCTATTTGCATCGGCAAGACCAATCCCAATCCCTTCAAAATCTTTGGCTTTATGTAACCGTTGGAAAACACCGAATAGTTTGTCCACATATTTCATGTCAAAACCAACTCCGTTATCCTTAATATAAAATATTGTATTGCCATTCTCTATTTTACCTCCGATATCAATAACTGCTTTTTCTTCGTTTCTGGAATATTTCAAAGCGTTGGAGATAAAATTGACCCAAACCTGTCTGATTAAGATTTCATCACCCTTTATATCCGGAAGTTCTGATATATTTATTTCAAAATTTCTATCAGTTAATTCATCGCTGAAAGTTTTAATAACGCCGTTTACCATATTTTTTGAATTAACTTTTGATCGTCGCATTTCTGTCCGGCTTAATCTTGAAAATGTCAACAATGCATCAATAAGGTTCCCCATTTCATGTGATGACTCTGAAATGGTTTTTAAATATCTTAAACCTGTTTCATCGAGTTGTGATGAATTATTTTTAATTAATAAATCGATATAGCCACCAATATGTCTTAAGGGAGCCCTCAAATCGTGAGAGACAGAATAGCTGAATGCTTCAAGTTCTTTATTGGCCGCTTCCTGTTTTACTTTCTCTTCGTTTTGAAAAATAAGTTCTTTGTTGGCAATAACTAACTCTGCTGCACGTTTTTCTTTCTCTTTATTTTGAAACCAGGAATTACCAATGGCTATTATTAGAAGAATAGTGAATAACGCCATTAAAATAAACATAATTATTGAAAATCGGTTAAATATTGCTACACTATGCTTATTTGTTTGCTTTCGTTGTTGAAGCAATGAGGCTTCTGCCTGCTGAATAACATTAGTAAACTTACGTATATGGTCGGTATTGAACTTGCCTTCTTTGGTAGAGGTATGAGCTATGGCTGCTGCTAACCCTTGTTTTCTTCTTATTTCAACCGTTTGTAATGAAAAATTCAAACGCTTGTGCATATAATAACTGAGCGAATCTATACGCGATTTTTGTATGGAATTATCCTGAACAAGTTGCCTGAGTTGTTCAATATTATCAAAAACTACATTTTTTGCATAAAATAAAGGTTCGAGAAAGGTACTATCGTTAGTAATAACAAAACCCCTTGAAGCAGTTTCTATATCCAGGCCAAATGAAAGTATGTTGCCCGATTTGTACATAACCTGCTCGGTGTGTTGCACCCATTTTTCTGAGTCAAGAAGTTTTTGGTTGCTTTGATAAACGAGGTAACCTAAAAACCCTACGCCTGCCAGAATAATAAAAGAGATAATAAAAAGTTTTTGAAGTATGCTAATTTTCATCTTTACAATTGTTTTTTAAGATTAAATGAACCCGGAAAGGCTCAGTGTAGCCAATATATCTAAGATATTTTTATTCATT
>Ga0265316_10003680_pt1 | contig 15449 bp, 8 predicted proteins | sample 4522metaG_FD_202092 | JGI IMG/M metagenome (GOLD analysis project Ga0265316, IMG submission 202092) | Rhizosphere microbial communities from Carex aquatilis grown in University of Washington, Seatle, WA, United States - 4-5-22 metaG | ecosystem: Host-associated > Plants > Roots > Rhizosphere >...
ATATTTAATATTCTGCTTTTTAATAATTCTGTCGTTAAGTGGTTTCTCCATTACCATTAATTGTAATTCTGAAAAAATAAGTATTGAAGGGCATGATTTAGATTATCTCCTTGACACAAAAAGAAAACTTGATATAAAATCTATTCCTTTTGACAATTTCAAAAATTATAAAAAAAGCGCCCCTAATTTTGGATTTTATGACGGTGTTGTCTGGTTGAAATTTAAAATTAATTGCCCTGTTAGCAAAGTCCTTGTTCTGGAATTAGAAAATCCAAACCTCGATATTGTGCAGATTTATGAAAAAAATAATAACGAAAAAAAATTCAAATATTTAACTTCTTCAGGTGATTATTTCCCATTTTCACATAGAAAAACCGAACACAGGTTTTTTCAATTCCCGTTACATTTTACTCAAAACATTACAAAGGAAATAATTATAAGAATTGACAACCACGGCGATCAGTTATATATCCCGATTTCCTTATCAAACCAGGAAAATCTGGCGAAAAGAGATTATTTTGAGCAGTACATTTCAGGAATTTATTTTGGAATATTATTGTTTGTCCTTCTTTTAAACCTCTTCATTTACCTGGTAATTAAAGAAGAAGCAAATCTGTATTATTTGCTTTATCTGGCGGGATTAATTTTCCTGCAATTGGGTTTAAGCGGATATGGGTTTCAGTTTATCTGGAAAAACAGTCCTTACTTCGCAAATCATTCATTGCCGATTTTGGCTTCTTTTTCAGTATTTGCATTATTAAAGTTTACCCGGTTATTTTTAAATACAAAAGAAATAATACCAAAGATTGATAAAATCCTGCACATAGTTTCTTTAATAATTCTTACAAATATTGGAATATCATTTATCGATTTATTTTTTGCTTATAAAACTTCAATTGTAATTATCAATATTCTCACTTTACTTTTGAATATTGCAATAATTCCAATTACTATTTTTGCCATAATGCAAAAATTCAAACCGGGCAGATTTTTCTTACTGGCATTTATTGTATTAATAATATCGGTTTTTGCATTTATACTAAGAAATTTCGGTATTCTGTCAAGCAATATTTTTACAAATTACAGTTTACAAATTGGATCGTCATTTGAAGTCATACTGCTTTCATTTGCAATTGTCGATAAATTTAAAACCTTTAAAGACGAATCATTAAGCAGACTTGAAGAGATGAATTTTCTTAAAAGCAGGCAAAATGAGATTCTTGAAAAACAGGTCATGGAACGAACTTTTGAAATTAATTTGCAAAAAGAAAAGTTGGCTTCAAAAAACAGGGAAATTACAGACAGCATTACCTATGCCAAGCGAATCCAAAATGCCATTCTGCCCCCTGTTGATCTAATAAAAAAACATTTGCCAGATAATTTTGTGCTTTACCTGCCCAAAGACATCGTAGCAGGAGATTTTTACTGGTTAGAAAATGTGAATAACAAAATAATTTTTGCAGTCGCCGATTGTACCGGACATGGAGTTCCCGGGGCAATGGTATCAGTCGTCTGCTATAACGCACTTAACAGGGCTGTTTGGGAATACGGCCTTACCGAGCCTGCTAAAATTCTTGACAAAGTTACAGATTTAGTCATCGAAACATTTTCGAAAAGCAACGAAGAAGTTAAGGATGGAATGGATATTGCCTTATGTTCCATTGAACCTGCAACTGGCAAGTTGGAATTTGCCGGAGCCAATAACCCGCTTTATCTGGTTAACAAAAACGAACTGATTGAAATCAAACCCGACAGGCAACCTATAGGAAAACATGCGAACAGGGTTCCATTTAAAAATAATACAATAGAACTGAATAAAGGCGATTTAATTTACATCTTCTCTGATGGTTTTGCCGATCAATTCGGTGGTATATCAGGTAAAAAATTCATGTATAAACAACTTAAGCAATTATTTATGGATTTGAGTCAAAAGTCTTTACCTGAACAATCAAATATTATTGAATCCCGTTTTAATGACTGGAAAGGCGAGTTAGAACAGATCGATGATGTGTGTATAATCGCGGTGAAAGTTTAATTCATTTCTTCTCAATAACCTGTTTCAAAGATAATTTTCTCAAAATGGGTAATGATTTTAGCGAAGCAACAACGACCAAAAGTGTCATGGCACCGCCGAAAATAACAGAAGGAACCAGTCCCATTATCTTGGCAGCAAGACCGGATTCAAACGCCCCCAATTCATTCGATGACCCAATAAAAATACTGTTCACTGCTGCCACCCTACCACGCACCTGATCGGGTGTGAAAAGTTGCAGGATTGTACCTCGGATTATTACGCTTACATTATCGAAAGCGCCGCTAAGAATTAGAAGAAAAATGGATAAATAAAAATTTCTTGATAGGGCAAATCCTATCATGCAAAGGCCGAAGCCGGTCACACATGAAAATAAGTATTTTCCTGTATTATTTACAGGAGGATAAAACATAAGAATAACCGACATAATAATTGCACCAATCGCAGGACTTGCCCTGAGCATTCCCAAACCTTCCGGCCCGACTTTCAAAATGTCTGATGCAAAAACCGGCAGCATTGCTACGGCACCGCCAAACAACACAGCAAACATATCGAGGGAAAATGCACCCAAAAGAACTTTGTTGTTGTAAACATACCTTATTCCTTCTTTTATACGGGAAAACATATTTTCATCATGTTTGATTATCTGAAATGACCTTACGCTTTTTATTCTCAGAATTAACAAAAAAGAAACAAGATAAAATACAAAAACCGTTGTATAGGCCGTAATTATTCCAAAAAATCCAAAAATCAAACCGCCTATTGCAGGCCCGATAACCGCAGCCACCTGCCAGTTTGCGCTGTTCCAGGTAGCTGCATTCGGGTAAAGTTCGCGCGGAACCAACTGTCCTAAAAATGCAGTATGCGCAGGCATAAGTATTCCACGTGACAAACCTGTCAGGAAAATTGTAATGAAAATAGGGAATACACCAAATTTTTGATAACAATGAAAAGAGGGTACGCTATAAAACATTAAAATTGCCGAACCAATCATCAGTATGGAAGTAGTGTAATTGATAATCTTCCTTCGATCCCATAAATCCACAAAATGTCCAGCAAAAAGGGCAATGCTGACCTGCGGAATAACTTCGGTAAGGCCAATAATACCTAGAAATAAAACATTTTTCGTCAGGCTGTAAAGATGCCAGCCTACAACAATAGACTGCATTACGGAAGCTGCAGTCATAAAAAAACGATATAAAAGGAAATATCTGAAATTATCGACTCTCATGACTGCAAAAGCATCGCTGGAAAAGAGTTTTTTCATTAAAAATAAATTAAATATTTTATGAGTTCGAAAATATAATAATGAAGGAAATGAGTCCCCTTTTGAAAAGGGCTTGTATTTTCATAATTCCCGTTTTTTTTTACAAATCTCTTAAACCAAACCTATTTTATTTTTTATCAAACAACCAATTAATTATAAATGTTAAAGAAAAAAATCATAAAAAAACCGGTATGAGAACCGGCTTTAATTTTATTTTTTCATTGGATATCCTCTTTTTTTTGCCGCTTCTTCAAGCCTTGCCTGAAATTTAGACTTTTGAACAGGCTTTTTCTTATTTTCATTCAACTGGTGTAAAATCTTTTCTTCATCTATCGACCTTTTAAAAATTTCATTCTGTACAATGGTTATTAAATTTGCCAGGAAATAATAATAAGTTAATCCTGCAGAAAAATTATTAAGGAAAAACATAAACATTACCGGCATCATATATGTCATGGCTTTCATCCCTGGCATTTGCTGACCGGAAGCATTGGCCTGATTATTCGTCCTGATGGTAATTATTGTTGTAACTGTCATCAGTAAATTGAACAGGCTGATATGATTCCCAAACATTGAAGTAATAATTGGGATATTGGTACTCCATGAATAAATTGAATCGTAACTCGACAAGTCTTTTGCCCATAAAAAACCCTGCTGCCTTAACTCTATCGATGAAGGGAAAAACCGAAACATGGCATAAAGTATTGGGAATTGCAACAGCATAGGTAAACAGCCGCCTAACGGGTTAACGCCAACTCTTTTATATAGACTCATAGTTGCCTGCTGGCGTTCCATGGCTTTTTCCTTTGGAATTTTAGCATTTATTTCATCGATCTGAGGTTTTAATACACGCATTTTAGCCATCGAGAGATACGATTTATATGTAAGCGGAAAAAGGATGAGCTTAATAAATATGGTAAGCAGGAAAATTATTAAACCGTAACTCGAAATAAAAATATTCAGAAAATTAAAAACAGGAATGATAAGAAAGCGGTTTATCCATTTCACAATCCAACTTCCAAGAGTTACCAGTTCCTCCAGGTCGAGATTGTATTTTTTCAAAGTCTGATAATGGTTTGGGCCAAAATAAAATGAAAAGGCAATGGTTTGGTCAGGTTTATTTTCATAAGGAATACTGATTTCAGAATTTAAAATTTTCAAAAACCGACTGGAATCACTAATATGTGTCGATTTCAAAGTTGCATTTTCAAAATAATTACCGGCAATAAGTACCGATGAAAAGAATTGTTGCTTATATGCAATCCATTTAAGCCTGTTCCTTGCATTTTCAATCTGCACACTGTCCCTTGAAGTGGGGCTTATTTTTTCAACTTCGTCCTGGAAATATTTATAATAAATAGATGTGTAACCATTTTCGCTGCTCTTAACCATTTCCTGACAAGGAATGTACATTTTCCAGTTAAGATCGAGCGATGAAGTATTTTTAGAAATTACGCTATCCATACCCATCATGTTGATATGAAAATCGATCATGTATGATTTTGGCCGAAGTTTATATTCATATTCAATATACCTGCCATTGCCTGCATTTAACCTTAATAAAAATATCCCGGCTGTATCTTTTTCATAAACAAAAAGACTTGTATCTTTTCCGGTTGGTTGAAAGAACAGGTCGTTTGTGTTAACAGGCCGGTTGTTTTGAGAATAAAAATTTAAACCAAAAATGGTTGAATCGCCATTAATAAGTATTAAAGGTTTTTTATCGAAAGTTTTATATTTTTTAAGTTCAACTTTAAAAGGCCGGCCTCCTTTATTTGAAAGAATAATTTTTACCAAATCATTTTCGATTGTATAAAATTCCTTTTTACCTTCGGCAGCGCTGGCAAAAGCTCCATAACTTTCTATTAAATGGTCCTTATGTTCTTTTGCAGATTTTAATGAGGAAATCTTAATTGCAGGTTCAATAACCTGTACTTTGTTTTGCTGCTGCAATTTAATATTTTCCTGTTGTTGTAATTGTTGAACCAATGCAATAGAATCCGCTTTACGCCGGGCTTCCTCCAATTGTTTTTGATTCGGACTGTTCCAAAGAGTAAAAATAACAAGGATAACTCCAATTAATATCAATCCAAATATAGTATTCCTATCCATTTTCTTTTAATTAAAAACCCTTATTTATCAGGGAAATACAAGTCTAAATAAAATTAATAAATTTTGATGGTCGTGATTTTTTAAAGTGCTGCAAAGATAAAAAGTTATTTATTATGAATATTCCAAAACTGCCCTGATAAAATCGACAAATAGCGGATGTGGTCTTAAAACGGTACTTTGATATTCAGGGTGGAACTGCACTCCGATAAACCATTTTTTGGAAGGCATTTCAATAATTTCGACAAGATTGCTATCGGGATTTATACCGACTGCCTGCATGCCGGCCTTTTCAAAAGCTTTTAAATATTCATTATTGAACTCGAACCTGTGCCTGTGACGTTCAGTAATATCACTTAAACCATAAGCTTTATAAGTTTTTGAACCTCTTTTAAGTCTGCAAGGATAAGCGCCCAACCTCATGGTCCCTCCTTTCTCGGTAACCCCTTTCTGGCTTTCCATTAGGTCGATAACAGGATGGGTTGTGGTCCTGACCATTTCTGTAGAATGTGCATCTGTAAACCCTAAAACATTACGGGCAAATTCAATGACAGCACATTGCATTCCAAGGCAAACCCCGAAAAATGGAATATCATGTTCACGGGCATATTTGGCGGCAAGTATTTTACCATCAATTCCACGATCGCCAAATCCGGGAGCAACCAATATACCCTGTATACCATCCAGTAATCCATCAATTGTTTGTTCGGTGATAAGTTCGGAATGAATACATTTAACTTCGACTTTACAATTATTTACTGCACCTGCATGAATAAACGATTCGAGGATAGATTTGTACGAATCCTGTAATTCAATGTATTTTCCTACAAGTGCGACTTTTACTTTAGATTTGGGATTTTTCAACCTTTTAAGAAATTCATTCCATGGAGTCAGGTCAGGTGCATGTCTTTCTTTCAATCCCAACTTTTTTAAAGCTGTAATATCGAGCTTTTCCTTTTGCATAAGGATAGGGACTTCGTAAATCGTAGATACGTCGATAGATTGAACAACTGATTCAAGATCGACATTACAAAAAAGAGCAACTTTTTTTCTGAGATCGGATGTAAGTTCTCGTTCGGTTCTAAGAACCAAAATATCAGGTTGAATCCCATTTTCAAGCAAAACTTTAACACTATGTTGTGTGGGTTTGGTTTTTAATTCGCCAGATGCAGCAAGAAAAGGCACAAGAGTAAGATGGATTACTAAGGTGTTGGTCGGCCCAAGTTCCCATTTTAACTGGCGAACAGCTTCTATATAAGGTAAAGATTCAATATCACCAACTGTTCCGCCAATTTCAGTAACCACTACATCGTATTTATGTTTTGAACCCAATAATTTAATACGGCGTTTTATCTCATCGGTGATATGAGGAATTACCTGAACTGTCTTTCCCAGGTAATCTCCTCTTCGTTCCTTGGTAATTACAGTCTGATAAATTTTACCTGTTGTAATATTATTTGCCTGAGTTGTTTGAATGCTTAAAAATCTCTCATAATGTCCCAGATCAAGATCTGTCTCGGTTCCATCGAAAGTGACATAACATTCACCATGTTCATATGGATTCAGGGTTCCCGGATCAACATTGATATAGGGGTCGAGTTTTTGAATAGTAACCGAAAAACCCCTTGCCTGCAATAACTTTGCCAGGGAAGCTGAAATAATTCCTTTACCAAGAGATGAAGTTACACCTCCTGTAACAAAAATATATTTTGTATTGGTGTGTGGTGTCTTCTGTATTGATTGACTCATCAAAATTATTCTTTCTTTTTCTCAATTAAAATAAAACTAATCTGTTACAATATTATCTATCATCCGAATTTTTTGTTCTAACAGTTTTATTTCTTCTTTTGCGCTGTCTATTTTCGATTGTACTTCATTTATCATAACTTCAGCATTTTTAGACTTAGTAAAAAAACCAATATTATTTTCCCATAATACTATATCGTTTTCAAGTTTTTTTAACCTGATAATCAGTTTGTCTCTTTCACGGTCAATTTTCATGTCCGATTTACGATTGTGAGGCATTTGCTCAATTTTAGTTTTGAAACGGATAAGTTTACGTTTCCCTTCATCGAGTTTTAAACTATCGAACACTTTATCGATTGCCTTTCTATATCGCAGTTGTATTTCTTCTTTTTGTTTTAAAGGAACAAATCCAATTTCAGCCCAGCGCCTCTGGAAATTTTTCAGATTTTCAAAATTATCTTCTACCTTACTTAATAAAGGATAATTCTCAATTTCCTCAATCAGAATTTGTTTGAGCTTCAGATTTTCTTCATATTTTGAATCGATATTGGAATAAAAGGAAGTTTTATTATTAAAAAATGTATCGCATGCGGCCCGAAAGCGTTTCCAAATCTGATCAGAAACCCTTCTTGGCAATGGTCCGATTTCTTTCCATTTTTTTTGAATGTTGATAATATCTTCCGTCGATTTCTTCCATTCTTTGCTATCTTTTAAAGCTTCGGCCTGAACACAGAGATCGAGTTTTAACTGTAAATTGTTATTTTGTTCTTCTTTTATTTTGCCATAAAAATTTCTTTTAAGAGCGAAAAAATTATCACATGTAGTCCTAAACCTTTGATATATATGGGTATTGTCTTTTTTAGGAGCAAAACCTATTGATTTCCATAAATTCTGAAGTTCAATTAATTCTTTTGACTTATTCTCCCATTCCTTCATTGTTGCGGGTTCAGTATTTAAAATTCCTTCTGCTTTATCGCAAAGTGTAGTTTTGGCATCAAGGTTATTCTGTTGTGTAATTTTTATATTTTCGAAATGTTCCTGATGCTTTTTATTAATTTTACTTGTAATTTCTTTGAACCGGTTCCATATTTCTGTTCGCATTTCATGAGGAACAGGACCTATTTCGCGCCATTTATTATGAAATTCCTGTAATTGTTTAAATGCCTTTATAACCGAGGGTTCTAATAAAAGTTCCTCAGCTTTTTCACAGAGTTCAATTTTTGCTTCAAAATTCTTTTTCAGGTCGAGATCCCTAAGCTCTTTATTGATTTTAATAAAATCATAAAACTTTTCAACCTGATGGTTGTAATTTTCCCAAAGATTATTTAATTCGGTTTGCGGAACCGGGCCAATCGAACGCCATTTTTTCTGCAGTTCCCTGAATGTTTGAAAAGTGTCATTCATTGATTCGGTACCATTGATTAACACTTTAATCTCTTCAATAATATGTTGTTTAATCTTTAGGTTACCTGTTTTTTCAAATTCAGATTTGCGAATATATTCTGACTTCATGTCCTTATAACGTTTAAGGACATCTTTTAATTTTTCCTCAAGATTATCAGTTTCCGGCAAATAATCTTCCAATCGGCCTCCCCTATCAACATATTGCTTGCGCAATTTTTCGAATTCGGCTTTATGCTTTTTATAAAACTGTATTTTAATATTATCAAAATCTGATTTGAGCTGTTCAACAGGTTTCTCTGTCAGGAATTTTTCAGCTATTATAATTAATTCCTCTTTAGTACAAGTTGAGTAATCATTTGAGGCGTTCTCGTTATGAAGGCCTTCTGCTGGTTCTTCCTCATCATCCATTAAATTTTCAGGAACCTGAAGATCTTCAGGTAAAATAACCTGTTCGATCTTTACTTCAAATTCATCGGAATCCTGATCAGTTTCAATATTGCTTTCCGTTTGATTTTTTAATTCCTGTTGAGGTTCGCTAATTGGAACACCGGTTGATTCAATATTCGGAATTTTTTCTTCATTTAGAAGTGGGGAAGGTTTCTCCTTAGTTTCGACAATTTCTGGTGCTTTGCCGAATTGTTCATCATGAACAGAACCATTTAAATTGTTAGGATCCATACTATAAAACTTTTGATACACAATATTTCAAGTTACGAAAATAGGTATTTACAATTTAATACTCAAAGAATTTTCTTAAAAAAACGGCAAATAGCCAACGGTTCAGGATAAACCTGAATAAATTAACGATAAAAAGTGAATAGACAGAATGAATAAAGGCTGCATTTTCTATTATGATACTGATAATTTTTTCATCAGCAGAAGGCTGTTCATGACGACCGTTACCGAGCTAAAAGCCATAGCCATTCCTGCAATCATTGGATTTAGCTGTATGTGCCATAAAGGATATAATATTCCTGCTGCAACAGGAATAGCAATAATGTTATAGAAAAAAGCCCAGAAAAGATTTTGCCGAATAGTTTGAACCGTTTTTTTTGAGAAATCTATTGATGTAATTAATTTTAACAGGTCGCCCCTGAGCAAAACAATTTGAGCACTTTCAATGGCAATATCTGTTCCGGTTTCCATTGCAAAGCTCACATCGGCCTGTGCAAGTGCAGGAGAATCATTAATTCCATCGCCGGCCATTCCTATCTTTTTTCCTTGTATTTGCAAAGCTTTTATATAATTTGCTTTTTCAATTGGAAGCATATTAAATTTATATTCCTTAATACCGGTTTCTAAAGCAATAGCAGATACTATATTTTCATGATCCCCGGATAAAAGATGAACTTCTATATGATGGGAATTTAAAATTTTTATTGCTTCTTTGGCTGAATCTTTTAATATATCTGATATAGCCAAAATAAATTTCAGATTTTTTCCCTGTGAAACATACACAACCATTTTGGCTTCATGTAATAATTTTTCCGAAACACTGGCAAAGGGTTCTGAAACAGAAATTCCCGAACCGAGCATCATTTGCCGGTTACCAATCCTGTATATTTCTTCCTCATATATTGCTTCGATACCTTCTCCCGCAGAATTTTTAAAATGAGTCAGATTGATTTTTTTTAACCCTAATTTGCTGAGAAAATTTACAACAGCTTTTGCCGAGGGATGTTCTGATTGAATTTCCATACTTAGAATAACAGAAAGCAAATTCTTATCTAAAGACTCTAAGGCAGGATAAATTTCGTTTACAGTTTGTTTTCCCATAGTCAGGGTTCCGGTTTTATCAATCGCAATTATATCTAAATTGCATGCTTTTTCAAGGCTTGAAGCATCTTTTATCAGGATTCCTGCTTCAGCAGCCTTTCCAATCCCGGCAATTAATGCAGTCGGGGTGGCAAGGCCCAATGCACACGGACAGGCTATAACAAGAACTGCAAATAATGCGTTAAATGCCATAATCAGGTTATGATTGGGCGAAAGCAAGTACCAGCAGACAAAACTCATCAGTGCAATAGAAATAACTATCGGAACGAAAATTTCTGCAATCCTGTCAACAAGTTTTTGGATTGGAGCTTTGCTTCCCTGGGCTTCTTTGACCTGTCTGATAATCTGGGAAAGCAAAGTATCGCTCCCCACGCGTGTGGCCTGCATGATAAAACTACCTGATTGGTTCATGGTAGAACCTATCACCTTATCATTTTTAATTTTTTCGACTGGAATACTTTCACCGCTTATCATGCTTTCGTCGATAAAGGAGGAACCTTCGACAACAGTTCCATCTACCGGAATTTTTTCTCCCGGTTTAACCCGAAGCAGGTTTCCGGGAATAATTTCTTCAACAGGAATTTCCAATTCAGTTTCTCCCTTAATTAAGCAGGCAGTTTTAACCTGCAGTCCCATTAATTTCTTAATTGATGAAGAAGTTTTTTGTTTGGCTTTTTCTTCGAGATACCGGCCCAATAAAATAAAGGTTATAATAATTACGGAGGATTCATAATATACATGAGGTTCAAAACCATGGTTGACCAGAAATTTTTGAAAAATAGTATTAAAAAAACTAAATATAAATGCAGCGCCTGTTCCCAATGCAATCAAAGTATCCATGCTTGAAGAACCATGTAATAATCTATTAAACCCAATAATATAAAATTGGCGGCCAAACCAGAAAATTACAGGTATAGTCAGGATTAATTCCAACCAATATAAATTAGTCAGATGGTGATAAAACATTGATAAAATAAAAACAGGTACAGAAAAAAAAGCAGCGCCTGAAACACGGATAAACATGTCATGTATCATTTTGGCCTGGCGCTGTTCGTCCTTTTCGACAGAGGATGCAATATCTTCAAATAATTGATATCCCGCGGGAGAAATAGCTTCAGAGAAATCTTTAAATCCCGATTTTCCAGGATCAAATTCAACCAAAACACTTGCACTTGCATAATTAACTTCAGCCTTAACTACACCAATAATTGATGAAATAATTGTCTCAACATTTCGGGCACATGTAGCGCACGACATACCCCCGACTTTATAAATTAATTTCTCAGTCATTATTATTATAATTCAATAAAAAACAATATTCCCACAGATTAGTTAAAGTAATAAATAATAAAGTTTAATCTGATTTCTAAAAAAAATAAGAAAATATTATTTCAATAATTTCACAATGAAATCTTTTGATTAACCAATATTATCAAATCTTCCAGGGATAAAAATAAAATAGTTTAGTTAAGCCGAAAACATTTGCAAATCGTGGAGCTTTTTGTAAAAACCGTTCAATTTCAGCAAATCTTCATGCCTGCCACGTTCAGCAATCCGACCTTCATTTATTACACAAATTTCATCGGCATGAACTACTGTCGATAGCCTGTGGGCAATGACAATGGTGGTCCTGTTTTTCATCAGTTCATTTAATGCATCCTGGACAAGGCGTTCAGATTCTGTATCGAGCGCCGATGTGGCTTCATCGAGAATGAGAATGGGAGGGTTTTTGAGGACTGCCCTGGCGATGCTTATGCGTTGCCGTTGTCCTCCCGATAGTTTGCCACCACGATCGCCTATAATATGTTCATATTGGTGCCTTGTTGTTGAAATAAATTCATGCGCATGTGCTACATGCGCTGCTGAAACTACATCGTCGTAAGTGCAACCTTCCCTTCCAAAAATAATATTATTATAAAATGTATCATTAAATAGTATGGGTTCCTGGTTCACAATTCCCATTAGTTGCCTCAGGTCTTTAATTTTGAAATCCTTAATATTTATCCCATCAATGATAATTTCGCCATGTTCTATATCGTAAAACCTGGGCAATAAATCGACTAAGGTAGATTTACCCGAACCTGACTGACCAACCAGCGCAACGGTTTTTCCTTTTTCTATCCTTAAATTAATATCCTGCAAAACATCATGATGTTCATATTTAAACGATACGTTACAATATTCTATATAACCGGTAAAATCGTTTTTGGATATGGCATCTTTTTTTTCCCTTACTTTATTTTCTGCTTTTAGGATAAAATCAATTCGTTCGGCCGATGCCAGGCCTTTCTGAATATTATAATAAGCCGTTGAAAATCTTTTTGCCGGTTCAATGATCATGTAAAATGTTGCCAGGAATACAAAAAGTTCCTGTGGTAACATCGAAGTTTTATGATTCAGGATAAGGGACGCGCCATAAACCATTACCAGTATCATGACTATTGTTCCAAGAAATTCACTAACCGGGCCTGCCAATGAGCGTTTGCGGTTAATTTTTATTGTAAGCCTGGTAAAATCACTATTAATTTCCCTGAACCTTTTTTCGACAGGTTTTTCAGCATTAAAAGCTTTTACAATCCTTAAGCCGGAAAGAGTTTCTTCAATCAAGGCAAGAAGAGTCCCCAGTTTGGTCTGGCTTTTAAAAGATCTTTTTCTCAGGTTCCTGCCAATACGGCCAATAATTAAACCGCTGACAGGAAGCAATACGAGAACAAAGAGGGTCAATTTAGTATTGCTAAATAACAAAAAGCATATATAAATCAATATAGTAAGCGGATCGCGAAGGACCATTTCCAGCGAACTTATAATCGATGCTTCAATTTCCTGGACATCATTTGTCATTCGCGACATCAGGTCCCCTTTTCTCTCGTTTGAAAAGTACGACAACGGTAAAATAAGTATCTTTTCATACAAATGATTACGAATATCCCGGACTATATTTGCCCGCATGGGCGTTAAAAAATGCAGTGACAAATAGCTGAATAAATTTCTCAATAACGAGAAAAAAACTATAGATATACTTACTATAATCAATGTATGATATTTGCCATAATGTTGAATTAATATGGTGAAAATGTAATCCAGGTAATGGGTGATATTTGTTATTGAAAAACCCATTGGTTTATTAATAACCGGTTGTGTGCCGAACATAATCCCAAAGAAGGGCGACAACAATACGAGGGTTGAAATAGAAAAAACTACGGCAAGAACATTAAAAAAAATATTCAGCGCACCGTATTTCCAATAAGGTTTTACATAAAATAATAGAGAAAGAAAACGATTCATTTCAAATAGGTTGTTTTAGTAAATAAAATACTGCAAGCACTAGAATTATAATATTCATTTCTTCCAAAAGCATTAAATTGTGCCAAATGTAGAAATAAAAACATAATTATGTTGGAAGCAGTTATTAAAATTAGAACGGTTTATTTGTGGGATTATTTTAAGGATAAATATTCAGGTTAATAGACTGTAGGCTTTTAGGCTAAAGAAAATTAACTTTTTCATGAATTTCGAATATCGAATAAAGAATTATGATTTAAGAAGTTTTTGAACTTTATTATTCTAAAACCGATATTATCATTCTATATTCTTTTTTGAAATAATTTGAAGTTTTCTTGGTCCTGCCAAATAGATGACCTTGAATGTGTATAGTAAAAAACTGGAAAATTAATTTAATCTATTACTTAACCCCTGTAAAATTTGAAGGAGTTATATTTTTTAATTCATTTTTTACCTGTTCAGAAACATTAAGCCTATCGATAAAATCGGAAATGGCTTTTTTGTCAATCGGTTTATTTGTTCTCGTAAGGTCTTTCAGTGTCTCGAAAGGATTGGGATAACCTTCCCTTCGAAGAATTGTTTGAATGGCTTCGGATACCACTGCCCAGTTTTTTTCTAAATCTTCTTCTATTGCAGGTTTGTTGACAGTTAATTTTTCCAGGCCTTTTTGCAAGGATTTCATTGCAATTAACGTATGGGCCAATGGAACGCCGACGTTTCTTAAAACCGTGGAATCGGTCAAATCGCGTTGCATCCTTGATATTGGAAGCTTTGCAGAAAAATGTTCGAACAAGGCATTTGCGATTCCCAAATTCCCTTCCGCATTTTCGAAATCTATGGGATTTATCTTATGGGGCATTGCCGATGAACCAACTTCATCTTTGTTAATTTTTTGTTTAAAGTATTCCATCGAAATATAGGTCCAACTATCGCGGCATAAATCTATTAAAATGATATTGATGCGTTTCAGGGCATCAAAAGTGGCAGCGAGGTTGTCGTAATGCTCAATTTGTGTTGTTGTCTGTGAACGATCAAGGCCGAGGACATTGTTAACAAAATTATTGGCAAAAGCAATCCAGTCGATTTGAGGATAAGCAACAACATGGGCGTTAAAATTACCTGTGGCACCCCCGAATTTTGCCGACCAGGGAATGGTTTTCAGTTGTTTAATCTGTTTTTTTAATCTTTCTGAAAATACTTTTATCTCTTTTCCAAGCCTGGTAGGCGAAGCAGGCTGGCCGTGCGTATGTGCAAGCATAGGAATGGATTCCCATTCCAATACATAGCGATCAAGTATGGAAAGAATTTTATCAGTAAATGGATAAAAAACGTTTATCAGCGATTCCTTTAACAAAAGAGGTGTAGCTGTATTATTTATATCCTGTGATGTAAGGCCGAAATGAATAAATTCTTTAACATTTGCTAATTGCATGCTTTCGAACTTTTGTTTCAAAAAATATTCAACAGCTTTTACATCGTGGTTAGTAATTTTTTCAATGTCCTTGATAGATTGGGCATCTTCAATATTAAATTGTTTGTAAATTTCCCTTAAAACTGAAAACTTGCTTTTGTCGAAATGGCTTAACTGGGGCAAAGGCAGTTCACAAAGTGCTATAAAATATTCGACTTCAACCAAGGCCCTGTAACGGATTAATGCAGATTCGGAAAAATAGGTTGACAATTCTTTTACTTTATCACGATATCGGCCATCAACTGGCGAAATAGAAGTAAGCGGATTTAATTCCATTTTTAAATGTTTGGTAACACAAAGTTATTAAAATTTCAGTATTGAGAAGTTTTATATAATTGCAGGTACATTTTTTCAATCCAATT
>Ga0265316_10003684_pt1 | contig 15441 bp, 13 predicted proteins | sample 4522metaG_FD_202092 | JGI IMG/M metagenome (GOLD analysis project Ga0265316, IMG submission 202092) | Rhizosphere microbial communities from Carex aquatilis grown in University of Washington, Seatle, WA, United States - 4-5-22 metaG | ecosystem: Host-associated > Plants > Roots > Rhizosphere >...
AGCCGAATTGCGCGCCGGTGCCGATGCTGTCAACGAAGCAGGCGCCCATCATTATTTTAAAGAGGAGATCAAACTTTACGGAGTCAAGAATGGTGTAGTCAGGGGAATGGCCAATAAATACTGGAAGGACGCTAAATCGTTAAGCAAGCTGGAGATCTTCGCGTTGTGCGAAGATTTATTGCGCACGGATTACATGGAAGAGGCATTTATCGTCGCGGAATGGGTGCCCAAGTTGACGAAACAATTTGAATTGTCAGATATAAAACTGTTCAAAAGATGGATCGATTCCTATCTCAACAACTGGGCTAAGTGCGACAGCTTTTGTAACCACAGCGTCGGGAATTTTGTGGCGAAGTATCCGGAAAGCATCGAAGAGATTGTGAACTGGACAGAATCTCCGAACAGATGGATGAAAAGAGCGGCGGCGGTATCCTTGATCATCCCGGCCAAACACGGGCAGTTTCTCCCGGAAATCATCCGGATAGCCGATCGGTTACTATTGGACAAAGACGACATGGTGCAAAAGGGTTACGGTTGGATGTTGAAGGAAGCGAGCGAGCAGCACCTGGATGAGGTGTATCAGTATGTTTTGAAGCACCGGAAAGACATGCCGCGGACAGCTTTACGTTATGCTATTGAGAAAATGCCGCCGGAAATGAAAGCCGAGGCGATGAAAAAGGTGTAGCTTGCGTTCTTTAATTCTCAATTAATCCGAGGCTGTCCGAAATCTCCCAGATTGCCTGATCAAAGCCATTCTCCCCCTTTCGCGAAAGGGGGAATTAGGGGGGATTTACTCCTGCCGGGTTCCAATATTCATCGCTATTTTTATTTCTCTATATATTTTCAGACAACCTCGAAAAGCGCCTTCTCAAGGTCATCAACCATCGGCTGTTTATTTCCCGATCGAGACTTCGTTCAATCTGACCATGCCCATCGCGTCGGGAGTGAAGCCGTGGATATTCGGCTTAACCAGTGTGTAGTTTTTGCCGAACCATAAAGGCAAAACCGCCGCGTCATTGACCAGCAGTTGTTCAACCTGTTGATAGTCTTTCAGGCTCTTTGCGGAGTCCTGTTCTTTGCCGGCTGTGGCCAGTAAGGAATCAACCGCGGGATTGCTGTAGCCGCCGTAGTTGCTTTCGGTGTTACTGGCAAAAAGCAGGTCCAGAAAATCCTGCGGGTGCGGATAATCGGCGCTCCAGCCGCTGTCGAACATATTATCCAGTTCATCTTTGGTGTGGTAGAGGAACCTTTCCGGGTCGATTTCCCTGATCGTTACTTCCACGCCCAGGTTGGTCCTCCATTCACTGACCAGCGCCTCCAGGTCCGCGCTTACCGCGCCGCCGTAACCGGCGGTGGTGAGGACGATCGGCGGAAGTTTGGAGACATCGCCGTAAGTGGATTGTTTGATCAGATCCAGGGCTTTCTGTGGATTGAAATTCAACCCCTGCAGCTGGGAATTATAGCCGGGCATACCCGGCGGCAGGATGCCGTTGGCCTTGTCCATCATGCCTTTGTAAACCAGCGAAACCAGTTTATCCTTATCCACGGCCATCGCAAAAGCCTGCCGGATTTTGGGATCGTTAAAAGGAGCTTTGGTACAATTAAACCCGATATAACTGAAACTCAATTCCGGAGTAATTGTCAATTGGCTGAGATATTGTCCGGCGGGGTCGGTCACTTCATCGATGTAGGGCAGAGACACGCCGGTAGCATCGATATCGCCGGTTTCATATAACCTTTCCGGCACACCCGACCACAGACCATAATTAACCGATGCTACTTTCGCGACATCGCCGTAAAAATTATCATTCCGCTGCAGAATAAATGATTTGTTCGCGACCCAGGTCTGCAGTTTAAAAGGGCCGCTGCCGTTCGGCTGTTTCCACCAATCGGCGCCTTTACTGACATTATTTTTATCCACGACAAAAGCGGTCGGGTAAGTAAGCATGTACAGGAAGTAACTGCGTGGAGCATCGATGGTCACCTGCAGCGTATAATTGTCGATAACTTTTACCCCGCTGATCGATGTTGCTTTACCAGCAAGCATATCCTTTACTCCAACAATATCGCCCAGGTACGGTCCGGCGGTCTGCGAACCGGTGGCCGGATTACAGGCGCGCTCCCAGGAATATTTGAAATCGTCGGCTTTAATCTCGCGGCCGTCCTGGAATTTCACCCCCTGTTTGATGGTAAAGGTATAAACGGTGCCGTCGCTGCTGATAGTCCAGCTTTTGGCTATATCGGCAACGGGTTGCAGGTTGCTGTCCAGCGTTACCAGTCCGCTGAATATTTGCATAATAAAGTCATGCGAGCTGGCATCCCCGGAAGTAGCCGGATCCAGCGTCAGCGGATCGGTGCCGTACAGGTGCAGTACTGCGCTGCTGCTGCCGGAAGCGATCGTGACTCCCGTCGTAGCCGTGGTTTTCACCGGCTGGCAGCCGCTCAGCGCGATGGAGATCGCCAGTAACGGCAGGACTATGGATGTAATCAGTTTCTTCATTGAACTCATAATAATAACAATATAGCATAAGTGAGAAAGAAGTGTGAAGAATAAGTTAACAGTTGGCAGTTGTGAGTTATCAGTTTTAAGTTACCGGCAATAAAAAAAATCGTTTTTACAAGTCTAACCGGTAAGCATATACCACGTTATCCGGTGTGGGATGAAAATCAAATTCGTGGGTACGCTTAAATCCCATGCGTTCATACATCTCGCGGGCGACTTTCATCAGTTCGGTGGTATGCAGACCGAGTGTTTTGGTCCCCCGTTCCCGACAGCGGCGGATGCATTCTTCCATCAAAGCACGCCCGATGCCGAGTCCCCTGTGATCAGGGTGAACGGCTAGCAGCCGTATGCCTGCCCACCCTTCCGGCCAGCCGTTGTCGGTGCCCTGTGGATATAGTGTGACCGCGCCCGCAATATGATTATTTGTTTCGGCGATAATTAACTCGGAGTCTGCTATCCGGCTTTGTACGTCCTCCATATCTTGCCGATACCATGCCCAGCTATCCGGCGGCATCGATTTTTCATATTGCTGATAAGCAGCCACCAGCAGCCGTGAAACCTCTTTAAACTCGCCGGATTGGGCATTTCTCAGTGTAATATTATTATTTTTTAATTCCATAAGCGTCTTTCCGAACTTATTATTCATTTAATATTATTGGATTGCTTTTGTTACCATACGCGAAACGTGACCGGGTAAATATGAGGAATGCTTGCCCGGTCCGCCGACCACGATAATATGCAGGTTTTCTTTCCGGATTGTCGGAGGGATCATGCTGTCTGCGGGCATGCCGGGATGTTGCTTCTCGCGGGCTCGTTCATAAAAAGCCCGGCGCGGGACGCGGGCGCGTTCATAGAGATAATCGATAACGGACTGTTTGGAAAAACCATCTTTGGCTATCGTCGCGGCATGCTCCGGGCCGAGTGCCAGCACCGCATCTCCGCCTAATCCCCGGACATGGTTATTGCCTAGGGTAGCCATCGTACCGGCAATGGTGGAGAGGACCTCTTCCGCATTCAAGGCGTCGTGGTCGTTAATATTATGCGGGTTTTCGACGCCCACCACGCTCACGGTGCTGGTCTCCGCAGAAAATCCCCTTTCCACGCTCAATGGTTCCCACGGACTGTCATTCTCATTTTCGGCGATGCAAAATGTATATTTACCCGGTTGTCCCTGGGTGGACATATCTGTTATTCCAGGGAAAGCGTCGCCAATATTCGCCAGTATTAATCTGATTGCCCTGCCGATAGTCGCATTGGCTCGCCAACCTGGTCCAAACGCTCCGGATTTGGCATTGATGTCCAATTTTTTAACGATCGGCCCGTTAATAATCAATAAAGGCGCGATCGGTTCAGTGGTAGGCTGCATAAATGCCAGGCGGAATTCTTCCTCACACATCGCGGAGATAGCTGCTATGAGCACTGGCATATATTCCGGGAGGCAACCGGCCATAACCGCATACCTGGCGATCCTTTCAATGGTGGCCTCAGCCCACGCCGGAGGGATGGCGCCGATTATTTCCCGCGGCTCCCTGTGTGTGCCGGACATCATCATTTTTACGTTTTCTGCCGTAGGCGGAATTATCGGCAACCCGTCGGTCCAACCTTTTTCAAGGTAAAAATTGAATAATTCTTCCACGGGATCAGCCATTATAAATTCCTTTGTGAGCGGTCTTTTATCTTCATTTTCAAGTAAATTATAGTGCAAGTACCGGCATAATAACATAAAATTAGTGGTATAATAAACCACCTGAAAACCAAAGAAGGTACACCGTTAGGGAAAACGTGAATAACTATCCAAAAGTCCGGGAATTGCTGGAAGCGCGGGAGGAAAACCTTTCTCCTTACGCGCAAAAAAGCCGTTTATCCAAAGGGCGCCAACGGGAAGAAAAACCGGACGCTGTGCGCACGGCTTTCCAGCGCGACCGCGACCGGATCCTGCATTCCAAGTCATTCCGGCGTCTGAAACACAAGACCCAGGTCTTTATCGCTCCGGCGGGCGACCATTACCGGACCAGATTGACGCATACTTTGGAAGTATCGCAGATCGCCCGTACTATCGCGCGCGCTTTGAATTTGAATGAAGACCTGACGGAAGCGATCAGCCTGGGACATGACCTGGGGCATACACCTTTCGGGCATGAGGGTGAGAATGTATTAAACGATCTCTCGCCCAATGGATTCAAACACAATGAACAGTCATTACGCGTGGTTGATTTGCTGGAAAAAGACGGACAGGGTTTAAATCTGACCTGGGAAGTTCGCGACGGTATCGTCAATCATTCCAAATCGCGGGCAAAGGTACTGGGCAGTGAATGGGGTTCTGTCAGTACCCTCGAGGGTGAGATCGTGAAGCTGGCAGATTTGGTGGCGTATGTTAATCATGATTCCGATGATGCTATTCGCGCCGGAATTATCCGGGAAAGCAGCTTACCGGAAGCGGCAACAAAAGTGCTTGGGAATTCTCCTTCAGAAAGAATAGATACGATGGTTCGCGATATGATCAAACATTCCTGGCTGGTCAGCGGCCTGGATACCGGCAAAAAAGTTACCGGTCCTGCCATCCGCATGAGTCCGCGTGTGCGAAAAGCCACGGGTATTCTGCGGGATTTCCTCTTCGAGCGCGTCTATTATGTCCAGGCGGCTTTACCGGCAACGGAGCGGGCGCGGGAAGCCATCCGTTTTCTTTACGGTTATTATTTGAAACACACTGAGGAATTACCGCCGGAGTACCGGCTACACAGCGATTTAAAATGGCGCGGCGTGATCGATACCATCGCCGGCATGACCGACCAATATGCATTAAAAACCGCCGAAGAATTGTCCAAAAAGAACTCCGGCTGCATATCGTTCTGAAGTTACGAAGTACCTGAAGAATCTCCTTGGGGTAGCAGGTATTCGACGGGCCGCGAGCGTCTTTACGTCTCGGGTAGATTCGGGCCGTGGGAGAAAAAGTGGAGAAACAATACTATGTCTATATTATGAGCAGCCGGTCAAGTACCCTATATATTGGTTCATCACGTGATTTGATGAAGCGCGTTTTGGAACACAAGGAAAAAGTTGTTGAAGGTTTTACGAAACATTATTCCATAGACAGGTTGGTTTATTATGAAGCTTGTGAAACGCTGGAAACTTCTCTTAACCGCGAGAAACAGCTCAAAGGATGGACCAGGGCAAAAAAGATGGCGTTGATTGAATCTGTAAATCCCGCGTGGAAAGGCTTAAGTTTAGAACTGATGGATCAGCCAAATGAAAAAAATTACAAAAAAGACAATTATCAAGCGTGGCGTTGTCAACGAGTATCGAAAGCGGGGCCATCTTTAGAATATAGTGGAGCAGGAGATCCTTCACTTCGCTCAGCGCGACAGGCGGAAGAATTGTCTTTACTTAGTCCTCAAAGCCTTCCATAATATAGTCAGTAAGTTATTCTTTTTATGCTTTCCCTTTGAAAAAATATATGCTAAGATATTTGTCTCTATGAGCACTGTAGACGAAGTAAAACAGAAATTAGACATCGTTGAAGTTATCGGGCAATATACCAAACTGACGAAAGCCGGACGTAACTTCAAGGCCGTTTGTCCTTTTCACAATGAGAAAACGCCGTCTTTTTACGTGTTTCCCGAAAGGCAGTCCTGGCATTGTTTCGGCGCGTGCAGCACCGGCGGCGATGTTTTTACTTTCGTGATGAAAAAAGAAGGCCTGGATTTTGGGGAAACATTGCGTCTGCTGGCGGATAAAGTGGGTGTCAGTTTACCGACCCACATCGAAGCGGGTCCGAAAAAAGACGAAAAGGATAAATTATTCCAGGTTAACGAGGCGGCGGTGCAGTATTACCACAATCTGCTGGTCAATTCCTCGGTGGGGGAAAAAGCTAAAAACTACCTGCTGGGGCGTGGTCTGACCATGAAGTCGATCAATGATTTTCAGCTCGGGGTCAGTCCGGACGCCTGGGAAAACCTGCTGACGTATCTGAAGGAAAAGAATTTCAGCGAAAGCGAAATGCTGGATGCGGGATTGATCATGAAAAATGAGGAAGGAAGAACCCGCGACCGTTTCCACAACCGCCTGATGTTCCCCATTCGTGATGCCCGCGGCCGCACTACGGCTTTTTCCGGCCGGGAGCAGGATGGTTCCCAGCCCAAATATATCAATTCGCCGCAAACGGCTGTCTTTGACAAAAGCGGCACCATTTACGGTATCGATATGGCCGCTTCCGCGATCCGCACCAAAGACTTGGTAGTCATCGTCGAAGGTTACATGGACGTGATCATGGCGCATCAATACGGATACAATTACGTGGTCGCCTCCATGGGCACGGCTATTACCGAAAAACACATCGCCATTCTGAAAAGATTAACGAAAAACATCGCCCTGGCGCTCGACCCGGACAAAGCCGGCGAAGAAGCAATGACGCACAGCGTCGATTACGAGAATACTGCCGAGGTCGAAATAGTTGTAGTTTCGTTACCCGCCGACGAAGACCCTGATGAAGTGATAAAAAGGGACCCGAAGATCTGGGAAGCGGCGATCGCAAAAGCGAGCCCGCTGGCGGAATATATGGTGAATTTCACCGCATCCAAATTTGATCTGTCTAAAACTACGGAAAAATCGAAATTGATCGGACTGCTTATTCCGTTGATCGCCAAAGTAAAAAACGATTTACGCCGTGATCGGTGGTTAAGAACACTGTCTAAGCTGACTAAAATAGAATATAATGTGATTGAAGGCCTGTTAAAAAAGTCGCTTATCGATACGACCGCGCGCAAGCCTTTAAATCGGTCTGCTATTGTTCCCGTTGATACAATTGGCTATAATGCGCGTGAGGAGTACTGCCTCGCTATTTTACTACAACACCCGGAGTTGAAAAAACAGGAAGAAGGTTTACATCCGGATTATTTCCAGAATGTCGTTAATCGTGAGATTTACTGCGCTTGTCTGGAAACCGATGACACGCTGGCGTTAAAGGAAAAGCTGGAGCCGGTCGTCCGGGAGAAACTGGAATTAATTACAACCAAACAAACACCCTCGGATAGGGTCGCCGCCAAGTTTACCGAATGCGTATTGGCCTTGCGCAAGGCCTTCCTGCTGAATCAGGAAGCGATCAGGGCAGAAGTATTTGCCATGGAAGCGGAGACCGGCGGCACGGGGGCGGCCCTGGCCAGACTGCAAGAGGAAGGCATTGAGCCGAGTGTGCAACTGAAAAATGTCTTTGCCCGTAAACCGCGGGTAATAAGGAGAACAAATGGACGAAGAAATAACTAACTCCCCTGATTTTGACCCCGAGGCCAAAGAAGAGGAAATAATAGAAGAACCGACCGAAGACACGATTTTAGAAGAGCCCAGTGCCGAAGACCTGGAGATGGAAGCTCAGGCTGAGGTGCTGGAAGACCAGGATCAGGAAGTCGGGGACGACCCCGTGCGTTTGTATCTCCATGAGATAGGGCGGGTGCCGTTGCTGACCGCGCGTGATGAGAAAACGCTGGCTAGAAGAATTGAAGAAGGAAAGCGCATCGCGGAGATCCGGCGTGAGCTGGAAAAACAGGGCAAGCATACTACCGCGACCGAGATATTATTGACTATGTTGCGGCAAGTTGGCCAGGCTACGGCTATTATTACCCAGGTGCAGGAATACCTGGAGTTGCCGCCTAAAGCAAAATTCCGCGATATTGTATCCAATGAAAAATTGCGTTCCGGGATTGACGGTGTGATCGATCAGGAATTAGTAGCCGATATTATCAAGAAAACCGAAATGGAAGCTCCCCAGATCGAGCAGCAATTGATGAGCCTTTCGGTAAACAGCGCGTTATTACCGGCAAAAATGCTGGACGTCATCGGGAAAAAGGCTTCGGCAGCCGATATTGCCAAATTAGTGGATAATCCTGACTTTATTGAGCGCTTGGGCAGTTTCGAAGCGGAATTGCGCGAACACCTGGATAAAGTCGAACGTGAAGCCGATTCGGCCAAAGACCATCTGACCGAAGCTAACCTGAGGCTGGTGGTCAGTGTCGCCAAGAAACACATCGGGCACGGCATGTCCTTGCTGGATTTGATTCAGGAAGGCAACATCGGTTTGATCCGTGCCGTGGAAAAATTTGACCCGCATAAGGGTTTTAAATTCAGCACCTATGCTACGTGGTGGATACGGCAGGCTATAACCCGCGCCATCGCTGATCAGGCCCGCACGATCCGCGTGCCGGTGCATATGATCGAAACAATTAACAAACTTTTAAGACTAAGCCGCAGATTGTCCCAGGAATACGGGCGCGACCCGACTTCCAAGGAAATCGGTGATAAAATGGGAATGTCCCCGGATAAAGTGCGCGAGATCATCAAGGTGGCGCAATTACCCATTTCACTGGAACTGCCAATGGGCGAAGAAGAAGACAGCCACCTCGGCGATTTTATCGAAGACCGCAACGCGCTGCCGCCGGTGGACGCCGCTTCCAAACAATTGTTAAAAGAACAAATTGACGAAGTGCTCTCCAGCCTGACGCACCGCGAACAAAGGGTGCTGGTTTTACGCTTCGGACTGGAAGACGGCCGCAGCCGGACGCTGGAAGAAGTGGGCCAGGAGTTCAATGTGACCCGTGAACGCATCCGCCAGATCGAAGCCAAGGCATTGCGGAAATTGCGCCATCCCAGCCGCAGCCGCAAATTAAAGGATTATCTGGAATAAATTTAACCTGAAAAAAGGTTTTTATCAAAATGTTAGCAATTATTGATTACGGCGCCGGTAACATCGGCAGTGTGCAAAGGGCCTGCGCGGAGACCGGGATAGCATCGGTTATCACTCCTGATCCGGCGGATTTGAAAAAAGCCGAGCGGATTATCTTCCCCGGAGTCGGCGCGGCAGCTTCGGCCATGGAGAACCTGACACGGACCGGACTCGGCGAGGCGATCAAACAAGCCTTCCTGGCAGGGACTCCGATACTGGGCATTTGCTTGGGCGCGCAGGTGTGCCTGGACCGTTCGGAAGAGGGCGATACTACCTGTTTGGGTCTGATCGCCGGGACAACGGTGCGTTTTAAATTACAGGACAAATCGCTGAAAATTCCGCACATCGGCTGGAATTCGGTCAAAGTGATACAGCCGCATCCTCTATTAGCGGGCATCGATAAAGAGGATGAATTTTATTTTGTGCATTCCTATTATCCCCAGCCTGCGAAACCTGAGAATATATATGCCGTCTCCGATTACGGCGGTGAGTTTTGTTGTGCGGTGGCTAACAAAAACTACTTCGCAGTACAGTTTCACCCGGAAAAAAGCGGCCGTTTCGGTTTGGAAATGCTGCAGCGTTTTGCCAGATGGGATGGCAACATCCCTGTCAAACCCGGGAAGAGAGGCAAATAAATGCTGAGTAAAAGACTGATAGTTTGCCTCGATGTGCGTGAAGGTAAACTGGCCAAGAGCATCAAATTCGTTGACACCAAAGATATCGGCGACCCGGTGGTGAAGGCGCGTCAATATTACATGGACGGCGCGGACGAGCTCGTATTCTACGACATCAACGCTTCACGGGCCAACCGGGACATCACCATCAAATTTGTGGAAGCGGTGGCAGCGCAGATATTTATTCCATTCTCGGTCGGCGGCGGCATCCGTTCCATCGAAGACGCTACCAAATTGAGATTGGCGGGCGCGGAAAAAGTGAACGTCAATTCCGCCGCGGTAAAACGCAAAGAGTTGATCGCGGAAATCTCTCAAGCCATCGGCGCGCAAAGCACGGTGCTTTCGATGGATGTGAAAAAAACGACAAAGACCCGGGAGATCCCTTCCGGCTACGAAATTGTCATCAACGACGGCACGCATACCACCGGCATGGACGCCATCGAATGGGCGAAAACCGGTGAGAAACTGGGCGCCGGTGAACTCGTAGTGAACTCCATTGACGCTGACGGCACCAAAGACGGCTATGAACTGACGCTGACCCGCATGATCGCCGATTCCGTCGGTATCCCGGTGATCGCTTCCGGCGGCGCCGGTAAACCGGAGCACCTGTATGACGCATTTGCCATCGGGCATGCTGACGCGGCATTAGTAGCTTCGATCGTCCATTACGGCGAATACACCTGCCGCCAGTTGAAAGACTATCTTGACTGCCGAGGGGTTAAAGTAAGAACAAAATTCTAGATCAGCACAGCCGTCTGGCATCAATTTTGCGTTCAAATTATTTTTCCTTTCAATCTCCATTTGGCGCTAAAATTCATATTTAATTATCCTCTTCATGTTCAACTGCTATTGATTTCATGGTACTACCTATGGTACTATTCCTGTATGAGCAGTGATGATAAACTGGTTAAAAAAATCCTGAAGAGGAAAAACGTCACGGTTAAGGATTGTGACAAACTTCTTACTAATTACGAGTACGAATGGCATAAAGGTGGCGGCAGTCACCGTGTGTATCACCAAAAGGGTACTAAATCGATCACAATTATTACCCCTAAGAAATCGAAATATGTGGTAAGTCTTTATGTCAATGCAATGATTAAAGATTTGGGATTGGAGCAATGAAATGGAAATAAAAGTAAAGCGTAAATCATTAAAATACTATCTTGATCTAAAATACCCTGTTACTCTTCAAGCCGCGCCGGAAGGCGGGTATTTTATTCAGATTGAAGACTTACCGGGGTGTTACGCTCAGGGTGAAACTATAGACGAAGCTGTAGAGATGATTGAGATAGCAAAGAAATTATGGATGGAATCTATGTACGAAGATGGCAATGAAATACCGCTACCTTCGAACGAAGTTGAGTACAGCGGCAAATTTAATGTCCGCGTTCCCGCCAGTCTGCACCGCAAATTGCATAAGCTCGCCGTCAAAGAAGGCGTTAGTCTGAATCAATACGTGGTATATGCTCTATCGCACGCTACCGGTGTGGCTGAGGCAAAACGCTCTTACAAAACAAAATAGAGACTTTTGTTGCGGAGTCCGTCTGGCAAGCTTGGGGTGGTTGTGATTTCGCACAGAAAAACACTCCGTCCCCATGGATCACGTTTCTGGTGTGTAGAATTAATAAGCGAGCGGGCACGGCTATTAACTAAACTGTATGGTTATTTAACCGGTTAGCGGAAACTGCTTGCCGTATATAATTGAAAAATGCCGGGGGCAATAAGTTTTACCGGCAAATTATTATACTGATTTCGCCACCGGTTTACATGAGCTCATTTTGTTATTAAGATTGTAACCTGTTATAATGCAATAATATTGACAAAATAAGCGGATTCTGTAATGATAATAATGTACGGCATACGGCAATTGATTGCCGTATATTGTTGTTGATTAGGTCGCTGTTTCCGACATTGTTATAGAATAGATAACTGGTTAAGGGATTAGTAAACAATGAACGTAGATGAGTTCAGAAAAATTGCCGGCGATATAAAAATCATCGATAAGGCAGCCGAAAGAGAGCAATATAGTCATGACATTGGCGATTTGCCGTCGATCATGACTAAAACACTTTTTAGTGTATTACCGGATTTCGTCGTGCAGCCGAAAAATGTCGATGAGATCAAGAAGGTCCTGATTTTCGCCAACGAACACAAAATACCCGTCGTTCCCCGCGGTGCGGCCTCCTGGGGATTCGGCGGCGTCATCCCGACCAGGGCTGGCATCGTCATTGATCTATCCCCCTTCCGCAACATCCTCGAACTTGATACCGCAAAAAGGACGGTAACCGTCGAAGCAGGCGCGCGCTGGAGCGACATCGATATCCTGGCGAAAAAGAAGGGTTTATGTCTGATGACATACCCTTCCAGTAAGTTTTCTACAGTGGGCGGATGGATCTCAACCGGCGGAATCGGCATCAATAGTTTCCGGTACGGCCATTTATCAAAACAGATCGTATCCATTACCGTTGTGACGGGAAATGCCGAGGTGAAGAAACTTGCGCCGGCCGATCCGGATTTTAAATACTTCATTTCCACCGAGGGCGAATTCGGCATCGTGGTAGAAGCAACTTTAAAACTGCGCGATGTCCCGGCAGCCTCATTTACCCATCTCCTCTATTTCCCTGGCGATAAGGAAGCCTTTAATTTCGTCGAATTATTCGTCAAAGATGCCGGGATCACTAAAATTAACCCTGACACCATCCGCTTTCTGGATGAAAACGAAATGGATGATATTAACCGTATCATGCGTTCCGGCATATTTAAAAAGAGCGCCGCTATCCTGGTGGAGTTGAGCAGCGCCGAAAATGATAAATTGTTTGTCCATTTTATGACCGGACATAAAGACATCGAAGAAGCCCCCGCTTATGTCGCCAGTTACCTGTGGAATGAGCGGCTTTTCGGTATGAAGACCAAGCGTCTGGGCCCGACCATTCTGGCTAGCGAGGTAATCATTCCGATTAAATCTACCGCTGCTTTTATCGAAAAAGCGAAGAAGATCGGCTTGAATTTCGGCGCGGAAATCTGCATTGACTGTTATATCATCGATGCCGAAAAAGCATTGGTGATGGCCACGTTCCTGACCGACTCCCGCCGAAAGAAATATTTTATCAATATCCCGCTGGTTGCGATATTGACGAGAGCCGCCGTCGCGAATGGCGCGGAACCTTACGGCCTCGGATTGTGGAATGCCGGCTTTGTGCATGACCTGTTCAATAAAACCAGATACGCTGAATTAAAAGCTTATAAAGTCAAAACGGACCCCAATAATATTCTGAACCGCGGTAAATTTTTCGGCACCGGATCAAAGGGTGTCACGTCTCTGGTATTTAAACCTGGTTTTTTCAGGCCTGCGATGCAGCTGTTGGGCGGCATGAGCCCGGTGGTTGGCAGAGCCTGCACACTCGTCCTCGGCAAGGATAAAAAAGTCGACAGTCTCGACTACGAACTGAATCTTCATGCTTGCGCCAAGTGCGGAAACTGTCTGGCGGAATGTCCGGCTTACCTCGTCACGAAAAATGAAGCTGTAACAGCTAAAGGGAAAATCGCCCTGGCCAAAAAACTGCTGGCCGGTCAGAAAGTGACGCAGGAAGAGGCAACTACAGCCTTTATGTGCATGCACTGCAAAGGGTGCGAAGAGATTTGTCAGACAAATCTGGAACTGATGAACCTGTGGGACGCCCTGGAAAAAAGGTTAAAAGAACAATTCGAATGGCCGCAGCCGCAGATCGAGGAATTCCTGAAAAAGGTCGATGCTACTAAAGAGTACTGGGATATGGTAGAGCGGAACAATTAAACCGCCGGCTATAAAGTAAAATCTAAGAAGACGGATAAAAATTATGCCCAAGAAATATCACATTCACCCCAAGACCACGCCGCTGGATCTGGAATATGTTTACAAATTCAAGATAGTGCGGGGAGAAAACTGTATTAATTGCGGCAAGTGCTCCAAAGTATGTATTTACCTGGCGCACAAACGTAGTGAAGCTGACCCGCGGAAAATGGCGGACCCCAACACCGTGGTTTGCAAGAATTGTTTCCGGTGTATCCAGGAATGTCCGCGTGGCGCGCTGGAAAAATCACTGGATAAAGGATATTTGAGCACAGGCGGCGGATACTGGAAGCCTGATATGCTGATTACTTTGTATAAACAATCCGAGGACGGGAACGTGCCTGTTTCCGGAGCGGGCTACCGCGGACCGTTTACCGGCAGCGGGTTTGATGGTATGTGGACCGATATGTCGGAAATCGTGCGCCCCACCCGTGACGGGATTCACGGGCGCGAATATATCAGTACTTCGATTGACCTCGGACGCAGGCTCAATCATCTGGTTTTCGGCGCAGAAAAACAATTGATATCGAAAGTGCCTGATACGGTCGCCGTCTCTCTCCCCATTCTCTTCGATGTCCCGGCGGAAAAATTGAGTGCGAACGTCAAACTGGCAATGGTAAAAGCCGCTGCCGAACTCAATACCTTCGTGATAATGCCGGCGGCGGATATCACTGCGGAATTTGAAAAGCACAGCGATAACATTATCCCCCGCGTTACTGCCGCGGAAATTGACGCGCACAAGGAAATAATCAAAAAAGCGCGCATTGTATCCATTGAATATGACGATGCGTTATTAAAAAATTTCGCGGTTACTAGAGAGAAAATAAAAAAGATCGGCCATGCTCTCACCATCGTTCGCCTTCCGGCGGTGAAAGAGGTGGAATATACCGCAACCAAGCTGGCACACGACGGCGCGGAAATTATCCATATTGTTGCTGATTACCGCGGACAGGAATTCAATAGTCCGGCCGGCTCCGGCAGCAGGCATCTGAAGGATATCATCAGATCTGTCCACCAGCGGCTGGTAGAAGACCACATTCGTGATGAAATTAATATTATTGCCTCAGGTGGTATCGCTCTGGCAGAACATGTAACCAAAGCAATGCTCTGCGGCGCTGACCTGATCGCGATAGATTTACCGCTGATGATCGGTTTAGGCGCCAGGATTTATGAAGAACGGGAGAACTATCTGGTATTCCCGGAAGGAATTGCCAGTGTTCCGGCGGCGATCGTTACCCAGCGCATGATCAATCTGATGAGCGCCTGGCATTCGCAGATTCTGGAAATGATGGGCGCAATGGGAATCCGGGAAGCACGCCGTCTGCGCGGCGAATCAGGTCGGGCGATATTCTTCGAAGAGATCGATAAAGATACCTTCGGTAAGTTATTCTAAAAGTAAAATCGGTAGGCTATTCTAAAATAAAAGAAGCTGAGAGCATATGAAACCATCAACCGTAAACATCAAGTTAGCCCCTTCAAGGTTCAAGCACCAGGTGCCGAAATACAAGATTACCCGGTCCGATGATTGCATCAACTGCGGAACGTGCGCTAAAACATGCCCCTACGGTGTGCACGAAAGGGTCGAGGGTCATAATAAGATGAAACGGCCCATCGACTACAAATGCATCGGCTTCGAGTGCCAGAACAAGGATTTCTATTGCGTAGCCAAATGCCCGCGCAAAGCCTTGAGACTCTCTTTGAATCCGATGTATGCGACGCTTGG
>Ga0265316_10003685_pt1 | contig 15440 bp, 16 predicted proteins | sample 4522metaG_FD_202092 | JGI IMG/M metagenome (GOLD analysis project Ga0265316, IMG submission 202092) | Rhizosphere microbial communities from Carex aquatilis grown in University of Washington, Seatle, WA, United States - 4-5-22 metaG | ecosystem: Host-associated > Plants > Roots > Rhizosphere >...
GCAGCAGGTTCAAATTGACACGTACCAGAAACAACTTAACCTGAATCCTTACTCTCCGACGGCCGGTATTTCCCTTGACACGGATCTGCTGAACTTACTGGTTTACCGTGGCGAGGTCGTAAAGACGGCATCCGGAACGGTCTTCTCCGCTACTGCTTTTAATGAAATGGTATTGAAAATTACGAACCACCTCAAACAGAGCGGTAAAATCACCGTCGCCGAAGCCCGTGATTTACTGGGGAGCAGCCGTAAATATGTTCTGGCACTGTTAGAACAGATGGATGAAATGAAGCTCACGAAACGAGTCGGGGACGAACGGGTAGCCGGAGAGAATAATAAAGCTTAAGTTTTTCTAAATTTGTAGTTTGCTTTGATTTTAAAATATTGCCGCATTCAATCATCATTTAGCTAGACTTTATCTCATTTTCCCACCGGGGCAAACATCACTTAAAAAAATGGCGGGAGCGGATGGGAGTCGAACCCACCGAAGACACTGTGTGCCTCCCAACGGGTTTGAAGCCCATGAAGCCCACCGGGACCTATCCACTCCCACAGCAGCAAGTATATCGTATCAATTCTTATAAATCAATCAGGCAGGAGGCTCATTTTTCAACGGAAACCTCCCGCCTGTGAAACTTTTAGAAACTATTTACTATATGGTTATTTATCGACAAACTCGTTGCCGAAGATATCCCTCGAGATGATGATCTTCATGATGTTGGCCGCGCCTTCCGCTCCGGACACGTACGACATCGCCCCGCGCATCGCCATCTCTAATGGCGAATCCTTGGTATACCCGAATGCGCCGCAAATCATGATCGCCCGTTTGGCAGCTTCTACCGCCAGCTGCGGCGCCAGCCACTTGCACTGCGCAATCACCGGGTTAATCTGCTTCTGGGTGAAACTGCCCGGCTCGGAATAATATTTGTCTATCATCCAGGCCCCTCTGGCCAGCTGCAGCTTGAGCAAGTCCAGCTGGGTATACAGGTCCGCCAGGTCAAATGATATCCCCTGGAACTTGGATAATGAGCGCCCGAAGGCCTTGCGCTGCTTGGCATAGTCGGCCGCAATTTCAATACATTTCTCGGCGCCGCCCAGGCAGGCTGCCGCCACCACAACCCTGGCGACATTGAAGCCTTCCATACAGGCATAGAAGCCTTTGCCTTCCGTCCCCAGCAGGTATTTGTCCGAGACCTCGGTATCCTTATACCGGAAGCCGCCGGTGGACAAGCCCATTCTGCCCATATCTTTGTAAACGCTGCTGGTCATGCCCTTGACATCGTTGGGTTTGACTGCCAGCATCGTCATCCCGCCCTTGACCCCTTTGGCCGGGTCACTGACAAACAGGGTGCAGTGTCCGCCGCCCCGCTTCTGGCATTCGTTGACCTGACTGATATAGGCTTTCTCGCCGTTAACAATAAACTTATTACCTTTCCGTATTGCCTGGGTCTTGATGGCCGCCACATCGGACCCGCCGCCCGGCTCTGTGGCGCAAATCCCCCACGACCATTCCCCCGAGGCCAGTTTGGGCAGGATTTCTTTCTTGGTTTCTTCATTGCCGTAGAGGGCGATGAATTCGCCGCCCCAGCCGATTGTCAGTAAAGTATAAACCGGCAGGGACATGCTTAATTCCGCTCTTGCCAGCTCATGGATGGCGGTCATGGCATACTGTGTTTCTTCTCCCGGCATTGCGCAGCCGCCGTACTTCTCAGGAACCGTGCAGCCGAAGACGCCAATATCGGCTAATCCTTTGATAATATCATCCGGGATGCCGTTTTCCTTTTCGTCTATCTCCCTGGAGCGCGGCGCTACATTCTTTTCGCAGTATTCCCGCACCGACCGCTTGAACATCTCATGTTCCTTGGATATTCTGAATTCCATTTTGGCCTCCTGATATTTTATATTTTGTGCCGGGATAAACTTGACGCCTTTATGTTACCCAATTTTCAGATAATGCACCAGATAACCACGCATAAGCCTTTTGGCGTAGATTGAGGAAACGATAATCATTTGGTTGGATATAACTTACCTTTTCCCTTCCTGATGATGAAAGGGCTAAAACCGCCCAAAATTTCCCAATATAAATATTTGCTCAACTTAATAAAAACCTCACCCTCTGGCTCCCTCTCCGTCTGCGAAGAGGGAGGAAATTACTTAGAGGGGCTGCGCCCCTCTAACTCAAGCCTTGCTCAACACGTAAAACCAACTTTAGACTCATCTTCTGTCTGATTAAAATAACCCGCTGATTCAGCTTTGACAAGCGGCGAGAAATATTCCTATACTGAAATTAACAGACCTGACACTTCTCTGATTTTTAAAAATAAAATTGGACTTGCCCGTTTTCAAATCGAACCCGCAGCCCAAGGGGAGCATCATGATGAATCCAACCGGCAAAAATCCCGTCAAAATCACCGACGTGACATTCCGCGATGGGCACCAGTCGATCTTTGCCACACGAATGACGACCGCCGACATGGCCGCGATTGCGCCGGAGATGAACCGCATCGGTTTCCATTCAATGGAGGTCTGGGGCGGCGCGACCTTCGATGTAGCCACACGTTTCCTGAACGAAGACCCCTGGGAAAGACCAAAAATTTTAAAGAAATTAATGCCGGACACTCCCCTGCAAATGCTGCTGCGCGGCCAGAACCTAGTGGGCTACCGACATTATGCCGATGATGTCGTCGAAGCTTTCGTCAAACATTCCGCGGAAGCGGGGATCGATATTTTCCGTGTGTTCGACGCTTTAAACGATGAGCGCAACATGGTAACCAGTCTCAAAGCCGTCAAGAAAGCCGGTAAACACGCGCAATTAGCCATCAGCTATTCACTGACCGAACGTAAAATGGGCGGGCCGGTCTTCAATCTAGAATATTATGTCAACAAGGCCAAAATCCTGGAACAAATGGGCGCCGACAGTATTGCCATCAAGGATATGGCAGGTCTGATTGCGCCGGATGACGCTTTCAGGCTGATTTCGGCATTGAAGAAAGCCGTGAAAGTACCGCTGCAGCTGCATACCCATTACTCCAGCGGTATGGCCTCGATGTCCTGTTTGAAAGCCATCGAAGCCGGCGTGGACGGCATCGATACCTGCATGGCGCCGTTCGCCCTGCGTTCTTCACATCCCGCAATTGAACCGCTGCTGGTAGCGCTGGAAGGGACGGATAGGGATACAGGGTTGGACCTCGCGCAAATCCTTAAGGTCGGCGATTATCTGGAATCGATTGCGCCGAAATACCTGCAATTTATGAATCAGACAACATTATCCGTTATCGATGCCGGCGTACTGGTGCACCAGATTCCCGGAGGCATGATTTCCAACCTGATAGCTCAACTCAAGCAGTCGAATGCGTTGAACCGTATCAAAGAAGTCTACGAAGAAATGCCGCGGGTGCGGAAAGAACTGGGCTACCCTCCCCTGGTGACGCCGACCAGTCAGATTGTCGGCACGCAGGCCGTGCAGAATGTGCTGGTAGGCAGATATAAACTGATTTCCAAGCAGGTGATGGAATACTGCTGCGGATTATATGGTAAGCCACCGGCGCCAATCGACCCCAAGGTGATGGAGCTGGTATTCAAGTATTACCGCAAGACCGCCAATGTCATTGACTGCCGCCCGGCCGATTTGCTGAAACCGGAAATGGAAGCGGCCCGTGATTCCGTGAAGGATTTCACATCTGACATCGGGGATATCCTGATTGCAGCGATTTACCCGATTACCGGGGTGGCTTTCCTGAAGAAAAAGTACGGAATAGAGACGCCGGCGGCGAAATAACCGGGCTAAACACTAAATCCGAAATACGCAATATTTGCGACGATAAGTTTGTGGTTGTTAGATAACAAACCATTCCCGGCACATATTTCCCAGCGTGAGATCGCCGCGTCCTTACAGTCATCGCGATGGAAAACGAACAGGCAGGGATGTTTATTTCACGTTCCGGATTCGAGCCTTCGATGGAATCGAAAAAAATAGCGGCCGTTTGTTTCGTCTAATAACTCACCCGCCATTAAAAATTAAATTCTCTCCTCCTTCTCTCATTACAAAGGAGAGAGAATGCCATAAAAAAGGTGGGAATAATGATTCCCACCTTTTTGTTAATTATTGTCACAGAATGTACTGAATAATACCGGATTCCCGCTTTCGCGAGAATGACAAGAAATGTACTACTTAAAGCCGCTGTCTTTATGCTTCTGGACGATGGTTTCGGCGAGTTTTTCGAGGGCCTGATAGTCAGTTTCGCGCGGCTGGCCTTTACAGATTACCGGCGGAATAATCTCAACTTTCAAATTGGGAATCAGGCCGGCGATGGTATCCACTGCTTTGGTGCCCCAGCCATAGGAGCCGATAATCGAAGCAAATTTTGCCTTGGGTTTGAGGGCATTAGCCAATACCGCCGCGTATGCAATCAGCGGATGCGGTCCAACCATCACGGTCGGGGTGCCGATAACAATCGTGCCGGCATCCACCAGCGCCATTGCCAGTTTGCCGGTATCTGCGACCGACATATCAAACTGCTGAACGTTAACGCCTTTGAGAACAAGCGAGCTGACCAGATAGTCCACCATCTTTTTAGTGCTGCCGTGCATCGAGATATACGGGATGACGACGGTATTTTTCGGCTCATCGTAAACCCACTCGCGATAGGCATTGATGATAAAATCAGGTTTGCCGTACATCGGGCCGTGGCTGGGCGCGATTATTTTAAATTCGTAACCCTTGATTTTTTCCAGGTTATTCCTGATTTGAGCGCGGAAAGGCATCATGATTTCGGCATAATAACGTTTGGCGGCCTCATAAACCCGTCCTTCATCGGTGACATAAAGGTCAGAAGTGGCAATATGCGAGCCGAAGAAATCGCACGAGAAGAGTATTTTATCTTCACGCAGGTAAGTCAGCATCGTTTCCGGCCAGTGCACCCACGGGGCATGAATAAATTCCAGCGTGCGGTTGCCCAGCGGGATTGTTTCCAGGTCGTTCACAGTCTTGAATTTTTCGGCAGGCAGATGGAACAGGTCGATAAGTAAATCTTTGCAGCGTGGCGTGCAAACGATCTGCGCTTCCGGGTATTTTGCAACCACATGAGGGATGGCGCCCGAATGATCAGGTTCGGCGTGATTGGCGATAATGTAGTCCAGCCGCTTAATGCCCAGCAAATCCAGGTTATTCAGCAATATTTCCGGCATTTTTCGGTCGATAGAATCGATCAACACAGTCTTTTCGCTGCCTTTGATGAGATAAGAATTATAACTGGTACCGTCAGGCAGGGGAATCAGCGAATCGAAAAGCCGCCGGTCCCAGTCGACAACTCCGACGGAAAATATCCCCGGAACAAATTCTCTCGGTTTCATTTTCGGATGGCTCCTTATTTTGCTTTCTTAAACTCGCTTTTAGCCGCGCCGCAGACCGGGCAAACCCAATCATCGGGGATTTTTTCAAACGGTGTCCCCGCCGGGATTTTACCATCGGGGTCGCCGACAGCCGGGTCGTAGATATAGCCGCAAACTGAGCATTCATATTTATCCATAGCAGGTTTCTCCTCCTTCTTAATATCGACAAAACTGGGCGCGGACTTTGGGGTAGTACCGCCTTTAATTTGATGGTAATAAGCATAGGTCATCGGTTCGCCTTCTTTGACGACTTCAGCGCCCACCACCTGCCCGATAAAAACAGTGTGGGTGACGGCATCCGTTTGTCCGATTACTTTCGCTTCAAGATAAGCTATCGTATTATCCGTTACAATCGGCGCTCCTGTTGTTCCGGTGGTATAATCAATGCCCTGAAATTTATCGGTTTCCCGCCCCGATTTAAACCCGAAATTACCGATAAAAGACAAAGGCGTATCCTGAGCGAGAATGGAAGCAGTAAAAACCTTGCTTTTATCGATGTAATCGTGGGTGAGATTCTTTTTATTGATGGCTACCGCAATAATGGTCGGCTCCGAGGCAACCTGGATAACAGTATTGGCGATCTGCCCGTTTACTTTCTCGCTGTCTTTGCTGCAGACGACAAACATGCCGTAACTCATTTTGAAAAACGCTTTCGGATTCATTTTGGTACCTCCCAGTATTTTTTACATGAAATCTTTTTCATCGGTCTTGACCGCGCGCTGTAATTCTTCATTGAGCATCGGCGGCAGGCCGTCGATATCCACCCTGAGAAAACCACGGACAATCGTAGCGGTGGCTTCTTCCCGGGTGATACCGCGCGCCATTAAATATTCTACTTCTTCTTCGGCGATTTTGCCGACGGCCGCTTCGTGGTAAAGGTCAATGCCGGCCAGATTACCTTTGAGTTCGGGAATCGCGTGAATGGTGCCTTTGGCGCCGAGAATCAAACCACGGCATTCCAGATGGCCCTTTACTTCCGGTTCATTGCCTTCAATATAGCCGCGGCTGACAATGTTGCCGCCCAGAGTAATGGCGCGGGTGATGATTTCAGTTTTAGCGCCTCTGGCATTGAGATATACTCTCGAACCAACGTCCATATTCGAATCGGGGCGCGCAACCAGAACACTGTTAAAACGCGCGGTGGCATTCTTGCCGTTACAGCGGGCGATGGGATTCATTTGAATGGTATTGACCGGTTTCATTAAAACATAGTTGCTCAGGAACAGGCCGTCCTCTTCGATAATTGCGGCGGTCCGGGGACGCACGGCAAATTCCCGGTTCCAGCTGTGGATCATGGTGAAAGTAACTTTGGCGCCTTTTTTAATATAAAATTCGGAGACGCCGAGGTGCATCCCCGGTTCGTTGCCCAAAGACGTGGTACAGCCGGTGATAATATGCAGTTCCGAATTTTCCTCGGCGATAATGATATTGTGCACGTTCTGGGCAAATTTCGGTTTGGAAAGATACAGGCAGGCCTGCACGGGCATGGTGGTTTTTACACCCGGCAGGGTGCGGATAAAGTAGCCGTCATTCTGTCCCATCTCCACACTGGCGGTGTATTTATCCGTATCAACCGCCACGGCTTTCCAGTAATAATCAGCCAACCAGTCATGTTTCTTCAGGGCCTGGCTGACCGGCATTACTTCAACGCCCTCTTCTTTCACGGAACTGTGAATCGGGGTATTATCCATCTGGATAAAAGTCCCTACTCTTTGACTCGGGTCGTCCAGCATTAAACCCGCTTCCAGCATTTTGCTCTTGGTGGCAGGGGACAGCTCCGAGGGGTCTTTCCGGTAGGGATGTTCTTCCGCCGACCGGGTGAACTGCGTCAGGTCGACATCTTCACCCATGACGGCCTTTTTGTTGACAGCGGCTTGCGCTTTCTCTTTGCGGCTTCCGGATGAATTACTGTTCACAGACATTCTGACCGCTCCTGAAAATACATTTGGCACACTCTTCGTAACCCTTTTCCTTGATTTCTTTCAATATTTCATGAGGGTCGCCCATACAACCGATTTTCCCATCCAGCATAATGTAGCCGTTACGGGCATTCACGTAATCCAGAATATGCCCGGTATGCGTAATAATCAGCCCCATGGAATTGCGGGTACGCATCGTGCTTTCTTTTTCCAACAGTTCGTTTATTAATCTGCCAATGAGGGCGATATTCTCAAGGTCGACGCCGGATTCCGGCTCATCAAGCAATATCAGGTCCGGTCTTTGCGCCAGCAACTGCATCAGTTCGCTGCGCTTAATTTCTCCGCCCGAAAAACCGTAATTAATATCCCGGTCGAGGAAATCCGTCAAGTCGGTGCGGCCGGCCAGGGTTGTCACCAGTTCCGGATTGCTTTTATCCTTCATCGAAGCTAAAACCATATCCCTGGTTTTCACGCCCCTGACAACCGGCGGACGTTGGAACGACATCCCGATGCCTAATCTGGCTCGTTCATCAACCGGCATACGGGTGATATCCACGCCGCGGAAAATAATGCTGCCGCCGGTGACCTGATACTTAGGGAAGCCCATGATGGTCATTAAAAGGGTAGTTTTGCCGCTGCCGTTGGGCCCGAAAAGCACATGAGTTTCGCCGGTGCGGATGGTCAGATTGACCCCGTGCAAAATTTCTTTTCCTTCCACGGAAACCACTAAATCTTTTATCTCGAGCATAATTTACCTCATTCGTTGCGTCTAATTTCAACCATCCAGGGAAGGATGTTCGGCGTTTACAAACCAACCCCCGGGGTCTTTCATGTATTCATAATAATCGAGGAGAATCAATTTGTGCCCTCTTTCTTCGCCGGCAATCTTTTCATAGAAATCTTTTTCGGCGCCCTTTGCCGCCTGCTCAAACCGCTGATTGTACAAATCATACGATTTATCTTCCATCTGCATCGCTTTTTCGATGGCTTCAATCTCTGTTTTGGCCGCTTTGGTTTGAGGTGCCGTTTCGTTCGATGCTTCGACAAAAATAGTTTTTAGAACCTGGCCGGCATCCGGCTGGGAAGCAACCACCGGCCATTTATTTGATTTACTGATTTTGGTATAAATCTGTTCGAAATTACGGCGGTGGAAATCTTCCTGCTGAGCCAGCGATTCCAGTAACTTTTTCCCCAATTCGTTAGTGCTGTCTTTGCACGCTTTCAAGTAAAATTCTTTGCCGTCGATTTCCATTTGAATACAATATTTGAGCGCCTGAGCCGTTTTTTCCTGTCCTATCGTCATTTTCCCCTCCATGCGAAACATATAAACCGTCAAGTATCTAATTATACTGCCAGACTACCCATTTTGAACATGGCAAAATAAATTTAACTCAGATGAAGGTGAAGGGATGTGACTAAGGTCGCATCGTGCAGTTTTTAGCTGTGAGTTTAGATAGTCTAAGCACTATTGTCAAAAGCTTAGATAATGTCAAAAGAGAAAATAGTGACATCAAAATCATAATGTTTTTCGAAATCTATTGATTCGATATGATAAATTAGGATATACTGGCATCATTAAGTTCGAAGGTTCGAGTGTGGTATCTTTTCTGGAACGGTTAAAATTCAACGCTGCTGATTTCAAAAAGATTTCAGTAATCGCAATAATATTAACAAACCTGGTGCCTGTATATGGTGTTTTGTTTATGGGTTGGCAGGTTTTTCCGGTGATGTTCCTTTTTTGGATTGAAAATGTCATCATCGGGGTATCCAACGTTTTTAAAATGCTGGTCTCTGCTCCCGGTAATTTCGGGCAGTGGGTGGGTAAAATTTTTCTGATTCCGTTTTTCTGCGTGCATTACGGTATGTTCGCGCTGGTCCATGGTATTTTGATTCTGACTTTCTTCGGCGGATTTAATCAACAGGGCAGTGTGATGCCAAGTTTTTCCGCTGTTTTTGGATTACTCGGAAGCCTGCAAATCGGGGGAGCGGTGCTGGCATTGATACTGAGCCACACAATTTCTTTTATTACAAATTACATTGGCAACGGAGAATACAAAACAGCCACCCTCTCCGAATTGATGGTACAGCCTTACGGCCGCGTAATCATCCTGCACCTGACCATTCTGGTTGGCGGTTTTCTGGTAATGGCACTGGGTTCCCCGATTATCGGACTGATCCTGCTGATAGTTTTAAAAACGTTCGTCGACCTCAAAGCGCATATCAAACAACATGGTCCCGTCAAAGCAGAAAGCAGTAAGAATGTGGTGATAGCGAATTAGAAGAAAGCAAAATACGCTCAGGGATAATGCGAACCACAGGGAGATTCTTCACCAGCCTCAGACGCGCTCAGAATAGAACCGCGCCGCTAATCAGTCCCATTTAAAGAATTTAACCGTAATCGCCGTGGCAGTCAGGGTAATTCCGCCGACAATCAGCGAGGTAATGACATTCCAGCCAAAACCAAGCCATGGGTCTTGTAATAACCGGATTACATACCATATCGGGGTAGCCTTGCCGACGTCACGCATCACGGTTCCCATCACTTCAGGCGGCGGTCCGGCCCCACCCAGAATCATCATTACAAAAAAGAGCATCAACCCGACGCCCTGTGCGGCACGGGTGTTCGGCAGAATCGCCCCCAGCATCACCCCCAGAGAAGTAAAACAAAGCGTCCCCAGGATAAATGCCGGAATTAAATAACCCCACATCTTAGGGGCTTCGGAGTGATAAACAAGCATCGAAACCACGGTCAACAAGATACTGCCGAGGATAGCAATAAAAAAGCTGACCAGTACCTGCGACCCGATAATATTCCACACCGAAAATGATGAGGCATGAAAACGCCTTAATACCCGTCTTTCCCTGTATGCCGTCAGATGGACAGGCATGGCAACAATACCAATCGAGGCAAGCACAAGGGCGATATAGGCCGGATTATAGTAATTTACCGCCCCTACGCCGCGGTAGATATGCATTCCGGTAGTATCCGGTTTGTTACCGAAAACACCGCCCATAACCAGCAAGAAAACAACCGGTAAGGCAAAAGTGAACACCAGCGTCAGTGGCTCACGGAAAAAGAGCTTTAATTCTACCCATGTCAATTTCAACAGTGATTTCATATCTTTACTCGACAACACTCCGGCCGGTAATTTTAAGGAAGACATCCTCCAGCGAAGGCTGCTCCTTCCGCAAGTCAAGCGGGACAATCCCGTGTTTCACCAGTTCGGATGCCACCAGCGCCAGTACCGGGCCGTCACCCTGTACCTCAATTCGTTGACCGTGACGGGAGAAATCATGCACATGCGGGATGTTTTTCAGCCATTCGATATCGTTCCGTTCAGTGCTGAAGATAACCCTGATGAGATTAGCATGGATATTAATCAGATTCTGCGGTGTATCCATAGCCGCAAGTTTACCGTTGTTCATAATGGCAATCCGGTCGCAAAGATTTTCCGCTTCGTCCATAAAATGGGTTACAAGGATGACGGTCGTGCCGCGGTCGCGAATCGCTTTAATCAAATCCCAGGTGACGCGGCGGGCAGCGGGGTCAAGGCCGGTGGTCATTTCATCCAGGAATACAACTTTAGGATTATTGACTAACGCTAAAGCAATCAAGAGCCGCTGACGCTGTCCACCGGACAATGTACCAAAAGCGGCATCGCGCTTTTCTTTAAGCCCCCACTGTTCAATCAAGGTGGACCAATCAACCGCCACGGCGCCCGTCGAGGCAAAAAGGGCCAAGGCTTCCCAAACTTTCATCCTATCCGGTAAAGCCGACTCCTGAAGCTGGGAACCGATTTGCTTTTTAAGATTTGAGGCGTCAATTTCCGGGTCAAGACCCAACACACTGATTGTCCCGGAATCCCGGCGCCTTAAGCCCTGCAGGCATTCCACAGTGGTGGTTTTACCGGCGCCGTTGGGGCCGAGCAAACCGAAAATTTCCCCTTCATGCACCTGAAAAGAGACATCATCGATTGCGGCAATCGACTTATAGGTCTTACATAAATTCGACACTTCAATTACGGGATTGGTAAGCATAACCATTAAATCATACTAGAGGGATATAAACTTGTCAAAATAAATGGCAAATTTTTACAATGCACCGGATTGAACGAGGATTGAAAACAGTATAGAATTACAGCTACCTATATAATAAATATGCGAAGGAGAATATAACCTATGGGCGCGCCGATAACAATTGAACCACACAAAACAGCCGTTTTAATTATGGATTACCAGATACGCATCTTTAATTTTTTCGCCAAAGAAATTCAGGATGACCTTGCATTCAGAGCCAACAAAGTTCTGTCAACAGCCCGTCAGAAAGGGATACCGGTCATTTATATTGAAGTAGTGCGCGGTGAGAGGACACCCGAGCATGCCATTCTGGCACAGCTGACACCGCAACCCGGCGACATAGTACTCACCAAACACCGGGTGGGGCCGTTTTCCACTACCGACCTGAATGAAAGACTGAAAAAACTGGGTATTGAAACGTTAGTGCTGATGGGAGTGGCCTCAAGCGGCTGCGTTTTATCAGCGGTACGGTGGGCGGCGGATATCGATTATAAATTAATCGTACTCTCCGACTGCTGCGCGGACCGTGATGACGAAGTTCAAAGGGTGTTAATGGAGAAGATATTTCCGGGCCAGGCAACCGTAACAACTTCGCGTGAGTTCATGGAAGCAGCGGCCAAAGTATAACCTCTGTCAGTCTGCAGATTATCACATTGAAATTAATGCCATTCAATTGGTAGTATAAGAATCAGGAAAGGCAGGTGATGATAATGCCGAAATGTACCGTCGATTTTTTTGGTCTGCCCGCAAACATTAAACCGTTTAAAGTTGAAATCGAACTGAAAGAAGAAGCGAAACTTCAGGATATTATCGCGGAACTTAGAATTAAAATGCCGGCATTGGAAGGGCCGGTAATCGTGACGGGCAAGGACCGCATGATTGATGGTTTTACATTCAACATCCAGGGACGATTTTATGTCGACGGGTTCGACGGTGATAAAAGCCTGCACTTTAAAGACGGCGACCACATTGCGCTGCTGACGATGCCGACCGGCGGATGATTAATAAACTCAAATCCGAAATACTAAATCTCAAACAATATCAAAATATAAAATTCCAATGTTTCAGGACGCAAATTTCTATTCCCAATAATTATTTCCGGGTAACAGAACCGGTTGGAATTTGCATTGAACTGGAAACGGCTGTAGTGAGTCATGAATAACGGGCCGCTATTTTTCGGTTGGCAGCATCTTTACCCATTTGCGGTCGGAGGATGCGGAAGCGAGCGCAGTTTCCACAAAAGCCATGCCGGTGACACCGTCATTAACATCAGGAAAGTCATAGACAGTCTTCCGGCGCGTTGCGGCGCCGTCCCGGATTGCCCGGAAAGCTTCCAGATAGATATTAGCGAGGGCTTCGATAATGCCTTCGGGATGACCGGGCGGCAGGCGTGCGGCATTTTGCGCCGCCGGACAGAGTATCTTATTGCCCTTGGAATAGGTAGTGATATATCCTTCCCGGTTCCTGACAGTGAGGTAATTGGGATTTTCCTGGTTCCAGTAAAGACCGAGTTTAGTGCCGTAAACCCTGATATTCAAACCGTTTTCTTCGCCGGTAGAAATCTGGGAAGCTGAAATCATTCCTTTGACGCCGCCTGTATAGCGCACCAGAATATCAGCATCATCATCCAATTGATTTCCGGGGATAAAATGAGAAACATCGGCGCAAACTTTTTCGACTTTCAGTCCTGTGATGTAACGCCCCAGATTTTCCGCATGGATGCCGATATCGCCAATACATAAAGAAACTCCGGCTTTTTGCGGGTCGGTCCGCCACATCGTGGCGGCAGTAACCCCGCTTTCCAGAAAACCGGCCAGCCAGCCCTGGGGATATTCCACGACGACCTTGTTGATTTTCCCCAGCATCCCCTGCTGCACAAGGAACCGGGCCTGTTTCACCATCGGATAGCCGGTATAGGTATGGGTCAGCGCAAAAACTTTGTGCGATTTATCTACAATGGATTTTAACTGTATTGCTTCCGCCAGGTTGCCAGTCATCGGTTTATCGCAAATCACGTGAAAACCGGCTTCCATGCATAGTTTCGCCGCTTCAAAGTGATAGACATTCGGCGTGACAATGGAGACAAAATCGATTCTGTTCTCAGGCGGCAAAGCGGATTCTTTTGCGACCATTTCCCGGTAATCCTTATAAACCCGTTCGGGGGCGAGATAAAGAGCCTCACCTGACCGGCGGGATTTGGCGGGGTCGGCGGAAAAAGCGCCGCAGACGTATTCCGCCTGTCCGTCCAGAGCGGCGGCCATGCGGTGCACCGGCCCGAAAAAGGACCCGATACCGCCGCCAATCATGCCGCCGTGCAGTTTTCTTTTTTCCATTATGTTAACTCCGTTTGAAGTATTTTAATTTGAAGGTCGTTACTCACTATTTCAAGTGACGGCTATCGCAGAAGGGTTTATTCAAGCTCTTGCCGCAACGGCAAAGGGTGACGCGGTTGCGGGTTTCATAGGTGGTGCCGTCTTCCGCCTCAATGGGGATGCCGCCGCGCACCCACAACGGGCCCATTTTCCCGGCCTGAACATCTTCAACAACACCGATGGACGGCTCGAAATCCGGTTCAATCGGTTTGCCGTCTTTATCCCAGGCAGCCAGCCGTCCGGAAGGGCAATCGGCAACTTCTTCAATCATCATTTTCCTGGCTTCAGGATTATCGGATTGATGGGCTAGCTTCCAGGTACCCCCGCCGCGGTGGCAAAAACGGGCACTGGCGCAAAGATTCTGGACATCCGTCAGCTTAACACCGGGGCCGTCGATTTCCCCGGCCTGTATCAGATAAGGAAGCCGGGAAGCCGTTTCTTTACCGTCAAAATTAGCTTTGCCGTGGGAACCATCGCAAAAAGGCATATTACCGGACCGGCCGCAGCGGCAGAGGGCATAGTTTTCCAGTAAAGGATACTTTTTAGTTTTTTTCCAACCGTGACACTGGCCTTCGCTATCAAGGCACATAGTTTGCCCGGATAGCGGTACGCCGCCGGATACCAGATAAGGACCGTTTTTAGTGATTTTGATTTTGTATTTGGCGGTGTTTTTTACTTTTGTCATTTTCGTCCTCCCTAAAAACCTATGGATAATACAACAATGAGAAAAGACTGATTGGAATGTACTCCAAAGAGCAAGAGGATGTCAACGTCAAGAAGCATTTTGAGAGAAGTCTAAAACGCAGTTGTAAATGAGTTGTTTACCCTTCCTGGGGAATGTAGTTGGGGACGTGCTGTGAAGTCTGGAGCGGCTTGCAGATAATCTCCGTAATGTGCAGGTCAGGCAGATTGCGGGAAGAGGCGGCGACTGCCACCACAGCCGTATCGGCGCCGCGCCCGGAACCGGCAATCGCGATAACCTGCTCGCCGCTGGCCACCAAACCACCGTCTACCACCATCAGAATCATTTCGACACAAACCTTCATCCCCTGGGAAAAAGTACGCAGCAGGAAAGCCATGACGCGCGGGATTGAACTGCCGTAGAGATTTTCCGTGGCGAATAAAGACGTGGCGAAATGGACGTGATGCCCCTGCTTTTCCAGTGACTCTTTTAATTCAAGCGGAAACCGCTGTTCGCGACCGGAACTGTACTGATGCGGAATCACCACCATAGTAATACCGGTGCCCGTCAATCTTTCGGCTGCCAATCGCGCCGTATCACCTCTTGTTGAGGCAATTACAATCTTGGTAATGCCGCGGGCTTTAGCCCGTTCGATAACGAGGCGCAACGTCTCTTCGGTGTTACCGACGCCGGGCTTCTCGAAATAAACGATTTTCTCTTCCAAAGTTCGCCTCCTGTCAATGGCTGTTACTCGATGTAAAGTTCCTCTACCTTTTCCGGCAGCGGCACGCCATGGGCATCCCAACCCATCAACGTGTAGTAATATTTCCGGACCATATCGATTTTGGCATGGTCAAGCTGCGTCTTTGAGACAGCACCGTCGGCTTTGGGAGTAAAGAACCGTTCCGGCAGCGTGTCATCAGCGTCAGTAAGCCCTTCCCGCATATTGAATAATCTCATCGTAGTCAAAACCCGTTCGCCGATGCGCAGTAGTTCGCC
>Ga0265316_10003688_pt1 | contig 15433 bp, 14 predicted proteins | sample 4522metaG_FD_202092 | JGI IMG/M metagenome (GOLD analysis project Ga0265316, IMG submission 202092) | Rhizosphere microbial communities from Carex aquatilis grown in University of Washington, Seatle, WA, United States - 4-5-22 metaG | ecosystem: Host-associated > Plants > Roots > Rhizosphere >...
TTCTGTATAAATATCCGGAAAATCTTTCGCCAGGGTAGCGACCGCATCGTGCAGCTTCGCGAACGTCTGGACATCGGCGAATCCTGTTTTTTCCTTGATGCCGGGATCGTCCGGCCCGATGCGCGGCCCATTCCATTTTTCCTCGGCCGGATCGCGCGGCGGCAAATACAGAATTTCGCGCGGCCCGGTCCAGCCATGCTGCGCCGCCGATTCCGGCACCAGCAGCAGCGCCGCGCCCTCTTCGTTGTGCCCGGTGAGGTAGTAGAAATTTTCTTCCTGCATGAAGACGTACGAGGGATTGGCCTCTTCGTGGCCGGTGTAGCCGAATAGCACCACGGGTGCATCGACCGCAGCGATCAATTTCGCGCGGCGCGCGGCGAATACGGCGTTGGGTTCGCGTTCCCAGGCGAGGGCTTGCGGCACCATGGGGGCGAGGCATACAAGAAGGCAAAGGAAGATGCCGCGACGCAGGATTGAGTTTCGCTTTAACATACTTCTCGACTTTGCTATGACCCGCAGCCTGAACCCTACCACCTAAAACCCAGGCGCGCCCGAAGCCGCGGGGCGAACTTCCGACGCCGTCGCCGATCGCGCGCCAAATCGCAGCCGCTCGATCCAGCCCTGCGCGACCGACATCACGCCGGTATAGAGGAAGCCCCAGACGAAGAGGAACAGGAACGGCGTGGTGGCGTAATTCTCATTCTGAATGGCGTACACGATTGTCCCCGCAAAATATAGACCGAGGGCGATTTCGAGGTACGGCATCCATCCGGCGCGATTGCGATAAAGTTTTTTCTTCCATGTGCCGGACTGGCCGTCGATATTGAATTTCGGCGTGCGCGCGAATTCCGATTTCACGCCAAAAATCGCTTCGAGGACGGCCTTGGCGTTGCGCACCGAGAGTCCGATGCCTACGGCCATCACGAACGGCATATACACGATCGAGCGCTTCCATGTGTTTGGGTAAAGCGCGCGCTGCGAGGCGAGATAAAATCCGGAAATCGAGCAACTCGAAGCGATGAACAGCGGCAGGTCAATGAACAGCATCTGAAACCAGCCCTGATAGAAACGCACAATCATCGCGGGCAGCAATAGCGTCGAGAGAATTACCATGAAGGGATAGCTGATGTTAGCCGTGAGGTGAAACACGGCTTCGGCTTTCACGTGCGTAGGCTCGCTCGAGCGCAGCACGCGCGGCAAAATCTTTTTCGCCGTCTGCATCAGGCCCTTGGCCCAGCGCGCCTGCTGCGATTTGAATGCATTCATTTCCACGGGCAGTTCGGACGCGCACTCAATATCCGGGAGGTAGAGAAATTTCCAGCCGCGAAGCTGCGCGCGGTAGGAAAGATCGGTGTCCTCGGTGAGCGTGTCGTGCTGCCAGCCCCCTGCGTCGTCGATCACGCAGCGCCGCCACACGCCGGCCGTGCCGTTAAAATTAAAGAAATCGCCGCTGCGCGAACGCGCGCCATGCTCCATTACAAAATGGCCGTCGAGCAGGATCGTTTCGACTTCGGTGAGAAATGAGTAGTGCCGGTTCAGATACGTCCAGCGCGTCTGGACCATGGCGGTTTTGGGATCGAAAAAATACGGTATCGTGCGACGCAGGAAATCCGCCGCGGGGAGAAAATCGGCGTCAAAAATGGCGACGAATTCGCCTTTTGCGGTTTCGAGGCCGGCGGCCAGCGCGCCTGCTTTGTATCCCGTGCGGTCGTTGCGATGCAGGTAATGAATCGGCAGGCCCAGCGCCTGATACCGCTCGACGCACGTCCGCGCCACTTCCACCGTTTCGTCGGTGGAATCGTCCAGTACCTGAATGTCGAGCAGTTCGTGCGGGTAGTCAAAGCGCGCGACGGCATCCACGAGGCGCTCGATCACGTACCGCTCGTTATAGATCGGAAGCTGTATGGTAACCTTGGGCCACTCGGCCATCGGCGGCGGCGGGCCGGGAACGTTATGGCGATTCTTGAAGTAGCAGTACACCAGATAATACCGATGCATGCCGTACGCAGCCAGAATCACCAGCACGATGAAGTATGGGATCATGATGGCGAGATCGAACGAATTTAATTGGTAGAGACCGCGGAAGGGATTCCTTGTTGGATCGGTAAGCTTGGACCAGTAATTGGAAAACGGGCTTTGCGCCGCCATTGCCACGAAGCCCGGAATGTGTCGCGCAAAATTCAAAACGGACAGTCCCCCTTGAAAAAGCTCAGCCCGCGGAAATCCGGCCAACGAGAGCGCAAAAGTTGAACTCTTCCTTGCGCCGCTTCGATCCTCAAATCCCGGTCGCGCTCATTTCCATCGCCGCGCTGGGAGCCGTGTTTACCGCGATGGCGCGTCTGGGGGATTTATCGATTCATATCCCCGAGTTCATGGCGCTCGCGCTGGGCGCCGGCGTCCTATATTTCATCGGGCTGTATGCCCTGGAACACACGCGAGACAATCGCTTCGTCTGGTGGCTCATTCTGCTCGGCGCGCTGGTGTTTCGTCTGACGCTGTTTCCCTACCCGCCGTCACTTTCGACCGATACCTACCGTTACAGCTGGGATGGCCGCGTCCAGGACGCGGGCTGGAACCCGTATGCGGTGGCGCCGCTCGATCCGCGCCTTGCTTCGATGCGCAATCATAGCGTGGACATCATGCCCGCGCCTGAAATTCCCACGATGTACCCGCCTCTATCGGAACTGATCTTCCGCGCAACATGGCGCATCCTGCCAGACCCGGTCGGCTTCAAGCTGCCATTCCTGCTCGCCGACCTTGCCGTCCTGGCGATGCTCGCCGGATGGATCCGCTCGACCGGGGGACGGAACTACCAGGTCGCGATCTATGCCTGGAACCCGCTGGTCGTGGTCGAATTCGCCTCAAGCGGCCACAACGACGCGTTAGCCATCGCCGCCGTGGTCGCTACGTTACTGATTATAAGGCGCTTTCCGGCAATGTCAACGCTCACGCTGACGGCCGGTGCGCTGGCCAAAGCGTTCCCCGCCACGCTGCTTCCAATGGCTTTGTTTCGTGCAGGTTGGCCGGGAAAGCTGCGCGGATGGCTGTCTGCGGCCGGATGCGTGGTTCTGACAGCGGTGTGCGCCTGGCCTTACCGCCATGCCTGGCCGGAATTTCGGCTGATGCTCAAGTATTACCAGCGCATCTGGCAAAACTACCATTCCAGCATCTACCCGGCGCTGCTGCACTTTTCAAGATCGGAAGAAGTCGCGGCGGGGATTGGCGAAGGCGTTGTTATCGGATTGGCCATTTGGCTGGCCATGCGCCGCGTGGAGCCCAAACGCGCCGCGTTCCTGATGATCGGAACGGTGCTGCTATTCGCGCCGAACGGCTATTCCTGGTATTTCACGTGGATTGTGCCGCTGCTGTGCTTTTTTCCGAGTCCGGCGTGGCTGCTGCTGACGATTTTGCAATTTCTTTCGTACAAGATTTTCATTAATTATCGGGCGTACGGGGATTGGCACTTCGATCATTTTTTTCAGTGGCTTTGCTACGGGCCGTTTTATGCGATGCTGGGCTGGGAGTTTCTACACAAGAAGGTTGAGGCGGACAAATTAGACTAGCGCCGTTTCCTCACGCGGCTGCCTCTACTACAGGTTAATGGAAAGGATGACGTCAGGCCGTTGCCCGGACGGCGGAGGCATCTTCGAGCGGTCCACGGGGCGATAGAGCGTGTCGCGTTCGACGGGGACGCGGCCGGCTTCGCGGATCAGGCGTTCGAGTTCGACGCGTGGGGTAAACTCGGCGGTTTTGGCGCCGGCGTCGTGGTAGATTTTTTCTTCAACGACCGTGCCGTCGATGTCGTCCGCGCCGAAACGCAGAGCGATCTGCGCGATGCTGGGCGTGAGCATCACCCAGTAGGCCTTGATGTGATCGAAATTGTCGAGCAGCAGCCGCGAAATCGCAATGGATTTCAAATCGTGATAGCCCGTCGTGGGCGGCAGGTGCGCGAGGCCCGTATTGGCTGGATGAAACGCGAGCGGGATAAACGCCGAAAAGCCGTGCGTCTCATCCTGCAATCCTCGCAACGCCAGTAAATGATCGACGCGCTCTTCTTCGGTTTCAACGTGGCCGTACAACATCGTCGCATTCGAGCGCAGGCCGATTTCGTGCGCCATGCGCGCAATGTTCAGCCACTGCTGGCCGCTGACTTTATGATCGCAGATGATTTTTCGCACGCGGGGGTGAAAAATTTCAGCGCCGCCGCCGGGCAGCGAATCGACGCCCGCTTCTTTCAACGCGACCAGCACTTCGCGGATCGATTTCTTCGAAATGCGCGAAAAATATCCCACCTCGACCATCGTGAACGCTTTCAGGTGCACGCTGGGGCAGCGTTTTTTCAGGCCCCGCATCAAGTCGAGAAAGTATTCAAACGGCAGATCGGGATGCAGGCCGCCGACCATGTGAAATTCGGTGGCGCCTTCGCGCATGCCTTGTTCGGCGCGCGTGTAAATTTCGTCGAGCGCGAACGTGTACGCGCCCGGAGCATTCGGATCGCGCCCAAACGCGCACAGCTTGCAGTGCGCCACGCAGACGTTAGTGGGATTGATGTGGCGGTTCACGTTGAAGAAACACGTATCGCCGTAACGCTTTTCGCGCACGGAGTTGGCGAGCCATCCGATCGCGAGCAGGTCCGGCGAGCGGTACAACGCGATGCCTTCTTCGGCGCTCAGGCGTTCGCCCGCGAGCACCTTGTCGGCGATGGGTTTGAGTGTAACGTCGTTGATGTAAAGTTCGGCCATGGTCCCAGCAGCACAGGCTTCAGCCTGTGTTCTTGATTCGCATCCAGGAAATAAAACTCCACAAGCTGAAGCCTGTGCTACTACCTGTGCGCCACCGCAACGGCAGCGCCCCAGAACAACAGGAACAAGAAACTAATATAACCGTTCACCGTAAAAAACGCAGCATTCATCCGGCTAAGGTCGTCCGGCGAGACCAGCGAGTGCTCATACGCAAGCAATCCGGCCACGACAACGATGCCGGCCCACGCCGGCCACGGCAAATGAAAACTCCACGCCAGCCAGGACAGCAGCGCGATCATCACGATGTGCATGGCGCGGGCAATCGCGAGAGCGCGCGCGACTCCAAAACGCTTGGGCACGGAAAACAACTCGACCGTTTTGTCGTACTCGATGTCCTGGCACGCATACAGCACGTCGAATCCGCCCACCCACAGCGTCACGGCCGAGCACAGAATCAGCATCCGCGCATCGAGCGAACCGGCGACGGCAATCCACGCCGCTGCGGGCGACATTCCCAGGCAAAATCCCAACACCAGGTGCGACCTGGATGTAAAACGCTTCGTGTACTAATAGAAAAATAAAACGGCGAGAGCGACCGGAGAAAGCTCGAGCGCGAGACGATTCAGTTGCCACGCAGCAATCACCAGCACGGCGGCGGCCACGAATGTAAACGCCCAGGCAAAACCGACCGACAGCGCGCCGGTCGCCAACGCTCGCGTGCGGGTGCGCGGATTTTCGCGGTCGTAACGCAGATCGACGATCCGGTTCATTGTCATCGCCGCGGAGCGCGCTCCCACCATTGCGACGACGATCCACGCGATCTGCCGCAACGATGGCCAGTTTGATGAGGCTCCCATAATGGGCGCGTAGCGCGCGGCAAGCAATGCTCCCGTCAGCGCAAACGGCAGCGCAAACACCGAGTGCTCGAACTTGATCATTTCCAGGATCGTGCGGATGCGGTTCGTGCTCAATGCAAAACTCCCAAATCGTTCACAGCGTATGGTTCGATTTTCAGTTGCACAGGCTTCGGCTTGTGTGGTTTAGATTTCGCGGGTGCAAAAAGTTAACCCCACAGGCTGAAGGCTGTGCTACCAAAAACTCCGTGCGGAATGGCTATGGTGAAACATCATTTCACGCCTCATGGCCTTTGCCCTTCGCCTGCCCTTCCCAGCGATACATCTGCTCCTGCGGCAGGCCCATTTGGGCCAGGACGCGAAGGACGTATTGCGCAACCAGATCGTCAATCGTTTTCGGCTGGTGATAAAAAGACGGAATCGCCGGCATGATCACCGCGCCGGCCTGTTGCGCGCGCAGCATGTTTTCCAGATGAATCCGGCTGAACGGCGTGTCGCGGACACACAGCACGAGGCGGCGGCCCTCCTTCAGGCAAACGTCGGAAGCGCGCGCGATCAAATCATCGCTGGTTCCCGCTGCAATGGTTGCAAGCGTTCCCATCGAGCAAGGGATCACGGCCATCGCATCGACGGGATAGCTTCCCGAAGCAATCGAAGCGCCCACGTCACGATTCGGTAGAACCTCAGTTTTTTCCGCTCGCGCGCCGACGAGCAGCGATGGCAGTTGTTTCGTGTCGCTCGTGGAAATGTTTAATTCATGCGCAAGCAGGCGCGCGCCTGTATCCGTGACGACGAGATGAATCCGCGCCACGCGAGCATCGGCCTCCAGCAACCGCAGAGCCGCCTGCGCCAGCAAGGCGCCTGAGGCTCCGGTGACACCCACAACAATCGTTTTGTTTTCCGCCTGGCTCATGGTTTATGCGGGAAGTTTTAGTCTAGGCAGCGGCTCGCGCGAAAGTCAAGAAACACGGAATGGAGGTGAGTGCCCGGTTTCCGTCTGGCACCGGCGTAAACAACGAACGGTTCTGGTAGCACAGGCTTCAGTGCTGCTTCGGGCCCGAAATAAGATTTTACCCGGATCAGCCCAGCCGATGCACCGCCGGTTTTCGCGAAGGATTGTGTTGCCGAAAAAGCGGCGGCAAAACCGTGGCGCCAAAAGAATCAGCTTATCGCCTGCGCCAGTTGCCTCCTATTATGAGAATTCGATTCACCGTTATTGACGCCGCCTCCGCACTTTGTCATGATTCGTTGGGCCGTTGAGTTCAGCGGGCCGGTTCTTTGGGGGGAAGCTATCAGCTTGCGCGTCACGGTTCTCGCATCGGGAAGCTCGGGCAATTGCACATTGCTCGAAACCGAGCACACCCGGCTGTTGGTGGATGCCGGAATCGGCAAGAAGGAAACCCTTCGGCGCCTCGCGGAAGCGGGCCGCCAGGTGGACCGCCTCGACGGCATCGTTATTTCCCACGAACACAGCGACCACATCGGATCGCTCGCGCAGGTGCTGGGACAGTGGCGCACGACGGTGTACATGAACGAATCCACGCACACCGAAGTAATGCGAATTTTGCCGGAATCCTCGCACAAGCGGCTGGACCGGGTGGAACATATTCGCGCCGGGCAGCGATTCATTGTGGGTGATATTGAAGTTTCTCCGATTTCGATTCCGCACGACGCCGTCGACCCGCTGGGATTCACTTTTCGCGCGAACGGCAACAAAGTCGCGATCGTAACGGACCTGGGCTACCTGCCGGAGTTGGTAAAAGTTCATTTGCGCGACTGCGATTTCCTGATGCTGGAATCCAATCACGATCTCGACATGCTGAAGGTGGGGCCGTACCCGTGGCACATCAAGCAGCGCGTGATGAGCCGCACGGGACATCTTTCCAATCACACGACCAGCGAATTTCTCGCCGACGCCGATGGGTTTGACGCGCGCGCGCGCTTCGTGGTGCTCGCGCATCTCTCCGAGACAAATAATAATCCGCACACAGCGCGTATCTTTGCCGAAGAAGCGCTGGCCCGGCGAAGCGGCCCGGCGGCGTTTTCCGGAAAACTGATGATTGCGCGGCAGGAATCCCCGCTTCCCAGTCTCGATTTGTAAATCACATGGCTCTACCCGATTCTGAAAAATTTCCTCGGAATGACGGGGACTTGTTTTATTTAGGGCCCGTTTAAACCAATCTAGTGCGGGACCGATTCGGAATAGACGCGATACCAGTCTTCCGTAATTTCGTGTTGCGCCTGTTCGAGGGTGAGGCTGCCGGAGCAGACCTCCGCGTGCAGATAATTTTCGACTCTGTCCTTGGCGTGCGCGCCGCCATCCGCGACAGAGGTATCGAACGGCTCGGGCCAGAGATTTTTTGGATCGGTGGGATTGCCGCCCAGTTCGAGCGGAATAAAATGATCCTCTTCGTAATCCCTCGCTCTGGAATCCGAGTAGCCATATTCGGCAATCTGCTCGACTTTCAGGCGATTCGTGTAGCCGGCTTCGGGGCGGATGAATCGGGTGCTCCAACGCGGATTGCAGATGGTTTCCCGGATATTCTCCTGGGAGATGTCCGGATTGACGGCGCCCGGAGTGCGCTCAGGATCGGGATAAATATCGGATGGGCCAATGCGAACCGTCTTCGATGTGCTGGTTTGCCGCGAATTGTTCGGCGTCGTCTGCGTGCGAACAAACCAGACGACGACAATTACAATCGCGACAGCGATCAGAAGAGGAACGATACTTTGCCGGCTCCGCATCGAAAACAGTTTAACTCATGTGCGAAGATCCGCGCTTTGCGTGTGGACACGATTTCGAGGCCGCTCGTGCCTTTTCGAAACAAAATGAAATGGCTGCCCCTGTGGTAAACTGTCGCTCGCGAGCAGGTTTTTGGAAATGGAAAATAACTCACCCGCGCGGCCCCGTGTCCTCTCCATCGGGCATTCCAACCATACTGTGGATCACTTTCTCGGCCTGCTGAAGTCGCAAGGTGTTCAGGTCGTGGTGGATACGCGGTAGTTCCCGCAACTTGTGATCTACTGGATAGACCTATGAAGCGCCATCCAAGTTTGCATCCGCTTAGCCAGCACCATCACTTTGCTTTGATTCAGGCGCTGGAGATGCGGCGCGCTGCTGAAGCGCCGGAAGAAAAGCGTGCGGCGGCGATCGAGCGACAGGCCGGACAATTTATACGCTTCTGGCAAAAAACCGGGCACGTTCATTTTCGCGAAGAGGAGGAAGTGCTGCTGCCCGCGTACGCGCGGCACATGCGGCTCGACCACGAACCCGGAGTCATGCGAATGCTCGCCGATCATGCGGAGATTCGCGCCGCGGTGCAGGATTTTGAGCGATTGCTTGCGACAAAGACACCGATTGAGGCCGGCGAAATGGTTCGCGTGGCGAAGCTTCTCCACGATCATGTGCGGCTCGAAGAGAATGAACTGTTTCCTCGAATTGAAATCGCGCTGGGCGAGGAAGGCCTCCGGGCGATGGGGCGCGGGCTAACGCGGCTGCACTCGAAGAACGATATTTGTGAAATTTGATTGCCGGTCAACAGGATGGAATCGGTCGCGGAAGGCAATCCCGGGATGACGGCGCGCTTTTTTTATTCCTGAATCAAAACGTCTTCAACAATGCCGGCAACTCGCGGATCGTTTCAATCATTGCGTCCGGAGAAGCGGCGCGCAGTCGCTCCGGCACGGGCGATCCGCCCAGCACTCCGATGGCGCGGACGCGCGCGCGATGCGCCATTTCGATATCTTCCGGCGCGTCGCCGACATATACGCACAGCTCAGGAGCGATGCGCAAGCGGCCGAGTGCCATGCGCAGTGGAGCAGGATGCGGCTTGCGGCGCGGGGCATCCTCGCTACAGACTTTTTCGCGGAACAACGACGCCACTTCGTGCTCGCGCAATTGCCGGCGCACGCGTGTCCGGTTGCCGCTCGAAACCAGGGCAAGGATGAAACGCCGCTCGAGCGTCGTCAATACGCGGCGCGCTCCCGGCTGCATTTCCGGCCGGTGCTTTTTGTAGAACCGCATCCAGAGGCGGTCCGCCTCGATCCATTTGGCGCGCGGTAGTCGCGCCGCGCGGTACACGCGATGCCAGTTTGGCGAGTAATGCCGGATTAATTCCTCGACGCTCCACTTCATTCCCAACGCATCGAACATGCGTGAGTAGGCCTGCGCGTCGGCTTCGAAGGAGTTCAGCAGCGTGCCGTCCCAGTCGAAAATCACACATTGGAGAGATTGCGTTGCTTGAATTCCCATGGACCCTCTCCCGTTTCGCTGGCGAGCCGCAAAAAACCATCGGAAGCAAAACAGCATAGCGCGGTAAAACCGGAATCCAAAAAAACCGCATGGGCTTCTGCCTGCGCATTTTTGAATTCCACCGGTTCCAAGGGAAGACAAAAAACACGGGCTGAAGCCTATGCTATCAAAACCTCCCACGGAGGACGGCCCGGGAGATGAAAAAGCCTGGAGCACCGAGCCGAAAACGGGCGCAGCGCTTCCGTTATCTCACAAGAGTGGCCGACGATTCTGGAGCTACTGCCGATGGAAGCGCGAAGGGAGAGGCTCCTCGCGTTGAAAGGTGATGTCGTCGAAACTGACGGCAAGGGTATGCCAGCCGGAGCGCGCGGCGGGTTCGGCTCGCACCACGTGCGCTTCGGTCAACATTTTCACCGTGCCACGGCCCAGCGGGCGGTCCACCAGGCAAACCTCGAGTTCGAGCGGCGTTCCGGGCTCAACATGATGGGGGAATAGAAACAGGACGCCGCTGGAACTAATATTGGTCGTCCGCAATACCTGTTGCTTTAGTTCCCGCTGTCCCGCAATGCGTTTGACTCGTATCGGCAGGCTGAGCTTGGCGCGCGTATAGGCGCGGCGCTCCTCGACGGGGCGCACGGCGTGCGTGGGAACACGCGAAATGCCTTTCGGTTTGGCCCTCGTGGTCCATGACGGCGCTTCAACCATGGAAGTGGCAGGGCGCGCCGATAGTTCTTCGATGGCCGCGGAATCACCACGGCTGGGGCTGGGTCGGTCCATTGTCTTTTCATGTCGAGCAGTGCGCATAGGTCTCCCTTATGTGTACGGTTCTGGCACTGCTCGCGAGCACTATCCACCGGGTAAATCCCTGCGTCAATTCGTATTCTGCTGGAATTGTCCTAAGGCACACCTCCCAGGACGGCTCCGCGGCTGCCTCCCTGCCACCGAATTTGGCGGCGAAGCAGGGCGAGTTCACTGATTGCGTGCGAGAAGGGCCCCATCGATTAAGTCAAAGGACACTTAGTTTGATTGCAAGATTCGGATAGCGCGTCGAGATCTATTTCCGATATCGTGCTGGTGAACAGGCAAAGGCCCGGAGACCCAATGACGAAATTATCCAACCCATCGGCTCCACTTTTCATCCGATTCCGGCGCAGATTTCTCGCCGCCGTAGCGGCGCGTGACGCGCGTCTGGATGGCGCGTTTGTGTATGCCGTGCGTTCGACCGGAATTTTTTGCCGGCCATCCTGCCCGGCGCGTCGGCCGCATCCGAAGCAGGTACAACTCTTCGCTACATCGGAGGCGGCGGAGCAGGGCGGGTTTCGCGCGTGCCGCCGATGCCGGCCACAGGAGATAGGGCGCTGGTCACAAACCGAACTGATCCGGCGCGTGTGCCAGGAAATTAAAAGTGGCGACGAGAGGGGTCGGAGTCTTCATTCCCTGGCGACCGCAGTGGGAGTAAGTTCAAGTCATCTGCAACGAACATTTCGCAATGCGATGGGAATTTCGCCCCGGCAATACGCCGACGCGCTTCGCGTCGCACGTTTGAAAGCGAATCTGGGAGAGGAAACCGACGTGACAACCGCACTGCACGAGGCCGGGTATGGCTCCGCGAGCCGCCTTTATGAACACTCGGACGCGCAACTTGGCATGACTCCCGGAACATATCGTCGCGGTGGGGACGGGATGCGGATTGGCTATACGATCGCAAACAGTGAGCTGGGCCGCGTGCTTGTGGCTGCAACGGACCGCGGAATATCCGCCGTAAGTTTGGGAAGGGACGACGCGGAACTGTTAGCAGCGCTCCGCAAAGAGTATCCACGGGCGGAGTTTTATCGCGATACGGGCAGGCATGCGAAATGGGTGAGCGCCATAGTGAGGAACCTCGCCGGCCGGAATCCACAACTTGATTTGCCCACCGATGTTATCGCCACAGCGTTTCAGCGGCGCGTCTGGCAGACGTTGCGGGGCATTCCGGCCGGAGCCACACGCACGTACTCCGAAGTGGCGCGTCTGCTGGGCCAGCCTAACGCGACCCGTTCCGTGGCGCGTGCGTGCGCCACCAACCCCACGGCCATTGTGGTCCCGTGCCATCGCGTCGTGCGCAAGGACGGATCGCCGGGCGGTTATCGTTGGGGATTGCAGCGCAAGAAAGAATTGCTGGATCGGGAACGCCGGAGGTTGAACGGTGAAACGATTCTGAAAAAAAAAGGAAAACAGCGGCCCCCGGTTAGCTCTTCGATTCGTTAAAAAGTGTTCCACGCCCCAGAATCCACGCGGGATCCAGGCGGCGCTTGACATCTCGCATCGCTTCAATTTCCGCGGGCGAACACTGAATCTCCAACAAATGAGCCTTGCGCTTTCCCAAGCCGTGTTCGGCGGACACTGTCCCGCCCAGAGCGACGGCCTTGCGAGCGAATTCCAGGAGGATTTCCGTGGCTCGCGCCGATTCTTCCGGAGCCGGTAGAATATTCACGTGCAAATGCGCGTCGCCGATATGCCCGAAGATGACGTATCGCCCGGGAAAATGTTCGTTCAGGAGGGCGCGGTAAAAATTCAACATCTCGCGATTGTGTTCGACGGGTACCGCGCAATCCGAGGCCATTTTCAGGCAGTTGGTGCGGCGCAGCGTGTCGTTCACAAGTTCCGGCAGGCTATGGCGAAATATGCGGAACCGTTCACGATCCGCCGTTGAGGCGCCGAACCAGGAGTCGTCCACGAGAGCGTTCGCGCGCTCGATTCGCTCCAGCCAGCGGCCGACTTCGGGATCGTCCTCGCCTTTCAATTCCTGTTCGATCAACAGCGCCGCGCCGGCGCCGGCTGGAATTTCCGGAAACCGCGCGAGCAACAGGTCGAGCGACGGCTTGTCGAAATATTCCAGCATGCGGGGAGTCGCCGTCGCACGCCAGTCATCAACGGCATCGAGTGCATCGATGTCTTCGCGAAAGAAAACAACGCCGCCTAAAACCGCTGCCGGCTCCGGCAACAATTTCACTTCGGCCCCGGTGATCGCTCCGAGAGTGCCTTCCGAGCCTGCGAACAGGTCGATCCAATCCATGCCGGGACGCAGAACATATCCGGCGGCGTGTTTTGTGCTGCGCGGAATTGAAATCGCCGGAACGGGAAAATCGATTGTCTCTCCCCGGCGAAATTCTCGAATGTCGCCATTCGCAAGAACGACGCGCAAGCTCAGAACATGCCGCCGCGTCGCGCCATACTTGAAACTGCGCGAACCGCTGGCATTCGTGCCGATCGTTCCGCCGACGCACGCCGAGGTTTCCGTGGGATCGGGCGGATAAAATTGCTTTGAAGCAGAGGCGCGCGCTTGCAGGTCTCGCAACAGAATGCCCGCTCCCGCGAAAGCCGTCCCGCGATTGATTTCGAGCCGGGATAATTTTTCCAGAGACATCACCCAGCCCCCCTGCGGCACGCGCCCTCCGGAAAGCCCGGTGCCGGCGCCCGAAACGGTAATCGGAATCCGTTCTCGCGTCGCGCGCTGCAAGACTTCGGCGACGCCATTTTCGTCCTGGGGGAGAAAGAGAAGTTCGGCACGGCCGCGAAAGCCGGAGGCATCTTCAAGATAAGCGGGGTTGATTTGCGAAGTTTCGTGAACCCGATGCACGTCAGTTCTCCGAATAGCCGCGGAAGCGGTCATGATAACAAAAATAATCCGCGGGGAGCGCGGGACAGGTCCATTTGTGCGCGCTTTTTGCGATTGTTCACGCGGAGAAAACCCCGCGGGCAAGAGCGCCGTTGCCGCCGCATGCCGGACCGGATCCGGCAAAAGCGGTTCGCGAACGAATTACCCCTGGGGCTGAACACGCGTGGTGCCGTGCGGCCAGTGCGGTTTGAATTCCGAATCGTTAATTCGCACGTTGCGCGCGACATTTTTGTAGCGGCTGATCGAGTAATCGCCCGATCCGGTCTCGAAAAACTGTTGTTGCACGGGAAGCCAGGTGGTTTCGTCGAGCCACATGAGGATTTTCGAGAGCTCGTGCTTGACTTCATCCGTTTTCGGGAGCAGCTCGAGGAGAATTACCTTTTGGTTATCTATGACCGCCTCGCCCTGCAGCGCGATGGTATAGCTTTCCTTTAGCGATTTCCCGGACGTCCCGAATCCGAGCAGCAGGAACTGGTCCACGACCGATTTTCTTTTCCCCAGATTGTATTCCTCGACGCGGTGAATTTTCGGGTTATAGACGTAAAAATTGTCGCCGTCGCGCAAGATCGTACGGGCGTCGGGCTGCGACAATTCGATGCGCATTTTTTCGTCGGTACGGACAAAAATCTTGCCGGACTCGGTGGACTTGTCGTTCACTACCACGGTTACCTTGGTCCGCTCCAGATCGGCGGTGAGACTGTGAAAGTCCGCTGCCTGCGCGTCCATTTGCTTCAGGACATTTTCAAGAGTCCAGCTGGTTTGCTGGGAAACGGGGACTCCGGCGGCCAACGCGAGCGCGCAAGCCGCCATCGCGCACAGTACCGCTGCGATGCTTCGGACGATTCCTGACACCCTCATTTAAGACGCTTCCCCCTGGTTCACTCACGTGCTTTGATTGCAGTCCGCGCATCACCCTGGCGCGGCGCGAAATCGTAAAACAATCGTACCACACACACACAGATGCCCCTCGTTCTTCCAGGGTTGCGAAATTTGCGACGGTTTGTAGTCGCTCAGCGGCGGGACCTTCCGAGCCGAGCATGGAATCCCTCAAATGCGTTGCACGCCCGGGAAAAGAGGGATGTCTCGTTTCGCTCGGGAGGGCGACGCCTTCTTTCCTGCCGCACAAAACGCCAGGTCCCCTCTTACGGCGCCCAGCCGCAAAACAACATTAATGGTTTCCGCCGTGTTCGTCTTCTGTATGATGGTGAGCCGTGTTTCACCGGAAACAATTCCGTCTGAATTTGCCCTCGCGCACGCTGATTCTCGGCGAGCGCACGCTGGTCATGGGCGTCTTAAATATCACACCTGACAGTTTTTCCGATGGAGGCGCCTACCTGGATGCGGGAGCGGCCGTTGCGCGCGCACTGGAAGTCGAGCGGGAGGGCGCGGACATCCTCGATGTCGGCGGTGAGTCGACTCGTCCCGGCTCGTCTCCCATTTCCGCGGAGGAAGAAATTCGCCGCGTTGTGCCCGTGATCGAAGTTTTGCGAGGAAAGCTCCGAATCCCGATTTCAATCGACACGCGGAAGGCCGAAGTAGCCGAAGCGGCGCTGGACGCCGGGGCCGAAATCCTGAATGACATTTCCGCATTGCGTGGGGACCCGCGCCTGGCTGAAATCGCGCATCGCGCTCACGTGCCGTTGGTTCTCATGCACATGCGGGGCACGCCAAAGACGATGCAGGAGGGTCCCTTCGCTCGCGACGTAATTCGAGATGTCATCATCGGCTTGCGCGCAGCCATCGCGCGGGCGCGGCGCGGGGGGCTCTCGAAGTCACAATTGATTCTGGATCCCGGGATCGGATTCGGAAAAAAACACGAACAGAATTATGAAATCCTGAGCCGGCTTCCCGAACTCGCCCGACTCGGTTGTCCGATTCTGGTCGGAGCATCGCGGAAATCGTTCCTCGGCAAGTCGATGGCGGGCAA
>Ga0265316_10003693_pt1 | contig 15425 bp, 11 predicted proteins | sample 4522metaG_FD_202092 | JGI IMG/M metagenome (GOLD analysis project Ga0265316, IMG submission 202092) | Rhizosphere microbial communities from Carex aquatilis grown in University of Washington, Seatle, WA, United States - 4-5-22 metaG | ecosystem: Host-associated > Plants > Roots > Rhizosphere >...
GCAGCCCGTCCACGGGCGTTGCAGCCAACCAGCCTGCTTCTTGGAGGCCAGAGATCCCCTTGCCGGCGAGCACAATCGCCAAGGCCGCCACGAGGAAGGAACTGAGCGCAAAGAACTGGCTGATCGGCATGCGGGCGCTGGTCTTCAGGAAGATGACCGCAATGATGGTCAGCAAAACCATGCCGATTCCTAGCCCGGCCAGCAGGGCCGAATCATTGCCGTCTGTTGCTAGAGCGGAGTAGAACAGCACCGTCTCGAAAACCTCGCGATACACAGCAATGAAGGCCAGTGCGAACAGCGCCCACGCCGATCGTCCAGTGAGCGCACTGGAGAGGCGTTCATTCAGATATGCCTGCCAACGTCCGGCGCTGCTCTTCTGGTGCATCCAGAGCCCTACGGACAGCAGGACGATGGCGGCAAAGAGCGACGACACGCCTTCCGTCACTTCTCGGCTTGCGCCACTGATGCTGACGACTCTGGTGGCCACCAGCCAGGTGGCCCCGCCTGCCAGAAGGGCGCCGATCCACCCTGCGTGAACGTAGCGCAAGGCCTCCGGCCGGTTCGACTTGCGCAGGAACGCCACCATGGCCACGATGATCAACAGAGCTTCCACACCTTCACGCAAAAGGATGGTCAAGGCTCCAACAAAAGTGGCCATCGCGTCGGCCCGCCCGCTTCCGAACTCAGCTTCTACCAGAACAAATAGGCCATCCAATCGGTTGGCATGCCGCAAGGCGGCCCCGATGTCGCCATGAGCAATGGCCGATCTGTATAGCTGCATGCTGCGCTCTACGTCCACCAGCAGTTCCTTGTTGCGGCTCTCTAGGCCCGCCTCAAGTGGCTCGAAGCCATCTAGATAGGCAGACAGCGCGAGTTGGGTCGCACCAGCATGGTCGCCCGCCTGCAGCGCCTCAACGCTGGATTTGAGCTGCTTGCGCGCCAGCGCGGTGCCGGATGAGCCGTCCGGGACGGAAAGCATCTGAGGGTTCGCACGCGTGTATGCCAACACCGCAGCGGCATCAGCAGGCGGCAGGGACTGTGCAAGGGTAACTTCTGACGCCGTTGCAAGGGCCTTCAAATTGGGTAGCGCCGCGCGTGAGCCTGGATCGTTTGCAAACAACTGTGCCCCCCGTTGGCGCACCTCTTCGTTGTAAGAAAGCGTTCCGACGTAAAACGCAAGGGCCCAGCGGTCCGCCTCATCCAGCTTGCTGAACTCTGGCATTGATGTGCCGGATACACCTTGCGTGACAACCTGGTAAAGCGCCATGACTGAGCGATGACGTGCCCGGTCGCCGTCAGTGAAATCGACAGGTTTGGGGTCCAACTGCCCCGCCAATGCGCCATCGCCAGCGCCAGTTGCCCCATGGCATGAAGCGCACTGTGCTTGGTAGAGGCGTTGTCCATTGAGAAGGTCGGGGACGGTTCTCGGTGCAACGGGTATAGGGTACGCCTTCAGGAGAAGGACGTTCGCGTCGCGGGCCAATATGGCAACGGCTGATGGCTCGGTCTTCGCTTGAACTGCATTTTGCAGACGCTGGATCAACGCCTGAAGCTGAGCAAGCGACGGGTGAGGTGGGAGCGCGGCAGCGTGCTTGACGGAATTCTGGGCGAATTCGATCATTTCCGCGTATTCCGCCTCACTGACCACTGCACCACCGCTCACCGCGCCAGCATAGTCAACGGCGATGTAGTCCAGCAGCTGCCAAAGCTGTCGCGCCTTCGCTTCTTCCGTCGGCTGCGCGGCATGACTTAGATGAGCAAAGAGCATCCAAACTGCTGTAACAGTGCAAAAGCACAAACGTTTGAAGAATTCCATTTCGGGCAGACGCGTATTCAGACCCGCGCGATTATCAACCCTGAAGTAGGTGTAGAGTCAACTGTGAATTCGATGAGGAGTAGATATGAAGATTGGTGAACTGGCGGAGCGAGCAGGCGTTCAGGTTGAAACCATCCGCTTCTATGAGCGTGAAGGCCTTTTGCAAGCTGCTGCCAGAAGCGCTGGCAACTATCGCATCTATGAAAGCCTACACGTTCAGCGGCTGGCATTCATTCGCCACTGCCGATCACTCGACATGACGCTGGATGAGGTTCGCGTCCTGCTGCGGCTGACTGACTCTCCCGACGAGAGTTGTGCCGAGGTCAACCAGATCTTGGACGCTCATATAGGGCAAGTCAGCCAGAGAATTAAGGAACTGCGCTTGCTTGAACTGGAACTCAAACAGTTGCGCAGTCAATGTCGCCAGGGCACGGACGCGAAGGACTGCGCCATCCTTAGTGAGATCTCCAGAAAGGCCCCGGGCGGTAAGCCGCATCGCAATGGGAAGGTGGGACAGCAGGAGTCCGCCCGCCAACCGGGCTAACACTAACCGCTACCTTGGAGCTTCGTTCTGGCGAAGCTGAGCCAGCCAGGTTCGCTCATAGCCAACCTTGCGATCTGTTGCCTCACTCAATAGGCTCAGCCAAGCCGAACCAACACATCGACGCGACGCCTGGACGGCCTCGCTTACCTGCGCTCCGACGGTCCCGCCAGCATTTAATGCAACCCGGTTGGTGGCGACGGCAAGGCTGGCACCAGCCCATCGCCCGACCATGCCCATGCCGGACATTGGCTTCCATTTGCCGCCCGCTCCTTCTCCGTGCGCTCTTTTGGCGACATGAACGGGCTGATCAAATGCAGAGGGACTGGATCGGGCCCTGCATCCAGCAGCAAGGCGTTGGGAAAGGCCGCCACGCTCTTGGCGTCATAGCGCAGTGGTTTGATGAAGCGACGATGCTGTGCCACCAGCGCCTGCACCAGTGCCAATTCATAGACTCTTTCCACGGGGATCCACTGTTCACTGGCCAGCATGAAACTGGCCGCATCGATTTCATACGTGTGTTCCCGCCGCGACCGGATCAGTGCCGCCATCACCAGACGCACCTTGTATCCGCTGTCGGCATCCCGGGCTTCGAACAAGGGCGCGAACACGCGCTCGATGCGTTCCCAGGTCTTGCTTGCCACCAGCAGTGGCGCATCCGGCATGTGCTTGATCCATACACGCCGCCCAAAGGCCGTGGCATCGCTCGCCTTGAACTCACCCATCACGATCGCCAGCGGGCTGTGCCCCTCATGGGGCCGGAGAATGGACAACTTGTCACGGCGCCGGATCGCAGCCGCAGCCTTGTTGGCTTCATTGAATGACTCAGGCACATGGAGACGTTCACTCAGCGGAACGCCCTTGACGAGCACGTCCTCTGCTGCCGCCAGCAAGTATTTGTGAACAACCCAACGGATTTGCCGCTGCCGGACAACGCGCCCGAGACCCATCCCAAGGTGCAGACGCTTCGCGAGTTGGCGCAATGGTCCGAGGGGATGGTCTGGTGCTCGCCCGAACGACATGGCGCCATGACCGGCATCATGAAGGCCCAGATCGATTGGATTCCACTGAGCGTCGGATCGGTCAGGCCCACTCAAGGCAAGACCCTTGCCGTGATGGAAGTATCGGGCGGTTCGCAGTCCTTCAATGCCGTCAACCAAATGCGCATTCTTGGCCGGTGGATGCGCATGATCACGATCCCCAATCAATCGTCGGTGGCCAAAGCCTTTCTGGAATTCGATGAGGCGGGCCGCATGAAACCATCGGCGTACTACGAGCGCGTGGTGGACGTGATGGAGGAATTGATGAAGTTCACGCTGCTCACCCGCGACGTTGCACCCTACCTCGTCGATCGCTACAGCGAGCGCAAGGAAAGCGCGGCGGAGTTGTCCAGGCGAGTCAACCAAGCCGCGCTGTAGTCTTGACGGCAAGGTGTTGGCGCCTCAGTGCAGGACCCTCCTGATGACCAACACGATCGCCAATCCCAAACCAGCTAAGGACGGCAGTACCGTGGTCACCATGCCGAAGCTGCGCGCGCCCGCGCCTTTGGGATAGCCATGCAAAAAGGCTCCCCTGCCAATTGCAAAGAGCATCACGGCCGCAGGAATGCAGAACAACGCGTCTCCCGTCACCAGGGTTGCCAGCGTCACATGCACCCCAATGGCCACGACACACTGTTCCAGCGTGTTCTGCAGAAATGCCACCTTGATGGCAATGCGGGGACTGGGGGGCGCGAACGCCGATCCCCGGTTGTCCTCTGCACTTTGGTACCTCCCTGAGGACACCATGCGCACGCTGATCAACAGCCAGAGCAACACGAACACATCGCATTGCAACGCAAAGGCGATGCGCTCGGACATGGCGACGGGTGGCTGGAAGTAATGCGGCAACCAGAACCAAGCCCCTACCACCATAGCCATGCACAACAACCCAGCCAGCAAAGCGTTGCGCAGGATGAGACGCTGCTCACGCCGGATGTCCACCCCCTGTTCGCTGGCCTCGGCCGCCGATGCTTCGGACTTGCATGAATGTCTCCCGAGTTCACTCATCAGGACACTCCCGGCCAAGTTGCACAGCGTTCATTTGACAACTTCGGCCGCTGCCAGACGGCCGTCGTACACGCGCCTATACCGGCGCGAACGCCTCTCTGAGCAGAGGAAAGTGGATGCGCGCACCCACACGCCGAATGCGCCTTCAGATGCCACATCATCCAGATGAACCGCCTCACATCGCGCGCCAGACAATCCGTGCCACTGTGCCGGGTCACACCGCCTGCCCTATTGCCCGCCCGTGTTCGCTGTCGTTCTCCTCTTCATCATCACGCCTGTGGACCAGGCGATAGAGCACGGGCAGCACCAGCAAAGTCAAAGCCGTCGATGAAAGGATGCCGCCGATCACCACGGTGGCCAGGGGCCGCTGCACTTCGGCTCCCGTTCCGGTCGCCAATGCCATTGGCACGAAGCCCAGTGAAGCAACCAGCGCAGTCATCAGGACCGGCCTCAGACGTGTCAGCGCACCCTCGCGGACAGCAGCGTCCATTCCCATGCCGTTTTCTCGTAGGCTGCGAATGAACGAGATCATCACCAGGCCGTTCAATACCGCCACGCCCGACAGAGCAATGAAGCCGACAGCCGCTGAGATCGACAGCGGTATGTCTCGCAGCCACAGAGCCGCCACGCCACCGGTCAATGCGAATGGGATCCCGGTGAAAACCAGCAGCCCGTCCTTGACGTTGCCAAAAACAGCGAATAGCAGGATGAAGACAAGGGCGAGCGCTACGGGTACGACGACCGTCAGACGCTGGGCAGCCGCTTGCAGATTCTCATACTGCCCGCCCCACTCGAGCCAATAGCCGGCCGGTGGCCGCGCCTTAGCCTGGATCTGTGTTTGCGCGTCTACAACGAAGGAGCCCAGATCTCGACCCCGTACATTGGCGCTGACCACAACGCGCCGCTTGCCGTTCTCCCTGCTGACTTGATTCGGCCCCGGCTTGAGCTCCAATTGAGCGACCTCGGACAACGGCACATACGCCGGCCGGGCCACTTTTCCGCTCCGATCGTCTTGTGGCAACGGGACTGGCAGGCGCATCAATGCCGCTAGGTCGCTGCGCATGGCGTCCGGTAGTCTGACAACAATATCGAATCGTCGGTCGCCCTCAAACAGCGTTCCGGCCCCACGCCCTGCCAGAGCGGTTGACAGGACATCTTGGACTTCAAAGACGCTGAGCCCCAAACGTGCGGCGCGCTCCCGGTCAATCGCCACCGTGAGGACAGGAAGGCCGGTGGTCTGCTCCACCTTGACTTCACTCGCGCCCTCAACTTGGCGCAACACCCCTGCGATGCGCTCGGCCTGAGCGTTCAGTACGTCCATGTCGTCGCCGAACACCTTCACCGCCACATCGCTGCGCACACCAGAGATCAGCTCATTGAATCGCATCTGGATCGGCTGGGAGAATTCGTAGGCGTTGCCCGGGATGCTCTCGACCGTCGCCTGAATGGCCGAGAGCAGCTCTTCGCGGCTCTTGCGCGGCTCTGGCCATTGATCCATTGGCTTGAGCATCACATAGCCATCCGAAACGTTCTGCGGCATCGGGTCGGTGGCCACTTCGGCAGTGCCTGTGCGGGCAAAGACGCGCTCGATCTCGCCGAACTTCGCCTTAAGGGTCCTCTCTATTTGCTGCTGCATCTCCACCGACTGGGTAAGGCTGGTCGCGGGGACGCGCAACGCCTGCAACGCGAAGTCGCCCTCGTTGAGGCTCGGCACGAACTCGCTGCCAAGCTTCGTTGCTGCCACACTCGCCAGCACCACCAAGCATGTCGCCGCCGTGATAACGATGGCGGCATTGCCCAGCGCCTTGTCGAGCAAAACTTTGTAGCCGCGCTTGCTGGCCCGAAGCAGCCCGTTCTCTTTCTCCGAAACTTTCTCGCCAATGAAGAGCGCGACAGCCGCAGGCACGAACGTGACCGACAGCAGCATTGCAGCGGCCAGGGCGAAAACGACCGTGAGCGCCATCGGATGGAACATCTTCCCTTCCACCCCGGAGAGCGCAAAGATGGGGAGGTACACCACCATGATGATGAGTTGCCCAAAGATGAGCGGCCGACGCGCCTCTTGCGAGGCAGCGAATACCTCATGGAAACGCTCGGGCAAGGTGAGTACCCGCCCTTTGTGGGACTGCGCGTGCGCGAGACGCCGCACACAGTTCTCTACGATGACCACGGCACCGTCCACGATGATGCCGAAATCCAATGCCCCCAAACTCATCAGATTGGCGCTGACCTTCTGAGTCACCATCCCGGTAAAGGTAAACAACATGGCAAGCGGAATGACCATTGCAGTGATCAGTGCCGCCCTCAGATTGCCCAGGAAAGCAAAGAGCACGGCAATCACCAGGATCGCACCTTCCAACAGGTTCTTTCTCACCGTGTCGATGGCCTTGTCCACCAGATGCGTCCGGTCATAGACGGTGATGGCATGAACGCCAGCAGGCAGGCTCTGCTTGACCTGGGCCATCTTCTCGGCAACCGCTTGCGCAACGGCGCGGCTGTTTTCGCCCATGAGCATGAACGCCGTGCCCAGCACGACTTCCCGGCCGTTGTCGGTGGCCGCACCCGTTCGCAGCTCCCGGCCAATGCCCACGGTTGCCACGTCTCCGATGCGAATTGGGCTTCCATCGACCGCTTTCACGACAATGTTGGCAATGTCTTCAGTCGATGCGACTTGCCCAGGAGCGCGCACCAAGTATTGCTCGCCGCTCTTCTCGATGTAGCCGGCGCCAACATTCCCATTGTTTCGCTCGATGGCCGCGACAAGGTCGGATAGACCTAAACCGAACGAGGACAGCTTGGCAGGATCCGGCGCAACCAAGTATTCCTTGCTAAAGCCCCCAATGGAGTTGATTTCGGCAACGCCTCGCACGTTGCGCAACTGTGGTTTGATGATCCAGTCTTGGATCTCCCGGAGATCCGTCGGCGTGTAGGGGCTGCCGTCCGGCTTCTTGGCGCCCTCATCGGCTTCCACCGTCCACATGAAGATCTCCCCCAGCCCTGTGGAGATCGGGCCCATCTCGGGCGTGATACTTTCCGGAAGACTTTCACGAGCCTGCGCTAGCCGCTCCGAGATGAGCTGCCGGGCAAAGTAGATGTCCGTGCCTTCTTCGAACACCACGGTGACCTGCGAGAGTCCATAGCGCGACAGTGATCGGGTTTGGACCATCCGCGGAAGACCCGCCATGGCCGTCTCAACCGGAAAGGTGATGCGCTGTTCAGCCTCAAGCGGAGAATAACCAGACGCGGCGGTATTGATCTGCACCTGGACGTTCGTGATGTCTGGTACGGCGTCAATGGGCAGCCTTGTGTAGCTGTATGCGCCCAGCCCTCCGATCGCGAAGACGGCGAGCAAGACAAGCCATCGATGCTCGATGGCAAAGCGAATGATGCGTTCAAACATGGTCAGTCCTGCCTTAGTCTTCGTCTTCAACGCTGCTCTTGCCGATGTCAGCCTTGAGCACGAAGCTGTTGACCGCCACATAGGACTGCCCAGCGGTAAGGCCACCCAATATCTCTGTGGTCTGGCCATCCGTACGACCCAGCTTGACCGGCGTTGCTTTGAAGCCGTCACTGCCTGAGACAAAGACCACCGCCTTGTCGTCCATCATCTGGATCGCTGTCGATCGCACGCTTACGGGTACTTGCGTCTGGCTGGCCAAGACGCTGACGGTGACGAAGAGGCCGGGGCGCCAGGCGCCCCCTGGATTCGCGAGCGTGACACGTGCCACGGCAGAGCGAGTCTGTTCCCCCAGCAAGTTGCCCACATAGGTGATCTTGCCGTTAGACACGGCTTGCGAGCCAGCCGCCTTGACGACCGCAGGAAGCCCGACGCGCACCTTGTCGAGGTCTTTGGGACTGACGTTCACGTCCGCCCACACCGTAGAGAGGTCTGAGACAACGAACACTGTCGCGTCTTCCTTGACGGCCTCACCCAATGCCAGACGCTTCTCAACAACCGTGCCGTCAAAAGGCGCGCGCAACTCATAGCGGCTCAAGCTAGTGTTGCCTTTCACATTGCCGGATTGCTGCACCCCCAACGCGCTGAGCTTCTGCTCAGCGTTCCGTTGCTGAATCTCTGCTTCCCGCAGTGCTTGCTGAGCCTGAAGAAGGTCTTGCTCGGCCGAGATCTTCTGCTCCCAGAGTGTCTTCTCCCGCTGGTACATGACGCGCGCTGCCGCTGCTCGCTCGCGCGCTGCCAGCGCCTCAGAACGCAAATCGGACAGGTCAGGGCTTGACAGTACCGCCAAGACCTGCCCCTTGCGCACGTTCTGGCCCAGGTTCACAAGAACGGCGTCGACAACGCCAGCCACCCGAGGTGTCACCTGCGCTGTTCGATCGGCATTGGATCGGACCTCCCCCGGGAAATCCTGACCGGTCCGAATCACTGCCGCCTGCGCCTTGTCCAATTGAATTCCGCTGGCCTTGAGCTGCTCGGGAGTGAGCTTTACGGTGTCGCTTTCACCATGCTCCTCATGTTCAGACGCCTCAGCTTCGCGTGACTCCTTTCCTCCAGAGGGCTGCGCCGATCCGTCCGGCTTGCTTTCCTGGGACGCTTCCCGCTCCTCGGATTCGGAATTCTTCTCAGTTTCCCCTTCCTGCTTACGCTCAGCGTGTTCTGCGTGCTCTTCGCCGCCAGCAGCGGCCGGCGGATTGCGGTTCCAGACAACAAAGAGGGCCGCTGCGGTGGCCAGCAGCATGCCAACGATGATGGTTACTTGTTTACGGGTCATGTTGTCACTCGGTTCATTGCGTCGTAACGGGAGCGGTACGGGCCATTCCCAAGATGCGGCCAAGGTCGATGGCCGCACGCTGGCTTTCAGCCACAGCTTTGAGATGCTGAGCACGCGCTTGAAAGAGGCTGCGCTGGGCATCAAGCACGTCCAGGAACGTGAACTTCCCCAGCGCGAACCCATTGGTCGCTGCGTCATAGGCGCTTTGGGCCTTGGGGAGCAATTCGCGCTCGATCATCAGTGCCTGCTTGCGGGCGCTCTGAGCCTGTGCGAGGGCAACGTGTGCCCCGGCCCTTAGGCGTGAGACTGTCGCTTGCAAGGCATAGCGGGCTTGATCCTCGCGGGCGAGCGCCTCCTGCAGATTGCCCTGATTGCGGTCGAACATGGGCAAGGGAATGGAAACGCCAATCAATGGCTGATTACGCCCGATCTCGTTGTTCCGCTGTACTCCCAGCCCGACAGTGATGTCCGGCATGGCGCGGCTGCGCTCGACATCCACCAGTGCTTGTCGCCGCGCAACCTCCAGCCTTGCTTCCACCACTTCCGGGGCCGCCTCTATGCGTTCCTCCAAAGAAGCAGTGGCGACTTCCTCAGGGACGTGCAGTACCCCTTCGAGAGGTGGAAGCAACGCTTCCATCGCGCCCCAATGCGCGGCCAGACGGGTACGTGCAACTTGCAACTCCACCTGCGCCTGTGCCAGTTCGAGGTCAACACCGGATGCGGCAAGGCGGGCCCTCGTCTCATCGACAGGTGACACCTTGCCGGCGGCGACTCGTTTCGCAGCAGCATCCGTGGCCTGCCGCGCTAATTGCGACAAAGCGTTCGCCTGGTCTAGACGTGCCTGTGCCGCAAGCGCTTCCCAGAAGCTTGCGCTGACCTCGGCGCCGATCTTTGCCTGCAGTCCCTCAAGTCGCGCCTGCGCAATCGCGCGCCCTTGGTGTGCAGCCATCACGCGAGCCTGACGCTTGCCACCCAGTTCCAGACGCTGGCTCACTTGAACTGCCGTGGTACGAGTACGACGTTGGGTGTCCTCGATCGAGGCTGCGAACTCCGGGTTGGGCATCAAGCCCGCTTGCTCTTCAGCGCCCTGCGCGGCGGCGACTTCCGCCCGCGTTGCTGCCAATTCAGGACTTCTTTCCAGTGCAAGGGCAACCGCCCTCGCCAGCGTCAGGGGAACGCTTGGGGAAGCGGCCGCGGGGTTTGAGGCGACAGTTGGGAGTACTGAATGCGGCTGGGTCATCTCCGCTCGCGCAACGACGCAAGAGACGAGCGCAGCAAGTGCCAGTGCCGTGCGTTGAACTGTCAGAGTTGAAGGACGACGCGTTTGGCGCCCTCCGAAGGGATATGTCATCGAATTCTCCAATGTATGGATAGAACTCGACGAGTCGCAGGGCCGCGCGGAGCGCGCCTATTCTTGGGAAAGGGAAAGCCGACTCGTCGAACTAGAGCGAGTCGGCCCATTTGGGCCGCTCCAGCGCAGCAGGCTGGAACGACGTGTAGTTCACGATAGGCGTGGCAAACAACAGCGCACCAACCATCGGTGGCTTGAGCTTGAAATCAAGCTCCATCAGATGCGCTTCCCTAAATGGCACATTCCGCAGTCTGCTTCAGGCTGTGCGGAGTTGTGAGCGTCCGTCTGCGATCCCTGCCGCCCGCCCTTGTCATCCAACGACGTAGTGCCAGATGCGCCTTTCGCGGCGTCAACTTCGTGCTTGCAGGAATGATGTCCGACATGTGTCGCCGATCGCCCAGTTTCGTGCTGGCAATAGCTCGCCATCGCCGCCCAACTGAAATGGAGAGGCACCAATACCAGCAAGATGAGGGCAATCAATCGGCGCATAGAACGGAAGTATAGGGGAAAGGATGATGGTCGCGTACCCCTTGACTCTCTACTGGGTACATGGTTTCAAATGCCTCACCAAGATTTAAATTGGCCCATTGGTCCGCTGCCCTTGGAGGGAATACTGATGAGTAACGACGACGATCATGGCCTGGACGGCCGACAGGCTTCGGACAGGCGCATTCTCTGGCAGGTACTCATGATCAACCTTGCTCAATGTATCGCCGGATTCGCCGTGGGCGCGTGGGCGTCCTCGACGGCCGTGATGGGAGCAGCGCTTGATAACCTTGCCGACGCCTCTGTCTATGGCGTGAGCCTTTACGCTGTTGGCCGCTCAGCCGCCATCAAAGCAAGGGCAGCTCGCCTGTCTGGCTGGCTCCTGATCGGGCTCGCAGTGTTGATGCTCAGCGAAGTCCTGCGGCGCTTCTTCGGGGGCGAAGCGCCTCTTGGACCGGCCATGATGACCATGGCGGCGGTCAATGCCGGCATGAACCTGTTCTGCCTGAGGCTCCTCAAGCGACACAAGGGCAAGGACGTCAACTTCAAAGCATCCTCAATCTTCACAAGCAACGATTCGATCGTGAACCTGGCCATCGTCGCATCGGGTGCGCTGGTGATGTGGCTTGGTTCGAACTTGCCGGATCTGATTCTTGGAATGGTGGTGAGCGCCATCGCGTTCAAAGGTGGCCGAGAGATCCTTGCCGAAGCGCGCGAAAGCACTCAGGTTGACGAGGCAGACGCCTCTTAGACGTTGCGAGGTGGCGACGAATTGACTAATTTACTACTTGACCCTGGAGTTGGTGCAGCGTTTTAAATGGTGTGCTTGCTTCAAATGAACCTGTCCTCAATGGCCAATCCTCTTCAATCACTGCTGCTATGGCTTGCTCTCGCCATGACCATGGCGGGAAGCGGCGGCGCTGAGGCGCGAGAGCTAGGTGTTCATGAGTCGGCCAGGTCATTTTCGGGAGACTTTGATACCCAATTCTGCCCTCCTCCGTCACGTTGTTGCCCGCCATTCAGCACGCCTGACGGAGCCAAGGATGATTTCGCGGCGGTACCGCATGCATGCCAGGCTCCAGCAGAACCGTGCGTTTGTGAGGCCTGTTGCACAACCCTGGGACTTCCGGGGACCCACGCCGAGGCGCTAGAACCTGCGTTGCCGTCCATATGGGAGCCTGCACCGTTGATCGAACCCATCTCCCACCGGCCAGACGGCCCGAGGCGCCCGCCCAGGACGCCCCCCCGAGACCAGCACCGTGCCGCAGCACCAATGCCTGCCATGAGCAGCGGCATCTCAACCTCATTCTCTGGTCGATGGCTGATCGGCGGACTCGCTGATTGTCACCTCGACCAAACAAAGGAAAATCCATGAAGCTCATCATCCAACTCGCCATGACCGCTTCCTTCGCGCTCGGAAGCCAAGCGTTTGCTCAGTCCTCCGCAGCGACGCCCAAGGCCTCGATCTTTGGAACGCCTGCATCCACGGCCGAAGTAGAACGGACCATCGAAATCCTGCCTACCACTCGCTGGATCAACGTGACCCGTTTCGAGACCGTCAGGTTGGCCATCAGGGATGGCAACGAAACGAAGTACGTCATATGGCGGTTCGACACCCTTTCCTTCACGCCTTTCGATTTGAGCCAAGCGATCCCTTCCCTCGCCGCCAGATCGATCAAGGTCTTCGTCGGGGCCAGTCATTTGGACATGTCATGACGTAATGGAGGCCGCCCTGAAGAAGGGCGGCCTTTTTTGCTGCGCAACGCGCCCCTGCAGACACGCGCTCGGCTCCATGGCCACTTCAGGTTTACCCGTTCAGCAAAAGAGGCACCTATGAAAACTGACGATGCACCCACTTCCGCGCCTGCCACCTGCGGTTCGTGCGCCAGCGATCAACAGGGCCCGCCCACGGTTCTGATGCTCGATCTACCCGATTTGGACCGGCGTTCGGAAGCTCTTGTGCGGGCTCAGCTGGGTCAAATCACCGGCATCGAGGATCTCTCACTTGATTCGAGTGCGGGCAGGCTGTCCATACGGCATCGCCTCACCTCCACCACGCCTATCCTTGACGCCTTGCTTGCCATTGGAGTCAAAGGAACCGTTGCAACGGATGGCGAATCTGTCAGCCCGGTAGCTTGCGGCAAGCCCGCGCTGAGCAGCGGCGTCACCAGCTGCCGGGCACCGGTTGCTGCGACTTTTCCCCCATCTCCTCCGCCAACTGGAAACACCTCGCGCCTTCTCATCACCAACATGGATTGCCCAACCGAGGAGGGCCTCATCCGGAAGCGCTTGGAAAAGATCAAAGGTATCGAGCGGCTCAACTTCGACCTGATGAACCGCCGTTTGGATGTGCAGCACGCTTCCGTGGATCTCGCAGGGATCCTCGCGGCCTTGCATGAGATTGGCATGCAAGCAAGCGTAGAGCGGGAGGCAGGGCCGAGCCCTCGTGGCCAGGCGACCTATCTCATCGAAAAAATGGACTGTCCCACCGAGGAAGCCATGCTGCGCAAAGCGCTTGAGGGGATGGCCGGCGTCGAAGCCCTTCAATTTGACCTGTTAAGCCGCAAGCTGGTTGTGAGCCATGGTCTCCCGAGCGAGGCGCCCATCACCGCGGCGATCGAGCGTCTGGGGCTGTCGCCTGTGCTCCAGGACCACAATGATCCCGCTCCTGCCGTCACGAAGGAATTCGGCACAGGAATCACGAAAACCGAATGGCTGCGAATGGCCGCAGCAGGCGTCTTGGCGATGGGTGCAGAGGTCTTGGCCTTCTCAGGCATGGACGAGTCATCCATGCCCGTTATTGCAGCCTCCTTGGCCGCCATCGGTCTAGGCGGCACGGCCACCCTGCGCAAAGGCTGGATTGCTCTGCGCACCCTATCGCTCAACATGAATCTCTTGATGACCATCGCGGTCATCGGCGCAGCGTTGATTGGACAGTGGCCAGAGGCAGCAGTGGTCATCTGGCTGTTCGGCGTGGCCGAAATGATCGAGGCCTTAAGCTTGGATCGAGCTCGCAACGCCATTCGCAAACTGATGGACCTGGCTCCGGAAACGGCCCTCTTGCGGCAAAGCGATGGGCGCTGGGCCGAAGTCAAGGCCGACACGGTCGCCATCGGCGGCATCGTGCGTGTGCGCCCCGGCGAGCGGATCGCGCTGGATGGGGTGGTTGTCTCCGGCAAGTCGGCGGTCAATCAGGCACCGATCACCGGCGAGAGCATGCCTGTGGAGAAGAACCCAGGCGATACGGTCTACGCGGGCACCATCAACGAGCGCGGAACGCTTGAGTTCGAGGTTCGAGCCCGCAAGGGTGACACGACATTGGACCGCATCGCCCGCTCCGTGCAAGAGGCCCAGGGCCAACGTGCGCCCACACAGCGGTTTGTCGATCGTTTTGCCAGCGTGTATACGCCAGCAGTCTTTGTGCTTGCCCTTGGAATCGCCCTCATTCCTCCACTTGTGGCCGGCGGCGACTGGTACGACTGGACGTACAAGGCTTTGGTCTTGCTCGTGATCGCCTGCCCGTGCGCACTGGTCATTTCCACCCCAGTGACAGTGGTCAGCGGTCTGGCAGCAGCAGCGAAGCGAGGCATTCTCGTCAAGGGCGGACTGTATCTGGAGCAAGGCCGGTTGCTCAAGTCCGTCGCACTGGACAAGACCGGAACGCTCACCCATGGAAAACCGGTGCTCACGGACACGGTCGAGCTCGGTCCGCTCTCGCGCCAAGAGGTCCTCCGGATCGCTGCCAGCCTCGATGCCTTGTCCGAGCATCCTGTGGCCACCGCCATCGTCAGGGCCTATGGAGACCAGCCGCACGCCGACGTCCAGGCCTTCGAGGCGCTCGCTGGCCGCGGTGTGAAGGGCGCGATAGACGGCGAGACCTACTACATCGGCAATCAGCGGCTGGCCAATGAATTGGGGGTGACGAACGAACGCGTGTTACAACTCCTTGAGCAGATGGAAGCCCAGGCCAAGACCGCTGTCGTGCTCTCCACCGCCACACAGGCCCTCGGCGTGCTGGCCGTGGCCGACACTGTCCGCGAGAGCAGCAAAGTGGCCGTCGCGCAGCTCAGGCAATTGGGGGTCGAGCCGGTCATGCTCACTGGGGATAACAAGAAGACAGCGCAGGCGGTCGCGGCTCAGGTGGGCATCAGCGATGCTCGCGGTGAAATGCTGCCTCATGACAAACTCTTGGCCATCGAGGCAATGGCCGCCCAAGGACCAGTCGGCATGGTCGGGGACGGGGTGAACGATGCGCCAGCCCTTGCAAAGGCAAGCATCGGCTTCGCCATGGGCGCAGCAGGCACTGACACAGCCATTGAGACCGCAGACGTGGCGCTCATGCAAGACGATCTGCGCAAGTTGCCAGAGTTCATCGCTCTCTCACATCGGGTGGGCAATGTGCTGAGAGCCAACATCGCCTTTGCCATCGGCACCAAGGCGGTGTTCATGGTCT
>Ga0265316_10003695_pt1 | contig 15418 bp, 14 predicted proteins | sample 4522metaG_FD_202092 | JGI IMG/M metagenome (GOLD analysis project Ga0265316, IMG submission 202092) | Rhizosphere microbial communities from Carex aquatilis grown in University of Washington, Seatle, WA, United States - 4-5-22 metaG | ecosystem: Host-associated > Plants > Roots > Rhizosphere >...
CTCCTCCTCATGGACATCAAGCTCCGTAGCTTCATAGACGGCGTCGACGCGGCCAGCCGGCTCAAGCTCGTCTGCGACGTTCCCGTGATCTACCTGACCGCCTATCCGAGCAAGGGCAGCCAGGACCGCGCGATGAGCACTAATCCCGCCGCCTACCTCGTCAAGCCGATCAACGACAAGACCTTGCAAGAGCAAATCGAGCTGGCCCTGCGCGGAAAAGAGCCCTCGATCTGCGAAGATTAGGGCCGGGGGCCCTTGCCATGCGACAGCTCACGAAGGACGAGTGCCTCGCGCTCCTGAGGGACGGGGAGTTCGCCCCGGACTTGACCGGCTCGGCCGAGACGGTAGCGATAGTGCTCACGCAGAGCTGGTGCCCCCAATGGGCCTGGATGCGGTCGTATCTCGCCGCCCTCCCCCCCGACGCGGGGAGGGAGATCCTCTGGATCGAGTACGATCGCGAGGATTTCCTCGAGCCCTTCATGCGCTTCAAGGAAAGCGCCTTCGGCAACGACCAGGTGCCCTACGTCCGCTATTACCGAGGCGGCTCGCTCGCGGCCGAATCCAATTACATCGACCAGGGCGGGTTCCTCCGCCTTCTTTCCGGAAAGAACCGGCCTTCGGAGGCAGTATGAGGAAAGCCCTTCTCGCGACGCTCCTCTTCGCGGCGCTCGCGAGCGCCGCGGCTTGGGCCGCGCCTAACGCTAGCCCGACGCGGAAGCTCCCGCCCCACGAGACGCTCGCCAACGGCCTCGAGGTCATCGTCGTGGAAAACGACGCCGTGCCCCTGGCCACCGTCTGCGTCGCATTCCGCGGGGGAGCGAGCGCGCAAGTACCCGAAACAGCGGGCCTCTTCCACCTCTACGAGCACATGCTCTTCGACGGCAACGAGAAGTATCCGGCGCAGGCCGACTTCATAGCCGCGCTCAATAGGCTCGGCGTCTCCAACTGGAACGGGGCTACGGGCACCGAGTACATCAACTACTACATCACCCTCCCCTCGGAGAAGCTGGCCGGGGGCATCGAGTTCTGGTCCTGGGCGATCAAGAGGCCGGTATTCGACGAGGGCAAGCTCGAGCGCGAGAAGCAGGTCGTCATCAACGAAATTCGAGGCTACCACACCGATCCGAACCACATCGCGGACGAGGGCCTCGAGTCGCGCATGTTCGCCGACTTTCCCTGGCGCAAGAACATCGACGGGCCCGAGGAGACGATCCGGGGAGCGACGATCCGCCAACTCGAGGACATCCGAGCCAAGTACTACATCCCGCGCAACACCGCCCTCCTCGTAGGCGGCGCCGTGAGCGCCAAGGAAGTCTTCGCCCTCGCGGAGAAGTACTTCGGCGACTGGAAGGGGGGACCGGCTCCCGTCATCGGCGATCCGCCCCACGGAGAGCTGCCGGCGGGCATCGCCCTCGTCTATCCCGACGAGGACTACTACCAGGGCTTGGCTCAGGCGCAATTCCGCTGGCGCGGCCCCGACGTCCTCAGGCAGACGGCGGACAGCTACGCGGCCGACGTATTCACCCTCCTCCTCAGCTCGCCCGTGGGCAGGTTCAAGGCCGACTTGATGAAGTCGGGCTTGGGCCTCTACGACCCCGAGGCCATCGGCTTCAGCTATCCGACATCCCGCGACGGAGGCGCCTTCGCGTTCTCGGCCTACCTCGTCGCGAAGGAAGGAGCGAAGGAGGGCAACATCCTCGATCGCGCCCAGGCCCTGCGGAAATTCCTCGTCTCCGAGCTCGCCGAGATCGCCCGCGATCCCGCGGCCTACTTCGGCGCGGAAGCCCTCGGGAAGGCCAAGGAAAAGCTCATCGATCAGAACCTCCTGTCGGAGGAAGTCGCGCAGTCCTTCGTCACGGCGAGCCTCACTTTCTGGTGGTCAGTGGCGACGACCGACTACTTCTTCGGCTACGAGGACAACTGCCGCAAGGTGAGCTGGACCGACATCTCGAGGCTTCTGAGCCGCTACCTTATCGACGCTCCCTCCGCGGCCCTCGTGCGGATCCGCGCCGACGCCTATGCCTCGGACCCGGCTGCGGCGGAGCGCGAGAAGGCCCTCGGCTACGCGGAGATCGGGCCCGACAACGCCTTCTGGTGGCAGCGAAAAGGAGGGAAGGAATGAAACGCGCACGCCTCGCCCCGCGGCCGACCGCCCTCGCCGTCCTCGCCGCGCTCCTCTGCCTCTCCCGCGTCGCGGCGGGCGCGGCGCCCTTTCCGCTCGCCGGAGCCTCGATAGGCGAGAAGGGCCTCTCGGCCTTCGCCAAGGAGAACCTGAGCTCCTTCTCGACCTTCACCCTCTCCAACGGGCTGCCGGTGATCGTCAAGAAGAGCTCCGCCAACAGGGTCGAGCACATCTCCCTCGTCATCCGGGGAGGGTCGGCGGCCGCGAGCGAGGCGAAGGCGGGCATCGAGGCCCTGGCGCTCAAGACGATGGCGCGCGGCTCGGGCCGGCACGGCTACGAGGAGATCCAGGAGCTGCTGGACGAGACGAGCTCGGGCCTGGGCAGCGCCGCCTCCTTCGATTACTCGATCTACAGCCTCACCACCCTCGACAAATACTTCGAGCGGCTCTTCCCCCTCTGGGCCGACACTCTAGTCGCCCCCTCCTTCAAGCAGGCCGACTTCGACCAGGAGCTCTCTAACGCCCGGATCGCCCTCGAGTCGAAGGAGCAGGATCCCTGGTCGAAGACGGGCCTGGAGATGAACAAGAGGCTCTTCGCCGGCCATCCCTACGCGGCATCCCCCGACGGGACCCAGGCATCGCTCGCCGCGGCCTCGCTCGGCGACGTCAAGGCATGGTACGCCGAGCGCATGCGAGCCGACGCCCTCTTCGTCGTCGCCGTGGGCGACTTCGACGCGGCTAAGCTGCGCGCCGAGCTGGAGGCCTCCTTGGGCAAGCTGCCTCCGGTCGGAGCCCCCCTCCCGCCCGTCGCCCCGCTCGCGCGCAATGGGCAGTGGAGCCTCGCCAAGGTCGAGTTCCCGCAATCCAGGGGCATGGGCTACCTCCGCGGCGACTTCGCCGCGCCGACGTACTCGGATCCCGACTACATGCCTCTCAGCATCGGGATGAAGATGCTCACCGACCTCCTCTTCAACGTCGTCCGCGACAAGCACGGCGCCGTCTATTCGGCGGGGGCCTTCATCAGGGATTACAAGGCGAACTACGGTTCCATCACCCTCTTCAAGACCAAGAGCCCAGGCGCGGCCAAGGCCTACGTCGACGAGGCCGTCGCCGTCCTCGCGTCCGGCAGGGCGGTCGCCATCGACCCCCAGTCCTCCAAGGACGGCTTCGCGCCCATCGCCGACCTGCTCGAGGCGGCTAAGGCTCAATTCATAAACGAACTGTACGAGAGCCAGGCGACCAACGCCGCGATCGCGGGGCGCATAGCCGCGTCGGTCGTCGCGACGGGCGACTATCGCAGCTATCTCCTCGACGTCGACAGGATACGAGCGGTCACGCCCGAGCAGGTTCGGGCCGCCCTGGGCAAGTACTTCCTCAAGGGCCCCGTAGCTTGGGTCGCCCTCGGTTCCGCGGACGTCCTCATCCCGGCGCAGGCGGTCGACTTCACGGGCTTCGGCGGAGGAAGATAGCTTCCTACTTCTCGAACTCGAGGACGACCCTGGTCCCGTTCTCGCTCAGCATCCGCAGCTCCCCGTCCAACTGCTGCGTGAGCATGCGTATCAACATCAATCCGAAGCCCGCGGAGTTCTTGAAATCGCCCCCTTCCGGGAGGCCTATCCCGTCGTCCCGAACCTCGATATGCACCCTGCTTCCCTTCAAGGAAGCCGACAGGCTGATCGTCCCCCCCGGCCTGCCCTCGAACGCGTACTTCATGATGTTCGTGACGAGCTCGTTGATGATGATCCCGAGCGGCTGCAGCGCCTTCGAGCTCAACTCGAAGGCTTCGACCTTCGATTCGATCCTCACCGTCGGGCTGTTCGGGAAATTGCCCAAGATCTCGCCGACCAGGGCCGGGAGGTAATCCTTCGCGTTCACCGAGAGGAAATTCGTCGATTGGTAGAGCCTATCGTACAACACCATCATGCTCTGGACCCGGCTCCCCGCGTCATCGAGCGCCTTCTTCACCTTGGGATCCGGCTGCGACGCGGCCTGCAGGCTGAGGAGGCTGCCGATGGTGCTCATGTTGTTCTTGATCCTGTGGTGGACTTCCTTGAGGAGGATCTCCTTTTCAAGCAGGAGCTTTTTAACCTCGTCCTCCGCGAGCTTCCGCTCCGTGATATCGACGATGATCCCGTCGTAGGAAGCGAGCCTTCCCTCCGGGTCGCGATGGAGGACCGGCGTGTTTTGAATCCACCGCACTTGCCCGTCCTTCCTCCGGATGCGGTGCTCGACGGCATCGGTGGCCTGGCCGGAGAGTATCCGCCGCGTATGCTCGTTAACGAGCTCCCTATCCTCGGGAAGGATCATTTCATACCAAAGGTAGGGATTGGCGTTGAATTCCTCCGTCCTATACCCGGTAACCGAGACGCAAGCCGCGCCGTGGCTGGTCTCGACGATCTTGCCGTCCTTCAAATACGCGGTGAAGATGTAATCGGACATCCTCTCGATGATCCCGTGGTATCGCTCGTTGCTCTCCCTCAGGGCCTCCCGCGTCTTTCGCAGCTCCGATATGTCCCTCGATATCCCGAAGGTCCCTACGATATTCCCCTTCTTGTCCCGAAGCGGCATCTTGATCGAATACACCCATGAGTCCGGGCGATCGCTCCATGTCTCCTTTTCCTCCTTGATCACCGTTTGCCCCGTCCCGACGATCGTCTGCTCGTCGTCATAGGCCTGCTGGGCGTGCTCGATCGTGAAGAAATCGAAGTCGGTCCTGCCGATCATCTCGGAGAGGTCGCCGCAGCCGAATTGCTCGCACTGGGATTTGCTCGCCCTGAGGAACCTGCTTTCCCTGTCCTTGAAATATATATGGTCGGGCGAGGTGTCCATCAGCGCCCGCAGGAAGTACTGCTCCTGCTCCAGCGCCTCTTCCATCTTCCTTTTTTCGGTTATGTCGGAATAGGCTATCATGATCCCTTCGACGCCCCCGTCGGCGCCGTGAATCGGGACCTTGTTCGTCTCCAGCCACCTCTGCTTGCCGTTCGGGTAGTGCGCCTTCTCCAAGATGTGGTAGCGGGCGGCGTCGCCCTCCATCACGGCCATGTCGTCCTTGATGTATTTTTCGATCTCTTCCCTGTCCCGATGCAGATCCCAATCGGTCTTTCCGATCACGGCGTCGGTATCGAGCAGGTTGAACAATCTGGCATGGTTCATATTGCAACCGAGGAAAACGGAGTTCCTATCCTTCCAGCAGATGTATTGAGGCATCGAGTCCAGCACGGCCTGGAACATGTTGATAGTCGCCTCGAGCTTGCATTGGGTCTTCGAGGCCGCCCGATCGGCCTCGAAAAGCCTGAAGGCCATTCGTATCGAGGCATCGAGCAGGGCTATGCCCGACGACTTCGAGACGCAGCCGTAAAAGTTAGTCCCTTCGGTTTTCGCCGCCAGCTCAGGCTCCGTGCCGCCCGACAGGTAGATAAGCGGCAGGCTTCTGCCCTGGAGGATTCGCCTCGCGGTTTCCGCGCCGTCGATGCCTTCGCCCAGATCGAAATCCATCAGGATCAAATCGACGGACGCATTACCGCCGGCGGCCTTTATCGCTTCCTCTCCGGAGCCGGCCGTTACGACCTCGTATCCGCATTTTTCCAGCGAAGGCCGCAGGCCCGATGCCGCAGGCGCTTCAACCTCGACGAGGAGGATCGTCTTTTTACTTCTTTCGTCCATTTCCTTCCTCAATAGACAAGTATAATCCGAATGATCTCCCTGCGCTTTGCGGTTGTGTAATTATAACATCGTTTTTGTCGCATATTTCGATTTTCAGCACTATTAGCGGCGACCGATCCGCGCGCCTATCCTGCGCAGCGCGAGGAGCCGCGACAGGGCGTTCGAGACGGAAAGGCCCACGGCGATGGCCCCGGCGGTGAGCAGCGTGGCCAAGGCGATGGAAAGGCTCTGCCGGTCGTGGCCGCGGACATACTCGAGCATCGTGAAGTACATGCCGCCGCCGGGCACGAGGGGAATGATGCCGCAGGCGATGTAGATCGAGGCGGGGCGCCTGCGGATCGCGGCCACGAGCTCGGCGTAAATGCCTATGCCCATCGAGGCGACGAGGCAGGCTACGGCCTCCGATCCGCCTGAGCCGCGCAGCGGAGCGGCTATGCCCCAACCGAGCGCCCCTCCCAGCGCCGCGAGGAGCAGGTCCACTCCGCGCGCGTTGAAGAGGATGGCGAAGCCGACCGTCGCCAGAGCGGCCCATAGGCAAGCCGCTACGGGCGCCCATAGCGGAGGGAGAAATGCCATCATCGGAGCATTCCTCCGGCGACCGTGCGCCCGATCCAGTAGGCGGCGCCGGCGCCCACGGATATGGCGGCCGCCGACATGAGGGCGTCGGCTCCGCGCGCGACGCCGGCGACGAGGTCGCCCGCAATGGTGTCGCGTATGGCATTGGTCACGGCGATCCCGGGCACGAGGAGCATGAGGACGCCTATCGTCGTCGCGTCGACGTTCGCGGCCAGGCCGAGGCGATGCGCCGCGAGGCAAAAGAGCGTAGCCGCCGCCCCCGCGACGATGTTCGAGAAGAAGTCGGGCAGCTTCCTCTTGGCCATGGCTGGAGGAAGGCGCGAAACGAGCGCGCCCGCCGCCGCCGCGACGAGGGCGTCGTTCCAGGCGCCGCCGAAAAGGAGCGTGAAGAAGCCCGCGCCCGCGGCGGCCGCCCCGGAGGAGAGGGCTATTCCCCGCTCGGGAAAGCGCTCGATCCGCTCGTGGCTCGCGGAGGCGGCCTCGTAGTCCTTCCTTCCCGCGGCGAGGTCGCGGGCGAGCTCGTCGACCAGGGCGACGCGCTCGAGATGCATCGAGCGCCGCTTGATGCGCCTGACGATCGAATGGATCCTGCCGTCGATGCCGGCGAAGGAGATAGTGACGCCCGTGGGCGTCGCGTAGCACTCGGCCTCCGCTCCGCCGAGAGCCGTCGCCACGGCTACGGCCGCTTCCTCGGCGCGGTAAGTCTCGCTCCCGCTCTCCAGGAGAATTCTCGCGGCGTCCGCGGCGAGGAGCAAGACGTCCTCGGGGTTCGTCGGCTCGAACGATCTGTCCATGGCTATAATCGTCGCCGCTTTTCGAGTCCCGCGTCAATGGATGGCCGCGCGCGCGGAGCGCTTTCCCGAATATGCCTCGCCATCCTTCCAAATCGCCTGTCGGCCGTTTCGAAAATGCTTGACGGCATACGGAGGCATGAATACTATCTAACTTTATTATAACTTGCGTTTACGCCGGAGGCAGCATGATGAGCAGGCCCGCTCCATTCGATCATCGTCCGACCCATTCCGCGACAAGCCCCATCGCCTTTTTGTTGGTCCTTTTTGTCGTGTCGTTTGCCCTCGGCTGTTCAAGCGGAAGCGGCGGAGGCGGCGGAGGCGGCGGCAGTATCGATGGAACATGGGTTGGAAAAGCTTTGAGCAGCTATGCAATAAGCAGCTCGTTCACCGCCAAGATCACAGAAGACAATACAAAGATCAGCGGAACCATTACCATAGCGATTCTTAGTTACACTGATGAACCCATTACGGGGACCCTAAATGGCACTAGTATTACTTTTGGCGACATATCCGGCAAGATTACCTTTACCGGGACAATCAATGGAAATTCCGCATCTGGAACATATAGCTTGCCATCCTATGGCGATAATGGCACATGGACGGCCGCCAAGCAGTGATACCAGCACGCGGGTATCGCGAAAATTCGACATCATCTTTTCTCATTCGTTCGGCAACAGCCGCGCAACCTGAGCGACGGCTCCATACTTGACGGCTACGTAATGCTACATATATTTATTCATATGAAGCAAACAGCAATTCTTATTATCCTCGCGCTCGGCTTTGCCGCAGCCCCGGCGATGGGCGAGGTAAAGGGCGCGGCGCTTCCCGCCGCCGCCGCCTCGCCCCGCGGATCAGTCGTATTCTTCGAAGGAATCGTGAAGGTCGACGGCGCCCCGGCAGAGATCGGGAAGGAGCTCGGGGCGAAAGCTTCGATCGAGACGGGACCGGGGGCTTCCTGCGAAATCGTATTCGACGGCAAGAACGCCATCCGCATAGGTCAGAACAGCAGGGCGAAGCTGGACTTCTCGGGCATCGTCAGGGAGCTCAGGCTCGAGCGCGGCGGCGCCACCGCGGTGCTTCGCAAGCTCGGGAAGATAGCCGGCTCCGACTCATTCCGGGTCACGACCCCGACCGCGATAGCCGGCGTGCGCGGGACCTCCTTCTGCGTCTGGGCGGAGGAGGGCGAGACCTACGTCTGCGCCTGCAACGGCGAAGTGCGCACTATCGACTCGGCGGGAGCCAACGAGCTGGACCTCAAGTCCGCCCACCACGCGGGGCGCTACTACGTGAAAAAGGGCTCATCGACGATAGTCTCGCCCGCCGGCATCGAGCACCACAGCGACGCCAGCGTCGAGTCCCTAGCCGCCCGCATCGGCGAGAGGATCGACTGGACGAAAGCCGACTGAGGTCCGCGCCCTCGGCGAAGCCCGGTGTAGGGGTAGCGTAGGCAACCGGAGGAGCGGCGCGCCAAAATCGCACAACGCGCCGCTCCGAGGATGCCGGAGCGAGGGGGAGACGCGGATGCTGAAGGTTTGGCGCGCGAACGACCGCCGCCCGCATCGGCATCCACATTAAGCGCGAATCGCAATTGTCAGATCGCGGGGAGCCGACGAAGAGAGGGTTCGCGACTCCGCAGCCCATCTGGCCACCAAGGCGAGGACCGGAGCGGACCCTCTCGTAGCCGACGACTCCGCGCCTAGATAAAAGCGATTCGCATGCCGGTAAACAGAAGATGCGGGCGGTGGTAATTACCATCCGTTCTCCCCCCTTTACCTGATCCCGTACTTCTCCACCACGAAGTCTATGTCCTTGTCCCCCCGCCCCGACAGGTTCACCAGGATCGACTGCCGCTTCTTCTCCTTCGCCAGCTTCATCGCGTATGCCACCGCGTGCGCGCTCTCGAGAGCCGGGATGATCCCCTCCTTCTTGGAGAGCGCGAAGAAGGCGTCGATGCACTCCTCGTCGGTGACCGACACGTACTCGACCTTCTTCAAGTCCTTGAGCAGCGAGTGCTCGGGGCCGACTCCCGGATAGTCCAGGCCCGAGGCGACGGAGTAGACGGGCAGCGGCTCGCCCTTCTCGTCCTGGAGGAGGTAGCACTTGAAGCCGTGGATGACGCCGGGCTTGCCGAAGGTGAGGGTGGCGGCGTGGTCTCCGGTCTTGGTCCCGCGGCCCATGGGCTCGACGCCGTAGAGCGAGCAGCCCTCCTCGTCGATGAAGGAGGAGAAAATGCCCATGGCGTTGGAGCCGCCGCCGACGCAGGCGACGACGTTGTCGGGGGTCTCGCCGGTCATCTCGAAGAACTGCTCGCGGGCCTCTACGCCGACTACGCGCTGGAAATCGCGGACCATCATGGGGAAGGGGTGGGGGCCGACGACGGAGCCGATGCAGTAGATCGAGTTGACCGGGTCCTTGAGGTAGGCCTCGAAGGCCGAGTCGACCGCCTCCTTCAAGGTCCGCAGGCCGTGCTTCACGGGCACGACCTCGGCGCCGAGGATCCGCATGCGCACGACGTTGGGGTGCTGCTTGGCTATATCGACCTCGCCCATGTGGATCTCGCACTCGAGGCCGAAGTAGGCGGCGGCGGTCGCGAGGGCGACTCCGTGCTGGCCCGCGCCGGTCTCGGCGATGAGCCTCTTCTTGCCCATGTACTTCGCGAGGAGGCCCTCGCCCATGCAGTGGTTGAGCTTGTGCGCTCCCGTATGGTTGAGGTCCTCGCGCTTCAGGTAGATGCGCCCGCCGCACTCGTCGGAGAGGGTCTTGGCGAAGTAGACGGGGGTGGGGCGGCCCTGGAAGTGGGTGCGGATGCCGCGCAGCTCGGAGATGAACTGGTGGGACTTCGAGATGGAGTAGTAGGCTTCGGTGATCCTGTCCATCTCGACCTGGAGCTGCGGGGGGATGATCGACCCGCCGTAGGGGCCGAAGTTGCCGTTTTTATCAGGGTAGCTCTTGCAGAAGTCGTTCATGGCGATTCTCCTTGTGAGGTGCTCGATGCGCGTGGGCGGGAGTTTAGCCTATGCTTTGTGTTACTGTCAATAGTAACATTTGAATAATCGGGACAGCCGGAATCGCCATTCCCCCTAATGCGGGGGCCCAAGACTGCCGAAAAAGTAGCAATGAACATCGCAACCTTGATCGGAATGGCCGGGGGTGTCGGCTGCCTCATGATCGCCTACATAATGGAAGGCGGCAACCCGGCCGAGCTCCTCCTGCCCTCGCCGATGATCATCATATTCGGCGGAACCTTCGGCGCCCTCTTCCTCCAGTTCGACATGGAGGACGTCCTGTCCATCCCGAAGCTCATAGGGCAGACGCTGAGGAACCCGCCCACCAAGGAAAAGGACCTGGCGCTCCGCTTCGTCGCCCTCGCCGAGAAATCGCGCCGCGACGGCCTTCTGTCCCTCGAGGAGGACATGCAGTCCATCGACGCGAAGGAGGATCCCCTCCTCAAGAAGGGCCTGCGCTACGTCATCGACGGCACCGATTCGGAGGCCCTCCGCGAGCTCCTGGAGAACGACGTGGCGATCTTCGAGAAGCACCGCAAGCACCAGGCCGAGATGTTCTCCGCGGCGGGCGGCTACTCGCCGACGATGGGCATCATCGGAACGGTCTTGGGCCTCACCATCGTCCTCAAGAACCTCTCCGAGCCGGATAAGCTGGGCGGCCACATCGCGGTCGCCTTCATCGCGACGCTCATCGGCATCCTCCTGGCCAACTCCATCTTCCTCCCCATAGCCGGCAAGCTCAAGAACATCCTCGCCAAGGAGAAGAACACGAAGGAGATGATCATCGCCGGAGTCCTGGCCATCCAGCAGGGCGAAAGCCCCAAGCTCGTCGGCGACAAGCTCGCAGCCTTCGTCTCCGAGAAGGACAAGGGCGCGCTCGAATCCTTCAACGAAGAATAAGCCATGGCGCAAAAAGGGCAGGTCAAGCGAAAGCAGAAGATCCCGGAGCCGGATCCGGAGGAGAAGCTCGAGCGTTACATGCTCACCTACTCCGACATGATCACGCTCCTCATGACGCTGTTCGTCGTCCTCTACGCCCAGTCGAAAGTCGACATCGTCAAGTACAACGCGCTCGCCGAGTCCCTCTCGATGGCCTTCAGCATGCCCGGCGTCCAGGCGCGCGAGGGCGAGGGCGGGCACTCCCTGTCGCCGACCGACGCCGTGCTCACGCCGCCTCCCGGCACGGGCCTCTCGCCCAAGCGCTCGCCCAAGCGCGACTCCTTCCAGGAGAAGGCGCGCTCGACCCTCAGCACGGAGATCAGGACCGGCTCCATCCATATGTCCACGGAGGCGCGGGGCATAGTCCTCGCGCTCTCCGGAGACAGTTTCTTCAAACCCGGGTCGGCGGCCCTCGAGGAGGGCGCGGTCGCCACGCTCTCGAAGGTGGCCGAGCTCTTGCGCGGCCTGCCCAATCCCATAGCCGTCGAGGGCCACTCGGACAATACGCTCTTGGGGCGGGACGACCCGATGGGCACGAACCTCATGCTCTCGGCCGCCCGCGCGGTCGCGGTCACCGAGGCCCTCGAGCTCCTCGACCTTCCCAAGGAGCGGCTCTCCGCCACCGGCTTCGGCGACTCGAAGCCCGCGCGCCCGAACGACACTCCCGAAGGCAGGGCCTACAACAGGCGCGTGGAAATCCTGATCAGGTTCGACGCGGAAAACTAGCGACTTCCCCGTGCAGCCACGGCCCGGCCCCGACGCCCGGGCCTTTTTTTCCTTTGGCGCCTCCCGCGCGGCGCCTGGCCTTATGCCTGGCGCGCCGCTTCACGCGCGACGCCGTGCGCGTCTATGTCGAGGGCGTCCCAGGGGTAGCAGATCCAGCGGTCCTTGACGTCCAGCCCGGCGAAGTAGCGCTTGACTTCCGGGGGGATGGAGCCCCGCTTCTCCTTGAGCTTGTTGTGGAGCACCGCCACGGCTATCTCGGATGGCTTGTGCCGCAGGAGCTCGCGCACGCAGTACTCGAGCGTCGTCCGGGAATCGTCGACCTCGTCCACTAGGAGGATGCGCCTGCCCGCGAGCTTCTTCTCAGCCTCCTCGATCCATTGGACCTTGCGGGGGAGGTCGCTGGGCTTGTCGTCCGAGTCGTAATAGGCGACGCCGACGGCGAGGATGGGCTTTCCGAGGAAGGTGCGCATGATGCGGGCCGGGATGAAGCCCCCCGAACCGATGGCGACTATGACGTCGGGCTCGAAGCCGGAGGCCTTGACTCGATTCGAGATGTCCAGTGCGGTCTTGTGGATGTCCTCGTACGTGAACCAGTACTTATCCATGCACGGATACTAAATGGGCGAAGCGGGATTAGCAAGGTGGGGGAGAACGGACGTCCATCGCCCGCGCGGCATCATCATTAAAACGACGACTGCCACGCGCCTCACCGCGTGGGTCCCAGCTACGAGAAAAACAGGGGGATCGACGGTCCTCGGCAACGCACCCCTTCGGGTCGCTCGCCTGCGGAGTGTCGACCCCCTGTTTTTCTCGGCGTCCCACGCTTAATGGCGCATGGCATTCGTCGCCCTTCCATACAACCGCGCGGGGGACGGGCTGCTCGGGCAACGTCGCCGAAGATTACGCGTCTCCCCCCTGGGCTCCGAAGTCCTCGCGCGCTTGGGGCGCGCTCCGGTCTTCTTCGCCACCCCCACACTCAGTAAGCCGCGTTCGTCTGTTTGGCGCCTGCCGGGCGGGAATCGGAAACGCAACAGAGCAGGGGTGCCGACGGAAAGGGGGGCTGCGACCTCCGCAGCCCTCGCGACATCCTGTCGCGTGCAGAATGGCAGAGCCATTCTGCAAGACCAAGGCGCGCAGCGACTTGGTCAAGGAGCAGCTCCCCTTGCAGTCGGCAGGCCCCCTGCATCCAAGCGTTTTTGATTCCCGAGTAACTGACGCCGATCTGACGAGCCGGATGGCGACTTTACGGGAGCGGGTTTATGCTTTATTGTAGCACGCGTTACTAAAAGTCGACTCGGTGATGGGTGGTATCGGTGAAAGTCCGGAGCGCGCTCTCGCAGATGCTCAAGAAATGCCTCGTCGAATCGCTCGACGCGGACATGCAGGAGCGCACGACCCAAGACGTGATCGCCGACTACGACCTGCGGAAGCGAACGGGCTTCCCGCCGAATATTCCCATGCAGGGTCAGACCGCGGCGTCGCGAATAGTCGACGACGTCGTGGAAGACGGGCTCTTCCTCCACTTCGTCGAGCGCCTGGCCAGATTGGACCGCGAGGGCTTCATGGGGCGCTCGTACCGGATCGCCGGCCTTCGCGAGCTCTTCAAGTGCATCGGCGCCGAGGGCTACCTCTGGGACGCCGACACTTCCCATTTCATGGAGGACCCCCGCATCCGCCGCACGCCCAACTGGGGCCGCCTCGCGCAGGGTGAAGAGCTGCGCTTCTCCCTCCTCAGGGTCGACATCGTGAAGAACTCCCGCCTCGTGAAGACCCACGGCGAGACCGCGGCCCGCGGCGCCTACGACGACTTGCGCAACATCCTCGCCCGGGTAGTGGAGCGGAGAACGGGCCGCATCTGGAGCACAGAGGGGGACGGGGCCCTCGCCGCCTTCCTCTTCGGCCACTCCGCGACGCAGTCCGTCCTCGCGGGCATGGCGCTCGTCCACGAGCTCTTCGTCTACAACCGCGTCTACAACAAGATCGGCGAGCCGCTGCGCGTCAGGGCCGCGGTCCACACGGGTCCCCTCCGCTACCAGAGCGAGGTCGGCGAGATGATCAAGCAGGAGACCTGCCAGGAAGTCCTCGAGGCCGAATCGCTGTGGACTCCGCCCGACGCTCTCGCCATTACCCACGCGGTCGCCAATACGCTCGACCGAGTGCTCCGCGACCGCTTCAAGAGCGCCGCGGAGACGGGCAACCGGGCCCTCGTCTACTCGATCGGATTGGGGCCGCAATGAAGGTCCTCGTCTGCGCCGCCGACGTCGAGGACAAGAAGCTGTCCGCCTTCGCCTCGCGCTCCCTCTCTTCGTGCGGAAGCGCGGAGCTGATCGCGGACTCGGCCTTTTCCCGCTCGGCCAAGAAGAAGGCGCAGGGTTGCCTCGTGTACTTCGACCTCGGCATAGGCGAGAAGCGAGTCCTCGAGCTGGCCTCCAAGATCGAGGAGGTCGAGAGCTGCGCCTGGGGAGTCATCGACCGAGCGGGAGAGTCGCCCGACCCATCCCGCTTCTTCTTCGCCGGGGCGAGCGACTACGTAGGGGAGCGGCTCTTCAAGGCCGGCTTCGAACCCGGCCGGCTCGAGACGGTCCTCGACTACGCGGGATTCGAGACGGAGGAATGCGCCCCGGAGGAAACCTTCCCGGGCTGGGCGAAGCTCGAGGAGGACGCCGAGGCGCCGGTCCGCTTCTGCTACGCCGCCATCGGCAACCAGAAAGGGCTCCTCGAGCGCATCGGCGAGAAGCGTCTGGGCAAGCTCCGCGAAGACTTCGCGGCATTCCTCGAACCCTGGTCCAAGGAATGCGGCGGCATCGTGTGGATCCGCGATACGGCGGGCTGCCTCGTCCTCTTCCCTCCGAACGACGAGGGCATGAACCCCTTGCTCGCGGCTTTCCGCCTCCTCCTCGACCGGGCCCTCATCGGTTACGAGCTGTTCAAGCTCGAAGTCCCGCTGACCTTTCGCTTCGCCTTCCATCGAGGCCACACGATGTGGCGGAAGCCCGGAGCCACGGGCAGCATAGTCTCGGAAGACGTGAATTTCGCCTTCCACCTCGGCACGAAGGCGGCGGGCGACGGGTATATCCTCGCCTCCGCCGACGTCGAGGAGAGCATCCCCGAATGCCTCGCCGATCTCTTCTCGCCCTCGGGCGATTTCGAGGGCAGGCACCTCGTCGCCTCGCGGCGATTCAAGGATTGATCGCAGCTATCGCCTTCCGCGGGAGCATGGCTTCTCCAGGGCTGTACCAGGGCTTCTGAATATTTATGCAACGACTCGTCTTGCTTTATGAATTACAATATCGCTCAACAAAATCCTATAAAAACCGCGTAAACTATTGTATATTTGTTTCTATGACCAATGACAGCGAACTCGTTTCATCGAATATCTCGGAGATGGCGAAGGCTCTCTCCAAGGCGGACCCGGATCTCATCCAAGCCTTTTTCATCTGTCTCCTGACTCCCTCCGAGATGGATGAAATCGCCAAGCGCTGGGCGCTGGTCAAGGAGATCGCCACGGGCATTCCTCAACGCGAGATCGCCAAGGATCTTGGCCTCTCGCTGTGCAAGATTACGCGCGGCTCGCGCGAGCTCAAGAAGGAGTC
>Ga0265316_10003699_pt1 | contig 15396 bp, 13 predicted proteins | sample 4522metaG_FD_202092 | JGI IMG/M metagenome (GOLD analysis project Ga0265316, IMG submission 202092) | Rhizosphere microbial communities from Carex aquatilis grown in University of Washington, Seatle, WA, United States - 4-5-22 metaG | ecosystem: Host-associated > Plants > Roots > Rhizosphere >...
GGCGAGCGCCGCGGCATCGACGGTGACGAGTCCGCCCTCCATGGGCTTAATCTCGACGACGTAGAGCATGATGGCCGACCCGCTCGCGAGATTGCTCCACTGGCCGATATGCATCGACACGTAGACATCGCCCTCGGCCCGGGCAAGCTTCGCCGAGATGGCACGGTGGCCGGCGCCCCAACCCCAGTCGTCGGCTTCCGTCGTGATTAACTTGGGGTTGCCGTAGCCGCAGTCGGCGTTCGCGCAGGAATACAGCGTGGTAAAACCGCCGCGTTGCAAGGCGCTCTCGTAGTTGCGGTAGACCTCCAGAATCGAGCGGCCGGCCGGGGCGGCGTAACCGATGCGCGTGATCTTGCCTTCCAGATGCTGGCTTTTGTCGAACGTGCTTTCCTTCACCTTGCCGAGCGGAAGGTTGAACTCGTCGAACTCGACAACGGAGTATACGTTGATGAACGATCCGGGATAGCGCGTGACCAGCGGATGGTCTTTGCTATTCGGGAGGTCCTTTGGCTGTGCGCCGCAGATGGCGGCGGTCAGAGCGCCAATGAAACAAATGGCTCCGATTCTCTTATTCCATTTCATGACATCTCATATTCTACTCGATAGCGCTGTCCGGCATCGTGCAAGACCGCCGGTGCTACCTATATGTGATTGCATTCGTCCAAACTGAGGATAGGTCAAGCCATGGAAACCGTCCTGCAAGATCTGCGCTATGCCATGCGCGTTCTCCGCCGCAGCCCCGCGTTCGCCCTTGTCGCGGTGGTCGCGCTGGCGCTGGGGATTGGGGCCAACACCGCCATCTTCAGCGTGGTCAATACTGTCATCCTCAAGCCACTGCCTTACCCGGAACCCGGCCAGCTTGTGCAACTGTGGATGCGCTTCACCGGAATCGGCATCCCCAACGACCAGAACTGGGTATCCGTGCCGGAGTTCATCGACCTCCAGCGGAACACCAGTTTTTCGCATATTGCCGCCATCTCCCAGCAGAGCTACAACGTGACCATGGGCGGCTCACCGGAACGGATCGAGTCGGCCGTGGTCACACCCAGCTCCTCGGCGTGCAGGCGCAGGTGGGGCGCGCGTTTCGGCCCGAAGAGGGGCAACCGGGCCGCGACCGGGTGGTCCTTCTGGGCGACGGCTACTGGCGGCGCCAGTTTGCAGCCGACCCCGGCGTGTCCGGCCGCAAGATCGTTATGAACGGGGAAAGCTACCTGGTTGCCGGCGTGCTTCCCCGATGGTTCCAATACCCGGCGGAGGCCGACGTATGGACCCCGCTGACCTTTTCGGCCGGCGACCTGAGCGAGAACACCCGCGGCAATCATGGGCTGCATGTCATTGCACGCATCAAGTCCGATTTGAGTTTCGAGCGCGCCCGCGCGGAAATGGCCGCTCTCTCCAGCCGCATCGTCGAGCAGCATCCCGATTATCCCTACCGCGACTTCAACTTCGCCATTATTACGATTCCCTTGCTCGAAGAGCAGATCGGCGACATCAAGACCGCGCTGTGGGTGCTAATGGCGGCGGTTGGCCTGGTGCTTCTGATCGCCTGCGCCAATGTAGCCAACCTGCTGCTGGTGCACGCTTCCGGCCGGGAGCGCGAAATCGCCGTGCGCCAGGCGCTGGGCGCGGGCCGATGGCGGCTGGCGCGACAGTTGCTCACCGAGAGCCTCATCCTCGGGCTGGCCGGCGGCCTTGCCGGGCTGGCGCTGGCTTACTGGGCGCTGCGACTGCTCGTCGGCCTCAGTGCTACCGGTTTCCCACGGGTCGCAGGCTCGCGCGTGGATGTTCCGGTCCTCGTGTTCACGATTCTGGTTTCGGTTGCGGCGGGCATCCTGTTTGGACTGGCGCCGGTCTTCCACTCCGCCCGCCAGGCCGCGTATGAAGCCCTCAAGGAAGGCGCGCGCGGCACTTCCGGCAAGGGCACTCACCGGCTTCGCGGGGCGCTGGTGGTTGGCGAAATGGCATTATCGCTGACGCTGCTGGCCGGGTCCGGACTGCTGATCCGCAGCTTCCTGCGGCTACAGGAAGTCGATACGGGGTTCCGTCCGGATGGAGTGCTTACCATGCGCATTTCGCTCCCCCAGGAGAAGTATCCCAAGCCCGAGCAGCCGTGGATCTTCTACCGCGATCTGCTGGAGCGCGTGCGCCGGCTTCCTGGAGTCGACGCCGCCGGCGGCGCGACCGGGCTGCCGCTGACCGGAACCGGTTGGTCGGGCACCACCACCGTGGACACCCAGGCCGTCCCTGAACGAGAGAAAACGCCCGAAGCCGACCAGCGTCCCGTGTTTTCCGGCTACTTCGAGGCCATGGGAATCGCGTTGCTGCGCGGGCGCTACTTCGACCAACGCGACAACGAGGGTTCCGCGCCGGTCGCGATTATCGACGAGACCATGGCCCGCACCTATTGGCCCAACCAGGACGCCGTCGGCCAACGCATCAGGCAGGGTGGCCGGCAATCGCAGAACCCCTGGCGCACCATCGTGGGCGTGGTGCGGCACGTGCGCTACCGGACTCTGGAATCGCCCTCCCGCGTGGAGATCTATTGGCCCTACCCGCAGAACCCGTCTCCGGGCCGCTCCATGAGCCTGGCGATTCACGCGGCTTACGATCCGCGAATGCTGGCCAACGCCGTGGAACGCGAACTGCGCTCGCTAGACCCCGATCAGCCGGTCTACCGCGTGCGCACCATGCGCGAGCTGATGTCGGAGTCCGTCGCCCGCCGCCGGCTTTCGATGTTGCTGCTGGCCATTTTCGCCGGCGCCGCGCTGCTGCTGGCATCCATCGGCCTCTACGGCGTGATGTCGTATACCGTGGCCCAGCGCACCCACGAAGTAGGAATCCGCATGGCGCTCGGGGCGGGCCGGGCGGACGTGGTGCGCCTGGTGCTGGGCCAGAGCTTGCGGATGACGCTATACGGAATCCTGGTGGGCCTTCTCGGCTCCTGGTTCTTGACCCGCTTTCTCGCGACGCTGCTCTTCGATACCAGGGCCACCGATCCATTGACATTCGCGTTGGTGGCGCTGATCCTGGCGACGGTGGCCGTGGCGGCAAGTCTGATCCCGGCCTGGCGGGCAACGGTGGTGGACCCGATGACGGCTTTACGGCAGGAGTGAGCGGCCGCGGCGGGCGCCTGTGAACCCGGCCCTACCAAAAGGCAACTGTAGCTCGGTTAGACTGGAGTCGGACCAAGCATGACACCCGAAATCCCGTCCGACAAGCTCTCTCCGTTCCGGTGGCCCTCCGTATGGAAAGACCCAACGTTGTTGCGGTTGCTCGAAGGCGGTCCCATCAACTGTCTGATGATCGATGAATCCGCCGACTCCAATGGCACCGTCGCCGAAGCCGCGCGCAAGGCCGGTTTGGTGGTACGCCAACCAAGCTCACTGGGAGCAGCGCCGCTGGCGGAAGTGAACTGGCGCTCGCCGGCCCCGGTGGTGGCCCTTTCCGGACTGGTGTGGCCGAGCATCAAAGTGGCGCCCCAAGACGGTAATGTCCAAGCTGCGGCTGGACCGACCGGGGCGCCATGGATCGATTCCAATTGCTGGGTAGTGAGACTGGCCCGAGTGCGGGCTCCCGGCAAATCCATTTGGCTTGAGTTCGCGCCTCCCGCGGACGCAGTTCCTCCGAACGCCGCCGCATTGAGCGTGGCGGTCGCGGATTCGTCGGCGGCAGGTGCCCGGTGGATCGTGAGTTTGGGCGAGAAGCTGAGTCAGGGCTTGGCCGGCGGGAATACGGATGCGGTAAAAGCCTGGCGCGGGATGCTGACCACACTCCGGTTTTTCGAAAGGCATCGCGAATGGGGGGCCTATGAACCCTGGGGATCCCTCGGCGTGCTCTCGACCTTCGCCGGGGACGGTGATTTCATGGGAAAGGAAGTGCTGAACCTGGCAGCCCGGCGCAACCTGCTGTACCGGATTCTGGACCGCTCGGCTGGGTCCGGCCAAAGCCTCGAAAGGCTTAAGGCCCTCCTGTACGTGGACGACGAACGGCCATCGCCTGAATGGAAGGCCCGCCTGACGGCTTTTGGACGGGGCGGAGGTTTACTGATTGTGCCAAGGGTCCTGGCAGTGGAGTTTCCGGGTGAGAAACCGCTGCGCTGTCCGGTGGTGGGATACGAGTTACTAGCGTTCGGGAAGGGATCTGTCGCGTCGCCCACCCGGGATTGGGACGATCCCTTCTTCCTGGCCGCGGACGTTCACAATCTGGTGAGCAGACGCAACGATCCAGTGGTGCTGTTCAACGCCCGATCTCTATGGGAGCACTACTCCGTGGCGCCCGGAGGACGGAGCGAACTCCTCCAATTGGTGGGGTTCACGGGCAGGGGCAGCGACTCCGTGAGCGTCGCGGTAGTGCGGCCCTCCGCCTCGGCCGCAATGTATGTGCCGGAGCAAGAGGCGCCCACAATACTGAAGCCGGAAAAGGTGGACGGCCGGCTGGAGTACCACTTGCCGTCGTTTTCGAGCTACGCGGCTCTGGAGTTCAAATCATGACAAACGATCGAAATAGCTGCAGCGCCATGACGCGCCGCGATCTGCTGACAGGCGTGGGACTGGCTGCCCTTGGGGCCAGCGTGTTTCCGAGCCCGGCGCGCGCCATTCAACCGCCCGCCGCTCCTGTGGCGCTCGCCCGGTGCCCATCGTACGATGCGGAGTTGCTGCCCACCTTGACCAGGATGTTCGACCAACTCGGTGGATTGGGAGGACTCGTCAAAGGCAAGACCGTGGCCATCAAAGTGAATATGACGGGCACTGCGGGCTCGAGGCTGGGCTACCTCCCGATCGGGTGCACGACTTGGACGCATCCCGCGGTCATCGGCGCCACAGTGCATCTGATGGGGCGGGCGGGAGCGAAGCGTATCCGTTTGCTCGAAAGTCCATGGAAATCGGCAGAACCGATCGAGGAGCAAATGGCGGCTGGCGGCTGGGACCCGGCGCGATTCACAAGCGCCGCCCCCAACGTGGAGTTCGAGAACACCAATTTCCTCGGATACGGCAAGCAATACTTCCGGTTCCCGGTGCCTAACGGAGGGCATCTGTTCCCGGCGTTCGATCTGAACCATTCTTACAGAGACTGCGACGTCTTTGTCTCGATCGGCAAGATGAAGGAGCATACCACCGCCGGAATCACGCTTTCCATGAAAACCTGCTTCGGGATCACGCCGTGCACCATCTACGGGGATGGGGCGGGAGAGAACGAACCCGGTTTGCTGCCTAATGGAGGGCGTTACCCCATCCATAATGGCTACCGCCCGCCTTCCAGGAGCGCTCCCCAGGAAATCGATCCGAAGAGCCCTCGCGAGGGCGGTTATCGGGTTCCGCGATGTGTGGCGGACCTTGTGGCTGCCCGCCCGGTACACCTCGCCATCATCGACGGCGTCGAGTCTCAAACCAGCGGCGAGGGCCTCAATCCGAATACCAAGCACGTGACGCCCCATGTGCTGGTTGCCGGAACCAACACCGTATGCGTGGATGCAGTGGGCGTGGCCGTGATGGGCTTCGATCCCATGGCGGACCGCGGAACCGCGCCCTTTGAACTATGCGACAGCATGTTGCGCCTGGCGGAGGAGCACGGCGTCGGAACACGCGATCTGAAGCGTATCGAAGTGATTGGCTCCAGTATCCGTGACGCGGTGTTCGACTTCCGAAAGGCGGGTGGAGTGATTCCGCGAACGCCCCGTAGCTGGGACCTCGGCGGCGGCCGCGGCTAGTTAGATCCGCGGGGCCGGAAGCCGCATCTCACGAAGGCTTGCCCCACTTCCGCCGCACTTCGACCACGAACCTCTCAGGTTCCCTGGTTTCCAGGAGAACGGCCGCCCCATCGCCTCCCGGCGGTAGAAGCACCAGGCGCGTGCCGCCGGCCCGGTACATGCGAATGGTCTTGCCGCCGGCCCCCCGGAACCACCCGGAGGCGTAGTGCGCATTGGCGAATCCGTTGGTGCGCTCGGTAGGCCGCCATTCCGTGTCAACGCTGAAATCGATCACCCGGATGTGCTCGACATCCACGCTGGTTCGATTCAATGTGACTGGATAGAACCTGTCGTGAATCGTCAATGACTCCGAGGTCAAGGTATAACTCGGAGGACCGGGCGAGTACAACAGGGCGCAGGCTACTACCGCCATCGCCACAATTCCAATAGCGGCTCCTATCAGCGTGTCGGTCCAGCTCCCGGAATCCTGAGTCACGGGGCCCGGCGTGGGTGCCCCGATGGCTGCTATGAAGCCCTCCATGTCGTCGGGGCTGAACAGCGCCGTCTTTTCGCCGGTGACGACCACCACCGCCTTGCCGCGGTTGGTAACGTACCAGGTGGATTTCCCAAGCTCTGACGTTTGGAACAGGCCGTAGTAGCCGAACAATCCGCCGTTGCCGAATAACCTGAGGCAACCACGGAAGTCATCCTTGGTAGCGGCTCTGACTTCGCGGATGCCATCGAGCGGGATGCGGGCGCTTCCAATCAGCCGATTCACTTCGATCGACCCGTCCGCGACCGCATAACCCCTCGGCGACCAGGCATACGCCGCAACCACGATCAGGGCCGAAAGACATCCCACGACCACGCTGTGGGTAGCCACAATGATCGTCAGAAACACAACCAGCACAACGGCCGAGATGATCTTTGTAGTCGTATCGTAAGATGCCGAAAACAAGCCGTCACCTCTTGACGGGATGAATCTTGCCGTCCTTATCGAATTCCACAGCGACAATGGCCGGCTTCTCCCGGAAAGGCGCCTGGTTCTCATTACCGAAGAAACAGTCCCACCAGTTCCCTTGCTTATCCTGGAAGTAATCCGTGCCGCCGCCCGACGGGACCGCTTCGTGGCGCCCCTTGTAGGGACCATAGATGTTATCGGACATGGCGGCCATGCTGCTGTAGCGGCCCTCGTAGGTGTCGGCCGCGGTCAGGTAATACTTGCCATTGCGTTTGAACAGACACGCGCCCTCGTGGCCGATATCCGAGCACTGGCGGCGCGACGGGCACGTATCCGCGTGGTGGGCCGGGTTGGTATCTGGATCGAGTAGCGCAGGCTTTTTCGGCTCTTCTGCCAGCCCGCTCATGTCGTCTTTCATGCGCGCGATCAGGCCGCCGCCGTAGACCAGGTACACGGTGCCGTCGTCGTCCTCGAAAAGAGAGGCGTCGATGTCGCCCGCGAGCTTGCCGTCATTGGCCAGGGCGTTGACGTACGGCCCCTCGGGCTTGCCGGTCGCGCTCTTCAGAATGCCGCGGTCGCCGGGCGGCATACTCAACGTGATGAAGTAGTTCTTCAGCCGCTTGACGTAATGGAATTCCGGCGCCCATAGCGCGCGCGCCGGCTTGCGATACCAGCGCCACGGTTTTTCCCAGGTGCCGTCCTTCTCGAAACTCCACACCAGCCCGAGGTAATCCCATTTCTTCAGATCGGCCGAACGCCATAGTTCCACGCCATCGTTGTGGTCCCAAATGTCCTCGCCCGTGGAACCAGTCAAGTAATACATGCCATCGCCGCCGATGCGGATGACGGTGTCGCGCATCTGGATGTCCATCAGCGGCTGGACTTCGGGAATGAGCCCCAGTTTCACGACGGAACCAGTGACGGTTCGGTTCATGGCCCCCCACCTGTCGCGGGCATTGTTGGGCGTGGCCCCCGGTCCGCTGATTCCGGAACCGGGCTTCAGGTTTGAAGGCGGCACAACCGGGCCCGGCGGCATCTGCGGAGCTTGCGCCATTGCGTACACGCCGGCCAGCGCCGCGGCGGACGCCATCATCCAAAGAAATCTTCGCTGCATCCCGACGCCAGTTTAGCGCACTGCCGCCGGGTGGGGGAGACAACGGGCAAGCTAGTCAAGGGCTTCGGTAACCCTAGAACTGATTGCCGCGGTGATTCACCAGCGCCAGGAATTCGTCGCGCGTTTCTTTGCGCGCGCGGAACGCGCCTAGCATGGCGCTGGTCATGGCGCCCGAGTGCTGCTTCTCTACCCCGCGCATCATCATGCAGAAATGGCGGGCCTCGCAGATCACTCCGACGCCCAGCGGGTCGATGGTCTCCTGAATGGTCTGCGCCACTTGCTGCGTGAGCCGTTCCTGAATTTGCAGCCGCCTGGCAAAGGCGTCCACAATGCGCGGGATCTTACTCAGGCCGATCACCTTCGTCCGCGGCAGATAAGCCACGTGGATCTTGCCGAAAAATGGCAGCAGGTGGTGCTCGCACAGGCTGAAGAATTCGATGTCCTTCACCACCACCATCTCGTCGTACTTCACTTCGAACAGGGCGCCGTTGACGATCTTGTGGGGGTCCACACGGTAACCGCTGGTCAGGAAGCGCAGCGCCTTGTCCACGCGGTCCGGCGTATGCAGCAGCCCGTCGCGCAGGGGATCTTCTCCCAATCGCCCTAAGAGGTCCTTGATGAGTGGAGCGAGGTTCGGCTCCTCCGGCTTCGGATGCATTACCTTTACGATTGCTTTATTGGATTTCATCGGTCCCGATCTCAAAGATGTTCCGCGGCGTTTCGGCGATGCGGATCTTCTCCAGCTTCGGCCACTCGCCCGGAAACGTTTGTCTCCAATGCGCCTTCAAACTCCGGCAGATTTCGACCCCCAGGTTTTCCGAGGTCGGCACCACCCGCTCGAACGCCTCCACTTCGGCGTTCAGATTGCGGTGCTCAAACCGGTCGAGCACCTGGCGCGCCACCATCTCATCGAGCAGAGCGGTATCCACCGCGCGCCCCGTCGCGCCATCCACCGGCCCGCGCGCGCTCACTTCCAACACGTAATTGTGGCCGTGCCCGTAAGGATGATTGCATTTCCCGTACAGCCGCTGGTTCTCTTCATCGCTCAACCCGGCGGCATGCAGCCGGTGCGAGGCCGCGAATTCATATCGCCGCGTCACCCGGAACACGTTTCGTCTCCGAAGTAATCCACGTACAGGTCCGGAGTCTCGTACACCCGAACGGAATGCAACTTGCGGCCGTCCTGGTTCAAGTGCGGCTCGAGCCGGCGCCAGATGTCCCGCGCGATGTTCTCGGTGGTCGGAATCACGCGGTCGAACGGCGGCACTTCGTAATTCAGAAACCGGTGGTCGTATGGCTCCACCACTTCGCGAGTGAGGACTTTCTTCAGCTCCTTCAGGTCCAGCACCATGCCCGTCACGGGATTGGGCTCGCCGGCGAGGCTCACCTCCACCACGTAGTTATGCCCGTGGCCGTGCGGGTTAGCCGCCATGCCGAACAGTTTCCGGTTCTCCGGCTCGGATAGTTGTGGATTCCGGCAGACGTGGGAAGCGGAAAACTCGACTTTGCGGGTGATCACCATGGGTCTATTCTTCGACGCCGGGGGCGTGGACGGAGATACAATTAAGTATACTGATCCCCCATGCATAGCGTCAAAACCGATCAGATTCTGCGAATCGCCATCGGACTGCTCCTGGTGGCCCTGAGTTATGCCATCTACTCTTCCATTCACGAGCGCGTGGTCGTCGCGGGAGATTCGGCCCCCGGATTCACCATCTCGACCGATAACGGCCGGTCCATCTCTGTGCCGGATTTCGGAGGCAAGCTCCTGGTTTTGAACTTCTGGGCCACCTGGTGCCCGCCCTGCGTGACGGAAACCCCGTCGCTCAGCCAGTTCACGCGGGAATTCTCCGGCAAGGGCGTGGTGGTGCTGGGCATCAGCGTGGATCGGGACGAGAACGCCTACCGCGCCTTCCTGCGCAAGTACACGCCCGCGTTTCTGACCGCGCGCGATGTGAAGATTCACGAGGACTACGGCACGTTCATGTATCCCGAGACCTACATCATCGATGCCCATGGCAAGGTGGTCCGCAAGCTGGCCGAGCCGGCCGATTGGATGGACGCGCAGATGACGTCCTACATCAGCTCGCTGCTGTAAGGGCCGGGCATTCCCCGGCCCCTACGGGCCGCGGGCTCGCGTTACAATCACACCGTGACCCCCGTCCCACTCGACCTGCCGCTACGGCCTTCCGAGGCGGCCGAACTGGCCACCCTGGTCTTCGAGCAGGCCGAGCGCAAGTCCCTCAACGACGAGGTTCGCAATCGCCTGGCCGCGCGGGCCGCCGTGCTGCGCCTGGAAACCGTCACGCCGTACTTCGGTTCGCTGGAGCGCGATCCCGTCCACCCCTCCAGCTACTACCTGGCCGTGGATGCCGGCCGGGGCGAACCGCTGCTTCTACATCTCGCGCCCGCCACGGCGCCCACCAGCAGCATTTTCTGCAAGCCGCTTCTGATCGGCCGTATGCGCCGGCCGAATGGTCCAGAAATCGTCGTCAACGCGGTGCCTTTCGGCCCATCCGACCACGACAACCTCGAGAGGTTTGTCTCCGGGATCGGCGCCGCTTTTCTGCCGCGCCCGCAGGGATCGCGTCCGGCCATCGCGGTTTCGAGCGACCTCGCCGCCGCGTTTGACGCCTTTCGCGCCATCCTCAAGCGCAGCGGCAAGAACCTCGCCGCCACCGCCGATCCGGCCGCCCCGGGGCTCGAATTCTATTACGCGGCGTTGTGCGCCGCCATCCGCGCGGGATGGCGTGAAGGCTACAGCGCGGGCATCCAGTTGGTGGTGGGGGATAACGTCGAAGCCGCCCGTGAGGCCATTCGCAACGCCGCGGGCTTCACGCGGTTCTCCACCGACACGTCGAGCCTGTTCCGCGAAGCCGAAGACGGCGCTGCCCTGGAAGACCGCGCCTGGGTGCTCGACCAGTTTGCCCGCCCATTCGAGATCGGCGATGCCGTCTACGAATTCACTGCGGCGGATGCGCTGCGCCTGGCCTCGAAGTTCGGCGCGGCGCTGAAGACCAACGAGCAACTTCACGAGTGGATCCGCCAGGCGCGCTCCCCGGTGAAGACCGGCCGGTCCTTCGATTTCGAGCCGTCGCTCGAAGGAGCCGCCACCGCCACCACGCCCCAGGAACTCGTATTCTGGCTGCATTGGCTGAAGGCGCGCGGCCACGGCGCGCAACTCGCCGCCCCCAACCTGGTACCGCGACTGTCTGATTTGTCGCTCAGTAGCTCGGGCCGGGCATGCCCGGCCCCTACACCGCGCGAGGGCGGCGTGGCCGAGCGCGTCAAGGAATTCGCGGCTATCGCCCGCCATTACCAGTGCACTCTGAGCATTTACTCCGGTGTGGGCCACTCCGCCGGAACGCTGGAGGCCATCGCCCGCGCCACCGTCGGCCGCGTGCACTACCGGCTCTCCGCCGAACTGCGGCTTCCGCCCGAAGAACCCGACTTCGCTCGGTACATCGTGTGGTTGGCGGAACAACTGATGCGCTAGTTCGTTGACCCCCAAAGACGGGATTCCAAGGAAGAAACTGCCAACCACCGCACTTCGAAGGATCGGAAGTTGACAACTGGGTGTAGAATAGCTAAAAAGCCGGAAGCCCAAACGGAAATCCAGGCTTACCCCGGCGAGAGGAGGATTTTGCATGCGAAGGATTTCGATACCCATTCTGTTGAGTGGAGTGATTTGTTTTCTTCCCTCAATTTGCGTTGGACAGCAACACGGAGGGATTCCAGTTCGCATTCCGGATGGCCCGGGCGCGAAGTGCATAAACTACAACACCGATCAAGTGTGGTTGACTCTCTATCGCGTCGTCACCACCAAGAAGAACGGATGGCTGACGGCCCAGAACCAAGCCGAGATCGTTCTGAATGTTCAGGTGAAGACTCAGCCCCAATCGGACAAGACTCTGGCTTTCCCGATGTCGGCGAAAGTGAATATCAGGGACTACGGAACCGGCCAGGTGTCCATCCCAGTTGAGTATACGCTGGTTAGTGGTCTGGCCCTGACACAAGGCACGGGGGATAAGGCTGTTCACTACACCGGCTTCGGTCTGGATACTACCCTGGTAAATCTCAAAGGTAAGCGTGGGCTCGGAGTTGCCTTGGACGCCCTGGATCAAATAGTGGGAAGCAAGAAGCTGCCTATTCCCGATAACCCCTACACCCAGGCCGCAGGATACTTGCTCGACTTCGCGAACAAGGCCGTTACCCAGAGCATCACCGATCAAAACGCCGACGATAAGTATACTACGGCGTCGTTGGCGCTCAACTTCGATCCAACTGGAACATGTGGCGCGGGTTCGCCCACTGGCCAGGCTTTCGAGACAACCGGCGTCAAGGCCATTCTGATGAGCGATGGCGTACAAGGCCCTGGATATGTCCCTATCGATCAGACCGACAAGTACTGCTGGACAGCGGCCACGCAGCCGTCCTTCATATTACGAGTCGCTCAAAAAGCCGGGAGCACGCCTTGCAGCGATCCTAGCTACGATAGCAAGTACGTTCAGGTGAGTAATAATTTTGTAGCCTATTTTCTGCAAAAACGGGAAGTCGCCGGCCACCAAGGACCTTCCAATGCCGCGCGAGACAAGCGAGAATCCCTTCAGCTTTGTACTGCACTGGGGTTGAAAGCCGCGGCGTGTCCCGGCGCTAAGTAGTAGAATCGACGAAAGACACACGGCAGAGTGGGGCCGGCCGTAGCTGGCGCCCGCCGCCGTCAACTGGCGGGCAAAAACCGGCCGTCGTGAGAACCGGTGGTGGAGGGCTAGAGTGGCACGCAACAGGGTCCTTGGATTGCAACTTTGTGGTCTTTGTCTCATCATGGCATCGACTATCATCGGGTCGAACCTTCTGGGCCAGAACGCATCCGGCTCAATTCGGGGGACTGTGACTGCCCCTAACGGGGTAGCGGTTCCAGGCGCCGAGATTGTGCTTCTAAACAAAGACACAGGCGCGGAGTTCCACGCGACAACCAACGCAGAGGGGCAGTACGTCTTTCCGAGGCTGACTTCAGGTCACTATCGCCTGCGGGTGAGTTTCGCGGGTTTCCGAGCTCAGGAAGTAGATTCCATTACTCTCTCTGTTTCCGAGGCACAGACTGTCGATATAGCTATAGGTGGAGGTGGACGTGCAGGCGCACCGCCTCCGCCTCCGCCTCCGCCGAAGGGGTGGGTGGCTCCGGAGCCGGAGCCTTCTCCCTCGCCTGCTCCGACGTCATACCGATTCACCGATCCCGTATGGAATGTGTGGGCGGAGCGGTCCTCGACGCCGTCATTCAAGCCGCGGAACCTGCAACCCGGCCTGGAGTATACCCTGGTTGTGGATCTCGCCGCACTGGCGTACCGTGAATTGGAGGGTACAGGTGTTTATTCGCAGGATGTCAGCGCTTCCATTGTGGACTGGATAAAGCGATACGCCGATATCGACTCAGCCGATCTGGAATTGCTGGCGGTTCCGGATCAGAGGTACATTCAAATGCGAGGGGAGCGCACTCAGACCTTGCACATCGATCTGAAGAAGATGCGAGGGACTCAGCAGTCTGGATTCACCTTGGACAGTACGGCGTTTGATTATCTCCGGTCGAATAGTGGAAACGGTCCTTTCAGTTTTGGAAGGGTGTTGTTTGGATTGCGGGTGCTCGGAAACGCTCCGTTGGGAAATGCTCCAGTGGCTCTGTCTATCTGGGCGGACGGAAAGCCAATAGACGAAATGGCGGTGAATCTTTGCGTGGCGGCGAAGCCGGAGGACTCATGCCCAACGAGTTCTGCGTCGAGCGACTATACGTTAAGAGGCGCTGATTTGTCGGGGACTGGAAAGTATCCAGACGCCGCGCTGCACGCGGTTGAGCGCGGAAGCGACGTGGTGGCCGTGTTTCGTTGCAATAGCTGCGCTGGAAGTAAGTACCTTTCATGGACCATCGGGCAGCAGAAGGACGGCTGGCTGGCGGATCGGGTGAGCGAGGTTGTGCAGCATTTGACGCCACCGGTTCCAAGTGCGGGCGAGTTTGCGAAGCAGGGTGATATTCTCTACAACCTCCTTTTCCCCAATAACAGCGATCCCGATGAAACTGAGGCCGAGAAGGCCTTCGGCGCGTTTTTCTCGAGCGCCCATCAGAAAGGGCCCACGGACGAACCCTCGTCCTTGTTTGTGCGGCTGCTGCCAAGTAAGCCGACTTTGGTGCTATTTCCGATGGCGTTAATGCGAGCTCCCCTTCCGGGTGGGAGCAGGGAGTTTGTGGGCTTCAGTGTCAACATAGAAGCGCCTCTGGAACTTCAGGACTACTCGTCGCAATCGAAGTGCATTTCCGACTGGGTGCTGTTCGCACCCGCCGCCCCCGCCGCCGATGACGAGAGTCTGGGAGACTTAGCCTTCGCTCGCGGTTACGCCAGCGATTGGATTGATCTGATGACCAAGTCCTGTCCAACTTGCAGCTACTCGGATCCCGATAAGTTTTCAGAGTGGCTGTTGGGAACTACGCAGCCGGCGCCACCAAAGGAAAGCCAGGCGCTCGTCATATTGAGCCAATACAAGAACAACAGTCTGTATTTTAACGCTTTGGCTGATAACCCTCCGTCTGTTTCTTCCGGGAGCATCCGGCGGACGTTCGCCACCCCGTCTTTCGCTATCTTAGACGCGTGTGGGACCGCAGCGCCGGGAGGATCGGAGTTTATTCGCGACCTCAATGAACACGGAGTGTACTCCGTAATTTCCACCAGCGCTGCAATACCGGGCCCTATGGGTGGTCAGTTCTTGAAGATCTTCATGGAGCTGGTGGCAAAGCACCCGGAATACACGGTGAGTCGTGCACGGTATGAGGCGGTGAAGTCTCTTAGTACGCGGCCCGCGAGTACCGGCGAGACATTTGGGGCGCAAGCGCTGGAATTCACCCTAGTCGGCAATGGCGGGCTTCACGTGTGCGGGCCGGGATCGGGCGCAACCGTGCCGAAGCAGTAAAGGAACGCGTAGGGCGTGTGGGGAAGTACGGGTAACGTGGAGGTCACCACATGCGCCCAGCTTTGATGCGGATCATCTTCCCGGTTTCCCGTTCTGCGATGACGATTCGCCCGTCCTCGATGCGCAGGTCGGCAACCCCCTTGAACCCGAGAGGGATCTGGACCAGAAAAAAGGCGTACTTTTGCGTGCGGCGCTGGCGCGCGTCGATCCAGCTAAAAACTGGTACGCCCGCCACGCTCCCCCGCTCGACGGCGTTTCTTAATCCGCCGATCGTCGAGTCGCCGATACAGAGGCCGCGGGCAATCACTTTGCCATCCCAGGGCTTTTCCTGTGTACGCTGGTTCTCCTGCCAGTCCAGGACCCACCGGTTCGATGCGCTCTCAAAGATGTACCCGATTAAAACCGGATATTCAGTGTTGTACAACGTGAAATAGACTTTGGGCTTCGATCCATCCAGCAGCCACGTGCCGCCGCGCCCGGAGAACACCCGCAGGTTGGCCGTCGTACCATCGGGATTCCTGGTCTCCGGCCAGGTGGGCTCCGCCGAGGCGTCTCGTCCGCGGCCTCTGCCCGCCATGACGCTCGAGACGGGGGCGTCCGCGTACATCTTGTTCAGTTCCACGAATGGAGGGCCGAAGGTGACATGCTGCACCCACTGCACGGGGCGGCCATAGGACA
>Ga0265316_10003700_pt1 | contig 15391 bp, 6 predicted proteins | sample 4522metaG_FD_202092 | JGI IMG/M metagenome (GOLD analysis project Ga0265316, IMG submission 202092) | Rhizosphere microbial communities from Carex aquatilis grown in University of Washington, Seatle, WA, United States - 4-5-22 metaG | ecosystem: Host-associated > Plants > Roots > Rhizosphere >...
GCCTCATGAACACGCGGAACTCCAGCTTGTCGTCGGTCGACTTCAGCCGCATGTCGTTGCGGAAGTGCCCGCGATCCAGCTTCATCTCGCGCTTTGGCGGTTCGGAAACCACCTTGGGACAGCCAATGAGATCGTCGATCTCCTGCTGGGTGTACCGGCGTGGCGACACGGCCATCCAAAGTCCTCCTCTCTAGCTCTCTTCAAATCCTTGATTCTCAAACTTCAGCGTCCGACAATTCTCCGTCACCGTACGGACCACGTTGTCCGGCGCGCCGGAGGGGATTTCGGCCTCGATCTCCACCGTGATGGTCACCTTGGCGTCCAGCAGCCCGGCGAGGTGCTGCACCACCGAACTGGCGATCAGGTCGACGTCGCGGGAGAGGCGGGTGGCGTCGATCTTGGCGGAACCGTGGAAGCGGCGCAGTACGGGCGGCTTCGGTTTCGTTGTGCCGGCACCCGTGCTCTTACCGGTCTCACCTCCCGTTCCAGCGGTGTCGCCGCCCGTCGTGGCGGTCCCGGTACCGGCTCCCCCGCCCGCGCTGGGGCCCGTCCCGGTAGTCGGTGGCGGCGCGGAGTCCTTTTCTATCTGGGCTGCAGCAACATCCGGCTTCACCACCACGCTGTTGGCGTTCAATTGGACAGTCGGGCGACGACCCGCTTCGAGTCCGCGGTACCGATCGGCAGTGGCATCGTAGTAGTCCGCGTATGCGAAGGTGTCCTGCGACCACGTGAGTCGGCCCACTCCGTCCTGGATCGCGTCCAGAATCACTTGGGCGTTCTTCACGCGCGGCAGATACAAGTATTTTGCGAAGTCATCCACCAGCAGCTTCACGCCGACGTGGTTTCCCCGCCACAGCGGTACCTGATCGATTTCGAATCGCAGGACCGCGCCAGCCATACTCGTGATCAGCAGCCCGTCGTTCTTCAGCTTCTTCGATGCCCGCTCTGCCAGCCACTCCTGCCCCTGAAGCCTGAACTCCTGCCACTCGACTGCGGGGAACGCCTGGCCAGCTTCCGGCCGCTTTTGGCCGGCGACCAGCAGCCAGACATACGTCTCCGGAATCCGCCCCTTCACTGCCTGATCGGAACTCGTCAAACGCTGCTCTACCTGATTGGCCTGGAATGGCGTCAGGTTCAGCGAGACCGTTTCCTTCTCGATGGACTGCCAGGCGAGGTAGGAGCGGACAGCCTTGTCGAGGTCCACGAAGCGGGTTTTGTCGGCTGCCAGGAAGACCAGCATGTTGCCGCAGTTCCGGCCCGCCGAGCCCCGGTTGAGGATTTCAGCGGCCGCCTGCCGGCCTGCGCTCGAATCCGTCTTTGCGCTGTGCGGATAGTCCGGGCTCAGGATGACCAATTTCGCCTCGGGCTCATCGACTACATCACTTGAACCTGCCGGGCACGAATGAACCTTGGAGAAGTCCCCACGGTGTTTCGCTTCTTCCGCCAGCCGACGCCGGATCTCTTCCGTGACGTCCTCCGGGTGATACCGCTCGGCGCGTTCCTCGGCCAGCCGGTTCACGCTGGGTTGGGTGGCGTACCAGTAGCGGCTCCCATCCACGTAGAGGTACGTCGCCTGGTCGGCCAGCTTCCGCAACGCATCTCCGAACGTCCCTGATGTCTCGCCTGGCTGGACGCAGCCCAGCTTGATCTGGCGGTCTTCCAAGCCCTTTTTCGTGGCGTCCTGAGTCGGGGCGGAACCCAGGTAGAGCGTGCGCGCCACCCTGCGCGCCGCGGAGTACCGCCCCAGCATCGGGTTCTCGCGGTCAATTCTCAGGGGCAGCGAGTTCGGCCCGTCGATGTCCTTCTCGATGATCGGGTCCCAGACCGGTGGCAAGTAGCGCGTCAGTTCGCTCTGGACGGCGGGCGCGTCCACCGGCACGCTAGCCGGCATAATCATCAGCCCCTTGTCCTCGCGCTCCCACAGCGCATGAATCACCGCCGACATCAGGCGCAGCACGCCGCGGGTTCGCTGGAATTTGTCCAGGGTGGACCAGTCGTTGTACAGCCGGTCGAACAGTTCCGGGTGGATCGGATACGCCGCTTTCATCCGGCGCTCATATTCGGATTTGCCCGCCTCGGAAGGAAACTCCTGCGCGAACTTGCGGTACTCGTCCGCGAACGCCTTCACCACCGCATCCCGCGCCGTGAACAGTTCCGGATCGGTGATCGGTTGGAACAACCGCCGCCGGACAATCTCGAATCCTTCCTCGGCGCTCGCCGGACGCCAGGACGTCTCAACCCGTTCGATGACGTTTTTCAAGCGCTCCAGAGCTGCCAGACCGCCCTCACCGCCAATCTCGTTCTGCGATGAGGGAATGCTGACCACCAACAGCGTCTTATCCGCCAGCTTCGCCGACTCGCTCAGCGTCTGCGCGAAGGTGAAATGCGCGTCGAAATCGCCAGCCGGCAAGTCCGATTTGTTGTAGAGCTGCCGCGCATAGGCCACCCATTCATCGATCAGGATCAGGCACGGCGAGTACTTATTGAAGAGCAGGCGCAGCGAGTCGCCGGGGCTGACGGCCTTCTCGTCCGCGCTGCGCACCATCGCATAGCCTTCTTTGCCGCCCAGTTGCCATGCCAGTTCACCCCACATCGTCCGAACGACCGTTCCGTCGGGTTTCTTGTGGAGATCGGCCGGGGACATGCGGTTGCCCACCAGCACGGCCCGCCGGATCTTGGGCGGTTGGGAGACTCCCGCCATCTTCGTGACCGTTTCCAGTCCCGGCAGTTGCCCCGCGGGCACGCCGGCAAACAGATGCCAGAGCGCCAGCATCGAGTGCGTTTTCCCGCCGCCGAAGTTGGTCTGCAATTCCACCACTGGGTCGCCGCCATGCCCGGCAAGCCGTTGCAGTGCGTTGGAGAGCAGCTTCTGCAAGCCCTCCGTGATGAAGGTCCGGCGATAGAACTCGATGGGGTCCTTGTACTCGTCCGAACCCTCGCCCAAATAGACCTGCCAGAGATCGGCGGCGAACTCGGCCTGCTGATAGCGGCCGGAAGCCACATCCGGGTGCGGCGTCACGATCTCCCGCCACGGACGCAGGCCTGTGGCGGGCTTGCCTTCCACAGCGATGCTCGATTCCTTCCGTTTCTGAGTCCTGAGTTGTTCCTCGAACTTGACGCGCAGGATCTCGCCCTTCATCTGCTCGACGGCCTCGACCTGCTCCGCTGAAACCGCCGCCAGCAATCGCGAAATGCTGTCGATGGCGCGGTAGGCGTCGTCCGTGGAGAAGGCCTTCTGGTGGGCCCATTTGTTCCGCACATCGCGAAGTTCGAACGCCAGGCTCCGCTCCGAAGGGCCGAGAATCTTCTTGAAGCAGTCGTTCCAAAGCTCGCACATCACCTGCAGCAGGGCCTGGGTATCCCAATTCAGCCCTTTGCCGTCCTTGCCCGGCTGCTGCCAGTCAGGGAAGCTCGGCTTGGCTGTCTCAAGCCACCGTTCCTTATAAGTCGCTTTCAACTCGCGCTCGACGTAGGGGCGCAATCCGTCCTTCAGGACATCGAGAGCCTTACCAACTCGTTCGCTATTTGTGATGGCCATGGTATTTCGACTGCCTCCCTACTTAAGCTCGAATGCCTCAGATGCCATGGATGGCCACGCTACCACGAGACTGTTGTAGTAACCGGCCTCTTCCGCCCAACCCTTTCGTTCGCAGAGCGTGTACAGCCGGTAGGCGAGGTCGCGGGCGATTTCGGCCATGCCGCCGATCTTCGCCTTTAAATTGGCCGTCTCTGCTTCACCCTTCTGATCAAGCCGACGGATCAAATGCTGGGTGACTTCCCAGACCGTAAGGCGGCGGATTGTTGACGGGTCCCAGTCTTCGGGAAGTTCCTCCCGGCGAAGCAGCCGGACCTTGCCGGAGCGGGAGTGGAGAATGCCGGCCTCCGCGAGGTGCGAGATGCTGAGCGCCTTCGCCGTGGCCAGTACTTCCGCCTCGCCATAAAGACCTTCGTCGAATTGGTGTTGCTCAAACCATGCCAGCGCCCAGCGCGTATCCGGATCGAACTCGCTTTCCAACTCGGAGAGTACCTCGTCGAGCCCCTGATTAATCAGGGCCAGGGCCGTTCGGACTCGCATCGGCGATCCGTCGGTTTCGAGCACCTTCTTGTATCGGGAAAAGACCGCCATACCGGGTCCAATAGCCGCCTGCGCGAGATCGACCGGGGCAATGTTCCCCTTTTGAAGGTTGCGTAGGGCCTGTGGGAGCTCTTTCTTGAGAGAAGAAAGGAAGTCTTTGCGAGTCGTGACGCCAGACAATTCTGGCAGCGGGCGGCAGATGAGGACAATCGAAGAGGCGAGGGCGTTGCTTCCCATTGCGACCATTCTCGTTGCATTTTCGGTTCGAATTGGCCACGTGCCTGTTACCTGAAAGCCGGAACCTAGAAGAGCTTGAAGCATGGTTTCCCAGCCCGTAGATGCTATGACCGCTGGCCCGCTATCTTCATCGTCCGATTCGGACTGCTTAAACGCATAGAAGACCGCAACAGGGTAATCACTTCGTTGATATTCCCGCATCTTGGCAAATGCGTGCTGGAGCCCCGTTTCGAAGGCATCTTCCGCTTTCTCGATGTCTCCTCCGAATCGGTGCGGCGTGACAACGAGCTCCTGAACCTTCGGCGTTAGCAGAGTGCTGAACAGGTCGGGGAAAACTGCGGCGAGAGATTTACGCATCCAAACATAGAAGAAGTCTGAGAGGTCAGCGTAGCTAACATTGTCGTAGTACGGTGGATCGGTGCAGAACACGACATTTTTTTGGGGCAATGCGGTTGCCGCGTCAAGCTGCTCGACGCTGGCTGCAACTCGCCGCCCGAGTGTCGAGAGCAGCTTGACTGCACCATCAATAACACCTATTAGGTCGCCGCCCGCGCCCGCGAAGGGATTGATCTCCGCAAACTCCCAGACCATCTGAAGACCCTGTTGTCCAAATGCGGGTGCCGACTTGCCCTCGCCAGCGCGCCACCGCGCCAGAGAATTGTGGAACATCGTCGCCTTGCTGACGACAATGCCAAGATAGGCAGCTATAGCTTCGGCATACTCCTTTGTTGCGCCATCAATTACGGCCTGGCATCGAGCTTCATCGACGAGGCCGCTGAACTCGTCGAGTACGACCAATTGCCGCTCCGTAAAGTAATCGGCAAATGTTTTGAACCCATATGTTCTACCCTGAGCGTTACTCGCAAATGTTCCTCGGCACGCTTCCGATGGAACACGGCTCCTGAGAACTGCGGATGAGGCCAATTGGTGACTCAGCGCAATTGCCGCAAACTGTTCTGGAGCCGTCTCCTTGTCGAAGTCAAGATAGACTCGGCCCTTGAGTCCCTCAGCAACAATCGCGAGCGGAATAACACCCATTCTTGACGCGTTGGCCTCTTCATCAATGTAGGAACCCTTCGCGTGGCCGACCTTGCACACGGGACACAGGAATGAGGCCTTTTCCCGTTTTCCGCGTACGTTCACTGTAGACGTACCATTCTCGATTGCCAGTTCTTGTTGCGGAGTGGTTTCACCCGAACGCACAGAGAAATGAATGGACTTCACGGCGTGATCAATGACTGGTTCAACCCACGTCTTCTGCCCAGGTTTCGTCGACAGCCAAAACTTACTTGCCAGGGGCATATTAGCGCCACAGGCGGGATTGGGACAGCGGACGGTTCGGGCCCAAAGCCACGCGATCACCGTGGCCTTAATGGCCTGTTGGCCTGTTTGCCGGATAACCTGGGGATAGAGCTTTCCGATGCGTTCTTCCGCCTTATTGCGCATCCATTCGCCGTAGTAACGAACGTCTTCCCCTAACCCACGCGCGCCAGCCCACAGACCGGGTGCAGTCATCTTTCGACGCGCAATCGGATTGATTGGGGGCTGTCCGCTAAACCGTGGCGGGATTTCAACCAGCGCCTTTGTAATGAGCACTGCAACGGGGTTCAAATCGCTGGCGAAAGTCTCCAACCCAAGCCGTTGAGCTTCCAGAGGAATCGAGCCGCCGCCGCAAAACGGATCACAAATCGCAGGTGGATAGCCGCCTGTCGATCGAAGGATCTCTTCTTGAGCAGCCGACAGAAGATTTGGGTCGTTCGAGTTCTCCCACTTTACGAATTCCTCCATGAGCCGAAATAGCCTCTGACGTTCGCGGTCCTGCTCTCCTTCGGTCGGAAACCGCTCAGGATGACACGAAGGATCATCAACCAGCGATGCAAATAGCACGGCACGACACGTTGCCAGCGGCTTCCGTGATCGCCAGAAATGAAGAGTCGATGGGTGCGCATGACGAATTGACTTTTCCTTCGCCGATGCCTTGTTGATCGCCTCCAGCGGCAACGCGACTTCAATAAGCTTCTTCATTTTCTCCAGTTCACTTCCAGGCATTCCGCACAGCGTCGTTCACCAGTCGGCCAAGGTCAGCCGTTTCTATGCCCAGGGGTGCGAGCAGCGCCCATGCTTTCGCAATCATCGCTATCATCTTCTTGTCTTCTTCGGACCACGAAGGTGTCCCCCTCTCACGTGCTTCTACGACCAGCGCAAAGAGGTCCCATTTCGTGATGAGCAGGGGCTTGAGGATTCTGGCGGCCTCCAGGATCTTGTCTTGTTGCGGGCCCTCGGGGTTAACTGGCTGCTTCACTGCAGTCCGTGTGCACGGTTCCGAATACCGATTCGCGTACAGCCTTCCCTCTTCGACGCGCAATCGAACCGGATCGCCGGCGGGCATGTTCTTCGCGATTCGGCGAACCCACGATCTGCCGACGATGATCGTTAGCGGCCACGTCCCGCGAGCCGGGGTCTTAGCAATTCCGGCACCAGACTCGATCCACAACCATCCATCTTCGAACTGAAGGCTTACCCCGGATGCCTGCTTGCCCATTAATCTGGCGACAATCTCAACCGCCTGTGTGAGATCGGCGCGATCAGCCTCGAGTTCGTACGGCGGATCGGAGGGCGTCATGCTGGGGCCATCCCTTTGGAAAGGAGGTCCCGTAGCTTGTAGTTGATGCTCTCTACCGCAAACTCAGGCTCCTGCTGGAAGGGCTGTCGGATGTAAACCAGCTTCTGGTGCCCATCCTCCACTTGACCGATCGCCAAGATGAAGTCGTCCGGTTTATTCAGCGCCGTAAGGATCTCGTTGCGGGTGACCGTCACCGTAAGCGCGCCGGCGACCCGTCCTTTCACCTCGATGAACCGCAGTCTTCCATCCGCCTGGACTTTCGATTCAATGTCGTACCCACACTTCGCGCCGCTCACATCCCGCGGTTCATTGCCAAGCTGCATCTCCGCTTCCATGACCATCTGCATGGCAAGCAGTTCCATCTTCTTCCGGGCTTCGGCAGAGACGGCATCGGTGGCGGCGTCACCTGGCTGGGCGGAAGATGGGATCAGCTTATGGAGAAGTCCTATGGGGACAACAAGTGATCCGCCGATGGCGACCGGCGGTAGCGGCGAGATTTGGCGTTCGAGTTCGAGTTCCGCCATCCGCCTCTGAAGACGGGCTTGCAACTCATCGGCGCGTTGGCGCGCTTTCCCGGAATTGATTTTGGCATTGATCTTGCCGGCCAGTTCCTGGTCCTTAAGCTGGTTCGCGCGATGATCCCAGTACGTGATTTCCTTGGTCAACCTGTCCTTGACGGCGGCCATGGTCCTGGTCACCAGGTCCTCGCGGCGACTTCGGACTTCGCCGAGGTGGATCGGAACGAGATTGGCAATCGCGTGGCCAACCACCACCGATTCCAGATCCCCCTTCAGCCAGGCTTGGGACTCCAATGTTGCAGTCAAACTGGTTCGTTCTTCAGGCGTCGCCGGGCGGTAGTCCAGGTAAGGGGCGTATCCAGCGTTTCTGGTGGAGCCGGTGGCATCCGTCTCAACGAACTGCAGTTGCCGGGACACCACGCGACGGTTGCCGGCTTTGTCGGTGCGGCCGTCCTGGATGGTGTGCTCCAGGTAGAAAAGCGCGCGGACTGCTTCACCCGGGTCGTCGGGGTCTACCAGGACCGTGCCTCGTTTCAAGAGGTCCCGATTACGCTCCAGGATGAGATCGATGGTTGCGCCGAGGAGTGGCTGGCCCGGACAAACGAAGGTGGCCAGCGGTTGGCCGGGAACGGCGCGGAGGGATTTCTCGAAGGTGATCCGCTCATACTTGCCCAGGACCGGCTCGCCGGTACCGATTAGACGGTCGCGCTGCCGGATCAGTGCGGGCACGTGGGTGATTTCGAAGCGTCGGGGTTCCCGCTCCTTGATGGAACCGCCCAAAATCCGGAAGGCCTCCAGAAAAAACGACTCGATGAAGTGCGGTTGGAGACGCCGCGCCTCGGCGCGCTCCATGTCTTCCCGGATCCTCTGGACTTGCGAGGCATCCATGCTGTCGTTGGCCAGCGCGCGTTCTTCGAGTAGTTCCTGGCAGTGCTTTCGGTCGGTGAGGTTGTCGACGATCTGATGCAGGCGGGCCTTGACCTCGGGCTGGTCGCCGTACCGGATCGCCTCAATGAGCAGGTCGCGGAGGCGTTGCTCGCGGAAGAGTTGGCCCAGGATGTCGAATACTCCACCACCAAGGGCCTCCCGCTCCAACTCGATTTTTTCGAGGAGGCGTTTGTACACGTCGCCCTCGCGCGTCCCTTCCGCTAGCAGGTTCCAGAGATGGCATACTTCGGTCTGCCCGATGCGGTGGATGCGGCCGAACCGCTGTTCCAATCGGTTCGGGTTCCAGGGTAGGTCATAGTTCACCATCAGATGCGCGCGCTGTAGGTTGATGCCCTCACCGGCGGCGTCGGTGGCCAGCAGGATGAGAACGTCCTTATCCTGTTTGAACGCCTCCTGAGCCTTGGTACGCTCCTCACGTCCCATCCCGCCGTGAACGATGACGAGCGCCTCGGGAACGCCGAGGAGCGCGCGCAGCCGCTCGGTCAGGTAGTTCACCGTGTCGCGGTGCTCGCTGAAGATGACCATCTTCCGGCGGTGGCCCTGCGCGTCGAACATCTCGGCGTGATTTTGCAGGAGGGACGACAACTCCTCCCACTTCTTGTCTGTGCCGCTGCGCCGGACCTTTAGGGCCAACGCTTCGAGGTTTCTCAGGATTTCGATTTCGGCTTGGAGCTCCGCGATGGTGCGCGCGGCGGTTGCCTGATCGACGACCGTCTCTTCGGTTTCCTCGACCTCGGCGTCGGGTGCGTCGTCCAGATCGTCAATGTCTTCTTCAGTGAGACTGGGCAGGCGCTGGTCGTCGTCCTGAAGGGCCGCGCCGCGTTTGAGAATCTGTTCTTCGCGCAGGCGCCGCTCGAGTCGTTCCCGGCGGCGCCGGAGCGATTGCAGGATCGCCTCGGGCGAGGACGCCAGCCGCCGCTGCAGAATGGTTAGAGCGAATCCGACCGTTCCTTTGCGGCCTTCGTTCTCCAGCGCATCGGCCCGGTTGAATTCGTCACGGACGTAATCGGTAACGCTCTTGTACAGGGAGGCTTCGGCGTCGGAGAGCTTGTAGCCGACCGTATATGCCCGCCGCTCGGGGAACAGCGGCGTGCCGTCGAACTTGAGCAATTGCTCCTTCACGAGGCGGCGCATCAGGTCAGAGGCGTCGACGGTGTGCACGCCATCGCGGGCTCGCCCTTCGAAGCGGTCGCTGTCCAGCAACGCCAGGAACAGTTGGAAATCCTCCGGCTTGCCGTTATGCGGCGTGGCCGTCATGAGCAGCAGATGCCGCGTGAGTTGGCCGAGGAGCTGACCGAGGCGGTAGCGTTTGGTGTACTTGACCTCGCTGCCGAAGAAGGTGGCCGACATCTTATGGGCTTCGTCGCACACCACCAAGTCCCAGTCCGTGTTGGCCAGCTTCGCCTGGACGTCCTCATTCCGGCTCAGTTTGTCCAGGCGGCAGATCGCCATGGGATTCTCGGCGAACCAGTTACCAGTGCGCGCCGATTCGAGCTTGTCGTTCGTCAGGATTTCGAAGGGAAGCTGGAACCGTTGGTACAGTTCATCCTGCCACTGCTCGGCGAGATTGCCGGGGCACACGATCATGCAGCGGTGCAGGTCGCCGCGGATCAGCAGCTCCTTGATGAGTAGACCGGCCATGATGGTCTTGCCGGCGCCGGGGTCATCCGCCAGGAGAAAACGGAGCGGTTGCCGCGGCAGCATCTCGCCGTAGACGGCGGTGATCTGGTGCGGCAACGGGTCGACCATCGAGGTGTGGATGGCGAGCAGCGGATCAAATAGATGAGCGAGGTTGATCCGGTGCGCCTCAGAGACCAGGCGGAACAGCTTCCCGTCGCCGTCGAAACTCCACGGCCTACCGGCCTCGCCGATTTCCAGTGTCGGCTCGCGATCCCGGTAAAGGAGGACGACGCTTGGCTTTCCGGAGGGGTCTTTGTAGGTGAGCTCGATTGCCGCCGAACCGTACCACTTGACGTCAATTACCGTGACGAGGCAATCCGGTAGGATTCCCTTGACGGCGGCGCCGCGCGTGAGATCTTCGAGCTTGGCCATAGGTCGCCTGCGGTCTCTGCATCTAATTGAGAATGGGACCGAAAGCTCATGATATTACTTTGCGCAGCCGGGTGCCCACTCTAATCGCTGAAGCTCTAATCGCTGAAGCCTGGAAGTGCTTCCGATCCGGACCCTGATGCAGAACGGACGCGCACTGAGTCCGCTGGGATCCTGTGGTCGTTGCGTGCACCATTGCATTGCCGCCTCACAGCGGCCATGAAAGTACCCAGTTTGAAAAGCACCGTTTGGCCCCCCGCGTTGGACGGGGCCGTCAACAAACGCAACCTGTCAAGCGGAGAAACCGGAGAGTTCGCAAGCGAAAACTTGGGGTCCGGCCTGAACCCTGGGGGTTGAGCGCGCACCCCCGCGAAGCCGACTCTCCAACCGGAGAGGTTGACTCCCGCAAATACCTTTGAATTGTTTGGGATAACGGACGTGGCGCGAAGCGCTGCCGTCAAGCAGGATGGGACGGCAAGTTTATAGCCAAAACGTTTGGCTCCCCAGGAAGTCGAATTTCGACCTCCGTCTCCATAAGTTTGATCTATAGCTGGTTGACAACCTGAGCGAACGGGTCTTTCGAACTGGAGAATCTGGATTCGCCGATCCCTTTATTCCATCGGCGTTTCTGGGTTCCGCTGCCAGGACCGAGTTGTCAACCGCCGAAAACTGACTCCAAGCGTCACTTTCGAACCGGCGACCGTTTTTATAACATTCGCAAATGCGCCGGCGACAGCATATTCTCATCGAAGAATGAGCCTGGAGAGAGAATTTATTTCTCACACAAGATGAGCCTGGAGGCGGGAGCGAAGTGACCCGCCGCCAGGACTCCTTTCTGATTCGATTTTGAACTCCCGGGGCCGACCAACGGGAGGCGAGCTGCGCCTGCAATCGTCGGTGGGCTTTTTCCTTCCTGGAAGGGTTTTGTTTTGGTTTTGCGGGCCGGAACGACGCGGCATTCCGTCGCCGACCAACGGGAGGCGCTCCCAAGCCCGCATCATGCGCTACGCCTCCGCAGGAAGCTTTCGAAGAGCTTCCGCTTGGCGTGCTGCATTTCTTCCGCCGCCTGCAGGTCGGTCTGGGCGCGCGCAGCGCGCTCCAGTTCTTCGACCGTCACCTCCGGCTTCAGGTGTCCGGCCAGGCCGGGCAACTGCCGCAGGATTTCCCATGGCGTGGCATACCATCGGTAAACTCGCTTCTCCTTGCCTTTGCCGTTCACCATCCGCTCCGGCACCCCGCAGGGCCGGTGAAAGTTCAGGTAAGGGTTGAAATGCTCCTGGTAAAACGCTTCGATCGCCGCCGCGTGCGGTGCGGCAATATGCGTGTAGCCCATATGCTTGCGCACCACCGCCCCATTCTTGGCCTCAGCCAATCCGTTGTCATTGGAGTGCCGGGGCCGTGACTTGGTCTGCTCGATCAGCAGTTTGTTCAGTAGCTTGGCTACCGTGTGATTGATGAACTCGCTGCCGTTGTCGGAGTGGAACCCCCGAATGCGAAACGGGAATTGCGCCAGCATGGCTTCCAGCGCCGGTTTCAACCACGCTTCGCTGATCTGCGGCACGGCCCCTACCACCTGCCATTGCGTGACCTCGTCCACCGCGTTCAGGTGATACACGCCTTTGACGCCGTCCCGGTCGCCCTGATGCACCGTGTCCACTCGCAGGTATCCCGGTTGCCCGTTGGGTTCCGGCCGGCGGCGTTCGCCGATCGCCACGGGCGTGGGCCGCGTCGCTTGGTACCTCACCCGTCGCTGGCGATACACGCGGCTCTGCCGCAGCCGGTACAACTGCGCCACCGAGAGCTTCGCCAGGCGCTGGTAGGCCCGCTCACCGAAATCATAGTAGGCCCGTTGTAGGATCTTCTGGGTCGCCGGCCCGCTCAAGGTTTGGTGCGCCTCGTCCACAGCCACCAGCAAGGCGATGTCCGCTCGCGTGTATCGCTGGGGAAAGCGGCGCCGCCGATAGACCCGCGGTTTCACTTCCTCGCCCCGCAAGTAGAGCGTGATCAGGCGCGTGACCTGCGCCCGGCTCAGCCCCGTCATCTTCTCCAGGTAACGCCGCATCAATCCCCGTCCACTCCTGCTCAACTCCTTATAGCGCTGCTGACAAAGCGCCTGGTTCACCCAGCCATACATCTCGGCCCGGTTCCGGCCCTCGAACCCAACTTGGTCGCTGGCCGCCAAAAACGCCTGGATCTGCTCCAGGCTCAGTTTCTCCGCTGCATCCATCCTGACGATCAATTCCCAGCATGCGGCTTCGCCCCTTCAGGCTCATCTTGTATGAGAAACCAACCGCCGCTCCAGGCTCATCTCGTATGAGACAAGACTGCGACCGGCCCCCTTCTGCCGGGTTGTGGCAAACTGGGTGGAGACGAATCATGGCCAGCAAAAACACTGACATTTTCAGAACGCCGACCGCCAGCTATCCGGCGCTGGCCGAGGCAGTGCGCCGTCTCGTGCAGGCATATCAGCCGGAGCGCATGTACCTCTTTGGTTCTGTCGCCAGCGGCGACACTGGTCCGAACAGCGATTACGACATTTTGGTGATTGTTCCCGACAACGCGAAGAACTGAAGATGCGGCGGATTAACGGCCGGGTTTTTATGTGCGCCCGGTCTCGTCGTCAGAACGAGAGCCGGGCGCTCAACTGAAACTCCCGTCCGGGCGTGGACGCTTCCGTGATGGTGCCGAACTGAGGCGTGTTGACGAAGCGGTTCGGCGTATCCCAGTTCGAATGGTTCAGCGCATTGAAAGATTCCGCGCGAAGCTCCATGTGCAGCCGTTCGGCCAGCGCGAATGAGCGGACCAGCGCGAGATCTATCGTTTGCATGCCAGGTCCGTAGACGGTGTTGCGCCCGACATTGCCGAAGGTATATGCGGCTGGCGTGCTGAAAGCGGCTGGGTTGAACCACTCTGACGTGGTCCGCGTGCCGCCGCCGAAAACCGCCGCCCCGGTGTAGTTCGCGCGAATGGGATTCTCACCGATGATCGCGCCCGCGTTCGCGGTATCGCCGAATACTGAAATGGTGAACGGGAATCCGCTCTGCACCTGGTAGATGGTGGAGAACCGCCAGTTGCGCGTGACAGCGCGGCTCCAATCGGCGGCCTTCCACGCCGGCAGTTCATATACGACGCTCAGAGAGAGGCGATGGCGCACGTCGCACGCCGGCCCTTTCTCGGCGTTCAGATCATTGTCGTTCTGCGGAATCGCCGACTCGGCCATGGGTGACCGGAACTCGGGAGCGTCGCTCAGGTTCTTAGCGAAGGTGTAATTCGCCAGCAGGCTCAGTCCTCGCGAATACCTGCGGCGAAGGCTGATGTAGCCGGCGTCGTACCAGCTTCGCGCCCGGTCCTGCAGATCGTTCACGGAACTGACGGGGAACGTACTGCTCGCCACCTGGATGGTGGCCGGGAACACTGTGCCGGGCTGAAACGTCGCTGTGGCGTAGGGTCTCCGAGGCTGAATCGCGCCAGGCCCGGGCAGCGCGTTATTAATGAGGACCGCTTGCTGCAGGTGCAGCCCGCGCTCACCGTGATAACCAACCTCGAGCGTCGTGTCGTGCCTGAGACTCTTCTCGACGGAGCCGCTCCATTGCTGGACATACTGCGCTGCTGCGTGAGGATCGAAGCCGGTGAAACTGACGACGGTCTTGCCGAGCACGGGCTGCGGGAAGTTGAATCCGCTGATCTGTGGTGTGAAGTTATCGCTTTGCTGGGTGATGGGGAACAGAATGGGCACGTTGTGCAACTGGTTGCACCAAGTGTTCAGATCCACCGGCATGTAGAAGATACCATAGGCGGCGCGGAACACCAGGCCACTTCGATCCAAGTGGTGCGCAATGCCGAGCCGGGGAGCGAAACGCAGTTTGGGAGGATACTGCAGCCCTTTCGGCATTCCGTTCTGACCGCCGATGAAAGCCGTTAACCCTCCGCTATCCTGAATGATGTTGCTCCAGTGGCGCTGAATGTCCACCAACGGTGTTTCGAATTCGTAACGGACACCGGCATCGATGGTGGTCGAAGGCGTAACGCGCCAGGTGTCCTGGACGAAGGCGTCCGCCGACCAGTTGCGCAGGTTCATGCTGGGCACGCCGGCCTGCAATTGCCGGGACGCGGGATCGCCCAGCAGGAAACTCGCCAGCGCCGATCCGGTGCCGTCGTTGGTGGACGTTTGCGTGGTGAAACCAGGCGTGAATTGATAGTACCCGCGGCTCTGGACCAGCGCCCACATGGGCCAGATCACCTTCCGGTAGGCGCCTCCGAACTTGAAGCTGTGGCGGCCCTTCTGCCACGAAAGCGTCTCGCGGCCCTCGAAGCTCGTGCTCCACTGGTGCATCGGCGTGGCCTGCCAAGCGTCACCGAGGGGCGAATACCCTTGGACGTTGAAATACGGCGCGCCCCAGGCGACCGGTCCGCCAAAGTTCGTACCGCTGATTCCCAGCGCGTCGACGATATCGTTAACGCCGTTGTTTTCCGACCAGTGGAACATGGCCAGGCGAGATACGCCCACCGAAGCTGTACTTACGATGGCCGGTGAGACGATGCGCGTCCAGATGATGGCGCCGTTCTGCGAGGCGTTATCGAAGTTGAAACCGTAACCGGGCAGGTTCTGCGGCGTGAATCCCCGCTCGTTGCTCGACGAGAAGCGCCCATTGAGCGTGCTGCTGTTGCCGAACGTGTGGTCCACGCGAATGGTGCCTTGGTTGTTGCGCCCGAGTGCGTCGCGGACGTCCAGCAGGTTATTGGAATCCATGCCGGAGCCGAACACGGCCGGCGTTCCGTTCATCGTCATGCCATAGCCCATGGCGCCCATCGTGTTCGGGCGCGGCACGTAGTTCTTCAGCATCAGGGCGGCCGCCGGATTGAGCGTCGAGACGGGAATGACGTTGTTCGGAAACGCCTGGCGCAGCGTCTGAGGATTCGCGGTGCTCACCGGCAGAGCCG
>Ga0265316_10003701_pt1 | contig 15390 bp, 12 predicted proteins | sample 4522metaG_FD_202092 | JGI IMG/M metagenome (GOLD analysis project Ga0265316, IMG submission 202092) | Rhizosphere microbial communities from Carex aquatilis grown in University of Washington, Seatle, WA, United States - 4-5-22 metaG | ecosystem: Host-associated > Plants > Roots > Rhizosphere >...
CTCTTCACCGTTCCCGATTGCACGGTGCTGCGCGCCACCGCCCATCAATCGCCGCAGTGGCTTTTCTGGAGCGACCCGGCAATGAAGCCGTTCCACGACAAGTTCATGACCAAGTTTGAGGAGACGGTGGCCGGGCCGATGGAGCAAAACCTCGGCTTGAAGCTGGCCGATTTCGCGGATTTGCCGCAGGGCCAGTTCACCTTCGCCGTCACGCAAAACGGCTGGACCGGCGGCGCCGACCCGCTGCCCGGCGTGGTGCTGCTTCTCGACACCGGAGACAAAAGCGATCTGCTCAAAACCAATCTCGCCGCGCTCAAGAAAAAATGGACGGACGGCGGCAGGACGATTCGCACGGAGGACGTGCGCGGCATTTCCTTCTCCGTCGTGACGCTTTCGAGCAACAACGTCCCGGGGCTTGCGGCCATTTTGCCCGGAAGCCAGCCGGTGCAGGAGCTTGGCCGGACAACCAAACCGGCAAAGCCCGCCGAACTCGTCATCGGCCAGTATGAATCGCTGCTGATTGCCGGCAATTCCGTGCAGGCGGTCGAACCCATCGCCGCGCATTTGAGCGGCAGCCTGCTTCCGGCGCTGAATGACGACGCGGTTTTTGCCGCCGACAAGCTTTCGCAATTCCGCGATGCGCCGCTGTATTACGGCTGGCTGAACGCGAAAACCCTTTTCTTCGCGCTCTCCCGCATGACGCCGGCGGCGCCGAATCCCCAGGCGCCCCGCGTTTTGCCGCAGCCGGATTGGGGCAAAATGATTGACGCCGCGGGTTTGACCGGCATGAAGAGCGCCAGCTTCACCTACCGCGAAACCCGCGACGGCTCGCAGGCCAATTTTTTCATCGCCGCGCCGGAGTCCGGCCGGAAGGGCCTGCTCAAGATTTTCGCCGCCGCGCATGAGAGCGCGGTGCCGCAGTTGTTCGTGCCCACCGACGCCGTGAAATTCTGGCGCTGGCGGCTGGATTGCCAGGACGGCTGGATTGCGCTGCAAAAGATGCTCGGCGACATCTCGCCCATGGCGATGGCCGGCCTCAACTCCGCCATTGACATGGCCAACGCCAACGCCAAGAAAAAAGACCCGGATTTCGACCTTCGCAAAAATCTCATTGATAATCTCGGCGACGACTTCATCAGTTACCAAAAAATGCCCGCCGGAAAAACTCTGGCGGATTTGAACAATGCGCCGTCGCTCTACCTGATTGGCGTGGACAAGGGCGACACGGCGGCCACCGCCATCAAGGATTTGCTCTCGCTCTCGATGCCCCGGACGCAAAAAGTGCCCGACCCGCGTGATTTTCAAGGCCACAAGATTTACACCGTTCCGCTGGCCGTTGCGCGCGCTCCCAGCGCGGCGGCGGCTGCGCGTTCGCTTTACATCACCTCCAGCAGCGGCTACGTGGCGTTGTCCACGGATGTTTCCACGCTCGAAGAATACCTGCGCAGCGGCGAGAAGCCGCCCAAGCCGTTGAGCGGATTGCCCGGGCTGGTTGACGCGGCGCAGCACGTCGGCGGCACGGGCGGCGGCCTGTTCGGCTACCAGAACCAGCGCGAGACCCTGCGTTTCCTTTTCAAGACGCTCAAAAATATGGATTCAAACGACAGCGCGGGCGGCGTGAATCCCATGGCGGCGCTGCCGAAGCAATTCCGCGACTGGCTGGATTTCTCCATGCTGCCGGATTTTGACCCGGTTTCAAAATACTTTTACTTCTCGGTCTATTCCGGCAGCACCACGGCGGACGGCCTGTCCTTCAAGGCCTTCGCCCCGCGCCCGCCGGGATTGAATTGAAGTCCATCAAATCGTGAATTGTTGAATCGTTGCATCGGAAAACCGGTGCAACGATTCGCGTTTTGGGGGGATTCAACACCGGCTACTCCTGCGGATAAACCAGAATCCGGTCATGCACCAGCACGACGAGGTCGTTTTTCTTGTCGCCGGTCACGTCGGCCACGAGCGCCTCGCGCGGTTCGGGCAGCGCGTTGGCCGCGCCGCGGAACGTGTGCGACTCGAACACCTGCCAGCGTTCGCCCGGCACGAGTTTGTGGTTTGAATCGAAACGGACGAGATCCAGATTATTTTTCGCAATTTCCAGAAACACCAGTTCTTTCCGCCCGCTGCCGGTCAAATCGCCCGCAATCACGTCGTTCAGGAAGCCGTCCTTGATGGGCGTGTCGTAGCCGTCGAGCGTGGTGAACTCCCAGACATCGCCCGCCAGCGGCATCCATGCGACCTCGTTCTGGCCGAGAAACGCGACGCTCTGGACATTCTTCCCGCCCAGCGCGACGGTTTGCAGGCCCTTGAAATCCGAGACCGGCAATTCCACGTTGCGCGTGACGCGCCAGACGCCGTTGGTGTCGCGCTCGCACAGCGTCAATTGCTTGTGCTCCGCGTCCAGCAGGAAAAGCGAGGGCACGGCGTTCGTGCCGTTCACCACCGCCGTCGCGCCGACGATGCGCGAGTCGCTGGCCGCGCCGTTGATCTGGTCCTTCACGCGGAAGTTCCAGGCCGGCTTGTTGGTCGAGTCCGGCGTTCTGGCCTGCTGTTCGAGCACAACGGCACGGACGAAATTTTTCTGCGGCAGGAGCAATTCCGTTTTGCCGTCGCCGTCCACGTCCGCCGCCGCCAGCCACGGCTGCTCAATCGCGCCGCCCGGCGGGTCCACATCTTCCTCGTCAAAATCGCCGCCGGCCTTTTGCAGCAGCACCTTGATTTTTTCGTAGGGAATCAGCGCCACCAAATCCGCCAGCCCATCCTGGTTCACGTCCTGAATCGCCAGCGTGGCCGGGTTTGCCTTGAAGCTGTCGCTTAACTTTTGCGTCCGCGCATTGCCGTCGGCGGTGCGCGCGACGAGCGAGCGCTGGCCGTCCTTGTCCACAATCACCGCCAGCGCGGGCTTCGCGCCGGGTTTCAGCACGCCCACGGCCATCACCAGCGGCTTGCCGTCCAGCGGAATGAGCGTGGGAAACGGCAGCCGTCCATTTGCGTCAAATGCCGTCACGCCGACGGCGCGCTCGGTCTGGCTCAACAGGAAAATTTCCGGATGACCGTCGCCGTTCCAATCCGCCGCCGCCAACTGGCTCACGCCGGCGAGCGTCGGAAACGTCTTGGGCGGTGCGAGCGTGCCGTCCGGCTGCTGCAAAGAAACCGAAAGCTGCCCGCTCTCCGGCTCGGCCACGAGCAGGTCGGGCCGGCCATCGCCGTTGACATCGGCCCAGAGCACGCCGCGCTGCGCCGCATCCGTCTTGTTGAGCGGCAGGACCTGGAATTGTCCGCGCCGGAATCCGCCGGACAAAGGCTCGGCGGGTTTGCGCGTAAATTCCGAGACTTCCGCGCGGCTAGAATTTTGCGCGATGGTCACGACGAAATTTTTCGCGCCGCCCTCAAGAGTGTCCGCGCAATACGAGCGGACGGGCTGCGATTTGAAATAAATTTCCGGGCCGAGCTGTCCCGTGGCGTTTTGCAGCCGGAAGCGAAATGGCGTCAGGCTCTCCCAATCCACCAGCAGCAAATCCTTCCGCCCGTCGCCGTCCATGTCCGCGATTTGCGCGGCCTTGGGCGAGCCGGAATAGGGGATTTTTTGCGGCTCGCCAAAAGTGCGGTCGGCCTGCTGCGGCAGAAAATATAGCGAGCCGTTGTCGCCAAGCAGAACGATGTCGGCGCGGCCATCTCCGTTCAAATCGCCGACGGTCAGCGCATTCCCGTCCATGCGCCCGTCATCAATGTGCCAGCGTTTTGGCTCGCTCCAGCCGTTCGTGCCCTGATTGTAGATAATTTCGAGGTCTTTTGCGTCGCCGTAAAAAACGAGGTCCGGCCGGCCGTCGCCGTTCAGGTCAGCCACCGCCAGCGCGGCGATGCGCTCGTCGGTGGGAATGGAATCAATGCGGAAGCGCGCGTCGGGTGGCAGCTCGTTGATTTCAAGTTTGCGCGGCGGCTTGGCGTCGGCGCGGTTCGTCCTGCCGGTCTGGTTGTAGAGCAGGTTGATTTTCGCACGTAGATTGTTGACGACGATGAGGTCGTTCAGGCCGTCGCCGGTCAGATCCGCCGCGTGCAGCAGGCTGATTTGATCGTCAATCGGATAAATCTCCGGGCCGGTGAAACCGAAGGCATTCGTGGCCGCCTCGCCGCGGGCGGCAAGGACAGAGCAGCAAACCAGCGTCGACAATATGAATTTGACTCGCATAAAACTGCGGCAACGTGCCATCGGCTGCGGCGATTGGCGAGTTTATTTCGCCTCCCGCCGGCTGTTGGCGCGATTCGGCCTGTTTTTCCGGCATTTATCGCGTCAAAATAAAGATTGTCACAGGCTTTTTCCGTGATATCCTGCGCGTCCCTTTTGCCGGAATTGGCGGAGGGTAAACGGCCTTGAAATTTCGCGTTCGTGTGAATGCGAAGGCCACAACAACATCAAACATCAATCCCGTGTTCCGCGGGATGCCTTGGAATAATTCCGGGGTTTTAACCAAAGGAATAATTGTGTTAAGCATTGGCATCAAAGAATTGTTGGATTCGGGCGTCCATTTCGGGCACCAGACGAAGCGCTGGAATCCCAAGATGAAGCCCTTCATCTTCGACACGCGCAACGGCATTCACATCATTGATTTGAGCAAATCGCTCGCGCAGCTTGAAACGGCGTGCGATTTTCTGGGCGCCACCGTTCGCAAGGGCGGCAAGGTGATTTTTGTCGGCACCAAAAAACAGGCGCAGCAGTGCATCAAGGAAACCGCGAATGCGTGCGGGCAATTTTATGTCGTCGAACGCTGGCTCGGCGGCACGCTCACCAATTTCAACACCATCAAGTCGTCCATCAAGCGGCTCAAGGACATCGAGAAGATGGACGCGGACGGCTCGCTGGCCCATTACGGCAAGCAGGAGCAGTCGTCCATTCGCCGCGAGGCCGCGCGCCTGCAAAAGTATTTCGACGGCATCCGCTCGATGGACAAAATTCCCGCCGTGATGTTCGTGGTGGACATCAAGCGCGAGCACAACGCCGTGGCCGAGGCGCGCAAGCTGAAAGTCCCCATCGTCGCGCTCGTGGACACCAACTGCGATCCCGACCTGGTGGATTATCCGATTGCCGCGAACGACGACGCCATCCGCTCCGTGCGCATGATCATGGCCACCGTCGGCCAGGTTATCATGCAGGCGCAGGGGGAATTTGAATCCAAGCGCGCCCGCAAGGCGCCGGAAGAAGCTGCGCCCGCGGCAGCCGCCGCGCCGGTGGAAACGCCGCCCGCCGCGACTGCGCCGGTCGGGGCTGTTCCGCAAGCGCCGGCATAGATCATTTCGGTGGGGCGCGTCACTCCGTGCGCGCCGCGGCGGACAGAGGACTGGCCCGCCCTACCATCAAACGCATAATTAAACGACCAACTCTCAACCAACAAATATTTATATGGCTGAATTTACTGCCGCTGACGTGGGCAAGCTCCGGGAAATGACCGGCGCTGGCATGATGGACTGCAAAAAAGCGCTCGTGGAGGCGAAGGGCAACCTCGACGCCGCCGTGAGCGTTTTGCGCAAAAAAGGTCAGGCGACCGCCAATGTGAAGGCCGCGCGCGACGCGAAGGATGGCGCGATCACCCAATACATCGCGCCGGATGGCCGGCTCGGCGTGCTCGTGGAGGTGAACAGCGAGACGGACTTTGTGGCGCGCAACGACATTTTCCGCGCGTTTTGCGACGACGTGGCGAAACGCTACGCGACCGCGGCCAGCCCGGATTTCGAGGCGGAGCGCACGGCGCTCGTTGCCAAAATCCGCGAGAACATCAAGGTCGCCCGGCACGCGAAAATGGAAGTGGCCGGCAACGGCATGATTGCCGGCTACATCCATACCGGCGCGAAAGTTGGGGTGCTCGTCGAAGTCGGCGCGGGCAGGGCCGAGACCGTGGCGAAGGACGAGTTCAAGCAGCTCGTCAAGGACATCACGCTGCAAATCGCCGCCGGCAATCCTCACGCCGTCTCGCGCGAGCAGGTCGCGCCCGAAGTCATCGCCAAGGAGCGCGAGATTGCCGCGCAATCCGACCGGCTCAAGGGCAAGCCGCCGCAGGCGATGGAAAAAATCATGCAGGGCGTCCTGGAAAAATTTTACCAGCTTTACTGCCTCGTGGATCAGGGCTTCGTGAAACGCAATTCCGAGGTGAGCGTGAAAGAACATGTCGCGCAAACCGCCAAGCAGCTTGGCGACGAAATCACCATCCGCCGCTTCGTGCGATTTCAGGTGGGCGAAAGCGTTTAACGGAAAAATTCAAAACATCAAAAGGCGTCCGCAGGGACGCTTTTTTTATTTCTGGAAATCAGTCCAATTCCGCAAAACTCGTCCACTTTGTGTTGGAGCGGGCGGATTTCACGGCGGTTTCGATGAACGCCATGCCATGAACGCCGTCGTCAATCGTCGGGAAATCAAACTTGCCGCCGCGCTTGCCTTCGATGCTCGCGCGAATCGCGGCCACGGCTTCCAGGTAAATGTTCGCAAAGGCCTCGATGAACGCTTCGGGATGACCGAACGGCAGCCGCGTGAATTTTTTCGCGACATCGCTTACGTAATTATTTCCGCGCCGGAGAATTCTTGCCGGTTCGCCCTTCAGCGTGAACTTCAATTCGTTTGGATGTTCCTGCTGCCACGCGAGAGAGCCTTTCGTGCCGTAAATTCGGATGTTCAGATTGTTCTCCTCGCCGCAGGAAATTTGCGAGGCATGCAAAATCCCGCGCGCGCCGCCGTGGTAGCGGATTAACAGGTTCGCGTCATCCTCGAGTTTGCGGCCCGGCACGAACGTCGTGAATTCCGCGCAGAGCGAATCAATCTTCAGGCCGGTGATGTAGCGCGCAAGATTTTCCGCGTGGGTGCCGATGTCGCCCACGCAGCAGGCCGCGCCGGCGCGTTTGGGATCGGCGCGCCATGCGGCTTGTTTGTGGCCGGTCGTTTCGAGGCGGTCCAGCAGCCAGCCCTGCGGATATTCGGCGACGATTTTCAGAATTTTTCCCAGCTTGCCGGAGCGAACGAGTTCGCGCGCCTCCTTCACCATCGGATAGCCGGTGTAATTGTGCGTGAGCGCAAACACTTTTCCCGACTTGCGCACCACGGCGCGCAACGCCTTCGCCTCTTTGAGCGTCAGCGTCAGCGGCTTGTCGCACACGACATGAAAGCCCTTTTTCAGAAACGCGGTCGCGACCGGCGCGTGCAAATCGTTCGGCGTGACGATGGAGACAAAATCAATCCGTTCGCCCGCCGGCAGCGCGGCCTCAAGTCTGGCCATTTCCGTGTGGCTGGCATAGACGCGTTTTGGATTTAGGAAAAGTTGTTCGCCGGTCGTCCTGGAATTTTTCGGGTCGGAGGAGAAGCAACCGGCAACCAGTTCAATCTGACCGTCGAGATTCGCGGCCATGCGATGGACTTTGCCGATGAAAGCGCCCTGGCCGCCGCCGACCATGCCGTAACGAAGTTTGCGTTTCATAATTATTCAACCACAGATGGGCACAGATTAACACGGATTCAAAACAAAAATCGAATTCATGCTGATTTTTTATCCATGCGCATCCGTGTTTACCCGTGGTTTATTTCTTCTTTGAAAACGCCGCGTCAAATGCGGCGGCGTTCGGGGTGAAATCGAGTTTGCGGACGAAGGCGCAGCTTTCCGTCGCGCCGTGAACGCGATCCATGCGGCCATCCTCCCATTCCACCGAGAGCGGGCCGCGATAGCCGACGTCGTTCAACGCGACGATGATGTCCTCGAATTTTATGTCGCCATGGCCGAGCGAGCGGAAATCCCAGAAGCGGCGCGCGTCTGTGAAATCCGTATGGCCGCCGAACACTCCGACCGTGCCGTCGCCATGCCCCCACCACGCATCTTTCATGTGCGCGTGGAAAATACGATCGGGAAATTCGCGGATGAACTTTACATAATCCACGCCTTGATAGCCGAGGTGCGACGGATCGTAATTAAAACCAAAGCGCGGATGTCGCTTCACGGCTTCGAGCGCGCGTTTCGCGGAGGCTATGTCGAAGGCGATTTCCGTCGGATGCACTTCAAGCGCGAAGTTGACGTTCTCCGTTTCAAACACATCGAGGATCGGCAGCCAGCGCCTGGCAAAGTCGGCAAATCCTTTGTTGAGAAAATCCTGGCTCGTCGGCGGGAAAGCGTAAAGCGCGTGCCAGATGCTAGAGCCGGTGAAGCCATTGACGACGGCGGGGAAATCGTCACCGCCTTTGTGTCCGGGCTTGGCGTTGAAAAATTTTCGAGCGGCGCGGGCGGTTGTCTTCATTTTCTCGGCGGCGCGCTGGCGGACGCCTTCGGGTTTGCCGTCGCCCCAAACGTCGGCCGGCAGTATTGCCTTGTGCCGCTCGTCAATCAAATCGCACACGGCCTGGCCGACGAGGTGCGTCGAGATCGCGAAACATTTCAGGCTGTGTTTCGCAAGCAATGCCCATTTCTTTTTGACGTAATCCGGCTCGGCGAGCGCGCGATCCACTTCGAAGTGGTCGCCCCAGCAGGCGAGTTCCACGCCGTCATAGCCCATCGCTTTGACTTTGGGCGCGAGTTCGGCGAGCGGAAGGTCGGCCCACTGGCCGGTGAACAAGGTGACAGGTCTTGGCATGGTGATAATCAGTTAAAGTTGTCGTTGGAACGAATCTTTTTGACTGCACATTTTCAGTCTGCTTTGATCTACTCCCGCTCCGCCAGGTTCAAATCGCGGATCCAAATGTTGCGGAAACGCACCGGGTTGCTATGGTGGTTTTGCAATTGGATGAAGACCGCCGGGTCATGCGGCTTGAAAAACGGCTTCGCCTTGTATTCCACGCCGGCCCCGATTCCCTCCGTGCGGCCAATCGGCTCCGTTCCATGCTGCACCACAACCCCGTTGTAAATGACCGTCAACTTTGGTTTCTGGGTCATTTCACCCTTGTCGTCCCAGCGTGGCGATTCCCAGATGATGTCGTAAGTCTGCCATTCGCCCGGCGGTTTCGCGGGATTGACCAGCGGTGGCATTTGCCCGTAAAGCGCGCCGGCCTGGCCGTCGGGATAGGTCTTGTCGTTGTAGGAATCAAGCACCTGAATCTCATACATGCCGTTGATCTCAATGCCGCTGTTGCCGCGCGCCTGCCCGTGACCCGTGGGCGGATTGGGCGCGGCCCATTCAATGTGCAATTGAAAATCAGACCACTTCCCCCGGGTGCGGATGTCCGTGCCGTCCGGCGGGCTGACTTCCACATAACCGTCCTGAACTTTCCAGGAGGCAGGCTGATCCTTCCAATTTGGATCCTTTTCCAAACCGCCCTGCCATTTCGAAAGGTCTTTGCCGTCAAAGAGCACCTCCGCGTCCGACGGCGGGGTGGCGGCCTGGCTGGAAATCGCTCCCGGCGTGACGACCGGCGGCTGCGGGCGGTTCGGATCGTGCTGGTGCCATTTGCCGCCCGGCAGCATCGGCGTGTCGGTGAAGCCTTCGATGCGCTCCCCCGGACTCACGGCGGCGGGAGACGTCGGGGTTTGAGCGGGAGAAGAACAGGCGGTCACGGCCAAAGCAACCAGCAACGCGGGAACCCGAGAATGAATGTTCCTGCTAATTTGAATAATTAGTTTTGTTCTCATTTTCCGGCAGCTTACGCGCATCGTTGGGGAAATGTCAGGGAAATAAACAAAAAAATGCGGGCTGATGGTTGATCCGGGTTCGATCCGTTTGCGGCGCAAAATAATGGTTGAACCGGCACTTCGGTTTTGCTAATTCTCAACTATGCGTTATCTAATACTCTTGCTTTCGGGATTGTTGCTGCCGGCAAAAGTCGCCCCGGCTGCGGACAATTCGTGGCAGCCGATGTTCAACGGCAAGGACCTCGCCGGTTGGGACACCGAAATGATGATTCTGCCCGACCCGAAGTGGGACGTGCCGGGCCTTCAGCGCGACGCGAGCGGCAATTACACCCAGCCCGTCGGCAAAAACAACGACCCGCTTCACGTTTTCACCGTCACCAATTTGGACGGCGTGCCGACCATCCACGTTTCGGGGCAGGGATTCGGCGTGATGATGACCACGGCGACGTTCACCAATGTCCACATCCGCCTGCAAATCAAATGGGGTGATCAAAAATGGAGCAAGAAAATTGGCCAGCCCTTCGACACCGGGCTGCTTTATTTCTGCCACAGCGATGCCGGAGTTGCACCCACGGACCGGCTCAAAACCTGGCCGCGCTCCTTTGAATTTCAGATTTGCGAGAATGAGATGGGCGACCTCTACGCGCTCGGCGCGCAAATCACGGTGCCCGCGAGCCAGGCCTTGTGCAAGACGTTTAGCGGGTCGCAATTTGTGGAGCGACAATTGTGGCGCTACGACCCCGCCGGCACCAACACGCTCTTTGTTCAGCAAGCGCCCACCGGCAATCATTGCGTGCATCTCGTGGACGCTGAAAAGCCGAAGGGCGAATGGAACACGCTCGACCTGATCACCTTCAACGGCGACAGCATCCATGTTGTCAACGGCCAGGTTGTCATGCGGCTGCACAATGCCCAACGGCTGGACGGCGGCGCGCCCGCGCCGATCACGTCCGGGAAAATCTGTTTGCAGACCGAGGGTGGCGAATGTTACTTCCGCAACGTGGAAGTCCAGCCCATCACCGAAATACCGGCTGAATTTGCCGGAAAGAAAATGTAGTGTTGGGGTTCGGCCGATTCCCATCGGCGAAAATGCATGGCGGAAACCGAACGGCAGAAGTGTCCGCTGGAGCATTTTTGGGTTTCCAGGCGTCGCTTTGATTTGACGATTTGGCGCGCGGATGGTAAAAATTATCCGATGTCGCGCCCGCTGCAACCAACTGCATGACCATGCCCAAACCACCCAAATACTCCCGTGTTCTGGTCAAATTGAGTGGCGAGGCGCTCGGTGGCAGGGACGGTGTTGGCATCTGCCCGGAGGCGGTGCATCACATGGCCGGAGAAATTCGCGAAGTGCGCGAATTGGGCGTGCAGGTCGTTGTGGTCGTCGGCGGCGGGAACATTTTTCGTGGTCTGTCCGGCAGCGAACGCGGCATCGAACGCGCCACCGGCGATTACATGGGGATGCTCGCGACGATCATCAATTCGCTGGCGTTGCAGGACGCGCTGGAAAAACTCGGCTGCCCGACGCGTGTGCAAAGCGCCATCGCCATGTCGCAAATCGCCGAGCCGTTCATCCGCCGCCGCGCGGTGCGGCATCTGGAAAAGGGCCGCGTGGTCATCTTCGGCGGCGGCACGGGTAATCCGTATTTTTCCACCGACACCGCCGCCGCGCTGCGCGCCAACGAAATCGGCGCGGAGGTGATTTTGAAGGCGACCAAGGTGGACGGCATTTACGACTGCGACCCGAAGAAAAATCCCAAGGCGAAGCGGTTCGCGGAAATCTCCTATCTCGACGCGCTGCAAAAGCGGCTCAAGGTGATGGATTCCACGGCGTTCTCGCTGTGCATGGACAACAAGATGCCTATTATCGTTTTCGACTTCTTCAAGCCGCACAATCTGCGCCGGGCGGTTTCTGGCGAAAAGGTGGGAACGCTCGTGACCGGTTGATTTTTCCCAGAAAAGTCGGATTCATGTGTTATGAGATTCGCATCACGAACGGATGCGGGGCGGCAACTCGGACAACACCTGCTGAAGCAGCGCGTCGAGGCCGACATCGTGCTGGGCTTGCCGCGCGGCGGGGTGGTCGTTGCCGCCGAAGTGGCGCGCGCGCTGCAATCTCCGCTTGATGTGCTCATCGTCCGCAAAATCGGCCATCCGTGGCAGCGAGAATTTGCCGTCGGCGCGCTGGCCGAACCGGATGTCGTCATTTTTGACAAGACGCTCGAATGGAAAGATCCCCTGGCCCGCGCGGAGCTGGATGGCGTGATTGCGGAGGAGAAGGAACGGCTGCTGGAATATCGTTCGCTGTTTCACCGGGGTGCCGCGCCGGTGCTCGAAGGCAAAATGATTTTGCTCGTGGATGACGGGCTGGCCACGGGCGCGACCGCCGAGGCTGCCGTGCTTTCCGCCCGGCGGCAAAAGGCGCTACGCGTCATCATCGCCGCGCCGGTGGCTTCGACACACGCGGTCGAACGGCTGCGGGGCATTGCGGATGAAGTGGCTGTGCTGTTTGAGGACGCCGGCTTCGGCGCCGTCGGCAAATATTACGGCGAATTTTCCCAGACGACTGACATGGAGGTGATGGCATTGCTGCGGTCGGTGGAATCGGTTTGACGCATCACGGCGCAGTTTGTAGATTGAGCGCCCGTTTGGATTCCAGAGTAGCTCAATGGTAGAGCGCGCGGCTGTTAACCGTGATGTTGCAGGTTCGAGCCCTGCCTCTGGAGCCAACCTTTGAGCAAATGGCAAGAGGCGATAACCTACCTCTGGCCGCGCTACAGCAGATTGAGGCCGCCGCGCTGCAATTGCTGTCCGCCGTCAGACAGGCGGGCAACGGCTCTTTTTCTTCAAACACTATCCCGCTCCGCCCGGCAAGGCTCCCCACTGTCGCCGATCTGTGCAATGCGTTTCTCCTGGCTAAAGCCCGCGCCGGTCGCTCGGCAAGATACCTGCGGCTTTTGCGGACGGAAATTTACAGCTTCGCCAAAGGCCGCGAACGCCGCGCCGCTGAATCCGTTTCATCAGCGGAAATCGAATCCTGGCTTCACTCGCAACATTGGGCGGCGCGGACGCAACGCGGCAGGCTGATGACTGTCCGCAATCTCTTCGCCTGGTGCGTCACGCGGAGCGAGCTTGCGGCTAATCCCGCGCTGGGCGTGGATATGCCCTTTGACGATTCAGACACCGCGCCGCCCGGCATTCACACACCGGATGAGGCCCGCGCGGTCCTCATAGCCGCCCGCGACACGGATTTGAACGCCATGCGCTGCCTTGCCGTGCGCTATTTCGCCGGATTGCGAACGACGGAAGCTTGCGCTTTGGAGGAAAAGGAGATTCACGAGGAGTTTATCGAGGTGACTGCGGCCAAAAGCAAGACACGGCGACGCCGGCTGGTCACAATCCAGCCTAACTTGCGCGCCTGGCTCGCGCTGGGAGGCGTTCTGCCGTTGCGGCAGCAACAACCGTCTCCGCGCCGTCGTGACGGCAGCGGGGCAGCCATGGCCGCACAACGTCACGCGGCATTCGTTTGTGAGCTACCACCTGGCGAAGTTTCAGAACGCGGGAAAGACGGCATTGGAAGCGGGGCACACAGAGCAGATGCTTTTCGCGCACTACCGGGAGTTGGTTACAAGCCAGGCCGCAAATGATTTTTGGGAAATCCGGCCGGAATAGACAAAAACGACGCGCTAGGATTCGATTAGAGAGGCGATTTTGAAAACGTCCGCAGTCCCGACATGGCAATTTTTGTGACTTCGCCGGCGTGACTGTGCCAGGTGTTGTCACTGGCGCCGAGTCACAAGCCGGGTGTTTCATGGGGCGCAAACATAAAAGCCCGTTCAGACATCTCGTCTGACACCATGCCCGGCGCGGCGGGTTAAGTTAGGGAAGCGGAACCGTAGAATGCTTGAAGCTTACGACGCCGCCGGATAATGGGTCTTGGTTTCATCGCCACGATTGGTGGTGTTTCCTGAACACGAGATTTCAATTCGGCAGGCAGGCGGGTGTGTCCTGATTCTTCACCTTCGACCCGATGTGCGACAAGACGCGCGAAACGAATGCCAGCGCATCAAACGGTTTGATGATGTAATCCACCGCGCCGAGCGCGAGGCCATGATTGATGTCTTTATCGCAACTGCGCCCGGAAACAAACATGACCGGCATCTGCCGCAGGACCGGGTCTTGTTTCAAATTCCGGCAAATCTCGAAGCCGTTGATGCCGGGCAGATCAACGTCGAGCGTGATGAGGTCGAAATCGCCGTCCCGCGCGAGTTCCATTCCCTGAACGCCCGTCTGGGCGGCAACCACGCTGCATCTTTCCCGTTCGAGCAGGAACACCATCGTGTTCAGCACCTCCGGGTGGTCTTCAATAACAAGAATTTTCGCTTTCATAAATTGGCCAGAGCCGCTGGAATCCAGTATTGTTACGCTGGCGTAACAATTAAACCGGGCGTTGCCGTTAGGGTCAAGTGCGATTTTCGAGCATGCCCCGTAAAAAATATCCAGCGAACGTTGTCGGCCCCAAAATCCGCAAAGTGCGGGGGAAATTGGGATTGACCCAGGAGGGTTTTGCCGCGCGCTGCCAGTTGGCCGGCCTGGACATCAGCCGTTCCACGCTGGGGCAGATTGAAGCCCGGCTGCGTTATGTGTCGGACGAGGAATTGATGGTTCTGGCGTCGCTGCTTGGCGTGGCGGTTGACCATCTTTACCCGGAGGATGTCCTCAAGCGGTATCGCGGTAAAAACTTAAAGCCTAAAGGCGGAAAATCCCGTTGATTGTTGAGGCTTCGGTCTGCGGTCGGCGGGCGGGAAAAGTGAAGCGGAGAGCGGAGAGACGGCGGGAACGAAGCCGGAGCGCAACGCCGCTGCCGAGCGCAGACGGAAAGCCAGCCGCTGATGCGGCTAATCCATTGCCGCTCGTGACGAACGCGATTTTTGCGAAGCGGAACAGGCGTAGTCGCAGGGGAAACGGGGCGACCGCAAAGCCTGTGGAGTGAAGCGAAAATCGCGCTGGTCACGGCGGATCAACTTTGGGAGACTTTCTGGCCGCCGCGTGAAAAGATTATTGCAGCCAATAACCGGCCGGATTAGCAAGAAATTCAGCCAGTTCAATTCCCTGTCCGCCCACCAGCAGTTTGCGCTTCGGTTTGAAGCGCGTGGCAAAAGCTTCCATCCCCGGCAACGATTCAGGACGGCGTCCGCTTTTCACTTCGATGGCGACGGTGGTCTTGCCCTGGCGCAGTATGAAATCCACTTCCTGATTTCGTTCCCGCCAATAGGTCAGTTCGATGTTGGTGCCGAAGCTGGTATTGAGCAGGTGCGCGCCGACACAGGACTCGACCAGATGCCCCCAATAGTTGCCATCCTGCCGGGCTTCCGCCGCTGTCCGGTTGTCCTGCGCGGTCATCAAGGCGGTGTTGAGCACCTGCAATTTGGGACTCGACCCGCGTTGACGAACGAGTCCGTGGGCATATTTTGAAAGTCCCGCGACCATGCCCGCGCCTTGGAGCAATTCCAAGTAGTGCGCGAGCGTGACGGTGTTGCCCGCGTCCGTGAGTTGGCCGAGCATTTTCTGGTAGGAAAGAATCTGGCCGGAATAAGCGCAACCCAGATGGAACAATTGCCTTAACAGCGCGGGCTTGTCCACGCGGTTCAGCAGGAGAATGTCGCGCGAGATCGTGGTCTCAATGAGGGAATCCACGATGTAACGCCGCCAGCGTTCCGGTTCCGTGATCAGGTCGGCAGAGCCGGGATATGCGCCGTAGAAAATATATTGCTCCAAATTCCAGCCGAAGGCTTCCCGCATTTCC
>Ga0265316_10003702_pt1 | contig 15389 bp, 14 predicted proteins | sample 4522metaG_FD_202092 | JGI IMG/M metagenome (GOLD analysis project Ga0265316, IMG submission 202092) | Rhizosphere microbial communities from Carex aquatilis grown in University of Washington, Seatle, WA, United States - 4-5-22 metaG | ecosystem: Host-associated > Plants > Roots > Rhizosphere >...
AGAGCTTAATCTCCTCCTGCCACGATCCCCGCCCTTGGCCAATATCCACGCGCCTTTCCGTGCGGCCCACTGCCGTGTCTTCGGGGTCCAGGACTTCCACGCTAAGTTGTCCCGCACCGGAACGGTACGCATGGTAAGGAATGTCTACTCGCAGTATACTGTGTGAGTAAGTGGCGGCGGACGCGCCGTCATCCGCTGTCTGTACCTGGTAAGACTTGACAATCGCGGCCGAGACCGCAATCGCCAGTGCAGTGAAGAACAACGCTCTCCTAAGAGTCGGCATAGTCGGCATAACACCTCTTCCAAATCGCGCGCTGACGGATTAGACTCCGGTAACCGCCCAATTGTTACCGCTGTTACCGCCAGCAAGTTTTGAGCCAAGGCAGAAAACCGCTCCCTCAAAAGATGTGAAGGTCCGTTAGCAGGCGGCACCGCCTGCCCCACCAGGCTTCAAGCCTTGCGCACCAGGGTGGGGCAGGCGGTGCCGCCTGCCCAGCCTATCTACGGTTGCTGCTCGGGGAGCGCTCTTCCAGCCTGTCTGTTGAGGAATGCCGCTACGAAGAAGTTACTTTCACGAAAAGATTGGAAACTTATGGCACAGTGTATCCGGACCTTCTACACTTCCGGCGGTCTCTTCTTGTGCCAATCGGTGCGTGCCTGGAACTCCCGGCCAAGAGCCAGCAGCAGGTTCTCGGAGAATGGCAGGCCCACTATCTGCAGCGCTACCGGCAGGTCCCCGGCGAACCCGCAGGGCACCACTAGCGCCGGCAGTCCCGCCAGGTTGCCCGCCTGGACCAGCCCCTGCAATCCCGGTGGCGTTCCGCTGGCGGGCTGGAATCCGCCGCGGTCGAGCGGCTGGTCCAACTTAGTCGCCGGACCGGGCCTGCCTGGCGCCACCAGCACGTCCACCTGGGTGAATAGCTTGGTGATGTCTTCCTGGATGATCCTCCGCAGCCGCATCGCCTTCAGGTAATCTTTCGCCGGCACCTCCAGGCTCGCCTTGAGCCCGGCAATCTGCGCCGCATCCGCCAGGTCGTTCACCTTCCCGCTGGCAATGAGCGGCTCGAAGATGGACCCCTGCTCGGCCGCCAGAATGGTGGCCACAATCGGCCCATACGGGAACTGCGGCAGCTTGGTCTCCACCAGCGTGACGCCGGTTTCCTTCAGCGCGGCCAACGCGGTCTGGAACGCCGGGCGCGCCGGCTCCTCCGCCCGCTCCGCGAAATCCACCGCGGCGTAGCCAACCTTCAGCCCCTTCACCGGCCGCTCATACTGCGGCGCATAGTAAAAGCTCTTTCCCGCCGACCCCGGATCTTTGCCGTCGCCGCCCGCAATCGCCTGCAGGATTCGCCCGCAATCCTCGGCGCTGCGCGCGAACGGCCCCAGCTTGTCCAGCGTCCAGGAAAGCGCCATGGCGCCGTGCCTGCTCACCAGCCCGTAGGTGGGCCGCAGCGCGGTTACGCCGCAGTAAGAGGCCGGCGTGACAATCGACCCCGAGGTCTCCGACCCAATGGCGAAAGCCACCAGCCCCGCCGCCACGGCCGCCGCCGACCCGCTGGAGGATCCGCCCGCCCACCGCGTCCGGTCCCACGGGTTCAACCCCGGCCCGGTGAGCGACGCCGATGCCAGCCGGTACCCGCCGCCGCCCGCCAGTTCCACCATGGCCAGTTTCCCGGTGAGCACCGCGCCCACCGCGTCCAGTTTGTCGATCGCCGTGGCGTTGTAATCGAACACCTGCCCGGCGTACGGCTTGGCGCCCCACGTGGTGGGATGGCCTTTGTAGCTCAGCAGGTCTTTCACGCCGTAAGGGATGCCCTGCAGCGGCCCGCGCAGGCGCTCGATTTTGAGATCCTTGTCGACGTCCTTCGCTTTGCGGATGGCCTCCCGCTCCAGCGCGAGCGCCAGCGCGTTGTAGCTCGGCCCGAGCTGCGCCAGGCGCCGCACGAAAGCTCGCGCCAGTTCCTCGGCCGTGAATTCCCGCGACCTCAGCCGCTCATTCAGCTCCGCAATGCCGGCGAAGAAAACGTCGTTGCCGATTACCGCCATGTGCGCGCCTCACGCCTTGAACTGGAAGGCCGGCTCGGTGGCCATGGGCACTTCCTGCTGTGCCAGCAACTCGCCATTGGCCGTCAGGCGATTCCGTGCAGTTTGCAACTCATCCGGATTCGCCGCCCGCGGCTCGGTTTGCGCCGCAGCCACGGCCGTAGCCGAAACCACAGCCGTGGCCGAAACCACCGCCGCCAATTCCCGCCGTGTAAGTTTCATAGCTTATGCTCCAGCGCTTCCACCGCCGCTTTCTGCATCACCGCCCGCGGCGCCGTGTCGCCGGTCCAGATTTCATACTGCCGCGCCGCCTGCTCCAGAAACATTTCGAGCCCCGGCACCACGGTCTTACCCTGTTCCCTGGCCCGCTTCACCAGCACCGTCTCCGCCGGATTGTACACCATGTCGAAAACCACGTCCGCCGGGATGTGGCCGTTGAAGAAGCATTCGTCCACGTGCGGGTACATGCCGAGCGGCGTGGCGTGCACCACGGCGTCGAAATGGCGCGTATCCAACTGCTCCCGCAGCACCACTTCCGCCCCGCAGACTTTGGCCAGGGCGCGCACGCGGTCGGGATTGCGGCCCACCAGGCAGACCTTGGCGCCCGCATCCGAGAGGGCGCAAGCCGCTCCCCGCGCCGCCCCGCCATTGCCCACAATCAGCACCGACGAATTCTGCAGGCGCATCAGCCGTGCCAGCGGCAGCGTCACTCCCGCCGCGTCGGTATTCGTGCCGCGCCATTTCCCCGCCTTGCGCCACACGGTATTCACCGCGCCGATGCGCCGCGCCAGCGGATCCACCGCGTCCAGGTAGCGGATGATCTTCTGCTTGTGCGGAAGGGTGACGCTGAAACCGGCCAGCGGCAGCTTGGCCGCCATTGAGAAGAAGTCGCGCAGGTACGCCGGGGTCACCAGGAACGGCAGGTATACCGCATCCACGCGCCGCGATTGAAACGCCCGGTTGTGCACGGCCGGCGAAATCGAATGGCGGATGGGGTCCGCAATCACCCCGTAGATTTTGGCCGACTTCCCCAGTTTCTCCACCCGGTACAGGTGCCGCAATTGTTTGGCGCTCACCTGGCCCGCCGCGGTGCCCTCCACCAGCATCGGAGCGGCATAAGTGTAGACGCCGCCGAAGATCGGCGAGAGCACCCGCGTGGGAAAGCCCAGCTCGCCCATGGCCAGCACGATCACGTGCTGTTTGGGCAACCCCTTGGCCACCGCCAGCACGCGCACGTTGTCGGAAGGCTTGCGCGCCGTGGTCACCATCTTGTATGCGTCCGCCGGCACGCGCATGACCCGGTTCACCACCGTGTCCATGGCCGGCGTAGCCTCGTAGTTGTGGTAGGAGACGATCACCTGCGTGCGCCCGCGAAACTGGCTCATCCGCTCCGGGCATACCTCAGCGGTTTCGATCTCGACATCGACGGCGTGCGCTCCGTTGCGCACCGCCAGGTCCAGCACGGCAAGCTGCTCTTCGATGCTGCCGTTAAACCGGCCATGGTTCTGGTGGCGCCGGCAGGTAACCAGCAGGATGCAATCCGGGTACTCCTCGAGGAACGCCGGGATGGCTGCCGCGCCCTGGGCCGGCTCGTCCAGGAAGTCCAGCCGGAACTCCAGAAAAGCTTCTCCCGCCGCGGCTTCGCGGCGCGCGTGGTCCAAGAGTGTAGGTACGTCTGGCAGGCCCAGCGCAATGCAAATACGCGGGAGCAACTTCGTCTGCGCCATGTGGTAAAGAATCATCAGAATACCACAGTGGGGCTGAGCCGAAATTCGGGGAGGGACCCGGCCGCAGCCGCCGCAACGCGGAAAGCCACCAACGTTGTCACAGTGAGAGCAGCCGGAGTTTGCGCACTGGCTCAAAATCGCGCCGGTTGTTTGTTGCCGGCGTCGCGTCGAGCGCCAATTCCGTGGCCGCGATCCAGGCGTCTTGCGGGCTCAGCGCCCGGCCCGCGGCTCGTCCATCGGCGGTGATCCGCGCCCAGACTGTACACCAGTCGTTATCCGCGTAGACCAGTTCGAAACCTTGTATGAATCGTTCCAAGAGAAAGCGACGGCGGTTACCCCAACTAGTACCTGATTGCGGAAGTTCGCGTAGACCCCTCCCTGCCGGTCGTGGCTCGGACGCCGTCTGAGCCGCGCGCGTAAGCAAGCGGTCCGGCTCCGGAGTCGTACGCCTACTTCTGCAATTTGGTACCAGCCGAAATCGCGCCCATGCGCAATTCCGCAATCGTCATACAAGGAGAGAATCAACTCGGAGCCGCGCACAGGCGTCGGCATACCGCTGCGCCAGGGAGTGCCAATTGAAGATATAGGAGGCGACGTCGGTATCGACGACGATCCGGCTCATTCTGGCGAGGAGTTCCCGGCCGCCTGACGGCGGTCCGCGTAGATGGCCGCGGCAAAGCGTTCCGTCTCCTCGTCCGGCGCAGGGGCGACGTACCGCAACAGATCCTCGAACGAGAAGGGCTGCGGCCCGACGATGACAGGTTTGTACCCGGCGTTCAAGAGATCTTGCACCTCGTCGTCCATTTCGCCGCTCCTGAAGCCAGTGTAACGCACCCGCCGGCCATCCCGCGCCGAAGAACTGAATCCGGGCTACCGGTTATCGGCCCGATGGCTTAGAGCAGCACGGTGTCGATGCGATCTTGCGCGACCGCCGCTGGCGGCGCCGGAGCCTCGGGTCTCTTCTGCAGGAACTGCCGCAGCGCTTCCTCCGAGCCGTCGAAATAACCGTCGAGCAATTCCCGCACCGCCGCCCGCCGCGCCGCATCGCGCGTGGCCTGCGGCGCGTACACGAACCGGCGCCCCACCTTGCGGCGCGCCAGCATCCCCTTGCGCACCAACCGGTCCAGCACGGTCATGATAGTGGTGTAAGCCAGCGGACGCGACTGCGCCACCATTTCCCGCACGGCTTTGACGTCGCCCTCCTCGATGGTCCACAGTGCGCTCAGGCACAGGAGTTCTAGTGGGGGCGGCACCTCGCGCGCGGTTCTCGGCATCAGATTTCCTCTGCCGGACCGACCGGCAGCAAGGCCTGCTTGAGCTTGTCGCCGAATGCCGAATCCGGCTTGGCGCCGCCGTTGCGCACGGCTGCCGGCGGCGCTGGCGGACGCACCTTCGGCGCCACCGGTTCCGGGTTCAGGAAACGATCTTTCTTCAGCGCGGGCCGCTCCAGCGCCGCATTGAACACCGTGAAGCAACCCTCCACCTGGCGATCGCCCTCAATCATCGCCCGCATGCTTTCCATCTTGGAATCCATATCGTCCAGATAGTGCAGCAGCAAAGCTTCGGGGAACTGCGGCAGCTTCGGCGACCCGAACTCCAGACGTCCATGGTGGCTCAGGATCATGTGCTCCACCAGCGACCGCAGCGCCGGCGGGAAATCCGGCAGGCCGCGCAACGTGTCGGCCACCATGCGCACGCCGAGCTGAATGTGCCCCAGCAATTGCCCGTTGTCCGAGTAAGAGAATCCCCGTTCGTAATTCAGCTCGTAGATCTTGCCGATGTCGTGCAGAATCACGCCGGTGAGCAGCAGGTCGCAGTCGATGTTGCGATAGTGCGCCCCCGCCAACCGGGCCATGGCGCACACCGAAAGCACGTGTTCGAGCAGCCCGCCCAGAAAAGCGTGATGGATATGTTTGGCGGCCGGCGCCCGGCGGTAGCGGCGGGCAATGTCTTCGTCGTCCAGCATCGCCTCCAGCAGAGCTTTCAGATGGACGTTGGTCATGCCGGCCACAATGCCGCGCAACTCGGTCCACATTTCGTCCGGGTTGCGCTGGGAGGAGGGGAAGTAATCGCCGAAATCGATTTCGCTGTCGTCCATCCGCCGCACTTTGTGGATGGTCATCTGCGGCCGGTTGTGGAAGATCTGCACTAGCCCCTTGACCTTGACGAAGTCGTCGCGGTCGAAATCGTCGAGCACTTCGGCCACGTTGTCCCACATCTTAGCGTCTAACTCGCCGGTGCGGTCGGCCAACAGCAACGACAAATACAGCTCGCCGCTTTTCTTCTGACGAATCTCCTTCGAGTGGACTAGAAAGCTGGTGGTGATGAGCTTATTCGGCTCCAGTTCATTTACATAAGGCGATTTCATTGTTTGATGGGCGCCATGGGCGGACCGCTGTCTTTGGGTTCCTTGGAGCTGGGTTCGGATTCCACCGCATCCGGCGCTGTGTTGAGTCTGTGCTTGGAAGGTTTCGGCGGCCTCTCCGTTTCCGCCATGGTCTTAGCTGGCGCGGTGGTGCCGGGAATGGCAATGCCCAGAATCCTCTTATGCCCCTTGGTGCGCGACATTACTTCTTCCTTGGTGGTGGTGACCGGCTTCAATTGGGAAACTTCCTGCCAGCGGGTGTCCTTGCCGGGCGCCGCGCCGCTGTCCACATAGCCTTCCTTGATCTCCAAAAACGCTTGCTGGCGAAGCTCGGTCAGATACTCGCGCACCTTGGGCTGCATCTTAGGGCCCACCACCGCGTTCTGGATTTCTTCCCGCACTTCCTCAAACGAGGCTTGGCCGGCGTCGTAGTGCTCTTCCACTTTGAGGATCAGGAACCCCGCCGGGCTGGTAAGTTTGATGGGGCCCTCTATGTCGCCTTTCTTATCTTTGAAGACTAAGGCTTCCAGTTCCGGGCGCAATATGCCGCGTTTGCTGGGAGCGCCCAGATAGCCGCCGCTCTGTGCCGTCTCCGGATCGTCGGAATTGTCGCGCGCCAGGTCGCTGAACTTCTCGCCCTTCTTGGCGCGCGCCACCAGGTCTTTCGCTTTGGCCTCCGCCGTGGCTATCTGGTCGGGGCTCTTGCCTTCGGTCGAGATCAGGATCTGACTGAGAAACACCTCTTCCTCGCGCACATACTCGCTCTTGTGTTCCTCGTAGTACTTCTGCAGGTCGGATTCCGGCACGGCGATTTTCGACGCCACTTCGTAGCCGATCACCTTCTGCGCCAGGATGTCGCGTTTCTTGCGGTCGCGCAACTCGTCGTAAGTCATCCCGAACTGCTGATGCAGCCACTCGTGGAACTTGTCCGCGTCGGGCATTTTGTACTGCTGCTGCAGGTTTTGAAAGAACTTAGTCACGTCGGGGTCGACATCGAGTCCCGGCAGATCCTTGCCCTTCTGCACCAGCAGCAGGTTGTCGATCTGTTCTTCGAGTGTGTCGGCGTCGGCCTGCCTGACGGCCGTCGCAAGTTTCGCGCCACTGAGGCCCGATTGAGCGGCGGCGGCTTCGATCTCCTTGTGCTTCTCCTCCAACTCGCCGCGCGTGATGATGTCGCCATTCACTTTGGCGGCGATTTCCTCGATGGTCTTCACCCCGGGCGTTCCTACCGCCGCGGAGGTTGTAGCGGTGGCGGAGGTTGCAGCAGGCGCAGGCGCGGGCGCTGCCGCTGGGACAGCCGAGAACGCTGGAGCGGCCACAGGCGCTGGAGCGGCCACAGGCGCCGGAGCGGCCACAGGCGCCGGAGCAGTGGCAGGCGTTGGAGCGGGCGTGGGCGATTGCCCAGCCGCGGTAAGCGAGAGGATCGCCAAGCTTGGTACTACAAACTTAAGAAGCATATTTCGAAACTCCTATTTTAGCAGGACCGCAGCCCGGATCCGGGTTTGCGGCCATGGGGCCTCCGGCATCTGGTGCAATGCGCTTGCCGCCTCCCCGCGGACTCTATCTGCTTGATTATTATAGCCCTCGCGCCGCCGCCACCGGGCCGCAACGGTCCGCCCGTTGCTATTCGGCACGGTGACCGGCGCTCCCGGCTGGCCTGCCGCTGGGGCCGGCGCCACAGTCCGCGCGGAGACCTGCCAGGCGCGTCAATCCGATGACCGCCCCTCGCCACGAACATAAACTTCGCCATGGTTCGCCTGCCTATCCGTTTTGGGGAACGCTTCCGCTCGCTCACGGGGTGCCCTTCTGGGCCCCGCTCGGTAACCCCTGCGAAATCCACGCGACCGTGTCCGCGCCGCGACCGTCATGGAGCGGTTCCAGCCGGAAAACCCCGAAACCGCGAAGCGCCTGGCGCCACGACAATGCGGCACGACAGCCCGGTGGGCGCGCTGGGGTCCCGATCCGCATTCCCGCCGCACTGCCGTCACCCGTCTGTCGCGAGCCGCCGTGCCGGCTGTCTCCGGTGCGCCGGGCGCGTCGATCCGATGACCGCCCCTGCCACCGTCCACCGCGCCACACCGCACGCCGCCGGAGGCATGAGCGCAACGCCTCACTGCCCGGCCGATCCGGTAATCTTGGCGATCTCCGCCAGGGCCAATTCGTAGGAAAGCCGGGCTTCCAGTTCATCCACTTCCGCGCCGCGGGTTGCCGCCAGTGCCTCCGCGTTCTTGGCCTCGGAGGTCACCCCCGCCTTCAGTTGGTTTCCGCTGATGCGGCCGCTTTCCCTCCGCAGGGCCAGAGCCTCCTGCGCCACGTCCACCATCATCCGGGTCCGCTCCAACTTGCGGTACGCCTTCTCGACATCTACCGTGATGCGGTCCGTGATCCGGCGGATATTCTCTTCGGCTTGTGTCAACTGGGCCTCGCGTTCGCCCACTACGCCTTTTCGCTTGCCCCAGTCGAACACGTTCCAGGTCATCTGCAGACCGAAGGTGCCGAAGTTGTGTACCAGGAAGGGCACGCCGCTCTGATACGTCTCACGGGCGAAGGCGCCAATATTGGGGATGTACTCGTCGCGCGCCGCCGCCAACCCGCTCCTTGCTTTGGATACCGTCTCTTTCGCCGCCTGCAATTCCGGGTTATGGCCGAGCGCCGCCGCCAGATATTCCTCCTTGGTGCGGCGTTCGGTTGGCGGGTCGCCGGCATCCGCCAACTCCAACTCGGTATCGAGCGGCAGCCCGAGCAGATCGTCCATCTCCGCATTCAAATCTGCAACCTGGTTCTGGGCCGCGAGCAGCGACTGTCTGCTCTTCAATAGAGAAGCCCGTGCGCCGAGCACCGTTACCTCCAGCGCATTGCCCGCCCGCACGGCCTCTTCGGCCTCGCGCAGCGTTTCCTGGGACGCCGCGGTCTGCGCCTCCACGGCGCCGGTCTGGCTGGACGCTGCCAGCAGTCCGAAATAGAGCTGGTGCACGCCTAGCACCACGTCGTCCTCAGCCTTCTTGAGCTCCGCTTCTGTAATGCGTTGATTGGCCGCGGCCACGCGCACAGCCTCGCGAATCTTGAAGAGTTGCGTCAACGGCTGGCTTAGCGTTGTATTGGCCAGCAGGATGGTGTTCGATCCCTGGTCGAGGGTGATGCTCTGGAGGGGGAATGCTCCCAGCCCCGGCACCGTGCCCAATACCCCGGCGGGAATCGTTACCAGCTCGCGGTCCGACAGGCCCATCAGGCTCGTCTCGTTGGAAAGCTGCGGGTAGTAATCGGCGCGCGCTGTCACGGCCTTCTGTTGGTTTTCGCGCACGCGGGCCCGCGCGATCTTGAGGGACGCGTTCTGCGTGCGGGCGAGTTCGACGGCCTCGGGCAACGTGATCTTGCGCGAAGCCGCATGCGTCGGGGCAGCACAAAGAAGCAGCGCGAGCAGCGCTCCGGCAACCGCCGCAGCCGGTGGCCGCGTGTGCGGCTTCACCAGCACGTACAGCACCGGCACCACGATCAGCGTGAAGAACATGGACGAAATCAGCCCCACCGCAATCACGCTGGCCAGGGGGCCCCACAAACTCGACCCGGAGAGAATCATCGGCGTGACGCCCACCGCCGCGGCCATCGTGGTGAGGAAAATCGGCCGCAGCCGCCGCTCCCCGGCCTCCGTGGCGGCTTGCTCCAGCGAGCGGCCCTCCCGTTGCTTTTCTTTGATGTAGTCCACCAGAATGATGGCGTTCCGCACCACAATCCCGCACAGGCTGATCAATCCCGTGAAGGCCGTGAAGCCGAAGGGATAGTGCGTCAGCACCAGGCCCAGCACCGCTCCGAACAGCGTCAGCGGAATCGAAGCCATCACGATCAGCGGATCCGGCAGCGTGCGAAACTGAACCAGCAGCACCAGGAAAATCGCCAGCAGACTGATGGCCAGCGCCGCTTGCATGGCGGGCATGGTCTCGCTGGTATTGGTTCTCTCGCCGCCGTACTCGATGTGGTAGCCGGCGGGAAGCCCGAGCGCCTGGATCTTCGGATCGATGCTCTTCAGGATTTCGGAGGCGTAGTGTCCCTGCCGTGGGAACGCGCGCACCGTCAGCGTCCTCACGCCGTTCCGCCGCACAATCCGGCTGGCCTGCCATTGCGGCTCGAGATCGGCCACCGAGCGCAGCGGGACGCTGGCATGGGTGATGGGCGAAGTCACGTAGGCATCGCGCACGTCGTCGAAAGAGCGCCGGTCTTGCGCGTCAAGCCGCAGCACGATGTTCACGGCCCGGTCTCCCTCCCAGAACGTGCTCACCGGCGCGGACGTCGAGGAACACCATGCCGGGCCGGCTGGTGGAAGACGTCTTCTGTTTGAGCACTTCCGGGAACTTGAAGATGTGTTCTTCCAGTTTTTGGGTGACCTGTTTCTCCACCTGTTCGGAAGTGGCGCCGGGGTACGCCGCCAGCACCAATCCCTCGCGGATGGTGATGCTCGGATCTTCCGTTCGCGGCATCGTCAAAAGCGCGTGCACTCCCACCCCAACCGCCAGCGCCGTCAGAATGGCGGTAACCATGGGATAGTGCAGAGAAGCTTTCACCGGATTCATGCCTTGGTACTCCTGTTCCGAATGGGGGACCGGCCTCCCGGCCTGTCGTCGCGCCGAAGGCGCGCAGTCCCACGCAATGCCACAGAACACGTGGCTGCATCCTGGAAATCGTGCACTTACTTCGCCTCCGGTTGCACTACCGTAACCAACGTTCCATCGCGCAGCTTGCTCTGGCCCGCCAATACCACTGATTCCGTGCCAGAGAGTCCGTTCATCTCCACCTCCACGCCATACACCGTGCCCACTTCCACGCGCCGGGAGTAAACCCGCCCCTGGTCCGGGAAGTAAACGAATACCGTGCTGGCGCCTTGTGGGTCGTGAACAATGGCATCGCCCGGCAGGGTCATCAGGTCGAGCTGGCGGTCGCCGCGAATGCGCGCTTCGGCGATCATGCCGAGCCGCAGGGCGTGCTTCGGGTTGGGGACGGCGATGCGAACCATGTAGGTGCGGGTGCTCGGGTCCGCCGCCACGTTGATGATGCGCACCACGCCCCGAAACGTCTCGCCCGGCAGTGCCGGAATCTGCACCTCCGCCGTCTGGCCCGTGCGCACCAGGTGAATATCGGTTTCCGGAACTCCGGCGCTGATCTCGACGGGGTCCAGTTGCACGATCTGGAACACCGGCCGCCCGGCTGCCGCCATGTCGCCAACCTCCACGGCGCGGTTGGCCACGAAGCCGTCGAGGGGCGCGGTCAGCGTCGCGTCGGCGAGGTGTTTTCGGGCGATCTCCTCGCCGGCTGCCGCCTGGTCGGACGCGGCCTGTGCCTGCGCCCGATCCTCCTTCTGCCCGCCCGCGCGCGCCTGTTCATACTGCTGCCGCGACACTTCGTAAGCCGCTTTGAACTTCTCGAAATCGTTGGGCGGCAGGCTCTTTGCGTCGTAAAGCTGCTTCATCCGCTGGTATTCGTCCCCGGCGCGTTCGAACGCCACGCGAGCCTGTTCCAGCAGTTCCGGACGCACTGGCGATTCCGCCTTTTGGAGCACGGCGCGGGCCGCCGCGGCCTGTGCGGCAGCCGCGTTCACGGCCAGCGAATAATCCGCCGGATCGATTTGGGCCAGCAACTCGCCCCGCTTTACATAATCGCCTTCCCGCGGTCCTACCTTGATCACTTTGCCCGGCACCAGAAACGCGGCGCCCGTGGGATTGTCCGGCGAGACCACCGAACCACTCACCGGCACCGTGGCAGGCGCCTGGATGCGGTGGGCTTGCCCCACCTTGACCGGTACCGCTATCGGAGCGGGCGCGCCGGCCGGGCGCGAGGAGCACCCTTCCAGCATCGCGGCGAGAGCCATGGCAACGGCGAGTTTCATTTTCATTGTTCGATTCCCCGATCCGCCGCGGGAGCGGCCTTTTCGATCGCAATCAGCCGGTCGAACGCCAGATTGCGGGCCTCCGCGAAGCGGCCTCTGGCTTTTCGATCCGTATCGATAAGCGATAAACTGCCCAGGCCCTGCACAAGAGCCATGAGAGAGACGGCAATGGTTTCGGGCCGGCCGGCCGGCCGAATTCCTGTCTGGGAGAAATGCTGAGCGACCAGCGCCGCGTAGGTGTCCAGTTCCTGGCGCCGCAGCGCCGCCAGGCGTACCCGCACCGCGCGATTGCGGATGGCGCGCAGCGTGAACTCGGTTTCGAGGACGATCCACTGCTTCTGCCGTCCCTGGTTCACGTACCAGTCGCGCACCGCCCCGAGCCGCCGCGCGACGTCCGGCTCCCGGCGGAAAATCTTTTCGAGCGCGCTGGAGATGGCCTGGCGCCGCTGGTTGAGGACGGCGATGAAGAGTTCATCCTTGTCCCGGAAATTCGAATAGAAGGCGCCCCGCGAGAATCCCGCCGCCTCGGCAATCCGCTCGACCGGCGAAGCGTCGAATCCGAAGCGGCTAAAGATTTTCTCGGCCGCCGCGACCAGCCGGGCGCGGGTGGCCTCCCGGCTTTCCAGGCGCGTCAGCCGCCGTGCAGATTTCATATACACTACTGTATCTAGATACAGGAGTGAATGCAACGCGCCCGTATCCGGGCCGCGGCCGTCAGGGAGCGGTTTCGGCCAGTAATCCCCAAAGCTGTCAAGCATCCGCCCGCCGGCGAGAGGAGCCCCGCCCAGGGCCTGCGCCGCGATGCGGACCTCCCCTTCGCTGCCTCCCAGCCGCCGGGTGACTCCCGCGTTTTGGCCCGGGCATCGAAGCCTCTGGCCACAACCTGAGGTACCCTCAGATTTGGCACACCTGCTGATAGTCGATGACGACGCCAACACCTTGGCCTCCCTCGCGCGGGCTTTCCGGCTCGCGGGGCACGAGGCCACGGTCTGCGACAACGCTTCGCGCGCGCTCGAACTGGTGAAATCGCAGCCGTTCGACATGATGCTGTCGGACGTGGTGATGCCCGGCAAGGACGGGCTCACGCTGCTCGAGGAACTGCACAACCTGGGGGTGGCGCTCCCGGTAGTCATGATCTCCGGACAGGCCAATATCGAGATGGCCGTGCGGGCCACGCGGCTGGGCGCGGTGGATTTCCTGGAGAAGCCGCTGTCGTCCGATAAGCTGCTGCTCACCGTGGATAACGTCCTCAAGTTGAAACGGCTGGAAGCGGAAAACCGCGAGCTCCGGCAGCGCGTCGGCCGGCACGAGATCGTACACTCGGGCGAGGCCATGCGGCGCGTCATGGCGCAGGTGGACCGCGTGGCCGCCAGCGAAGCGCGCGTCTGCATCCTCGGCGAAACCGGCACCGGCAAGGAGCTGATTGCGCGCGCGCTGCACGCCCGCAGTCCGCGTCACGCCGGGCCGTTCGTCACCCTGAACTGCGCCGCGGTGCCGGGCGAGCTGATCGAATCCGAACTGTTCGGGCACGAGAAAGGCTCGTTCACCGGCGCGGCAACTCGCCACACGGGAAAGTTCGAACAGGCCAACCACGGCACGCTGTTCCTCGATGAGATCGGCGACATGCCCCTCGTGATGCAGGCCAAACTGCTGCGCGTGCTGGAGGAGCGGCAGGTGGAGCGGGTGGGCGGCGACCGGCCGGTTGCCGTGGATGTGCGCGTGGTCGTAGCCACGCACCGCAACCTGGACGGCCTGGTGAAGAAGGGCGCCTTCCGCCAGGATCTGTACCATCGCATCTACGTATTCCCGCTGTGGCTGCCCGGCCTGCGCGAGCGCGTGGAGGACATTCCCGCGCTGGTCGCTCACTTCGCGGCGCAGGTGGCCCAGCAGAACGGGTGGAAGCCCAAGCCGTTCGCCGCCGGCGCCATCGAGGAACTGCAGCGGTACGGCTGGCCGGGAAATGTGCGCGAATTGCGCAACGTGGTGGAGCGCCTGCTGCTCCTGGCCGATGGCCCGGTGGATGCGGCTACCGTGCGCCTGGCGCTGCCGGCCAGCCCCGGCCAGCCACCTGCGGAGCAGACCGGCGGCTCCCGGCAGCTCACCGGAACCCTGGCGCAGCGCGTGGACTCGTTTGAGCGCGAGCAGCTTCTGGCGGAGCTCCAGCGCCACAACCAGCGGATGACCGATACCGCCAAGGCTCTGGGTTTGGAGCGCAGCCATCTATACAAGAAGTGCCAGGCCCTGGGAATCGACCTGCGGGCGCTGCGCCGGGGGCCGGGAGAGGGCGGACCTTCGCCTACCGCCTGAAACCTTCCCAAACGTAAGCCGAGAACCGTTTCACCGTGCGGAAACCCACGCGCTCATAGAGCGCCACGGCTTCTTCGTTCGCCGCGGTCACGGTGAGGCTTGCGGAGCGGCATCCCGCGTCGCGCAGGCTCGTCAGCGATTGCCGCAACAGCTCGTGGCCTATGCCCGTGCCCTTCACTTCCGGCAACACGCAGATCTGCGTGATGTGGCCGCTCTCCTGTGACACCAGGCTGGCCAGGGAGATGCCCAGCAGGAGTCCGCGCCCCGGCTGGAAGGCTGCGAAGGAAGCCGGCCGGTAGAAGGCGCCACAACCGGGGAACTGCACGATGTTGTGGAGGAATCGCCGCGCGCCCAAGGCGCTGCGGTACTGATCGTTGATGCGGCCGTCGACGTGGCCCGTGTAGGCGGCGGCGATCAGGTGGGCGGCGGCGTCCTGGTGCTGGTCGCTCCAGCGGTCCAGGTACACCGGCCGCCGCACGCGGCCCTCCGGGAGCGGCGTGCGGCCCAGATCGATGCGCATGAAGTTACGCTCGAACGTGCTCAGATAGCTGGTGCACGGAGTGCCGCGGCGCCCGGCGAAATCGAGCATCATGAGCTGCGATTCTATGCGCGCAATCTGCGGTTGGGCCATGATGGCCTGGAGCGCCAGGTTCAACAACAGGTTCTCGCGCTCCACCGTGCGCGCCTGGCGCATCACATAGAGGTCGCCGATGAGACCCTTGGTTTCTTCCAGCACGTAGTAGATGTAGCCGATCGCTTCGCCGGCCTGGACCAAGGCATAGCCGTTGAGGGCTCGCAGATCGAGAAAGCGGCGCACCAGATCGGCGGACTTTTCAAAGTCCCATTCGAGCGAGTCCCTCCACGCCGCCGTCTCTTCCAGCAGCAGGGGCTCCAGACTGCGTGAGGACACGCTGCGCAGATCGACAATCTCAGGCGGGCGAAAGGGGGCTGGATTGAGCCGGGCGGCCATCGAGGTGCTGTTATTGTAGCGCGCTCACACTCTCCAGCGCGCCACGCGGACATTCGGTCCTCTGGGCGCCCACACGCTGGGGTCGGTTGGGCCGAACAGCGC
>Ga0265316_10003703_pt1 | contig 15389 bp, 18 predicted proteins | sample 4522metaG_FD_202092 | JGI IMG/M metagenome (GOLD analysis project Ga0265316, IMG submission 202092) | Rhizosphere microbial communities from Carex aquatilis grown in University of Washington, Seatle, WA, United States - 4-5-22 metaG | ecosystem: Host-associated > Plants > Roots > Rhizosphere >...
TACCCGCGAAACGGCGTGGGCAGGGGTGTTTTTGATTATCTTTCATGCAATGGCGAAGTGTCTGCTCTTTTTGTGCATAGGGGTGGTCGAGCGTAAGGTTAACAGCCGCAACATCGATAATATGTCCGGGCTTATTGCGGCAATGCCTAAATTATCGATAATGATGCAACTGGGCATGGCTGGGATGTTTTTGGCGCCCTTTGGGATGCTGATCGGCAAATCGGCGGTTTTGCGGATTTTCATCGATTACAATCCGATTTCGGCGGTATTTTTACTCTATGGCTTTGCGGCGACTCTTTTTTACTGGATAAAGTGGATGGGGCGTTTGCTGGTTGCCACTGGTGGAACTGAGAATATGGAAACGGGTATTTCTGAAAGCGAGTGGTTTCCGCTGATGACTTTGTCGTTTCTGACTGTGCTGGTTTGTTTGTTCTTTCCAGTGATCGCCGCATTTTTTGTAAAACCTTACGTGGAAGGAGTTTATTTCCATAAAGTCGCGATGGGTGCGGGTGATATAACGATTGTGACGCTTATGACGGCGATGGTCGTGTTTTTGCTTTTAAATTTTATCCGTTATGGTAAAAATGTGAAAGCAGCAGCTACATTCCCGATGGAGATGAAGGGTTTTTATTCCGATAAATATTTTGGTGAAAAACGCCTTATGGGCATAGGTACGGTCTTAGGGGTAGTTTTACTTGCGGCGGGGCTGGTGTTTTGCTTATGAAAATAGGTTTTCCGATATTGCTCTATTTGGTCGGTGCGCCGATTGTAGGCGGCCTCCTGGCCGGCTTCGACCGTAAGCTCACCGCGTGTTTGCAGGGCCGCGCCGGGCCGCCGCTTTTACAGCCTTTTTATGATATTTGTAAATTATTTAGAAAGGAAAATTCGCCGATATGCCGTTCGCAGGATTTTTGTATTTGGTTTTTTTTGATGGGAATAATTTTTACCGGCGCGTTATTTTTTAGCGGCGGCAACTTGCTCTTAGTGGCTTTTGCTTTTACCTTGGGCAATATCTTTTTTGTTCTGGCCGAGTATGGGGTCGGATCGCCTCATAGCTTTATCGGCGCCCAGCGTGAGTTGATACGGATCGCCGCTTGCGTGCCGGTGATATTTTTCAGCGCCATTGGTTTTTATATGGTTACCCGCAGTTTTGAGATCAATGCGATTCTCGCTTTTCACAAGCCGATAATCGTTTTTTTGCCCGGCGTATTTCTTTCGCTGGTCTATATAATGGATATCAAATTACATATTCAGGAAACGGTTGATGGGGTCACGGCCGGATTTTCCGGTAAAGCGTTGGCGATGATCGAGGCGGCCCGCTGGTATGAGACCGTGATCTTGCTGGGATTGGTTTATCTTTTCTGCGCCAATAAGATCGTGGGCGGAGTATTGTTAAGCTTAGCGGCATTTTTTACCGTGGTTTTAGTGGATAATATCTGCGCGCGCGTCAAGCGGCAAATGGTTATTTCCTTATCATGGCCGGTTACATTTGTGCTGAGTGTGACAAATATATCGGTATTGTTTTACCTGTATAAATAGTTTTGGGTTGACAAGGGCGGTTTCTTTTAGTACCATACATTTTTCGCTTTAACACTATGAGTAACGAATTTATCTTAATTAGCGCAGTATTGGTACCGATTGCCGGCGCTTGTGTTTTGCCGCTGTTGGGCCGGGTCTCGCCTTCGGGGAGGAATTGGTTCGCCTTGGCGCTCATTTTGACCTCGTTGGCCTGCTCGATAAAGCTTTTACCGGCCGCATTGTCCGGTCAACCGGTTATGGTAAGTTTAAGCTTGCCTATCGGGTTTAAATATATTTTTGCCGCGGATGGTCTTGCCGCGTTTATGGCGATCTTATCGTCATTTATCAGTTCCGTGATCATGTTTTATTCGTTTGGTTATATCAGCCATTACGCGAACCAGGATGAGTACTATGCGATGGTGACGATGTTCCTGGGGGCGATGATGGGGCTGGTTTTTGCCGCTAATCTTATCGTGCTTTATCTATTTTGGGAGATCACCGCGATCGCCAGCTGGCGGCTGATCGGATTTTTCCGCGAAAAAACACAGGTGCTTAAGGCCGATAAGGCTTTTATGGTCACTATTTTTGGAGCGTTGCTGATGCTTGTCGGTTTTATCATGATTTATCAGCAAACCGGATCGTTTGATTTAGCGGTGATAAAAGAGGTGTTATGTGGACACTCGATTTCCGGTATTGCGGTCTTGTTGATCTTGGCCGGTATATTTTCCAAATCGGCGACCTTGCCGTTCCACACCTGGCTTCCTGATGCCGGTGTGGCGCCTTCGCCGGTTACCGCGCTTCTGCACGCGGCGATCTTAGTTAAGATCGGGGTCTATGTCTTTGCCCGGCTTTTTGTCGTCACGATCACCTTGGCCCCCTTCTGGCATACCTTTGTCTTAATCGTTGCTGCGGCTAGCGCCATTGTCGCGGCCGGCGCGGCATTGATCGATACCGATATAAAACGGATTATCGCCTATTCGACGGTCAGTCAGATCGGTTTTATCTTTTTTGGCTTAGCCGTTGACAATAAATTAGCCTTAGCCGGCGCTTTGCTTTATATCTTGATGCATGGTATTGCCAAGGCAGGGCTCTTTCTTTGCGCCGGGATCGTGGAACAAAACACCAAGACTAAAGACATCACCAAGCTGGGCGGTTTGATTACGACCATGCCGATCACCGCTATCTCTTTTTTATTCTGCGCCCTTTCAGTCATGGGGATCCCTCCCTTCGGCGGTTTTTTCAGTAAATACATGGTTTTTGCCGGCGCGATCAACGCCGGACGATTAGGGGTGAGCCTGGTATTTTTGTGCGGAGCGTTTATGACGATCCTATATCTCTTTCGGGTATTTAATTTAGTCTTTTTACGGCCGGCCAAGCTATTTTCCGTGCGTGAAGGGAGTTTCACTATGGTAACGAGCGTTGCTTTTCTGGGGCTTTTCTCTCTAGCCGCCGGGATCGGCATCAATTGTTTTACGGGATTAGTACAGGCTGTGATTGCCAACATTACGCAGGTCATCTTATGACGGATAAAATTTTACTTTTACCGATTTTACTGCCGTTAGTTGCGGGGATTTTGGTTTTTGTCGCGTTAAAAAAATTCCGCATCTTCGGGGAGGCCATATTGTTGGCAACGACCTTCGTTGGTCTTTTGGCGGCGATCGGTTTGTTCAAAAGCAAGCTTATCTTTTCTTTACCCTGGGTGGGTTTCGGTTTAGAGTTTTCTCTGCGGCTTTATCACTTTAGCGCCTTTATCCTGCTGGCGGTAGCCGGCTTTGCTTTCCTTTTGGCCTTATATTCGCTGGTTTTCATGCGGGATAAACCGGCGGCTAACCAGTTTTATCTTTATTTTCTCCTGACTGTGGCCTTTACCAATGGAGCGGTTTTAGCCGACAATCTGGTGTTGCTCTTGTTTTTCTGGGAAGGTCTGCTCTTGACGCTTTTTGGCATGATCTATGTGGGCCACCCCGAGGCGTTTAAAACCGCCACTAAGGCATTTATCATCGTCGGTATCACCGATCTTTGCATGATGCTGGGGGTTATTCTTACCGGGTATCTGGCGAAAACTTTGACGATGTCCCAGATCCACATTCCTGTGGGCGGTTGGGGGAGTCTGGCGTTTATTTTGCTCGCGATCGGAGCGGTCTCGAAGGCCGGTTCCATGCCCTTTCATAGCTGGATCCCGGATGCAGCTTTGGATGCGCCGTTACCGTTTATGGCTCTGGTGCCGGCGGCTTTGGAAAAACTTTTAGGGATTTATTTTCTCGCCCGCGTCTCTCTGGACCTGTTTATTCTTGTCCCGTCATCGTGGTTAAGCACACTGATGATGATTTTGGGGGTAGTTACCATTATCCTGGCGGTCATGATGGCGTTGATCCAGAAAAATTATAAAAAGTTATTATCGTATCATGCGATCAGTCAGGTCGGTTACATGATTTTGGGGCTAGGCACGGCGGTCCCGGCGGGAATCGTCGGCGGCTTGTTCCACATGATCAACCATGCGCTTTATAAAAGCGGCCTCTTTCTTACCGCCGGCTCCGTGGAGAAGCAGGCCGGCACCACGGAATTAGCGCGTTTGGGCGGGATCGCTTCCCGCATGCCGGTGACTTTCGTTTGCTTTGCTATAACGGCGATGGCCATCTCCGGCGTGCCGCCATTTAACGGATTTTTTTCCAAAGAGCTGGTTTATGACGGCGCCCTGGAGCGGGGATGGATTTTTTACGCCTTAGCGGTTTTAGGTTCATTTTTTACCGCCGCTTCGTTTTTAAAATTAGGCCATGCTGTTTTTTTAGGGAAATCCCGCGAAGTAATTAATAAGGTAAAGGAACCGTCGTTTTTTATGCTGTTGCCGATGATCGTGATCGCGTTGTTGTGCGTTATTTTCGGTATCTTCAATTTTCTGCCGTTGCATTATTTAATCGAGCCGGTTGTGGGCGCGGCGCGGCTTGAAGGGCGTAATTTTGCCGGGTTTCCCGCCAATATTTTTTTAACGATCGTTTCCTTGATAGTGCTGGCGGCGGCTTTACTGAACCATCGTTTTGGCGTAAAGCGGGGTAAAAACGCGCTGGCTGCGGCCGATCATATCCATTATGCGCCGGTTTTGTCTGCCGTGTATGATAAAGCCGAACGCGGCCGGTTTGATCCATATAATATCGGATTGGCCCTGGTCAATAAGATCGCATTGGTAGCGTTTTGGTGCGATCGGGCCGTGGATTGGTTTTACGACGGCTTCGTGGCTAATTTTTCCGTTGCGGTTGCCGTCGGCCTGCGCCGGTTACATACCGGTAATTATGCCCGCTATCTGGTTTGGTCGCTGGCGGGATTGATCCTGATGACCGTCTTTTTGTTGTTAACCGTTTAAGGAGGCAGATGTACCATCTTTTTGTTTTAGCGCCGCTATTGACCGCGATTATCTTGAATTTGCCGTTTCGCCGCTTCATGAAAAAAGCGGCGTTCCCGGTCGCGGCCACGCTTTTTATTTTGCAGATCTATGGCGTATTGTTTCCTGCTCCATATGTTCGGTTTACGGCGCTGGCCGATTTTTTCCGGTTTAACTTATCCGCCGACATTTTGAGCAGGGTATTATTGTTGAGCGCTGCTTTGGTGCTTTTAGCGGCTCTTTTGACCGGGAAACACTTTTTGCGTCATGAAGGAAAACTTTTTAACTTTATCAGCCTCTTGTTGATCGTCGCGACGGGGATCAACGGCATCGCCCTGGTAAGAGATATTTTTTCCCTATATGTATTTATCGAGATCACCGGCGTTACTTCGTTTATCCTGATCACCCTGGATAAAGAGCGTTATGCGTTGGAAGCGGTTTTTAATTATATTGTGCTTTCAGCGATCGCCACGATCATGATGTTGTTTTCGATCGCTCTTCTTCTTTTGTTCGCGGGCGATACGAGTTTTACGGCGATCAATGCCGCGCTTACGCATGGGCCGCAAACTTTTCTGGTCAGTTTTGCCATGCTGATGTTTGTTGCCGCCCTTTTCATTAAGGGGGGCGTGGTACCGTTTCACGGTTGGCTGCCGGATGCTTATTCGGCGGCGCCGGCTTGCGTCTCTTTGCTCCTGGCCGGTGTGGTGACCAAAGCTTTAGGCATCTACGGCTTGGTCAGGGTCGTAACTTCGCTCTCCGGCAATAATTTTGTTCTAAACCAGATTTTTCTCCTGGTGGGGACGGTTTCGATCGTCGTCGGCGCTTTCGCCGCTTTAGGCCAGGTCAGCTTTAAACGGATGCTCGCTTATTCGAGTATCAGCCAGATCGGTTATATCGTCGTCGGTTTAGGCTGCGGCTCTGCCCTGGGAATTTTTGGCGCGATTTTCCACTTGTTTAACCATTCGATTTTTAAATCGACCCTGTTCGTTAATTCAGCGGCGGTCGAGTTAAAAACAGGGACCCGCAGCATGGATAAGATGGGCGGTTTAGCCCAACAGATGCCGATTACCGGTATTACTTCAATCGTTTCTTCTCTCTCTGCGGCCGGGATACCACCCTTGGCCGGGTTCTGGAGTAAACTGTTGATCATTGTGGCTCTTTGGTCGGGCGGGCATTATTCTTACGCGGTGATTGCCGTCGTGGCCGGGGTCGTTACTTTAGCTTATTTTTTGATGATGCAGAGAAAAGTATTTTTCGGCAAGCTTAACGAAGAATTTTCCGGTGTTAAAGAGGCTGGTTGGGCATTAACCTTACCGGCAATTATTCTTACGGCGATTACCATAGGGGTGGGGCTCATTTTCCCCTTTTTACCGGGGATACCGAAACTCTAGAGGGCGTTAAAAATGTCGGTTATAAACATTATTCTTTTAAGTATTCTGATCGTGGGTGCGTTATGGACGGTTTTAACCCGAAGCCTCCTGCGGGCGGCGATTGCTTTGGCTTTTACCAGCGCGATCGTGGCGGCGCTGATGTTTAGGTTAGATGCTCCATTAGCCGCGGTATTTGAATTGTCGGTATGTACCGGCTTGATCTCGGTTTTGTTTATTAGCACGATTAGCTTGACCTATCCTTTGAGCCAGGAAGAAAAGTTGCAGCATATGCAGGTACGGATGCAGCGTTTTCGCTGGCTGCCGGTGATTGTGGTCGCGCTGGGTATCGGTTTAAGCCTGATGACGGTGAAGTTTACCTTGCCCGCCCTTGCCCCACAAACCCAAAGCGATATGCGTTTGGTGATGTGGGATTTAAGGCCATTAGAAATTTTTGGCCAGGTTGTGATATTATTAAGCGGTGCTTTCGGCGTAATTATTCTATTCAAGGAAGCAGGCAAGAAATGAGTACAGAGCTTTTGCAGATATTCTGGTCGTTCGGTATTTTTGTGATTATCCTGGCTGTGATCGGCCTTTATTGTTTATTGGCGACTTATAATTTAATTCGCGCTTTGATCGGTTTGGAAATTTTGATCAAGGCCGCGACTCTTTCGATTATTGTTGTGGGTTACGTTACCGGGCGTATGGCTTTGACGCAGGCTCTGGTTGTGACTTTTATTACGATCGAAGTAGTGGTGATGGCGGTCGCCATCGGCGTGGTATTGGGGATCCGCCATTTTAATGATTCTCTGGATACGCGTAAGATACGCAATATAAAAGGCTAATTATGGATAAATGGATTTTTTCTCCTCCGGTTGCTTTTGGCGTAGTGATGGCGGCCTCATTTTTGTTTTCGGCTTTGCTTTCCGGGCTTTCTTTTTCAGTCAAAAGCCATAGCCGGGCACAGGGTACTGCTTACGCCTGCGGCGAGGAGAATTATGACAACACGGCTCAGCCGGATTACAGTACCTTTTTTCCCTTCGCTTTCTTTTTTACTCTGGCGCACGTGGCGACCATGGTCTTGACCACGGTCCCCTTGGAATCGCTGCGGACTTTTGGTTTGGCATTATTGTATATCGTTGGAGTGATCATCGGATTATACATCTTATTAAGGAATGATTAAATCATGAGCATTATTACACGCACCGTGACTTGGGCAAGGATAAAATCACCGTGGATCTTGCATTTTAATACCGGGGCTTGCAACGCTTGCGATATCGAGATCATTGCCGCGCTGACGCCGCGTTATGATCTGGAGCGTTTTGGCGTGCAGCTTAAAGCGACGCCGCGGCATGCCGATATTCTGGTTTGTTCCGGCCCGGTAACCCGGCAGATCGAGAGCCGCCTTAAACGGATCTATGAGCAGATGGCGAGCCCTAAATTTGTGGTGGCCGTAGGGACTTGCGCTTGCGGCGGCGGTGTATTTAACGGATGTTATAATGTTAAGGGCGGTATCGACCAGGTGTTGCCGGTATCGGCATATATTCCCGGTTGTCCGGCGAGCCCTAAAGCGATCATGGATGGTGTGGTAAAATTATTGAATAGCTTGAAGGAGTAGGGACGTGATTTATTACGTCCGAGGAGAGAATTAATATGAATGCTACTGAAAAAATAAAAGATACTTTGGCTAAACGTTTCAGCGCTTTGGCGGATGCGATCCAAATGCCGCGCGAACGGCGTCTCGCATTAACGGTACCTTTTGCTGATTTTCCCGCGGTATTCGACTATGCGGTGAAAGAATTAAAATTTTCCCACCTGATCACGATCACCGGTTTGGATGAACCCGAGGTATTCGGCCTGATTTATCATCTGGCCCATGATAACGGTGTGGTCTTAAACCTGCGCACCAGCGTGGATAAAAAAAATCCAACAGTAAAGACCGTGACTTCATATTTTCCCGGCGCCGAGATCTATGAACGCGAGCTGGTCGATCTCTTCGGTGTCAAGGTAGAGGGGTTGCAGGCGGGTAACCGCTATCCTTTGACCGATGAGTGGCCGGTCGGCGAATATCCTTTACGCAAAGATTGGAAGGCCGATAAGCAGGAGAAACATCATGCATGATTCACCTAAATTCAAAATACCCTTAGGCCCACAGCACCCGGCGCTTAAAGAGCCGGCGAGTTTCAGCGTTGCTTTAAAAGGAGAAAAGATCCTCGGGGTAGAGATTCGCTTAGGTTATAACCACCGTGGTATTGAAAAAGCCTGTGAAGACCGCACCTACACCCAGGATATCTATTTGATCGAGAGGGTTTGCGGTATATGTTCGCATTCGCACTCGACTTGTTTTATCCAGGCCGTGGAAGAGCTGGCCGGTTTGGCTGTTCCCAAACGGGCGCTATATATGCGTACTTTAATTGGTGAATTAGAGCGTATCCATAGCCATTTATTGTGGCTGGGGGTCGCCGGCCACGAGATCGGTTTTGATACGCTCCTTATGTACACTTGGCGCGACCGGGAAGTGGTGATGGACCTGTTGGCGGAACTTACCGGTAATCGTGTTAATTACGGGATCAATACGATCGGCGGCGTCCGACGCGATATCACGCCGGCACAGATCAAGAAAACCCTTAAAGCGATGGATATTCTCGAGGAGCGTACCAAATATTATATTGAAGTTGCGTCTCAGGAAACGACTTTAATCGAACGCCTAAGCGGAATAGGCGTTGTATTGCCGGAAGACGCCTTGCGCCTTGATGCTGTAGGGCCGACCGCGCGCGCCTCCGGTATTGCCCGCGACGTCCGGCGCGACGATCCTTACGCGGCTTATGGCGATATTTCTTTCGATGTGATCACCGATAACCACAACGACGTTTACGGCCGCACTCTGGTGCGGGTAAAAGAGCTTTTAGAATCTTACAAGATTGTGCGCCAGGTCGTGGAGAAGATGGAGGCCGGTCCGATTACCGTGAAAGCGCCGCGCAAAATTCCGGCCGGCGAGGCGATCAGCCGTTACGAAGCGCCCCGCGGTGAAGATGCCCACTATGTCAAGTCTAACGGCACGGAAAAACCCGAACGGGTAAAAGTCAGGGCCCCTACACTGGCTAATGTGCAGGTAGTAAAACATATGCTTAAAGACCGTTATTTGGCCGACATGTCGATTGTGATCGCCGCGATCGATCCCTGCTTTTCCTGCACCGATCGGTCGATCGAGATCAATAATCTGGACAATAAAAAAACCAAAGTCATCACCTGGGAAACGCTCCATACCCAGGGTATTGCCTGGCACCGCAAGCACGGCATCGATTTTACCTCCTTGAACAAACGGCTTAAAGCGAGGATAAAATAAATGTTCAGCGCGTTATTCGCAATGTTGATCTTTCCCGGATTTATTTTTGTCAGCGCCTTTGGCCTGGCGGCCGAATTTTTCGACCGCAAGCTCCACGCGCGTCTGCAAAACCGGGTCGGCCCGCCCTGGTTTCAGCCGGTGGCCGATATGATCAAGCTTTTGGCTAAAGAAGAGGTAATACCAAGCGACGCTAATCCTACCATGTTTAGGGTAACGCCGATTTTTGCTTTGACCTCGGTCGTGACGGCATTTTTGTATTTGCCTCTTTGGCAGACGCACTCGCCTTTTGCTTTTAACGGCGACGTGATCCTGGTCCTGTATCTTTTGACCATCCCGACCCTGGCATTTTTTATCGGCGGGTGGTACTCGACCTCGCTCTTTTCGCGTATCGGCTCGGTCCGGGTGATCACCCAATTGTTCGCTTACGAGATCCCGCTTTTCATGGGGATCTTATCTGCGGCGCTTCTGGCTGATACCTGGTCGTTACAGGGGATTACGGAATTTTACAGCCGTCATTCCTGGCTTTTATTGTGTAATATCCTCGGGTTTTCCGTTTCTTTAATCGCTCTCTTGGGCAAATTGGAAAAAGTGCCCTTTGATATCCCTGAGGCCGAGACCGAGATCGTGGCCGGTTGTTTTACAGAATACAGCGGAAGGTCTTTGGCGATCTTCCGGTTGACTCTCGATATCGAGATGGTGGTAGGTGCGGCTTTGTTGGCGGCGGTATTTTTTCCCATGGGGGCCGGCGTTAACGGGCCTTTGCGCTTTGTCTTTTTTATCATCAAAGTTTTGTTTATCGTGGGCTTGATTTCGCTTTTACGCACTGTTATGGCGCGCTTACGCATTGACCAGATGATCCGCTTTTGCTGGAAGTATATGGTGCCGCTCGCGTTTTTACAACTTATACTGAACCTCATTTTAAAAGGAATTCTTTTTATATGAAACCGGGAAAAATGATCCGAGAAGTATTGCGTACATTTTTAAAAAAACCCGTTACCAATCTCTATCCCTACCAGAAACTGGCGATGGCGGAGAATTTCCGTGGTAAGCTCAGTTTCGAGACGAGCAAATGCATCGGCTGTAAAATTTGCGTGAGAGATTGCCCATCCGGCGCGATCACGATCAACAAGGTCGGGGAAAAACAATTCGAAGCGGTTATCGATCTTGGCCGCTGTATCTATTGCGGCCAATGTGTCGACTCCTGCCCGAAGAAGGCACTGGCTGCAACGGCGGATGTCGAGCTCGCCCAATTAGGCGGTACCAAATTAACCGTGCTTCTGAAGTGTGATGATTCTGTCTCCATATCCACGCCTGCACCTGCCGCACCCGAAACGCCGAAAGAATAACGTTTTGTCCTGGTAACCCTCGTCTTTTTATGGTACAAATATTTAATTCCTGTGCGATAATGAATTTATGGCCGATCATTCAAGCCGCTTTATTATCATTGTCGTTGCCACCTGTTTTGTTTCGGTATTCTTGTTCGATGTCCTTGGAAAAATCGAAGATTTCATTTTAAAATGTAAGATCAAAAGGCGCGTGAAAGCCCTTAAGCGGGATAATGTTCCGCTAACCCAGGCTAACGTGTATGACCCCTTAATATGTCCGGCGACTTACGTAGCGGCCAATCGCCGGTTATGGCTCGATAAACATCGCTCGTATGTGGGTTTGGCGCTTATAGTGCTTACCCTTGCCGGCTTTATCTATCTGTACATTAAAATTTTCGGTTTTCAGCAGTAATTATCAAAGGAGGCAATAGGAGCATGAAAAGGAATATATCGGAAGGCTACGGCGTGAAAATACCGGTTATTTTGATCGGGGCAATTTTTTTAGATTTTTTAATTATCGGTTTATCATGGGCACAGAATCCAGCAATAAGCGTAGATGTCGGTATACAATATCCTACGGTTGAATTATTCGCCGGGGAGCCTCCCGTAGCGGGTACAATTACCGTAACGGGCAAAGTTAAAAATATAACCAAAGAAGAGTTGTCGTTATCGGAGTTTACCTGTAGTTATCTTGCCGATTGGAAAACCGATAATAAGTCGATTGTTCCAGTGGCGCAGGCGTGTATGAAAAATTATCCAAGATCATTTACTTTAAAGCCGGGAGAAGTCTGGAAAGTCATGATTCCGCTTAATATTTTTTCCGGTATTCCCGCAGGAGATATTCATTTTAAGTTAGGTTATAACGCCTACCGGGCGGTTCCCTGGGCTGCTTCCCACGAGTTGGGAAGAATTCCTTTAGGGGGAGGGCCTTTTTGGAGTAAGGAGATCGTGCTGCATGTAAAATCGGCTTCTGCCAAAAAACAGAAATATTGGCAGGCGAAAGAGAAGTGGCTTGAAGATTTTCGTAAAAAAGAGCCGATTATACCGATGGAAGACGGAATACATAAGAGATATTATTTTACCGGTGAACTCTTTGATGAGAGCGTTTTTAAAAGATGGATGCTTAATGGTGTATACAAACGTTATCATCAAAACGGCCGGGTGGAAATGGAAATCAATTACAAAAATGGGAAAAAGGATGGTGAAGACAAAAGCTATGACGAGGAAGGCCGGTTGACCGTGGATGAATTGTATAGCGATGGCGAACGGGTGAGCTACATCGACCATGATCAGAACGGTTCTGTACGCGGGGATGTGAAATTCATGAAAAAGGGAAACGGTAAATATATAAAACTTAAAGAACCATGCGCTGAAAAGGATAGTGATAAATCTGTTTTGTCGTTTTTTCCCATGTGCAGTTAATATGGTAGTACCTACCCGAATGCTATAGTTTAATGTATAATACGCTTCCATGGCGACTTTAAAGAACGAATTACAACGCAGGCTTGAAGGGGCGAAAAAAATCGCGGTTTTGGGCGTAGGCTCCGAGTTACGCGGTGATGATGCGGCAGGTATTTTTGTTGCCCGGCTGATTGCTAAAAAGTCTTCAAAAATTATCATTTCCAGAAAACTCAAGGTTTTTATCGGTTTTACCGCCCCGGAAAATCTTACCGGCGCGATCCGGCGTTTTAAACCGACCCATCTCATTATTGTCGATTGTGCCAAGATGAATAAACCCACCGGGACCATTCGTCTTATCGATCCCCATGACGCCGCAAGTTCGGCGTTCGGTACCCACAATATGCCGATGAAAGTTTTAGCCGATTATATAACACAAACGATCGGTTGCGTTGTGATTATCATCGGCATTCAGCCGCAAGGAGTTATTTTTGGCAAGCAATTTTCGCGGCCGGTGGCCAAGGCTGTGCGAACTTTGGCTGCGTTGGTCCAGAAAGTGATCCTTGCGGCGAAGACTAATTAGTTCACAGGGTAATCGATTTATGCTAAAATATCGCCTTATAGCACAAAGGAGGGTCCGATGAAAAAAATATTCTTTTTGGTTTTTCTGGCTGCCTTGTTTTTAACTTCATGTAAAAAGGAGGAGGACACTACAATGGTGAAGAAGGCGGTATTGCCCAACGTAGTTATCGAGACCAATGAAGGCGTAATCGAAGTAAAATTGATGCCGGAGATAGCGCCTAAAGCTTGTGAAAATTTTGTCGGTTTGGTTAAGAAAGGCTATTACGACGGTATCATTTTTCACCGCGTGATCAAAGGTTTTATGATCCAGACCGGCGACCCGACCGGCACGGGCCGCGGCGGCGATTCGATCTGGGGCGAACCGTTTGATGATGAATTCAACCCTTCCGCGCAATTTAACCGCGCGGGTATTTTAGCCATGGCAAACGCCGGGCCCGGCACCAACCGCAGCCAATTTTTTATTACAACCGTACCGACTCCGTGGCTTAATAACCGCCACACGATTTTTGGCGAAGTGGTCAACGGTATGGATGTGGTGAAAAGGATCGAAGCTTGCGAAACCGGCGAGGGCGACCGCCCGGTAAGCGAGAAAAAAATCGTTAAGGCGTACGTTAAATAAATATCGTGCCCTGAGTGATTTGCTCGTTTCGATACTCCCGCCGCAGGCGGGACACTCAACGAGCAAATTGTATCGAAGGGCACAAAATGCAGTAAGATTATATGAAAGCCTTTTTGATCGGCTTATTGGCTTTGGCGGCGATTGCTTTCTTCGGGTTGCTCACGTTTTTGCTTTGGCCGGTATTTTTCGTCCTGGCGATCATTTTTCGTGTTATTCTCGGGATCGTTTTCCTGCTATTTGCCGTATGGCTTCTGGGTAAATTTATACTGTTTATCTGGGAGAAACTAAACCCGCCTGATGATTCTTTTCAAAAGTGACCGAAAGGCTTGCCTCAAGCGGAGTCGAAGGGTAGAGCTTGCGGCTCCCGCCGGCGATAAAGCCGCGCTTAAAACCGCCGTTAATGAAGGGGCGGATAGTGTATATTTCGGCATTAAAGGCCTGAATATGCGTAACCTTGCCGAAAATTTCGATTTGCTGGAAACAAAAAAAGTTATGCAATTCCTTCATCTGCACAAGTTGCGCGGTTATCTCGCGTTAAATACCATTGCGTTAAACGACGATCTTCCTAAGGCTGAAAAAATACTGCGCGCCGCTAAAGCGGCAAAAGTCGATGCGGTGATTTTATGGGATATGGGTATTTTTTCTCTCGCTAAAAAACTTGGGCTTAAAATACATCTTTCAACTCAAGCCGGCGTTTCCAATATTGAAGCCGTAAGATTTTTTGCCAAGGCCGGAGTAAAGCGCATTGTTTTAGCTCGTGAGTGTACACTTATCGATATAAAGAAAATTGCATCCTTAATAAAAAAAGAAAAGCTAGATTGTGAACTTGAAGTGTTTGTGCACGGGGCGATGTGCGTGAGCCTTTCCGGGCGGTGTTTTTTGTCGCACCACTCTTTTGCGAAATCGGCAAATAAGGGGGAATGCCTGCAGCCTTGTCGGCGCGAATATTTAATTAAAGATATCGAAGATGAAGCAGAATATCTTGTGGGCCGGGATTATTTATTAAGCCCGAAAGACCTCTGCGTGATAGATTTTGTCGATCAATTGATCGAAGCCGGGGTCAGTGCGTTTAAAATCGAAGGCCGGCGCCGTTCGCCGGAATATGTGAAGGTGGTTACGGCTTGCTATCGCAAAGCGATCGACGCTTATTATGCCGGTACGTTGACGGATAAATTAAAAGCTACGCTTAAAGAAGAGCTGGGCCGGGTTTATAACCGCGGATTTTCGGATGGATTTTATTTCGGTGTTCCGGCGAATTGGGTCAGCCGCGGTTTAGAGCAAACGCATGAAAAAATATTTTTAGGCGATGTCACGAAATTTTATAAAAAAATCAGCGTTGCCGAGATTATTGTGCGCAACGGTACTCTTAAGCAAGGAGAAAAATTGCTTTTTACCGGTAAAAATACCCCGGCTGCCTTTGCCGATGTGGCTGAGATGCAAAAAGACCATCAGCCGGTAGAAAACGCCGGTCCCGGCGAATATGTAGCCGTGAAACTTCCTTTTGAAGCCCATCGTGGCGATAAAGTATTTATCTGGCGGAAAAAGTAACTTTCGTAACCGCTTACAAAAAATCCTCTATTTTCTTTCTTCCTCCTTGTTATCTATTGTTTGAATATGTTATATATAATCGTAGGGGCGAACCTATGTGTTCGCCCGCTGAATATTATGAAACGTATTGTTAACAAAATTACTGCATTATTTCTAACGATTGCTTTGGTTTTGCCTTCCCAGGGTTTCTCGGCAGTCCTGCCCTATATGCCGGAGACCAATCAGATGATCTCGGCCGGCGCGGCTTATGAATTACCCAGATTAGTCGGTTTAAAATTCACCAGCGACAGCCCTTTTGAGTTTACTTTTA